>ERZ773071.135-NODE-135-length-13568-cov-4.68031_pt1 | contig 13568 bp, 9 predicted proteins | sample MGYA00580621_ERZ773071 | MGnify/ENA primary metagenome ERZ773071 (study PRJEB29015, sample SAMEA2738136) | human oral metagenome | biome: human oral; feature: human-associated habitat; material: saliva | place: China | collected 2211 ... | reverse complement strand
ACGCACCCTGATTTGGTGAATCCGGCGCGTTTGGCGGAGGTGACCGGCCACTTCGCCGGCTAGCCTCACCGACACCCCAATAACTGGAGTAGCCCGGAGGTAATAGTCGTTACCTCCGGGCTACATCAGTTAAAACATGCGGTTGAGTTAAAACACGAATGCCCCCGGTTGATGAATCATCAACCGGGGGCATCGTTTAGCGTCTAACGCAGAACCGGGGTTCTACCGCTAAATACTTAGTGCTGCTCCAGCTCGGAGTTAGCGTTCACGTTCAGCAGGTCGTACTTAGCGAATGCCTTCGCGGGAACGTCTGCTGCAACCTCGCCGCGCTTCGCCAGCATCTGCAGGGTGCGGACAACAACCGACTCTGCATCGATGTGGAAGAAGCGACGTGCACCCGGGCGGGTGTCTGCGAAGCCGAAGCCGTCAGCACCCAGGGTTGCGAAGTCGTTCGGAACGAACTGGCGGATCTGGTCGGGAACCTCCGAGGAGAAGTCGGTGGTCGCGATGATCGGGCCAGCAGCGCCTGCCAGCTTCTGGGTCACGTAAGGAACGCGAGCGGGCTGGTTCGGGTTCAGCAGAGCCTCTTCCTCAGCGGCAACGCCGTCGCGGCGCAGCTCGGTCCACGAGGTGACGGACCAGACGTCTGCGGAGACGCCCCAGTCCTCAGCCAGCAGCTTCTGAGCCTTCTCAGCCCACGGAACAGCAACGCCGGATGCCAGCAGCTGTGCCTTGGGGCCGGAGGTCAGCGGGGACTCGCTGATCTTGTGGATACCCTTGATGATGCCCTCAACGTCAACATTTGCCGGCTCAGCAGGCTGGTGAATCGGCTCGTTGTACACGGTCAGGTAGTACATGACGTTGTGGTCTTCGTCCTTGGTGCCGTACATCTGCTCGATACCGCGCTCCATGATGTGCGCAATCTCGTAACCGTATGCCGGGTCGTAGATCTTGAACGCGGGGTTGGTGGACGCCAGGATCGGGGAGTGACCGTCAGCGTGCTGCAGGCCCTCACCGGACAGGGTGGTACGACCTGCGGTTGCGCCGATGACGAAGCCGCGGCACAGCTGGTCGGATGCTGCCCAGAAGCCGTCGCCGGTGCGCTGGAAACCGAACATCGAGTAGAAGATGTAAATCGGAATCATCGGCTCGCCGTGGGTGTCGTAGGAGGTACCGATAGCGGTGAACGCTGCGGTTGCGCCTGCCTCGTTAATACCCACGTGAACGATCTGGCCCTCGGGGGACTCGGTGTAGGTCAGCATGAGCTGGTGGTCAACGGGCACGTAGTTCTGGCCGTTGGGGTTGTACAGCTTAGCGGACGGGAAGAAGGAATCCATACCGAAGGTACGTGCCTCATCGGGGGTGATGGGAACGATACGGTGACCGAAGCCCTTCACACGCATGAGGTCCTTCATCAGGCGGACGAACGCCATGGTGGTAGCAGCGGTCTGCTTGCCGGAGCCCTTCTTGGTCTGTGCGTAGACCTTGGACTCGGGCAGGGTGATCTCGGGCTGTGCGTTTGCGCGGCCGGGGATGTAACCGCCGAGCTCCTTACGGCGTGCGTGCATGTACTGCAGTGCCGGGTGGTTTGCCTCGGGCAGGTAGTACGGCGGGTTGTACAGATCCTTCTCCAGCTCCTCGTCGGAGATGGGGATGTTCAGGTGGTCACGGAAGCCCTTCAGCGCTTCCATGGTGAACTTCTTGATCTGGTGGGTGGAGTTACGTGCCTCGAAGAACGGGCCGAGCTCCGCACCCTTAATGGACTGTGCCAGGATGACGGTGGGCTTGCCCTTGGTCTCCATAGCTTCCTTGAAGGCTGCGTAGAGCTTCTTGTCGTCGTGGCCACCCAGGCGCAGGTTGAAGATCTGCTCGTCGGTCAGGTCTGCAACCAGTTCCTTGGTCTCGGGGTACTTGCCGAAGAAGTGCTCGCGGATGTAGCCGCCGTCTTCGCCGCGGAAGGTCTGGTAGTCACCGTCGAGGGTCTCGTTCATCAGCTGGATGAGCTTGCCGCTCTTGTCCTTCTTGAGAAGCTCGTCGTAGTCGGAGCCCCACAGGACCTTGATGACGTGCCAGCCTGCGCCGCGGAAGAATGCCTCAAGCTCCTGAACGATCTTGCCGTTACCGCGAACGGGGCCGTCCAGACGCTGCAGGTTGCAGTTGACGACGAAGGTCAGGTTGTCCAGGTGCTCGTTTGCAGCCAGCTGCAGTGCACCACGCGACTCGGGCTCGTCCATTTCGCCGTCGCCCAGGAATGCCCAGACGTGCTGCTCGGAGGTGTCCTTGATCTTGTGGTTGTGCAGGTACTTGTTGAAGGATGCCTGGTGGATTGCGTTCAGGGGGCCCAGACCCATGGAAACGGTCGGGAACTGCCAGAACTCGGGCATGCAGCGGGGGTGCGGGTACGAAGGAATACCGTTTGCGCCCTTGGTCTTCTCCTGACGGAAGCCGTCCATCTGCTCTTCGGTCAGGACGCCCTCAACGAATGCGCGGGAGTAGACACCGGGGGAGGAGTGACCCTGGAAGAAGATCTGGTCGCCGCCACCGGGGTGGTTACGGCCGCGGAAGAAGTGGTTCTGGCCCATCTCGTAGATGTCAGCGACACCTGCGAAGGTGGAGATGTGACCGCCAACGCCGATGCCCTTCTTCTGGGCACGCTGAACCATGATTGCTGCGTTCCAACGGATCCATGCGCGGTACTGGCGCTCGAGTTCCTCATCGCCGGGGTACTCGGGCTGCTGGTCTGCGGGGATGGTGTTGATGTAGTCGGTCTTGACCAGAGTGGGGACCTTTACGCCCTTTGCGCCAGCCTCCTTGAGCAGCGCGCGAAGGATGTACTCTGCACGCTCGGTGCCGTGAGTCTTGATAAGGTCCTCGAGGGACTCAGCCCATTCCTGGGTCTCTTCTACGTCGATGTCCTTGAGGCCATCAAGAAGGGTGCTCAGGGAGTGCTCGTTCGGTACGTTAGCCAAACTAATCCAACCTCTCTTCTGTGCGGTTGTGTAGATTGTTCGCCGCGATGTTGCATTGTCGAACAATCTCTGCGTTTAAGCGCTATAGATCCGTGGGGTCTACTTCGCTACTTATCTCTACTATCTTAGACCTAAATGTGGGCTTCTTGGCATCAAACGAAGGTTTTTGTGATGTGGGTTTCGTGGCTTAGCTCTCTGAGCGAAAAATATGCGCATCAAAAGTACTAGTTAGGGTCTTTTTGTATCTAAATAGTGCGGAATGGTGGGGGTGGCGGAATGGCGCGGAATGATGGGGTATGACCTACCTATAAGGCCGAGGGTCAACATGGCTTGATGTGGCTTGCTGTGGGGCACTGTGGGAAAATGAAAAAAATATTGAGACATAGAACACATGTTTCAGATTTGCGTGGTGCCTCAAAAGCCCGTATAGTTTTCTCTTGTGTTCGCCACTGGAACAAAAAAACAGTGAGAACTACGGGTCTTTAGCTCAGCTGGTAGAGCGCCACGTTTACACCGTGGATGTCATCGGTTCGATCCCGGTAGGACCCACCGCTAACCCCGGTACCGCAAGGTACCGGGGTTTTTGTTTACCGGTTTTGTTTACCCATTGACCTGCCACGAGGGTGCCCAGCGGGAAGCTCGCGAAGATAATCCAGTCGGAACTGCGATTCCTTCGGGCATAAAACTGCACTCCACCTATATATAGCCTGCCCTAAGCGCGTATCCTTATATACATGACTGAAAACAAGAAGGCACAGATTGGTGTCACCGGCCTTGCTGTCATGGGCGCAAACCTCGCCCGCAACCTGGCACGTAACGGCTACACCGTGGCACTGCACAACCGTTCCGTAGAGAAGACCGACGCACTGCTGGCTGAGCACGGCGCAGACGGCGACTTCATCCGTACCGAGTCCCTGCAGGAACTCGTTGACTCCCTCGAGTCTCCCCGCCGCATCCTGATTATGGTCAAGGCGGGCGCACCCGTCGACGCAGTCATCGAGCAGCTCACCCCCATGCTCGATGAGGGCGACATCATTATCGACGGCGGTAACTCTCACTTCCCCGACACCATCCGTCGCGAGCACGCCCTGGCTGAAAAGGGCCTGCACTTCGTGGGCGTTGGTGTTTCCGGCGGCGAAGAGGGCGCTCTCTGGGGCCCCTCCATGATGCCCGGCGGCTCCGCAGAGTCCTACAAGCACCTGGGTCCGCTGCTCGAAAAGATCGCAGCGAAGGCACCGCAGGACGGCGCACCCTGCTGCGCATGGATCTCCACCGACGGTGCGGGCCACTTCGTGAAGATGGTCCACAACGGCATCGAGTACGCCGACATGCAGGTGATCGGCGAAGCCTACGACATTCTGCGCTCCATCGCGGGCATTGAGCCGGCACAGCAGGCAGAAATCTTCAAGACCTGGAACGAAGGCGACCTGAGCTCCTACCTGATTGAAATCACCGCTGAGGTGCTCGCACAGGTCGATGCAAAGACCGGCAAGCCCCTGGTCGACGTTATTGTTGACGCAGCGGGTCAGAAGGGTACCGGCCTGTGGACCGCTAAGGCTGGCTTGGACCTCGGTTCCCCCGTCTCCGCTATCGCAGAGTCCGTGTTCGCACGCGCCCTCTCCTCCTCCGAGCGTGAGCAGCGTGAGCAGGCACAGCGCGAACTGCCCGCAGGTCTGATCGCAACCACCGGCATCGGTGCAGGCGACCCCGAGTTCGTTGAGGATGTGCGCCGCGCACTCTTCGCCTCCAAGCTCGTTGCGTACGCACAGGGTATGGACCTGCTCACCCGCGCAGGCAAGGAATACGGCTGGGACCTGAAGCTGGACACCATCGCATCGCTGTGGCGTGCAGGCTGCATCATCCGCGCCGAGCTGCTGGGCGACATCATGGCTGCCTACGCTGATGAGGCTCCCGCGAACATGCTTCTGGCACCCGCTTTCAAGAACCTCATGGAGGAGCTCGTTCCTTCCTGGCGTCGCGTGGTGGCTAAGGCAACCGCACTGGGCATCCCCGTGCCGGTGTTCGCATCCGCACTGTCCTACTACGACGGCCTGCGCCGCGACCGCCTGCCCGCATCCCTGATTCAGGGTCAGCGTGACTTCTTCGGTGCGCACACCTACGGTCGTATTGACGAAGAGGGTGCCTTCCACACCATGTGGAGCGGTGACCGTTCCGAGGTGAACGCGGCGGACATTCACGTTCACTAAGCTCCCGTAGCTGAACACATAAAGCCCGCCTTCGGCTGGATGAGAATCCGGTCGAAGGCGGGCTTTCGTTATGTCTTGATATGGGGTACCCCGAGGTGTCTCAAGGGTATCTCCAGAGGTGTAGCAAGGGCATGGTAGGGGAGAAGGCCTGCAGAGCCTAGCTATAGGAGCCTCCAGACGCGCCTCTACCGCCTCAAAACGCTCACAAGCGCTAAATCCACATGGCGGGGTCAATATACTCCACAGCGTCCACCAGGGGCTTCTTCTTCTCCGGGGTGCGCGGGCGGTGCTTCGCCGGAATGCCGGTAATAATCGAATCGGCGGGGTGATCGTTGACCACCACGGCGTTCGCGCCAATAGCGCTATCGGAACCAATCTCCACCGGACCCAGCACCTTAGCGCCGGCACCAATGGTCACGCGGTCACCAATGGTGGGGTGGCGCTTCACCTTCTCCAGGGAGCGACCGCCCAGGGTCACGCCGTGGTACAGCATCACGTCGTCACCAACCTCAGCGGTTTCACCAATGACAATGCCCATGCCGTGATCGATGAAGAAACGGCGGCCAATGGTCGCGCCGGGGTGAATCTCCACACCGGTCAGAAAACGAGCAAACTGCGAGAGAGTACGAGCCAGAGCCTTCGTCTCATCCTTCTGCCAGAGCTTATGGGTCAGACGGTGAACCCAAATGGCGTGCATGCCTGAATAGTTCAGCGCAATCTCGACAGCGCCGCGCGCAGCAGGGTCGTGCTGGCGGACGTTCTCAATATCTTCACGCAGACGCGCAATAAAACTCATGGGTTCCCTTTCCCTCATCGGTCGTTCTCTGTATATGCGACCTTTCCAAAGGTACCAACAATGAAGCCCATTCGCCTATTCCCGGCCGGCTACATGTCATAGTAGACACGCTTACCAAAAACTCAGTCACACAAACGCGCGGAACGTAATATTTCTGCCGGTCAAAAGACGCAAAAGCCCCGCCTCGGGACCGTCCACAGCGGGACGAGCCGGAGGCGGGGCGTCAGCTATCCAAACCCTAGGTCCAAGACCTCAGGCTGGGAGCAGAGGGGAGACACAACGGGCTATTAGCCGCGGATATCCTCGTACAGGGCGGTAGAGATGTAACGCTCACCGAAGTCGGGAACGATAGCCACAATCAGCTTGTCCTTGTTCTCAGACTTCTTAGCCTCCTCCAGAGCAGCCCAAACAGCCGCACCGGAAGAAATGCCGCCCAGAATACCTTCCTGGGTAGCCAGCAGACGGGAGGTGCGCATAGCGTCCTCAGCGCTGACCGGAGTCACCGAATCGTAGACGCCACGGTCCAGAGTCTCCGGAACGAAGTTAGCGCCCAGGCCCTGAATCTTGTGGGGGCCAACGCGACCCTCAGAAAGCAGCGGGGAGTCCTTCGGCTCAACCGCAACAACCTTCACGTCCGGGTTCTGCTCCTTCAGGTACTTACCGCTACCGGAAATGGTGCCGCCGGTGCCAATACCCGCCACGAAAATGTCGACCTTACCGTCGGTTGCTTCCCAAATCTCGGGGCCGGTGGTGTTGTAGTGAATGGTGGGGTTTGCCTCGTTGGAGAACTGGGATGCCAGGATAGCGTTCTCGGTGGTCGCAACGATTTCCTTAGCCTTCTCCACAGCGCCGCGCATACCCTCGGTACCGGGGGTCAGCACAATCTGAGCACCGTAAGCGCGCAGCAGCACGCGACGCTCAGCAGACATGGTCTCCGGCATGGTCAGGATGACGCGGTAACCGCGAGCAGCACCCACCATAGCCAGCGCAATACCGGTGTTACCGGAAGTACCCTCAACGATGGTGCCGCCGGGCTTCAGCGCACCCGACTTCTCAGCAGCGTCAATGATGGCGCGACCGATACGGTCCTTGACCGAACCTGCGGGGTTGTAGAACTCAAGCTTGACCGCAACGTTACCGGGAAGGCCCTCGTCCAGTCGGTTCAGCTTAACCAGGGGGGTCTGGCCGGTTGCTTCAACAATGCTGTTGAGAATCTTTGCCATGGGGTGCTCCTTACATGAGCCTGGGGGAGGCCAGCCGTGACGGGGTCTCCGCGATGAATAATCGGTTACGTGGCAACTCTACTACTCGCTGGCGGCAGGTTTAAACCTGCGGTCACAGTTCGTAATAATGCCAGAGAAAAACTTCAAGAAACGAGGTTCAGGAAGAGGGTACAGAAAAGCGCCGCACAAACCCTTTCTCGATAAAGGATGATGAATGTGCGGCGCTCTCTAGAAACATTATGTAGCCCAAAAGACAACCTCTGTATATAAGAGTAATGATGAACTCTGTTCACCGCAAGCTGGAGCCACAAATTTTATTGCCATCAATGGAAAAAACAGTGAAAAACTGCATCCTGAGATGGAAAAGACCCAAAAACAGGGGAGAAAACCAGCCTCAGAGGACTAGTTGATGTCCATGTGCAGGTCCCACTTGTTGTTCAGGTAGCGGCCAACAGCCTCACCGAACATCTTCACGTGACGCTTATCAGCCGCCACGGTCTGCTCCTTGCCATCCTTGAACAGCTTCTCGCCCAGGTCCACGTTCAGAGTCACAGTCCAGTTGTACGCGCCCTGCGCCAAAACCGGCTGCTTGGTGCCAATAGTCAAAGTAGCGGTCGGGTTCACGTACCAGGTCTTCTTCTCGTCAATACCTGCCTTGGTGGAGTCCGCGTATTTCTTCATCGCCGCCAGGGTCTCCTGGTCGGTACTGACCTCGTTCATGTAGTGCATATCGCCGGTACGCAGCAGGTACTCAAACGCCGCACCGAAGTACGCCAGAGCCGCCGCAAAGCCAGCCACCGAATTCTGGTGCATGGCCTCCGGAACGATCGGGGAAGGAACATTCTGCGGCGGGTGCTCAGCGTTACCCGGCTGGTACTCGCCGTGCTCCTCCATCTTCTCCAGCTTCGCTACGCCGCTGTAATCCTTATTGTCGTTAGGCAGCGGAGAACTCGTAGCGGTAGCCGACGCCGACGCAGAAGCGGACGGGGAAGCAGACGCCGATGCAGAAGCAGAGGGCGAGGCGGTAGCAGACCCAGAAGCAGCAGAAGCGCTCTCAGAGCCAGAAGCGGAAGCAGACGCCTCAGAAGTAGCCTTAGAGCCACAAGCCGCCAGCAAAGCCATGGAGCTGACGCCCAGTACACCCAGCGCCGCGCGGCGGGTCAGGTTCTCGGACATAGTGATACCTTTCAGTCAGTCGGTGATTGCAACCAGTTTAGCCGCAAACCCAACAGGATACAGAGTTGAGTGGGCGAAGCGTGAGAAGCGCCTCGCAGATCAAAGCGTTATGACGAACTATGACGCCGCGGAGGTGGCGGACGCCTCACCGGACGCCTCAGCGGAAGCGGCGGCAGAAGAGGACGCGGAAGCCGAACCGGATGCCGCCGCGCTCGCGGCGCCCTGGGTAGCGGTGCCACCAGTAGCGCCACCCTGGGCGGTACCTCCCTGGAGCGTCGCACCGTACGCCACGCTCAGCTCCCACATCTTAGAATCAGCGTGGTAGCGGCCGCGGAAATCGCACTCCTGAACCGTCACCTGAGACGCCGGACCCGCCGCAGTCGCAGAAGCACTGGGGGATGCCGCATCAGACACCAGCGCATCCTCAGAAGGCTCAGTAGGCTCAACCGATGCGGAGGCAGAAGCAGAAGCACTCGCGGAGGCGACCACCGGCTGGATCTTGCCCTCAGCCACCGCCTCCGTACCGAAATCCAGAGTGTACTTGCCCTTAAACAGCAGGTTGCCATCGCTCATAATGGACGGCTGCGCACTCGAAAGCGCATAGGAAGCCGACGGATTCACATACCAGGAACCCTTCTCCACACCCGCAAGAATAGAAGCCGACAGGGCATCCACCTCAGAACGAGTCTTCGACGACAACGTAATACCGGTCGAAAACGCATCCGTGCTACCGGTCTTCACCAGATAATCCATAGCCGCCGCAAAATAAGCAATCGCCTCATGGAAACCCGTCACCGTATTAGCCGACAGAGCATCAGTCACCTTCGGCTTCGGAGCATTACGCGGCGGATGCTCCACCGTGCCCTGCTCATAATTCAACGCGCCCTCATAGTGGGTGTACTCCACCAGACCCGAATAGTTCTGACCATCATCACTGTACCCATTCGGGTTAGCGCTCGACTTCGAACCACTCAAGCTACCGCCCTGAGAACCAGACTGCTGGCTAGAGCCACCCGAACCGCACGCACTCAACAGCGCCGCAGAACCGGCAACCGCAGAAACGCCCACACCCAGGCGCAACAGGGAGCGGCGAGAGAAAGAAGACTGAGAAAAAGAAGACATACAAAAACCTTGAATCCGGGAAAGTACGTTACTACCAGAGTAAAACAAATCATGCCCTAACCCGAGTGCGAGTTAGGGCATGACGCCTCATCCATCTGAGGGCTTAAAGGTTGTCACCATTAGAGTTGCCGCCGTTACCGGAGTTACCGGAATTGCCGCCACCGTTAGCACCGCCATTAGCACCACCATTCTTCGGCTGAGCCGACGCCTGCACCTCGTACTCATCCTGAATAGTCAGGGTCCAGTCATTATCGTGGCGCACACCGGTAACCACCAGGCCACGCTCCGTGCGGCGCACCTTCTCGGACATCTCCGCAGGAGCACCGTCAATCACCACGGTCGGACCCAAATCAATCACCAGGTCAAAGGTCCACTGAACGCTCTTCTTCACCAGAGCAGGAACAGCAGTAAACGCCGACATAGTCACCTTCGGCGACACATACCAGTCACGCGCCTGCGAGCTCTCATTCGACTCATCCATGAACGACGAGAACGACGCAACGAACTTCTCATCAGCCTTCGACTCACGTAGCGGGCCGGCGTCACCGGTCAGCACCAGGTAGTTAATCGCCGCATAAACGAACGCAATCGAATCGTACAGACCCTGCACCGAGTTCTCCGAGGCGCTCGCCGGGCGCTTAGGGAACGGCACGTTCTGCGCGGGCGCAGACTCGGTCGCCGGAACGAAATTACCCTTCTTCTCATAGTTGTCGAAGGTGACCTCGCCGCTAAAATCAGTGCGCGCAGAAGCCGACGGAGAAATCTGAGGGGTATCCGCATCAGCGTTCTCGCTGGAGGAAGAACCACCGCCACACGCAACCAGCAGGGCGCTCAAAGACACGCCCGCAACGCCCGCACCCGCGTAACGCAGAGCAGAACGGCGGCTAATGCCGGTAGTGGAACTGGGAAGCCCGGAGGTCATGGGGAAAAGCGCCACGGAATACCTTTCGAGTGAGAATCTCAGGTGAGAGACGAGTGAGAGAACGCCTCGACGAGCGGATATCACACGCGGATATCCCTCTAGAGACAGTCCTAAGTATAACGCGCCCCCGCCTTCACACCCGTGCGTACCAGCGCTCAAAGGAGCGTGATATGCCGCCCATCAGCGAACTTACCGCAGCCAGTGAACTCAGTGGAACCAGCGGGAGCATCGCGCCGAATGGGGCATAGCGGGTATAGCGAAGGAGGGGACGCGTTAATCGTCTATAGGGGAGGGGCTACTGGGCGCCCCCAGCGGGAGCAACATCTCCACCAGCGGCACCGGGCTCAGCAGCACCGGGTGCTACGGTCGGCTGAGCCGTCGCAGCTGCAGGCTGAGTCGCCACGGGCTGCGCGGGAGCGGTATCCGCAGGCGCCTGGGTAGCGGCAGGCTGAGGAGCCTGAGCCGCACCGCCCTGACCTGCAGAACCCTGACCGGCACCATTCTGTGCGCCGCCGTTCTGGGCACCACCGTTATTAGCGGTACCCTGCGCGGCACCGTTACCCGAAGTGTTCGCACCCGCGTGAGCGCCGCCATTAGCCGCCACAGTGCTGTCGTCAGTCACCGTCGGAGTGTACGTCGACGAAGGATGCGCACGCGGAGTCTGAGTCGGCTTCGGAGTCAACGCCGGATCATACTGCTGAGGCGCAATCACGACCCAGCGCTTCGCCTCCTCATCGTACTCGGCGTAGAGAGCCTTAATCTCCGGAGCCTCAGTGTCCTCCAGAGGCTTGGTCGTATTCGTCGCCTTCTCAACTCGCATGCCGTGCGCCTGAGTCACGGTACACGCCCACGAATACTTGGTGCCGCGGGTCGTCGGCTGCTTATCGGTCAGACGGAACGTCCACTCACCGCCCACCAGCCAGTTCGTGCCGGGAGCATAGAAGGCGCGCAGCTTCTCCAAAGAAGCACGCTGAACAGAATTATCCTGATGAACCACCTGCAGGGCCGGACCGGGATCACCGGTCATGCGGGCGTAGTTCACCGCCGCCGCAAAATACGCGAAGGTGGCGCGCAGGCTGCGGGCGTTCTTCTCGTACATGGTCTCATCCTCAACCGGGATGGGCACGGCGCTCGCCTTAGAATCAACGCTCGCGGGGCCGGCGGTCGGCTCAATCGTGTAGACCTGACCGGTCTCCGGGTCGGTGCTACTCATCGGAGCAGCACCGGTACCGGCAACGTACTTGGTCCACTTCAGCTCGCCCGACAGGTTATCGTAGGCACCCGCAATCGAAGCGGAAGGAGTGGGGGAGGCGGTCGCCTCCGCAGTCTTTTTGGAACCGCAAGCGGCAAGCATCGCACCCAGGGCGGCAGTGCCCGTGAGCGCAATAAAGTGGCGGCGGCTGTGAATCATAGTGATCCCCTTGAATGTGCTGTGATGCGGAAGTATCGGTGATAGGTGAAGAGCTCACGCCCTAATCCTCAGCCTAACATCAGCCCCTGTAAGAAAGGCGTGAAGCAGTCACCCGCGGGGTAGGTAGAGGCGTATTGAGGCGAAAATGGGCGGACCTCATCTAGCCCTAGCCTATAGATTTCACGCGTGGCACACAAATAAAAGCCCTCATCCGTGCCTCATATCACCCAATATGACGGGTTCTTTGAGGCACGGATGTAAAGAAGCTTTAGGCTGAGCCTCGAATATAACGAGCCGCCTTAGAAGAGGAGCTCTCATTCGGGGTCGGGTGCGCGCTCGGGGCGTTCGCGGACGGTTCAGTGGTAGCCGCCGGGGTGGCGGTAGCGCTCGGGGAAGACTTCGGGTCCTCCAGCATTTGCCAGCCCTCTTCACCAAAGTAGACGTACGCATCCGCCTTCTGATTGCTGCCGTAGATACCGGTGAGCTGCTCACGCTGACGGGTCTCATGGTTGAACAGGAACGCGTTCTCATCCACCTTCAGGGTCGCCTTCCAGCAGTAGACGTCCTGCTCGGTGGCGGGTACCGGCTGCGGGGAGCTTAGATTGATGCACATGGGGTGGTTGCTCTTAGAGACCAGCCAGCCAATGTTGTAGCGGTAAATGTCGCGGTACATCTGCGCCATGTGGCTAAAGTGCTCCTGGCCGGGCAGGCTCATGAAGGGGTCGGTATCGCCGGTGAGGAGCATGTAGTTCTGCGTCGCACCCCAGTACTGCAGGAAGGCGTGCAGGCCCTCAACGGTACGTTCTTTAGCCTCCGGAGGCATGGTGGGTCGGGGGACATTGACGGCGCGGTGACTGAGAGTGCCGTTTGAGAAATTGCCGACGCGCTCAAAGAACTGATCGGGCAAGATTGCCGGGCCGCGGCCGTCCAGAGCGGATTTGGGTAGAGGCTCGGCGTAGGTGATGCTGCGCGTGGTGGTCGCAGATTTAGTCTGGGTGCTCTGAGGCGCCGGTGCGGCATTAGTGGGAGAGGATTCAGTGAGTGGTTGAGGGCGAGAAACTGCGTTGGGGCTGCAGGCGCTTGCGAGTGCACTCAATGCTGCTCCGGAAGAAAGAGCAAGAAGATGGCGACGTGACAGCGAACCGAACATACGCAACCTTTCGCAAGAGTAAAGACGGGCAGGCAGTAACGGGTAGCTCGAATGCAGTTGAGTGAGGGCTCTGTGAGCGTTCCCGAAGGGTGTGGCATACCGCGGTGAGTACGGATGCGATAGAAAGGGCAGGCCAGAAGCCTCCTGAGGGAATCGGTGTGGGTTATGACCTGCCTGGTTGTCGTGCTCAATGATTCTAAGCGTACTTTCAGGTTCGAAACGACCATATCTGCGCTTGAGCGTAAAAAGTTATCAAATCTTAATATTTGCCCGTTTTATGCGGGTTATAAAACGTACCAATGTGTTTGGGATAACCGCATTAAAATCTGTTGTTTCCCCTAGAAACTTGGGGATTTTTCGGCTTTTTCTTGATATGAGTAAATCATAAATTGGAGTTGTTGCACCATGTGTGTAAATAGTATTTCAACCTCTCCACGTTGTCCGAACACCCATCAAAAACACCCCGAAAAGCGAACCCAAACTCCCCGCCGCCGCAACGTGCCCACCACAACGCCCATACCTGGCATGAAGCGGGTTCACCCTATGGGACAATAGCGCTGTGACTACCACCGACTATGCGCAGCTCAAAGCA
>ERZ773071.131-NODE-131-length-13953-cov-5.27558_pt1 | contig 13953 bp, 10 predicted proteins | sample MGYA00580621_ERZ773071 | MGnify/ENA primary metagenome ERZ773071 (study PRJEB29015, sample SAMEA2738136) | human oral metagenome | biome: human oral; feature: human-associated habitat; material: saliva | place: China | collected 2211 ... | reverse complement strand
CCGGTCAGCTGCTGCGGGATGCTCGCAATGGTGCGCACGTTGTGGGTGACGTCTTCACCGGTGGTGCCGTCGCCGCGGGTTGCCGCGCGTACGAGGGTGCCGTTGCGGTAGAGCAGGTTTACCGCCAGGCCGTCAATTTTCAGCTCGGTCAGCCACTGCGGCGCCCCACCGGTGAGGTTGCGGACACTCTCATCGGTTTTGGTCAGCCAGGCGCGCAGCTCCTCGAAGGAGAAGACGTCCTCGAGGGAGTACATGCGCTGCAGGTGGGTGACGGGCGCGAAAGCTTCGATGGCTTCGCCGCCGACTTCCTGGGTGGGCGAGTCGTTGGCGATCAGGTGCGGGTGCTCCGCCTCAATAATTTCGAGGCGGCGGTAGAGCGCATCGTACTCGGCGTCGGAGAGGAAGGGCGCGTCCTCGTTGTAGTAGGCTCGGCGGGCGGCACGAATCTTATCGGTCAGTTCCGCGTACTCGGCACGCAGGGCCTCGGTAATTTCCGCGGTGTTTTCTGCGATGTTTTCTGCGGGGCTCTCTGCTCGAGTCTCGGCGGGGGCAGTCTGCTGGGTGGTGTTGTTCTCAGTCACCCGTCCAGTCTAGCGTTTTTGCTACACCTCTCCCCTATCTCTCGTCATATTGCCGGTTTCTGCAGGCGCATGTTCACTGCCTCTACGCTCAGTAATACTGACTTCGGATACAGTTCACCCCCGCCTCCTGCAGGCACTCGCACGAGCACCCGAGAAAACGGGGGTGAATCATAGGGTATGAAGTTTAGGCTTCGACAGCGTCGGCAACAATCACGGTAATGTTGTCGCGGCCGCCCGATCGGAGCGCCTCGTGCTGGAGCACGTCAGCGGCGTCCTGCGGGTGGCGGATCGAAGTGAGTACGCGCGCCATATACTCGTGCGAAAGCTCACCGGAAAGGCCGTCGGAGCAGAGCATCAGGCGGTCACCGGCGCGGGCGGGCAGAACCCAGAAGTCCGGTTCCCAGTAGTTGCCGGTACCCAGCGCGCGGGTAATCACGTTGCGGCGCGGGTGGGTCAGCGCCTCCAGGGCGGTAATCTGACCCTCGTCGACCAGGTACTGCACCTCGGAGTGGTCAGTGGTGACCTGCTCCAGCGAGGCGGAGCCCTCAGCGCCGGGCAGCTTCTCCATGGCGGAGTGGTGAATACCCTCGTCCTCACGCAACAGGCGATAGGTGCGGGAGTCACCCACGTTGAAAATAACCCACAGGTTACGGTCCCCGATGCTGGTCAGCCAGGCGCCGGTCACGGTCGTGCCGCCGGAGCGGGAGAGCGCCTGCTTAATTTCTTCGTTGGTTTCGCCGAGGATATCGTGCAGGCGGTTCAAGGTGCCCACGATTTCATTGTTAAGCAGGGCGTTTGCACGGCGGCGGCGCTTGGCGGGATCTTCCTCGTCAATAGCGGCGAGGCGCTCAATATAGGCCTGCTGTTCCTCTTCGCTACGGCCACCGGGCATCGTGAAGAAGGGCGAGTAGGCGAGCTGACGCACGCACAGGCGCGAAGCAACCTCGCCCGCCTCGTGGCCTCCCATGCCGTCCGCGACCACGCAAAGGGAACCGGCGACGACCATCGAATCTTCGTTATTTTCTCGATGTGCGCCGCGGTGCGTTGCACCACCGGTACGTAGTTTCAGTTCAGTCATGAGAGGTCTATCTCCATTGTGTAGTTCGCGCGACGAGTCACCGCCACGGGGTCTACGTTACCAAAGCTTCTAACGTTTCGCGTCCCTTGAGAGGTGAGAGTATAGCGATTTCCCACCTGTCGGAGCGTGTTTGCTGTCTCATTATCGGTCAGCACGGTACCCGGTTCAGCCAGGGAGACCAGGCGTGCAGCCAGGTTCACGCTGGAGCCGTACACGTCACCGCGGTTAGCCAGAACCTCGCCCCAAATGAAGGCGACGCGTGCATCCGGCAACTGCGGGTCGGCACCGATCTTTTCGGAGAGCTGCAGGCTAATTTCTGCGATAGCGTCCGGGGTTTCGGTGAGGAAGAAGACTTCGTCACCGAGGGTCTTAATAATGCGACCGCCCAGAGGGGCGATAACGTCCAGGCAGCTCTGCTCGAAGTGGTTGATGAGCTGAGAAAGAGCTGCGGCGTCCAGGTTACGCACCAGGGAGGTGTACGAGACCAAATCTACGAATCCTACACCGCGCACCAGAGGCAGGCGGGAAAGTCCGGAGGTGGTCACGTTATTTTCGCGCAATCCCAAGCGCAGGATTCCGGCGTACATCTGGCGACGGTATGCGTACAGCGCCAGACGCTCGAGAACGTCAAGGTAGCGCGGGAAGTCTTTGAGGAGCTTGCGGCGGGCATCATTATCGCTGAGGTTTTCGGTGACCATGATGTTGTGCACGAGCGCCTCGATCTGCCAGGCGACGGTGCGGTCAGTCAGCTGGCCTTCAGCACGCACGAGGGATGCCACATATTCCATGCGGATATCGCCTTCTGCGTCCAGCTTCTGCAGGTCGGCGAGCATCTGCACGTCTGTTTCAGTGAAGTAGGGCGCGTGGTCGGCGATGGTCGGGAAGCCCATGTTGTGCCAGATGCGCTGGGCAGTTTCGAGGGGAAGTCCGGCGCATTCTGCGGCTTCTATGGGGGTGTAGCGGCGGCCCTGTCCCAGGAGTGACTTTTCGAGGGCTCGGATTCCTGCCTTGGATTCCTCGTCTCGGTAAATATTGTTCTGGGCGAGGTTCTGCAGAATTTTGAGGTTCAGCATTTGGGTTTCGGGGCCCATGGTGGCACCGGTGCCCTGCGGAGAGTGTGCAGGTTTCTGGGGGTCTGCCGTGCTCATTGCCGCTGCCGCTCCTTTCAAATCTGCCGAATCATCTGTTCTATCGTGCGAGTGCGCTAGCGTGTGCCGTGCGTCGATTGTGCACTGCTTCACTGTATAGCGCCTTGTTACTATACCCCCACTGCGATGTTGTGGGCGTCAAAGCGCCCACAACCAAAGATATTTTAGTGGAGTAATTCACATTTAAGAATACTCTAATCCGCATTTTTTCGGCAGATTTAGGTGCCGGGTTAGGCTCTGAGCCAACCGGCCCGCCCTCCTGTAGCGGGCGGCCGCACCCCGGAGAGGGCTAGATGTAGCGGGAGCGCAGGGCATAGTAGTCGCGTCGGGCGGCCTTAATTTCTTTTTCAAAGCGCTTGGGCTCGGGCACGTAGGTCAGGCGGTGGTGCACCCCGCGGCAGACCACGTACACGGAACCGTAGCCCAGCCACGCCCCCGGGCCACGCTGTTTTGCCCAGCGTTCCCCCATGGAATCCAGATAGAGGGATTCATCTCCGCTGCGGGTCATCACGCCGCGGCGAACCACGAGCCGGTGCGTGGTGAGCAGGTAGTAGGTGGTTGCCCAACGCCAGGCGGTGCGCACGGCACCAATCAGGGCGCCTACCGCACAAATCATGCCGAGCGTCCACAAAATCGGTGAGGACCGCGCCGTGGAGGCAAAGGTTGAGGCGGCGATAGCAACCAGCAGATAGGCAAGCGCGGGCAGCAGGGCACCGTAGTGCTGTCGGGTCGCAATGATGACATGCTCACCGGGGTTGAGTTTTCCGCGCAAACGCATGGTGTTCCTTAGCTGTGCTGGTTGTTATATTCCGGTTGGAGGGCTGGAGGCGCCGGTTGAGGTGGTGTGGGTTGATGGAGTTGCCGTACTGGGGTGAAGTTTTATGGGCAGAAATTTTATGGGCTGAAATTTTAGGGATTGGTTCTAGTGTGCCTGCTGAAAATCTCCGTAGCTACCGTTGGCGGGGCGAAGGTGCTCAATATCGCCCACCGCGTAGGGCTCAAGGGTTCCGTCCTCGCGGCGAATGAGGATGCGCCCCTGCGCGTCAAGGTCTTCGGCGGTGCCTTCTACGGTGCTTCCGTCGGGCAGGCTCATGCGCACGCTGGCTCCGAGGGTTGCGGTGGCGGCGCGTGCCTGGTCGAGCAGGCTGATGCTCTGCGGGTTGAGGGGGTCGGGGCGTTCGGGGTCGCCGCCGGCGCGCACGAAGGCGCGGTAGCGGCGGGCGAAGATGCTCAGCAGTCGGGTGAGCACCTCGGAGGAATCGATGACCTGCCCGGTGCACAGGCTCAGGCTGGTGGCGGTGGGTACGGGCAGCTGTTCGGCGGACATGTTCGTGTTCTGGCCGATGCCCACAATGATGCTGCGCTGCCCCTCGGTGGAGCCACTTTCGGGAACGAGCTGGGCGAGGATTCCGCAGCCCTTGGCGCCCTGTGCGATGACGTCGTTGGGCCATTTGAGGGCGGCGTCTACCCCGTAGCTACGCCAAATATCGACCACGCTGAGCCCGGCGATGAGGGTCAGCCAGTGGTAGCTGTCTTCGGGTAGTTCTCGGGTGAGCAGGTCTGCGGAGGCGTGCGGGCGCACCACGATGCTTGCGGCGAGGCAGGCTCCGGGAGGGGCGGTCCAGGCTCGGGCGAGGCGGCCGCGTCCGGCGCTTTGGTAGAGGCTGGCGTAGACGGAGAGCTCGCCGAGCTGTTCGCGTTCGGGGTCCGTGCCGTCCATCAGAAGTTCGCGGGCGCGGGTGGTGGTGGAGTCGACTTCATCGTAGAGGTTTACGCTGGAGTACCCGGTTTCCATTGCGATGGTGCGGATGCGCGGGGCATCCAAAACCGAATGACCGCTCTCGGTATGCATATTCTCTTCCATGGGCTGCGCCTTTCTGTCCTGTCCAAAACTACTCTGCCGTATGTCGACCCGCTTTCAGCTCACCACCGAAACCTGCCGGTTTCTGCCGAGTCACACTGGCTTCTCACCATATCAATTTCTTGCCGCCGGTGATGCCCACCAGGCACCTAAGACGGTACATTAGACAGTGAGGGTGCATGAAGCACCGACCGGCTGCGGAGGTTCCTCCGCCCTGCTCGAAAGAAGACCGTTATGGCTTATTACGCAATTACTTATGTTTACGCAGCTCCCGAGGAGCAGGCGAAGTACCGTCCGGCTCACCGTGAGTACCTTGGTTCGCAGATTGAGGCGGGCAACCTGATCGTTTCCGGTCCCCTGCTGGATGGCGAGACTCCCGCCGGCGCTCTGCTGATTGCAAAGGTCGACTCCGTTGAGGCGGCCGAGAAGCTGGTTGCTGGCGACCCGATGAACATTGGTGGAGCGGTTCTGTCTCACACCATCACCGAGTGGAACCCGGTTCTGGGCACCATCTAAGCGTCATTCACGCTGGAAAAGCTTGAACGTGAACCCCCTTTTTCGCCGGCAAGGTTTGCCGGTGCGAGAGGGGGTTTTCTGCACTCTTTTGAGTCGTTCTTTCGCACTTTTCGTTCGCTATATGCACCTTCTTCGGTGCTGGGTGCATAAAAGTGTATCTAGTGTTGATATTCTGGCCTCTCACCTGGCATATGTGCGCTAGTTCGCACTATAGTTGAAAGATATGCACATTGTTCAAGAGTGCTCTTCGGGGCACCTGAGCACCCTATCACCGCAACCACTGGCTCCCGACGATCGGGTGGAGCAGGAACGAGGAATAATGTCCGAGAACCTCCAGCAGGAATTTGATTTGAGCACCACCGCCGGTAAGCTCGCTGATTTTTATGCACGTCGAGAGCGCAGCTTCGCGCCCAGCGGTGAGGCAGCTATCGAGAAGCAGCACGCGCGCGGCAAGCACACCGCCCGCGAGCGCATCGATATGCTTCTGGACGAGGGTTCTTTTGTAGAGTTTGATGCCCTCGCCCGCCACCGCACCACCGCATTCGGTATGGAGGCGAAGAAGCCTCTGGGTGACGGTCTGGTCTCCGGTTACGGCACCGTGGATGGCCGCCTGGTCGCCGTGTATTCGCAGGATTTCACCGTCTACGGTGGTTCTCTCTCGCAGGTGAACGGCGAGAAGATTGTGAAGGTGCAGAAGTTCGCGCTGAAGAACGGCTGCCCGGTTATCGGCATTAACGATGGTGGTGGCGCCCGCATTCAGGAGGGCGTGGCTTCCCTGGCGATGTTTGCCGATATTTTCCGCATGAACGTGCGCGCGTCCGGTGTGGTGCCGCAGATTTCGGTCATTATGGGTCCCTGCGCTGGCGGTGCCGCGTACTCCCCCGCTCTGACTGACTACATCATCATGGTGGATAAGACTTCGCACATGTTCATTACCGGCCCGGACGTCATTAAGACCGTGACCGGTGAGGACGTGGACATGGAAACCCTCGGTGGTGCACGTCAGCACAACTCCGTGACCGGCACCAGCACCTACCTGGCTGAGGATGAGGAAGACGCTTTCGACTTTGTGCGTGAGCTCCTCGAGTTCCTGCCCTCGAATAACCTTGCGGAGTCCCTGCCCCTGGAGCATGACCAGGAGGCACAGGTGAGCGTGGACGATCTGGATTTGGATACTCTCATCCCGGATTCGGCAAACCAGCCTTACGATATGCGCGCGGTCATTGAGTCCGTGGTCGATGACGGCCACTTCCTGGAGATGCAGGCGCTGTACGCCCCGAACGTGATGATTGGTTACGCCCGCGTTGAGGGCCGCACGGTCGGTATTGTGGCAAACCAGCCGATGCAGTTCGCCGGCTGCCTGGACATTTCCGCCTCCGAGAAGGCTGCCCGCTTTGTGCGTCACTGCGATGCGTTCAACATTCCGATTCTGACTTTTGTGGATGTTCCCGGCTTCCTGCCCGGCACCGACCAGGAGTTCAACGGCATTATCCGCCGCGGCGCTAAGTTGCTCTACGCTTACGCGGAGGCGACCGTTCCGCTGGTTACCGTCATTACCCGTAAGGCGTACGGCGGTGCGTACATTGTGATGGGCTCGAAGAAGCTGGGTGCCGATATTAACCTGGCGTGGCCCACCGCTCAGATTGGTGTGATGGGCGCTCAGGGTGCGGTGAATATTCTGTACCGTCGTGAGCTGGCCGCGCTGGCGGCTGAGGGCGGCGATGTTGAGGCTCGCCGCGCTGAGCTGATCGCCAAGTACGAGGAAGAGCTGCTGAACCCGTACCAGGCTGCTGAGCTGGGTTACATTGATGAGGTTATTGCCCCGAGTGAGACTCGCGTGCGCATTATTTCTTCGTTGCGTGCCCTGCACGATAAGCGTGCGTCCACCCCGGCAAAGAAGCACGGCAACATCCCGCTGTAGGCTTCCGTTGTGCGTTGTGCCCGCGCCGCCTGTGGCGCGGGCATTCCCAGGATTTTAGGTTTTCTCAGGATTTTAGGTTTTAAGGAGGCGTGCCTTTGGCAGGCTACAACCCGCTGAGTTATTTCTCATTCGGTAAAAAGAAGGATAGTTCGGAGGCTACTGAGAGCGCCGAGCAGCTTGAGCGTAGCTCCGCACGTTCTTCTGCGCACGCGGATACCGCCTCCAGCGCCGCGAAGGATTCTGCTCAGTCTTCGGTAGATACTGACGCTGAGCAGGAGCCGCTGCTGAAGGTGGTTAAGGGCTCCCCCACTCCGGAGGAGATTGCCGCCCTCACGGCTGTGGTGGCAATGATGCAGGCGAGCGCCGCGAAGCAGGAGCAGAACTTGCTGGTGGGTGCCGCTTCGCGCATCCTGAACCGCGGTCAGCGCCTGGGTGTTTCGTTGCGTCCCGGTCCCGGTTCGTGGAGGCGTGCTCGCCCCATGTAGCGCGGGCTGATAACTCTGCTTCTTATATTCCCGTCACGCCGGCTGGTGTGGCGGGAATATATTGTTTTGCCTCAAATTCAGGATATATATTGCGCTATTGAACATCTAATGCGCCGATTCTTGCGGTTTTGTCATATTAGAAACGATAAAGCGATGATGATACGCCCTGATGCTACGATGTATATACCGTCACATAAGTATTAATAATTGGCAGGGACCATGGCAAAGATGCTGAATAAAAACCATAGGCCCCCACCGGATGTCTACATCGCGCTTCTGTTGCCGACGCTACGGCGCTTGTCGAAGACTGTGCCCCGCACCGCCGCCTATGTTAGTGAGCAGTTGCGGCAGCAGACTAAGGCGTTGGGGTCGAAGAAGAACCTACCGGCTCTTGAATCCACCGATTTTGCGGTGGCTGTGCGCACCACCTTGAAGATCTTGGTGGCACTTCGTTATGCCCAGCTTATGCCTCGTTTGACCCCGTGGGAGAAGAGGAAGTACCTGCTCACCCCCCTGGGCGCTGAGCTGACCTGCACCCCGCATCTGCACGGTTCGGTGCCGCCGCGGGTGGTGAAGCAGGTGCAGGCACTATGCGCTCAGAGTCTGACAGCAAAGAGCGCGAAGAAGCTGAAGAAGCAGGCGAACGCGCTATTGGAGAATGCGCAGGAGGAGCATCGCCTCATTTTTGGCACTCCTGATACCGGCGTCCTTCATGCTCTGCCGCATTACTCAGGCGCTGATTATGCTCAGCTGAGCCCCGCTGCTTATGCTGCAGCCGATGCCGGCTACCCTATACCCGCCCTGGATTCTGCTGGAACTGCGAATTCTTGGCCTGCCGGTCAGTCTCCGCTGGATATTATTTTGCGTGCCAGCGATTCGCCGGTGATTCACGCTCAGGCTGAGTTTGCTGAGCATTTTACGCAGGATTTGATTCAGCATATTCACGCGGTGACGCCAGAATATTTTGAGCAGATTGTTGCCGATATTTTTACGGCTCTTGGTTTTAGTACCGAGGTGACCGGCGGTGCTGACGATAAGGGCGTTGACGTTATTGCCCGCTATTCTGATGGACTGGATTTCGCGCCGATTTATATTCAGGTGAAGCATTATTGCGGAACCATGAAGGTCACCCCTAACGAGATTCAGAAGCTCGCCGGTGCGGTGCTTCTGCACGGCGGTTTGCAGGGCGTTTTGGTGACCTGCGGTGCTTTTGCGCATCCGGTGCCTAAGTATTTGCAAGGTTTGCCGGGCGCACGCAATATTGCTCTGGTTGATCAGCACCACTTGGTGGAACTGATGATTCGCCATCGTGTGGGTGTGCTTGATGGTGAGGGCGAATGCGGTTATCACATTGACGAGGAGTATTTTGCTCGCGGCATGGAGTAGCCGGGGTGTTTCTGGGGCGAGTTATTTCTCTCCGAATATCTCTGGCCTTCATGCATTTCCCACGTCATTTCACTTAATGTATTTTCACTTTTCCTTGAGGATATTTTTCACATATCGGCTGGTTTTAGAAATCTAGGTTATTTCTCGAACCAGCCGATACAATAATGAAGGTAATGCGTTATATATTCTTCGCATTATTTCACGAAGTGAATATACCCGTGACGGTCTAGACACTTCACCCCAATTTATAGCGTTCTTTCTGAAGTGTTCGTCGTTGAAGACGGTGCGTAAGCGGGACGGGTTGAGAAAAAACTACCTACCCTGCTTCTCTTCGCTTCTCTTCACTGCGGGATTTCAAAGTGCCGGCCCAAAAATAAAGATGGTGCCGCTCACTTTCGTGATTATTTTCCCGTTCGCATGACTGCACTTTATGAAGAACGCCTGCACGATAAATAACACTAGATAAGGAGCCCGGCGTGGCTTTTGTGAATAAAACAATGCTCCATATCGATCATTCCGAATTGCACTCTTTGCAGCAGGAAACCTCGTGGGAGGCTCTACCCGAGGAAGCACGCACTCTCAGCGTTGCGGCGGCTTTCTCTCTGCTCCGCCATTTTGAGCGCGCGCAGGATCGTGGCGAGAAGGTTTTCTTCCCCGATATGTACACCCCGGTTGGCGTGGACCTGGGTTTCAACATGACTCAGCGTTTCATTGCGGTCGGTGACAATGTCCTCTTCCGTGAGGCACTCAATAAGCTGATTGCGGCGCTGGTCAATGCTGATTATCTTGAGGTATCCCTCAGCCAGCTGCATCCGGGCAACCTGCACTACACGCTCAGCGAGGCTGGCCGTGAACTTTTGGGTACCCCGAAGGAACAGCAGGCGCAGGCTCTTCTGCCGGTTCTGCCCCTCCTCAGCGGCGTGTACCTCTACTACCTGAAGCAGTTCTACCCGGTTCTGCTCTCGCACATTACGGTGCGTGAGCTTCTGCCCATCGTTCTGAGCGTGACCCCCTCCTACCCCGCGGCGGCGCCCGTGAAGATTCGCGAGCTGGTGCTGCGCGAGTGCGGTTTTGTGCAGGGCTGGTACGGTCTGTCGTACCTGGAGCAGCGCATTATTGAGCCGGTGATTGCTCAGGCGCTGAGCCTGCTGACCCGAGAGGGCTACCTGCGCACCAAGACGATTCACGAGCACACGGACTCTCCGCTGACTCTGTACTCACTGTCGCCGTCGGCGAAGGAGCTGGTGGCTCGTCACGAGGAGACCGGCGTGCCGGCGAGCGAGCTGAGCTCCGTGCTGGCGCTGGTGAAGGATGAGGGCTCCTCTATTACGGCTGAGGATATTGCCGCAACCGATGCTCTGCTGACTCATATGGGTGTTCTTCTGCTCGACACCCTCAACGACCACGGCGCCGATGTGGAGTTGAGCCTTCCGAGCCTGGAGCAGGTCTTTGACCGCGACGAGCGCATTCAGCAGGCGTCCTCGAACCCCTATTTTGTGCAGATTGACGCGCAGGATTACCTCTACGATGTGCTGATTGCCCACCGCTACCTCTCCGAGCGTGAGACCGTCTACTCGCTGGGTCCTGCTTTCGCGCCAGCTCTGGCGCAGATGGTTGAGCCGAGCGTTCAGAAGCTGGTGGCTTCGGCTCTGCTGGATCCTGCGGCGGTGGACTCTCTGCCGTACCCGCATCAGCTGCTGTACCCGATTCTGAAGCTCGTGGAGGAGAACCCGCGTATCTCCTACTACGACATTTACGATGAGTTGAAGATCGCCCTGGATATCCCGTACCTGCAGGGTGAGGTTGCTCCGCACCGTTATAAGCTGACCCCGCGTCTGCGTAACCGCTATTCGGTTGCGATGCACGTGCTCAAGGGCGAACGCTACCTGAACGCTCTGCGTGAGGGTACGGGTCGCACCTCCCGCAAGAACCCTGAGCGTTATGAGCTGAGCGAGGCGGGTAAGGAGCTGCTCAAGCGATTCCCGGAGGGCGCTCCGGAGGCGGTGACCGCCCGCATGGCGCCGCTGCCGCCGCAGTCGCTCAAGCACAAGCTGCCCCAGGATATTGCGGCTGAGTTGCAGGCTCGTGAGGAGGCTCTTCAGGCCGCTAAGGAGGCGCGCGCGGCGGAGCGTCAGGCTCGCTTGGCGGCTCGTGAGGGCGTTTCTCGTGAGCCGTTGGCTCCGGTGCCGGGTGCTTCTCCGGCGCTGTTGGCGCGTCCGGCTGGTTCGCCGGTGGCGGCTACTGCCCAGGCGCCTGCTGAGGTTCCGGCGGCACCGGTCGCTGAGGCTGCCGCCCAGTCTGCTGTGCCTGCTCCTGCGGTGCCCGCCCCGGCTGGTTCGACTGTTGAGCCCTCGACCGCGCTGCAGGTGGCTGCCGCGCAGGTGCGTGAGGCTCTGAAGCGTTACCGTCAGGTCTTCCGCCGCGAGGCGCTGGCTCCGGCGTTGGCTCAGGTGTCTGAGGAGCGTTTCCGTAGCATTGGTTTCGATCTGTTCCTGATGCGCGGCTACACGGTGGAGGCTCTGGAGGCTCAGGGCGTAGATGGTGTGGCAACTCCCGCCACCGGTGAAAAAGAACGCGCATTCTACGTGCGTACTCTGCGCCCGGTAGCGAACGGTGTGCTGTCCGCGAGCGTTCAGCCGCAGGATATTACCGCGTTCTTCCTGGCGATTCACGCCCGCGGCGGTCAGCTCGGCACCTTCATCACGAACGCGGCGTTCAGCGATGAGGCGTACGACGAGTTCATCCGCTGCTCGACCAAGTACCCGAACATTCTGGTGGACTTGGTGTCCGGCGATGAGCTGCAGGACCGCCTCATTGCGCACCGCCTCGGCGTGGTCGAGAGCGCAAACGGTCTGCTGGAGCTGAACGGTGAATACTTCGCCGGCTAGCAGTTTTTAGCCTATCTGGGGGCGCCCCGGTCTTCTCTTTCCTGCACGTTCAGGTGGGAGAAAGCCGGGGCGTTTTCGCACCTTTACCCCGGTGAGTTGTCCACAGGTGAGCCGTTTTCCTCGCATTCGGTGCTGTTCAGCCCGTAATATTGCCGGTTTAAGCGACCCAAATCACCGAAAATCGTGGTTGAAGGCACACCCCTGCGTTAGGATATGAACATGAGCACTTACCAGGAACTTCCCAGCATCTACCGATTGAAGCGCTCGCTGACCGACGTCGATCAGATTGCTAACGAATATTTTGAAAAGATTCTCGACCTGAACCCCGTCCAGGCGACCGAGCTTGGCCGTAAAGGCGTAGAGACCCTGTACCCCGATTACTCGCCCGCCGGCGAGAAGGCTTTTGCGCGCCTTGCGAAGAAGACTTTGAAGAAGGTCGATAACGTCCTGCCTATTGATGACGTTGACCTGGTCACCCTGGATGCTCTGCAGGAGCGTCTGAGCCTGTACCGCAAGCAGTACAAGGCTGGTTTTGGCGGCTGGCAGCTGAACAATATTGCGTCCGTCCCGCAGGAAGTGCGCTCGGTCTTCGACCTGATGAAGCGCAACACCCAGCAGGATTGGGAGCATATTGTTGGGCGTATGCACCGCGTCACCGAGGCACTGGAGGGATACATCCAGACTCTTGAGGCGGCTCGTGAAGAGGGTAAGGTTGCCCCGCGCCGCCAGGTGGATATTGTCATTGAGCAGACCGCCGCGTACTACGCTCCCGGTGGTTTCTTTGATGATTTGGCGGCTGAGGTCGCCGAAGCGGTCCCCTCCTTGAAGGATGAGGCTGCCGCCGGTGCCGAGGCTGCCAAGGAAGGCTACCGCCGCCTCAACAGCTACCTGGTGGAGAAGCTGCAGCCGGTTGCTCCCTCCCGCGACGCTGTGGGCCGTAAGGCGTATAGCCTGCACTCCCGTTCGTTCCTGGGTACCACCATTGACCTAGACGAAACCTACGCCTGGGGCGTGAAGGAGCTGGAGAGCATTATTGCTCGTCAGCGTGAGGTTGCCGAGGAGATTGAGCCGGGCGCAAGCATTGAGCGTGCGAAGCAGCTGCTCGATGAGGATCCCGCACGTCAGCTGCACGGCACCGATGAGCTGAAGGCGTGGATGCAGAAGCTCGCCGACGCCGCGGTGGAGAACCTGGCGGGTAGCCACTTCGAGATTGGCGGCCCCATGCGCCGCATTGAGTGTTGCATTGCACCCACGAACGAGGGCGGTATTTACTACACCGGCCCCTCCCCCGATTTCTCGCGTCCGGGCCGCATGTGGTGGTCGGTTCCCGAGGGTGAGGACACATTCACTACCTGGCGTGAAACCTCCACCGTGTACCACGAGGGCGTTCCGGGCCACCACCTGCAGATTGCTATTGCTACGGCTCTGCAGGGCACCATGAACTCCTGGCGCACGAACATGCTGTGGGTTTCCGGTCACGGTGAGGGCTGGGCACTGTACGCCGAGCGCCTCATGGAGGAACTGGGCTACCTGAAGGATCCGGGTGACCGCATGGGTATGCTGAACGCTCAGCGTATGCGCGCCGCCCGCGTGGTCTTCGATATTGGTGTTCACTGCGAGATGCCGATTCCCGATGAGTGGGCTGAGCAGCTGGGCGTTGAGCCGGGCACCATCTGGACTTCTGAGCTGGGTTACGAGTTCTTGAAGCTGAACCTGGACGAGTCCGAGGGCCATTTGCGTTTCGAGTTCCTGCGTTACCTGGGTTGGCCGGGTCAGGCGCCGAGCTACAAGATTGGCGAGCGCCTTTGGCTGGAGCTGCGCGATCAGGCTCTGCGCCGCGGCGATGACATGCGTGCGTTCCACACGCGTGCGCTTCTGCTCGGTTCGGTGGGTCTGGACACTCTGCGCCGCGCCCTGACCGATGAGATGATGCTTCCTCTGGATACTGAGGATGACGACGACGAGGACGACGAGTAACCTCTGGACTAAAGCCTCCGCATAGAAACTCCATACAGCGAAGCCCCCGCCTCAGCTTTGTGAACTGCCTCCCGTTTCTTGGACAACGAAATTGAAGTCCAAGAAACGGGAG
>ERZ773071.128-NODE-128-length-14044-cov-3.06269_pt1 | contig 14044 bp, 13 predicted proteins | sample MGYA00580621_ERZ773071 | MGnify/ENA primary metagenome ERZ773071 (study PRJEB29015, sample SAMEA2738136) | human oral metagenome | biome: human oral; feature: human-associated habitat; material: saliva | place: China | collected 2211 ... | reverse complement strand
AACGCTTGTGGGGGATGTTGCTCCTGGTCCGGCTGAAGGACAGGTTAGTGAGGAATTGAGTTGGGCTTTTTCTGAGAAGCAGTTATCTTATGATGACTATGAACACATTTATTGGGCTCAAAGGGTGTGAACATGGAAAAAGGTTTAAGTCGTGAAGATGCCCTAGGGCATTACAGGGTAACGCAAGCTCATAAAGCAGATCTTAACCCTAAAGGCCCAAATGCCAGCATCAACAACCCTGACTGGTACACAAAAGATCCAAAAGAACGCGAGTTACTGTCTCCTACACCTCAGCGTAAAGTCTTACGGGACTCTATAAAGGAAAAAATTTTTGGAGATCTAAAGCCAAGTCAAGGTACTCCTGTTGGGATTTTGTTGGCGGGGCCTCCTGGTGCCGGTAAATCTACACTACTAAAAAAGCTTTTCGATGATGAAAATCTAGCTAACCCTAACATTACTGGTGGATTGAAGCTCGAAGACTTTGTGGTGATTGATGCAGATAACATCAAAACCATGCTGCTTGAACAAGCCAGTAAAGACGGGTCCCTAGATAGCTTTATCAAGCCGGCAAGTTTCAAAGCACTTGAAGACTTTGGAGTATCTTTCAGCCCATTAGAGTTTGCTTCTTTAGTGCACGAAGAATCCTCCATAATCGCTAAAGACATACAGAAAAAAGCGGTTAATAACGGCTATAATGTGATCTTTGATCAAGTCTGCTCTAATGAAGAAAAAACCGAGGATCTAGTAGGGCAGCTATCCGTAAAAGGTTACTACGTTAGTGTGGTGGAAATTCATGCTGACTTTAAATTTTCTGAACAGAGTGCTTTTAACAGGACTATACATGCCTTGCAAGACGGCAGGTCAGCCAGGTATGTCCCCACAGAAGTCGTAAAAGACATGTACGACGAACAAGGGTTTTCTAAAGTAAGGTCTAGCATCCAGAACCTGCTGGATAAAAAGATGTGTAAAGTCAGCGCTTATATTGGCTGTTACGCGCAAGACCTTAGGTCTAAGCTACCGCTCAAGCTAGCTAAAGGCTTACGCTCTAAAGACGGGACCATGCATGTTGAAAATGGTTTACAAAACACCCGCAGTGACGGCGAATCAGAAAAAACAAAAGCTCTAGCTGGCGTAAATGTAAGGGACTATCTGGAAAAAATGAAGAAGATGCTGCAAAAACAGAACAACCAGAACAACGCAGCTTCACAAGGGAAACCACAAAAGGCCACTAACCCTGTCAACAAGAACGCAGGGTCTGTACTTAAAGCCCCTACTGTTAAACCACCAGCGAATAAGCCTAACAACATTAAACGTTAAGTTAGGCTTATCCGCCCGGGCTTACAAAGACCGGTTCTTTGTGGGTTTTGGCCCCTCAATAGCAGGTCGAGTAGGGGACGCGGTTGCTTTCGCGGGTTTAACCATCTGGTTCGGGGGATAGTTAAGAGCCGCGTACCCTACTTGATTAGCTTTCACAAGGTTAGGATCTGCCCCTGCCTGTATTTTAGCGGCAGCTTGTTGTCCTTTAGCTACAGGGTCACGCCAAACAGACAGTTCAGTGACAGTAACTGAAGTAGTGGTGGTCGTGGTTGTTTGCGTAAACTGGGTAGGTTTATTTGCGCCAGTTTGCTGTAACCAGGGGTTGGTTTTTTGGTTAGAGGGTGCTTGTTGTGTGGCCGCAGCAGATTGCTGCTGGGTCTGGGGGTCTTGGTCATAGTAGCCACGTAGGTGTAAAAGACGCTCCTCGATGTGGCTTTCTATGTGTGTTTTAGCTGTAGAAGCTTCAGAAGAGTAGTGAGACCAAACGCATGAGGTTGCGTAGCAGTTAAAGGCCTCTTCCTCGCTAGCGTTTTGCCAAAAATCTTTGTCAAACGTTTTGTTGTAGATGTCAGCTGCCTGCTGGTGGTCTTGCTCTATGATCTGTGTGATAGAGATGTTTATCTGCAAGCTTTTAATAACCTCGTAGTGCTCACGTTGCTGCTCAGCCAAGGATTTAGATAGCTTTTTGATCAGTTCCAGGGCGAACTCAATGCCCTCCTTGATTTTGATTTTTGTCTGATCGATCGGGTCTTCTTGTTGTTGCATGAAACTGCTCCTTCTTTAGAGAGTTTTGTTTTCCCAGTATGGCACTTTTTTAGCTAGTACAGGCTCAGATCCAGAGGCCAGCACCCACATGCGTTGAGCTGGTAAAGATTGCAAATCAGCGACTGTGGCAATCGAGCGTTGCTGAGCTTGACGCGATACCGACCGTGACGAGCCCTGTTTAGAGTGAGAGGTTTGCACTGAGTCTAGCCAATAAACCCCAATGATTTCTGACAGCAGGGATAAAAACTCTTTTTCTTTAACCCCGCCCCCATAGACGGCCACATTAGCTGCGCTCCATAGCTTTTTCATGCCCGCATCACCCCACCTGGCAGTACCTTGGCTCCATGATTGCAGTAGCGTGTCTACAACAATACCTCGTGAACCAAAGTGAGAGTACATGTCAGGTAGCTCGTTCCACCGGCAAACGTTAGCGGCTTCGTCTAGTTCAATCAGCATAGGTACTGTTAGACGCCCGCCAGGGCATTTTTTAGCCCACTCAACAGCCGCTTCAGTCACGGCCACAGTCAAAGCCGTCACGATCGGGGTCGCTGAGCCGCGTCCTTCCTGGCTTAAACAGTAGAGAGTATCGCTACTTTTAACGAACTCTGCTGGGATGAAAGGTTTCATCCACGGGTTAGGGCGGGTAAATTGCATGGCTTTTTCATTGAGCATGAACGAAACCATCTGGAAGGCCCCACCCCACACGCCGCCTTTAGTTTCAGCTGGTAGGTTCATGGCGTTTCGCAGTGAATCAGCCATCAGCGGGGATTGACGCTGCAAAATCATGACTGGTTCCTGGTTAGATTCATCGCTTAGCCAGGAGTAAACCTGTTCCAGGTTTGACCCGTTTAAAGCTGCTGCTAGAAGTAGCGCAGCGATAAGGTCACGGGCAGCGTTATCAAAGAAGGGATCAGTTTTTGCTTCACTCTCTCTTGAAGCAGAAGCAAAAATATCTGCCAGGGACCGGGCACTGACCGCGTCAGTGACGTAGGTGAGAGGGTTCCAGTAGAAGTCTTGCGGGCTTTCCGCGATCTGTTGAGGATCGAAAACCCAGCAACGCCCACGCAAAGAACGTTTATCTTTAGTGCTATCAACCAGGTCACGTTTGTTACTGGTAGCTACCACAGCGCCAGGAGCTTTAAAGATTCTAGGGATACACCAAGCAGTGGTTTTGTAACCACGCGGACCAGTGATCACGATACACACATCTTCAAAGGAAGAGTACAGCCAGCGCCCACCATTTACAGCCTTACCGATAGGCAGACCGATAACCTCGCTTTGAACTTGCAGACGTTTAGCTTTCTCAGCCACTGCTTTTTGTGAGAGAGCTTGCGAGTTAACAGCCGAACCAGTGTGCCTAGAAGCTTTATCACCACGAACTTTTAAGCGTGAACGCCGTTTGAACAAGAAGATCAGCCCTACCTGTAAGGCTAGCGCCCCAACTAGAGTTAACCAGAAAACCAGGGTTAAGTGCTGGCGCCCCATGATCACAGCAACCAGGGCAACTATAGGGTTTAAAGGTAGCGAACCTTGCACCAAGCTAGCTAGTGCAACAGAGTCTAGAAATATGAGCGCCCCGACAGCCACCCAGATAACTGTTTTATCCTGGACCATTATTTACCTTCAGTGTTCCAACGCTGGTTGGTGTTGTTAAGTATCTTTTCTGCTTGACTAAATTGCACCTGGAAGGGGATACCCGGGGCTGAAGAGGTTTTAAGTAAAAACTTGCCTCTACCAGCCGGGGCTGCTGGTTTACCTGATAGGGGGTCGTATGTGCCCGGAGCGTTCCAAGAGTTCAGCAAAGCTTCTTCAGCCTGACTAAACCCCATGATTTGACGTAACAAATCTAGTTCTTTGCCTGGCAGTCCACCAAGGAACAACATCTTGGAGCGTTCAACAAAACCTTGTGCTTTAAGACGATCTTCTTCACTTAAAGCCTGGAAATCAGCCATAGAGTGGGTAAGCATCATCTGGCCTACACCAACAGTACGGTTAAGACGAGTTAGAGAGTCGATACGCTCAACCATGCCCGAACTCGCACGCAAAATACGCCAAAGCTCATCCATCACAATCATGTAATGATGCCTGGGAGCCACACCAGCGTCAGCTAGAGTTTGAGAGATTTCAACCGTAGCAAACCCATAAGACCAGCTAGCTAAAAGTACCGCAGCTTGCAGGTCAGAGTGCTCATGCAGCATGTCGTGAACATCGAAAACAACCGAGCGGTCCATCATCATGGGGGTAGTGGTAGCAGAAGCGAAAATACCGCCCAGCCGCCCGTTAAGCAGAGCCATAAGCGAAGCTTCAAGTTCTTCAGTGACTTGCTTGTAACGATCTAGTGACCCCCTATCCAGGGCGGCCATACGCACAGGTTCGGGTGCATCACGCACCACCTGTAACAAATCGGCTAGTACCGGGTTGGCGTGCGTGTTTTCAAGAACGGTAAGGGCCGCTTCAATCACGTTTTCTTCACGGTCGCTAGGTGAAGACCCACGAATAATCTGGATCAGGGACAGCACCATGGTTTTTTTACGTTCGTGGGCAGCAGCCAGCAGAGCAGAGCGTTCTTGAGGGTGATTTTCAAGTAATTTAGCGGCCTGTTCCACGTTTCCCGCGTCTAGCGGGTTGATACCGCTATGACCGTGACCGATACGGATAATCTGGCCACCTAAAGCACTAATTAGATCAACATAGTCTGGTTTGATGTCCCCCAGGACCATTGAGTGCACACCCATATAGGCACTACCGGTCACGATACGGCGTACCAGAGAAGATTTACCGAGCCCGTTAAGCCCTAAAACCATTGAAGACGGGGCACTGATCAGGCCTTTTTCAAACCAGCTGATCGGGTCAGCGCAAACCGTTCCCCAACCACCAAGAACCCGCCCTAACGGGACACCTACCAGTGGGGCCGTGTCACCAACAATCAGCGGATACAGTCCACAAACCTGCCTAGAAGTTGAACGCCAAGGCAACAACCTGGGCATGGTAGCGGCCCGCCCGAACCCTGGCTTATCAATACCCCTACTACCACTAGTAATTAAAAGATCAATTAAACTCATGGCCTGGCCTTAACACTGGCATTTACAGGGTGAAGACCCAGGGGTAACCCTAAAGCAAAACCACTGTCTTGAGCCCCATAAGCAGGACGAATCAGTAAACGACTAGCAGCAGATAAAGCGTTTACTGTCACAGAGGTGTCTTCAAGGTGATCAGGGGTGGTTGTAGCCGTGATAATCATCGCGAAATCAACCAAACCAGCACCACTAGCTTCCTCGCTAGCCACTTCACTAGCAGCAGCTAACTCGTTGATACTGCGAGCACTAGGGCGAGCACCAGCAGCATTAGCCCTAGCGTGGTTAAGATCCCTCTCAACCACGCTAGGAGCTTTAGCCGCATCCATCGGCTGATACAGGATCGTCACCCGTTTACGTTGAACATCCCGGTTAGGTTCAAGCAAACGTGAAAGAACAGCTGACTGTACCGCCCCACGCGGCGGGCAAGTCATAGTCCAAACCCTGCTAACCGCGCCATCATGACGATAAGAAGAAAAATCAGCTTGCGCGAACACCGGGCCGCTTTGACCCCACTCCAGGTTAATCGTCTGCCCGGCCGCTAATGCTTGATCGAAAAGTTCTTCACTGTCAGGGTCGTACGCGCTACGTACTAAACGCGCCAACTCGTTAACAGTTACCAGGTGGGTGGCCCCACCACCAGCGGCTACCAGGCCTTGGGTCAGGCCAGGTAACCGTGAAGCGATCTCACGGCCAGCAATATCTTTGTTTTTACGTCCACCTAAAGCAGCCAGGTTAAACGTTAGGGTTACCCACACGCGCACCTGGTTTGACCCGGTTGATTCGTCTAAAACACCTTCGATAACCTCGCCAGCTACTTGCGGGCAGTTAGCTGCCCGTCGTGAGGTAACCTCACTGTGTAAGCGTCCACCCAGGTCAGGTAATGACTCGATAGTGATCGAAGCGCCGACAATACCCGACTCGTTACTTAAATCCCCTAACCATTGACCCCAGTAAGCGACCTGAATATCAACTGTTTCTTGGTCGACCAGGTTAGAGCCAGAAGGGGTTAGACGTATCACTACAGCAGCAGTGTTGTTAGGGTGTTCAACAAGCGCGAAAGAACGGTTCCAGGAATCAACGTATTCGCTAACTTTACAGCCGCTTAGGATCCCGGGCAGAACCAGACGTTGAGAGGCTTTTTTGGTGGGTGCTAGCGCGCCACCACGAAAAACAGTATTACCTTTAGCTTTGTTTAGGCCGAACACGATTTTTTCTTCCGCTCGATCTATCAGGTTTACCTGGTGTTTGTCTTTGGTGGTGATCACCCAACCCCAGGCTGCTAGCAGTATCGCGCCGCCAGCAGCCCAGGTTATACCCCGGTTTAAACCAAGGATGAAAACAATACCTACCCCAGCTAAAGCCCATAGGCTTTGTCCCAGGGTTAGGTTTAAAAATCCGTAGCTTACTGGGCGGCGCCATCCACCATAAGTGCGTACATCCAAGTTAGTTTTCCTGGTTTGTTGTTTCGTTAGCTGCGCGGTTTACACCTTGGACTACAGCGGCAGCGCCTTTAGCTACTCCTACCGCTACCGCGACACCTGGGTGAGCTGCTGCTGCTGCACCAGCACCACCACCGCCAGCAGCGCCACCGCCGGCGCTAGAGCCCGCGCCAGTGGATGATCCACCCGGGGCAGGAGTGGGTTTTGATCCACTTGGGGTGCCACCACCACTGCCGCCACTGCCGGATCCAGAACCACCGCCAGAACCGCCACTGGAGCTGTTTTGGCCGCCGCCACCACCGGAGCCAGAACCACCACTGCCGGTACTGCCTTGACCTGAACCGCCACCAGCGCCAGCTGTTTGCCGTGAACCACTTGGGGTACCAGCATCACCGCCGCCACCGCCGGAGCTGGAGCCGCTGCCGGAGCTGGAGCTGTTTTTGCCGCCACCGCCGCCACCGCCGGAGCTGGAGCTATTAGAAGAGTTAACGTTTCTAGCTCCAGTTGGCTGGCTTGATCCTTCGGGCATTTTAAGCATGCCCATAGCCCCACCACCACTTAAAGGCGCAGCGCCTTCAATAACTGGGGATAAGAAACTAATTAAGGCTGGTAATGCTAGGGTCGCGAAAAGTATGAGCATAATACCCATAACAAAACGTCCCGTATCATCAATAGTACCTTCACCAAATACTGATTTATTGTTCAATAATTTAATAGCTATCGCGTAAATTATTGAGGCGAATGGTTTGTATAGCACGAAAGCTACCCACCAGCCAAAAAGTTTCTTCCACCAGTTAAGGCCAGTCTTAGTCGTCATGGTAGAACCAACCACTGGAACTATCGCGCAGATCAATAAGAGCATGGCCGTGCGGGCATACATTAAACCTATCTGTAATAAGCCCACTATGACTGCCACTAGCCCACCGAATATAATTATTCCTGGGGATAGCGTCAGTGTTGCCATGTTCATGATATTTTTGCCGAAATTTGTGTTAGACCCCCCTGTGGCTCTCTGAATAATCCACGCGCTTAGCTCGTCACTAAAAACGTGGGCTAGCCCTGCGAAGGGTATAAATAGGAATGATACTCCTACCATTTTTGCTATACCCATGACTAGGTTTTGGAGTTGGGTGGCCCCGTCGCGCGCTATAGCTAGTTGTATGCCAGCACCGATTAGGCAGCCTATTGCTGTGATAGCGGCAACCTGTGCTAGCTGGAGGTTCATCCACTTGGAGATGCTGTTAGTGCCTGTGGCGTCAGGGGTGGGGACTTTCACCCAGAAAGTCCCCACTGTGGTTAGCATATCTCCGATCGCATCAGCGATTGCTTTACGCCAAGACTCAACAATAGACCCGCTCACGTCTGAAAGTACCCCACGGATACCTTCCTTAACGTGACAGGTTACATCTTTCCAGCCACAACCCTTTAAAGGTACGACGACCATTAAAGGATCCATGAAACCATGCCAGCATCTGTTATAGAAGAAATTTCTTCCATTTCAGACTCGTTATCTGCTGGGATTACAGCTTTCCAGTCACCTTTACTCCAAGTCATTTTAAAAGTGTTCTTGTAAAGCCCTCCGAAGCCACCAGGAGTAGTGAAAGCCAGATTCACAGTTACGTTGTTTTCATCGATTACTTCAATACTGTAACCAACGATTTTAACTGAAGTGACCTCAGAATCTCCGTCTTGTTGTGCATCTTTTAAAACTGTTTGTTGAGCGTCGTTTTCATAGGTAAGAGTTTTAATAACCTCGACCTGTTTTTTACCAGCCCCAAGCAATATCTGTAAGTTAGCGGCGGCTAGGATAGCGCCTTCACTACTGTGGGCGTAGCAGGTGGGTACATCACCATCAGCCCGCTTATCCGGGCCGGTCAGGTTGTTGTAATAGTAGGAGGTACTATCAACAAACACTTTAGTGCGCATAGCCGGTAAGTTCACCTGAACTGTGGGCTTAAGCTCAAACCCGGCCAAGCCACACACTGAACCCCAAGTATCAACTTTCCCAGTAGGGTTGATAGAAGCCTGACTAGTAGCAGGAATTGAATTACCAGGGCGCGGCTCACTCAAATCAACACGACCATCCTTAGTCGCCTTAGTCGCCGCCATACTTGGAGAGGCAGGGCCAGCCTTAACCTCGCCACCATCACTAGTCAACGACCAAACCAAGGCGCCAACCAACACAAGAATAACAACAAGCGCACCAATAAGGGCTAAACGCAGCTTTTTTTGTGCTTCCATGACCTATCACCAATTAAAAAGTGTTTTAACAATACCAGTAGCAGACAAAATAATGATTCCACCGATAATCGGCCACGCAACATAAGCAAGCTTTTCACTAGACTCACCACGACGCTGACTAATCGCGATCATCACACCACCAATGATCAAACCCCCAAGCACGGCCACAGCCCCAAAACCCATAGCCCAGTTCAAGAACGTGGTAACAGGCTTATTAGCCTGCTCAGGAAGCTCAGGAGCAGGCGAAGGTAGCCCAGCCATCCCAATCAGGGCAGTATTGACAGCAAAATTGAACATAATCTTCCTTTCTATGGTTTTTTAAAGAGAGAACAGGGCAAGAGCTTTTCTAGCCAACCTTTGAGCCCCCCGATCAGGAGCTAAAGGCTCACAACGCCACACCTCTACCCAGGGCGCACAAATATTGGCAGGAAACGCCCCACAAGCAGACAAAAAAATCTCATTAACCCCCCTAGGACGCTTTCCACCGCTATCGGGCACCCACAACACCCCACGTAAAACGCAGGCGCCAGCCAGGCCACTAGCCCACTGCAAAGCCGCCGCGTGAGCCGCCTTAATACCACTAGCGTTCCACCTAGCCACAATCACCACCGGAACAGGCTCACCAGGAAAACAATCCAGCTCTTCAGTTTCCATCAGTTGTGCCCAGGTAGAAGTACCAGCACCCCCATGAGCCCCAACCAACACCAGGCCAGAGCCTTTAACCAGGCCTGATTTAACTTCTAGTGGCATCTGCTCAAGGTCGATGCCACCAGGCGACCATACCGGGGCAGGATCAGGCAACACCACAGGCGCTGCTTTAGCGACCGGTGACGGCAACGGGGTCGTAACCCACGGATTAACCTGACTAGCACTCACGCCCTTAAGTAACTTTCGCGCGCAAACAACACTTACAAATACCCGCCGTACCCAAGAAAATAAACCTCCACAAAACACGGAGAACACACATGAACTTTGAAGAAGATCTGACCCTGTTCGTGCGCCACACCTACACCATCTGGTACAAAACCCGCACAGGCAACGACCTGGTAGGCCAAGAGTTCACCTACAAAGACGCCCTAAAAGAGATCAACGCCCTCTCTAAACGCATGCGAACCACACCACGCCACTTCAAAATCACCTACAGCGTCAGCATCAGCGCTGTAACCCCCGAACTAGAACTAGACCAAAACCCCGACATCAAAGCCATCACCCAATGGATATGGAAACAATTCCAAGCAACCCCCCCAAACCCCAACCTTTTCAAAGGACTCCCCCCAACCCTAGATGTGAGCTAGGAAACAAAATAGGGGGGTGTCATTTTGACACCCCCCCTTTAGTCCTAGACAAAATTAATCCCCTCAATCACGTCACACAACAGTCTCTCATAGTGAGGCTTATCCAAGCTAAAAAATGGTTTACTCTCACCGCGCGTACCACTCACCAGAGTCATCAACTTACGAGCAGCTTTAGGAGTTAAACCTAAAGCCGATAATTTCGCGTCAGTAGCAGCCAACGTGTGACGACGCGAGACATCATAACTACACACAGCTATATCAACCACCCGCAAGACATAAGCCCAAGCTAAACTCTCATCCACGCCACACAACACCAGGTCAGAGATAAGCGGACCATAAACATTTTCTAAATCATCCAGATCCGCGCCCGGTAAACGATCAACCTGGCCAGCCCCGCTAACCACAGTCTTGCCTTCCATCAGCTCAGCCTCCAAAGGAAGATCCCGGCTAGCATTAGTTTTAAACGACATAGGAGCCACTAACACCGACAGCATCGCCCACGAATCACGAGCCCCCAAAACCTGACGAGTGTTTAAACGCGCAACCTGCCAAGCCCAACCTAAAGCATCATCACGCGCTTGCTCCAAACTCATACCTAAAATCAAGTTTTGCCGCACACTATTTGATAAGTGTTTAACATTTTCTTTCAAATAGTTAGCAAGTAAGTCGCTAGAATCACCACACCAACCATCACTATCAGCCTTGTAAACCAGCTGCCCTAACCTGTTACTACGCGCTGGTACCGGTAAAGCCGACTTCACCATCAGCGACCCAGACACAGACACGGTTTCAGACGAGCTCATAGCTTTTATATTCAACTCATACCGACTAATACCCTGCCCACCATCAGCACGCCACCTAGGCACCACAGCCAACACTGCCTTAGTTTCTAGCCCCTTTTTAGCTCGCGCGACACTACGTGAACTTAACCCAGTCGAACGAGCTAAAAAATTATTTGAAGCCAGAGCAACACCACGCCAGTCCGCTAAAAACGCGATCTCCCGTACCACCAGACCTTCAGAAGCAGTCAAACCAGTAAGCCGATGCGCCCAGAATTGCCAATCAAACTCCCACACACCAACCCCCTAAAACTCACTAGACTACAAATACTGCTCGTAAGGGAGTTAAAAAGGGGGGAGAGTTTGAGCTGGTAGACCTCGCTTTAAAGGCCTACCGGCCCTTTAGTGTAGTACTCAAAGCCATGCAGGCTTTAAGTACTTAACTTCGCTAGGATTTACCCATCCATTTAGCCGCAGCCCTCTCAGGACGCGGCAGGCGTTTACGTCCCAGGGGTGAGGGTGAAGGGTAGAGCATCAAACCCTTATCAACCTCTTTAAACACGGCCTCAGGATAAACCAGCGAAATCAGAATAAGTTTAGAATTAAACAATTCCTTGAATTTACGTAGCCTCCCCGTCTGGCTGCCGAACTGTGCCTGCAGCGCTTCCCAGGGCACCAGGGTCGGGCGACGAGCCACAAAAAGCCTGTAGCTAAGCCATAGATAGATATCCATAGCAAGCGGGCCACCTTTTTCAGACAAGAGTTTTAGGGCGCGCATGTCTGTCGGGATTTTCGCAGTCAAAACTGACTGCACAAACGCGCTAGACAAGCAAACCCGATTACCCCAAAGCGCCTGCTGATCTGGCACATCATAGTCCCACCAGAGCTCATAAGCCTGGGAGACTGGCATCCTATACATACGCTGACGCCTATCACCCAGCAGGCTCTTGCCCCGATCCTCACTAAAGAGAATATCAGCGCCAAACAGCCTCCTGGCCTGCTCACGCATCAGCCTGCCCTGCTTGCCCCCGTAGGGCAGGTCAAGTAATTTCAAAAAATCACGCATCGAATCGCCCAGCTCAATCGCGAGTGATCCATCAGACTCCAAATCGGCTTCGCGCAGCACGACCTGGGTGGAAAGCCATGGCAAAATCAGCCTCGGGTACTTCCCATAAGGGAAGACAGGAACCGCCTGACCACTATCATCGATATCCAGCAGTGGGTTTAGTTGCAGGCGCATGGGGCCGTTGTGACGCACCCAGGTAATCGCCCCATTAGCCCCAGGATCACGATAGGGCAGGGAAAGCTGGGTGAAAATACGCGAGCAAAACCCGATGCTATCAGCCTCTTCGGCGTCTTCGCGTAGCGCCATCATCTCATCTACCCAGGCGGCAGACTTTTTAGCACTCTTGAGGGCGGCGATACTTGCTAGCAGGGGTTTGACTAAATCTTTGCCAGCATCATCGCTAGTAGGGTCATTAACGGGTATGATAGCCACGGCTACCGACCCCCTTTCGTGTGGAGGGGTTGGTACGCAAGCGCCATCACAGAGTTGCTGCTCTGTGGTGGCGCGCTCTATACGCGCACCAGTTACTTACAAACTTGAGCCTATCACCACGGCGGTTAGGGTGCGAGACTTTTGATCCACAAAAATTTTAGGAAACCTTTTTCACCCTAAACTATTGACATTTTAGGTGAAATGTGATTACGACGCTTTTAGGTGGGTTGTGGTCAAAAACCGTTAAAAACGCCGTCAGGGTGGGTACTTTAGGGGCGTTTTCGGGTACCCGAAAAATCAGGGTGGGTACTTTAGGGGCGCCCACTACTTTTCGTTGATTTCGCGCGGTTTTACCTGTGGAAAACTCTGGCAAGGAGGGAGCCGATTTTTGGAGGGGGGTGGGTACTTTAGGGGCGCTAGGTGGGTACTTTAGGGGCGCTCAACATCCACTTTCCCTTACTGCCATATGGCAAAAGTAGGTGCTGCCAGAACTATATACCAGAGGTTTACTAGCCATAGTGGGGCCTGTGGATTCTGTGAATCTGTGGAAAACCATTTTCGGAAGGGCTGGCTATGGACTGCGCTAGCGCGCAGACTGTTTCCTGGTTCGCTAGCATTTTTAGCGGCTACGCCGCTAAAAATCGCGAACCCCCTAAATCACCTAGTCTCCAAAATCTAGACGTTTTACGTAGTACAATCGCAGGTCAAGGAGTTTTCCCTGCTCACGCGGGGATGATCCCAACGTCCGCTTATCGAGTTCGTTTGTGCAGTCGTTTTCCCTGCTCACGCGGGGATGATCCGGTCAGTGCTGCCAGAGTAAATACCAGAAAGAATTTTTCCCCGCGCAAGCAGGGATGATCCTTTGCGCTTGCTGACCGTCTGGCTGCCTAACTGGTTTTCCCCGCGTAAGTGGGGATGATCCGGATCGTTTATGGGGTGGGGTCTAGCAATAGCCCCCACCCCTAACCCCACCTCACCGGAGGAATGGGGGAAGCAGCGTCCCACAAACGATCGTTTAAGAACAGCCATCTACACACAGCCCTGATACAGCAACACGCCGGACCGAAACCACCGCCCATAACCCTATTAGCTCAAAACCCCCACCAAGACGTTTTCGGACAAGCCGAGTACACTGATCTCATGCAGACAAGGTAGGTGCGGGGAATCATGGAAGAGCTTCTTAGGCGAACCAAGTTCATTAAGCTCGCTACGACCTCACACAAGCCCCATAGAGGCCCCAACAACCCCTGCTCAACCAAATCCCCATGGTGGACTTTAAAAGCCCCACAGCAGCGCTTAGGAGTGGCTATATGAGCTTAGTTGGTTACGCCAGAGTATCCACCCGCGAACAAAACCCCCAAGCCCAAGAAGCCGAACTAGTAGAAGCTGGAGCCATACGAGTCTACGTAGACCACGGAGAATCCAGCCGCATCAAAGACAGACCCCAATGGCTAGCCTGCCTCGACTACCTACGCCCAGGAGACACCCTTGTCGTACGCAGACTCGACCGCATCGCCGGAAGCGAGAAAATGGCCATTGAAACCATTAACGACCTAGCCCAACGAAACATAAACATAAAAAGCCTCACCGAACCCGACATAGACACAACCACCCCCATGGGCAGAGCCCTGTT
>ERZ773071.126-NODE-126-length-14207-cov-4.6563_pt1 | contig 14207 bp, 11 predicted proteins | sample MGYA00580621_ERZ773071 | MGnify/ENA primary metagenome ERZ773071 (study PRJEB29015, sample SAMEA2738136) | human oral metagenome | biome: human oral; feature: human-associated habitat; material: saliva | place: China | collected 2211 ... | reverse complement strand
CAGATTCATTACCCCGAGTCGCCGCCCGAGTCGCCGCCCGAGTCACTGCCGGAATCGCCGCCCGGCTCATCGCGCACGAGCAGCTGACCGCTCATGCCCAGATGCACCACGAGCGCCTCGTCGGCAAGCGCGCCGTCCGCCTCGCTCAGGGTCAGCCACAGGTACTTGCCGCGGCGGTAGGCACCGCGCAGCGCCCTGCCGGTGAGTGCCGCCTCAAAGTGGGCGGGACCGGGCAGGTGCCTGCGTAGCGAACGGGCATCGACCACGCGCACCGCCCGCACGGGGCGACCCAACGAATGGTCGGCGATGCCCGCACGAACAGTTTCCACCTCGGGCAGTTCGGGCATGGTTCCCTCCAATCAGCGGGGCTGCAGAATCAAGAGACCGCAGAGCTAACAAACCTGCAGGATGCTTGAATGAGCCTAAACCAGAACGCGGTACGCCTGCTCAGCGGCAAGACGCTCCGCCTCCTTCTTGCTCGGACCCACACCGGTACCGGCCTGCTGGTTCGCCACAATAGCGACCGCAGTGTACACGCGCGCATGGTCGGGGCCCTCACCGGTGACCTCGTAGCGCACGTCTCCCCAACCGCGGGCGGTGGCGAGGTTCAGCAGCTCAGTCTTCCAGTCGCGTCCAGAATTCAGGACCTTCTCATCGTCGAGCAGCGGCGCAATCAGGCGCAGCACCAGGTCGCGAGCCGCCTCGCGACCGCACTCCAGGTAGGTCAGGCCAAAAATCGCTTCCATGGTGTCGGCAAGGATCGAGTCCTTATCGGCGCCGCCGGTGTGAATCTCGCCCTTACCGAGCAGGATGTACCGGCCCAGATCCAGGTCGCGTGCCACCTTCGCCAACGCCACCGTAGACACCACCACGTGGTGCAGCTTCACGAGCTCGCCCTCGGGCAGGTCGGGGTAGCGTCGGTACACTTCTTCAGCGATCGCCAGGGAAAGCACCGAATCGCCCAGGAACTCCAGGCGCTCGTTATGCTCCACCCCGGGGTTCTCGAAGGCGTAGGAGCGGTGGGTTAGGGATAGCAAAAACGTCTCGGCGTCGATATCGACCCCGAGACGTTTACGCAACTCCCTAGTATCAACACTAGGAAATTCAGTCATAAGGATTCACCGCTTCTTAGGCGTCTGCAACCTTACGGCCCTTGTACTCCAGGAACAGGGCGTTGCCTGCAGCGTCGGTTACAACCTTTGCCTGGTGGGGCAGGCTGTAGGTCACGCGACCGTTTTCAACGGTCTTAACCAGCTGGGGCACGGATGCCTTCCACTGGGAACGGCGTGCGCGGGTGTTAGCGCGGGACATCTTGCGCTTGGGAACAGCCACAGCTATCTCACAATCTCTAGTAACAACAATTTAGTTTTCGGTATCTGCACCGAGCAGGCCCTGCAGGGCCGACCAGCGCGGATCCAACACCTCGTGATGATGCCCGGGGTCATCCTCCAGGCGCGCACCGCAATCGGCGCACAGACCCTGGCAGGTGTCCCTACAAACAGGCTGGAACGGCAGTTGAAGGATTACTGCGTCCCGCAGAGCCGGTTCAAGGTCGATGGAATCATCCTCAACGGCGTACTGCTCATCTACTTCATCTTCGGGGCCGCCAGCCGGGGCCTTCTCAAAGACGAAAAGCTCTTGAATATTGGCCGACATCTCGTAATCAATCGGATCCAAGCAAAGGCTACACTCGCCGTGTACATCCACAACAACGGAGCCGGTTACTAGGATACCATCAACAACAGACTCCATACGAATATCGAGGTCAATATCCGAACCCTCTTCCACGCCGATGAGCGTGTTACCCAGGTCTGCCGGTGCGGGCAGAACCTCAGTGAGAGTTTCCATGGTGCCGGGGCGGTGAATCAGGTTAGTGACTGATACAACCAGCGGCGATGCGTCTGCACGTGAAATGGCGTTTCTCCTTACGAAATGTATAAACCAAAGTCCCATTTTAGGGGTCATTCGCACCGTTAATCAAGATTAAGCGCCCTTTAAATCTCTTTAAGTGGCGCTCACCTCTTAAATATCCCCTTAAGGAGGCGCCGCACGGCACTTAATCGGTCGGTCGAGGCTACTCCACAGGTAGTTAAGTGCCCGGTCGGCGGTGCGGGTTATTCTACCGGGACCCTGCCGGTGGGCGTGTCGGGTGTGTCGGACGGGTGCGCGCCCGGTGGTGTGTGCCTGGGTTGATGAGGCGTTTTTCTAGGCGTTTTTCAGGGCGCGGGCGACCGCCTCCGGCACGAAGGGAGTCACGTCGCCACCCAGCGACGCCACCTCACGAATAATCGTGGACGACACCGCACCGTAGCGGTCCTCACCCGCCAAGAACACCGTCTCAACCTGCGCCAGGTGACGGTTCATGCTCGCCATCGGAGCCTCATAGCTGTAGTCCGTCGCCGAACGCAGACCCTTCACCAGCACCTTCGCGCCACGCTCCGCCGCGTACTCGGCAAGCAGCACGCCCGGCGGAATCGGCTCCACGCTCACGCCCTCAATGCCGAGCTCCTGCAGAGACTCGCGTACCAGCTGCACGCGCTCCCCCAGGGAGAAACGGTACTTCTTGGAGCTATTGTGCGCCACGCCCACAATCACCTCGTCAAAGAGCTGAGCGGCGCGGGCAATGATTTCTAGGTGGCCGTGGTGCACGGGGTCAAAAGATCCGGGGCAGAGGGCAATCATGGCGGTCCCTTCACGAATAAATATCAGAGGTCGGAATGACTAGATACGGGCGAACTTAGGATGCGGGATAGCGACATGCGGGCGAGCGCAGGCTGAGGCGGAAAGATGAGGCAGAAAGGCTAGGGGCGCGGTGAGATGAGGCGGCAGCCTTAGGCGGCGAGCTCTTCAGCGTCCTCGCCGGATTCGTTGCCGGGCTCGTCGCCCGCCTGTTCCTCCACCTCGTCAGACTCCACATAGTAGAGAACCGTCTCGCCGTGCTGACGGGTCGAAAAACAGTACAGGCCCTCGCCCCACACCGGTTCCGCATCGCGCGAAGAACGCTCCACCACGACCACGGCACCCTCGGCAAGCTTGGGGGTGAGCGCCTCCAGTAGCTCGCTGACCTGCTCGTTCGGCATGGCGTAGGGCGGGTCAACAAACACCAGGTCCCACGGACCGGAGGCGGACTTCACATAGGTCAGCGCCTGCGATTGCTGCACGCGCGCCACAGAACCGGCAGCGCTAGAAGAACCGGCGCCGGCGCGGCCCATCGCCTTCTCCACTGCGGCAACGTTCTTGCGAATCACCGCAACAGCCTTCGGGTAGGTGTCCAGCAGAGTCACGGAGGCCGCACCGCGCGAGAGCGCCTCACAGCCCAGCGCGCCCGAGCCGCCAAAAGCGTCCAGCACGCGGGCGCCACGAATAATGTCGTAGCTCTCCAGCTTGGAGAAGAGGGATTCCTTCACCCGGTCGGTGGTGGGGCGAGTATTATCCCCCGGAACCGAGGCAAGGCGAACGCCTCCGGCGGCACCGGAAATAATACGGCTCATAGGGTCTCTCCTCTTAGCTAGTGCGGTGTGTTGCAGTTGTTTTTATACGCGGGCAGTTCGAGGGGCGGGCGTTCTCCCCCGTTAGGCGCTTATCCCCTGCCGAGGAACGCCTCACGGTCAGCATCCAGGGCGCGATCAATCGTACGCGCCAGCGACGGATGCTTAGCCAGCGTCGGGTCCTTCTCCACCACCGAGCGGGCATCCTCACGGGCACGCTCAATAATGTCGGCATCGGCGAGCGCCCGCAAGAACCGCAGGGTGCTCTTAGAGCCCGATTGTGCAGCACCCAGAATATCACCCTCGCGGCGCTGCGCCAGGTCGATGCGGGAGAGCTCAAAGCCGTCCGTGGTGGAGGCGACCGCATCCAGGCGCTCGCGGGACACGCCACCTTCCTCCTGGCGAGTCACCAGCAGGCAGGTGCCCGCGTAGCCGCCGCGACCCACACGACCGCGCAGCTGGTGCAGGCCCGAGATGCCGAAACGGTCGGCGTCCATGATGATCATGAGCGTGGCGTTCGGGACGTTCACGCCCACCTCAATGACGGTGGTGCTGATGAGCAGGTCAATCTCACCGCGCTCGAAAGCGGTCATGACGGCGGTCTTCTCCGCCGGGTCCATGCGGCCGTGCAGGGTGCCGATACGCACGCCGACGAGGGCGTCCTCAGCGCTCAGGTACGAGTACATTGAGGCGACCGAGGTCAATTGAACCTTGCCGTCGCTACTGGCGCTACCGCCCTGCCCGAAATAGCCCTGGGCAGAGTTGCCCGCGCCCGCACCCGCACCGTTCAGGCTGGATGCACCAAAGAACGCGGCGCCTTCCTCCAGGCTGTCGCCGTCCTCCCCGATTTTGGGTACGACAACATACACCTGGTGGCCCGCGTCGATTTCTTCGCGGGCGCGCCTCCACAGCCGGGACGCCCAGGCGGGCTTCTCGGCAAGGGGTACCACGTGCGTTGAGATTTTCTGGCGACCGGCGGGCAGGGTGTCGAGCACGGACACGTCCAGGTCACCGAACACGGTCATGGCGACGGTACGCGGAATGGGCGTTGCGGTCATGACCAGGCGGTGCGGCAGAACGCCGTCGGTGCCGCGCAGGCCGTCGCGCTGTTCCACGCCGAAGCGGTGCTGCTCGTCCACGACGACCAGACCCAAATCGTGGAAGCTCACCTCATCGGAGAGCAGGGCGTGGGTGCCAATCACGATCTGGGCGGTGCCGTCGGCGAGCTCCTGCAGTACCTTGCGCTTGGCGCGGGTACCCATGGAGGCGGTCAGCAGGCGCACGCGCACACGGCGGGGTTCATCCCCGCTCCTCGAGGGAGTTTCCTCGGCAGAACCGGCGGCAGAATCGTCAGCATCAGAGTCTTCGGGCGCCGCCATATCCCCCAGGATGTCCAGCACCGAACGCAAATGCTGCTCGGCAAGCACCTCGGTCGGGGCGAGCATCGCGGACTGGCCGCCCGCATCGGCCACCTGCAGCATGGCGCGCAGAGCCACCACGGTCTTACCGGAACCCACATCACCCTGTAGCAGGCGGTTCATGGGCGATTCGCTCGACAGATCGGCGGCAATCTCAGCGCCCACCTTCTGCTGCCCCTCGGTTAGCTCGTAGGGCAGAACCTGAAGCAGCCGATCGGCGAGGCCGCCCTCCACGGCGGGGCGCGGCTGAGTCAAGTGCGCGGCACGTACCGAATGCAGGCGGGCGAGCGCGCTCTGCAACACGAATGCCTCGCGGTAACGCATCTGCGCCTGCGCGGCACGCCAGGTGTCCTCCGAATCGGGGGTGTGCAGGGCGCGGTACGTCCACTCCAGGGAGGGCACCTTGCGGGCGCGACGAATCGTGTAGGGTACCGGGTCTTCGAGTTCTTTGAGCGGCACCTTTTCGAGCAGCTGCACCATGTAGCCGCTGATGCGGTCGGTGGGCAGCTTCACGGGGGCGCGGTAGACGGGCACGGGGGCGGTGGCGGCGTCGGTGACGTCCGCGCCGGAGGCATCCTTCGAGAGCAGGGCGTAGTGCGGGTTGGTGAGGGTGTATTCGCCGCGGTAGATGTCGACCCTGCCCGAGAACATCATGGTTTCGCCCTCGTGGATTTCTCGGGCGGCGGTCCAGGCGTTGAAGAAGGAAAGCTTCATCTGCGAGCCAATAAGCGCACCGGGGTTCGTCATGCTGGGCGCGGGCACGCCAAAGAGGCCTCCCTGCGCGAAACTATCCTGCGCAAAACTGTCCTGCGCGAACGAATCTTGGCCGTAGCTATCTGCGTAGCCGCTGTAGGAGGCGGGTTGCGCTCCCCTGCCCTGTGCCGGGTTTTGAGCGCGGGGAATCTGGGCAGCTGGGTTCTGCCTGGAGTTAGCGAGCGCATTAATGCGCGGGTTGTGCATCCCGGTTGCCTGCCAGTTCTGCGCGGGCGCACCGGATACGCCGGATGCACCGGATGCGCCGGATACGCTGGATGCGCCGGGGCGGTTAGCGCGCCCGGGCACCACGGATACAGGACCGCCAGCCCCAAAACTAGCGGCGCCAAAACCGCCAGCCCCAAAACCGGCGGGTGCGTCCTGCCCGGTGGCGTCGGAAAGCCGGTCGGTGATGGTCACTTCCGTGATTTTGCCGCGGCGCGCCGCCATGGTTCGGGTGCTCACGTGCACCACGCGGGCAATGATGGTGACGTCCTGGCCCTCAACGAGTTCGGCGAAGGAGCTGAGCTCGCCGCGCGGCAGGTATTTGCGCGGGAAGTACTCGAGCATTTCCCCGACGGTGTGCAGGTCAAGGTGCGCGGAGATTGCCTTGGCGCTGGGTGCGGGCAGGTACTTTTTGAGCGGCGCATTTTCGATGCGGTCTTCGGAGGCGTAGCGCGCCAGGGCACGGCTCTTAGCCTCCGCGGTGGCTGATGCGGGTTTATCAGCCGCGACTTTCTCAGCGGTTGCCTTCTTCGCGGAAGCTTTCTGGGCGGGCGCTTTCTTTGCGGGAGCAGTCTTCTTCGCTACAACCTTTTTAGGTGCAGTCTTTTTGGGCGCAGGCTTTTCAGATTCCGCCTGAGGCGTGCTCTTCTTCGGCGCAGGCTTTTTAGCTTCCGCCTCGGGCGCGCTCTTCTTCGGCGCATTCTTCTGCGGCGCGCTCTTCTGCTCGCCCCCTTCGCTTGCCTTCGTTACCTTTTGCGGGCGCGCCGAAGTAGCCCGCGCGGCAGTTTTGCTCTCCTGCGGGCTCGGTTCCTTCTGGGCAGGTTCCTTCTGAACTGTTTTCTTCTGCGCTGGCTTCTTCTGGGCGGGTGCTTTCCGTGCAGGTTCCCCGGGCTGATGTACTTCCGGCTGTTTTAAATCCGGCTGAGTAGCCTGCCGCGCCGCCAACGCAATATCGACCAGCTCGTAGATAGCGTCGTCGGTCATGGTGTGTGCGGCGGGGCCCAGCGAATGTTTGAGCGTCTTGAGTGCCTTACGGTAGGGGGTGCTGGCGCGCTGTGCCGCGCGTTCGCTCAGCTCGGCGCGACTCACCTCGCCTCGGGCGTAGGCGGCAAGATCGCGCACGGTCAGCTCGGCGGTGGTGCGGAGCTGTTCATCGCTCAGTAGCGGCGCATCTTGTGTTGCCTGCTGAGCTCGGGTCGCAGAACCGGCGCGGGAGGCAGGCGCAGAACCTACGGGCTCACCCTGCGCTGCCTCAACCTTCGCAGGCTTGGTCTGTGAAGCCTTGCTCTTCGTAGCCTCAGCCATTGCACTTTTAGCCGACGCAACTTTGACCGGCGCACTCTTGTTAGGCGCAGGCTCGGGAAGCCCCAAGTCCAGGGCTTCCTGCTGCGGGTTTACGGAACGTCGGGAGGGGCTCATACGCCGCCCTCCGCAGCGCATGCGTGGTCGGCGTGATGACCATCCGCCAGGGAGGAAATACGCTCATCCGACCACTGACCGTAGCCCATAATCAGCTTGCGGGCGGGGTCGACTTCGGGAACGTGCACGTGCAGCGCCCAGAGTCCAGCCGCCATGTCCAGGGGCGTAATGAGCAGGCTGTCGCCCATGGCTTCAAGCTCCGGGCGCAGCTGCGCCAGGGCGAGGGGCTCGCAGGTCAGCGTACCCATAAGCTCCCAGCCGCTCTGCCCCTCACTTTCTGCGTGCTCGGCAGTTTCAGCGTCCGCCTGTTCAGAACCCACTCGTGCCGCAGAACCAGCTACAGAAGTCACACCGGCAGAGGGCGCACGCAGCATGGACTCCACCTGCGCCTCGTTCAGGGTCGCGCCTTCCCAACGCGGGTTGGAGTGCACCACGGCAAGGTAGAAGCCGAGCGCGCCGGCGTCCACGAAACCGGCAAGCTCGGGTGAGGGCGGGAACTGCGCGGTACGTTCCAGAGCGGCACGCATCAGCGCACGTCGACGCTCCTTCAGCGCCTCGTCAGCGGCTTCTGCGTCCTGCGATGCATCATAGTGTGCATCCAAGCGGGCGAGCTCCACCATGACCGACAGCATCGTGGAGGGCACCATCTGCTCCCCCACGCTGGCGCGAATACGCTCAGCCGCGAACGCCATCGCGCGCGCCTCCGCGTGGGCGTACTCCAGCTTCACTTCGCGGTGCTTCGGCAGGGAACCGCCAGCCAGCACACGCTCGTAGTCTGCCTCCAGGGCACGCACGAGCGGCAGCTCATCGCCCGTGTTGCCGAGCTCCCGAGCGAGGTTTCCGGGCAGGAACCAGTAGCTACGCACCGCCTCCAGCGCCCAAGCGCAGAGCAGAGTACCGGAGTTGCCGCGCGCCACGCGGGATGCGCGCATAATCGCGTGCTCGTAGATTCCGCCCAGCTGAATCCACAGGTGGGCGAGGGTTTCCTCTTCGGATGCGCCCGCCGCCTCGGGCACGCACGCGCCCTCCCCGCCAGGATTTTTGCCAGAGGGAAGAACCTCACTGGGCAGACTCTCACTGGGCAGAACCTGCTCCATGCCCCGCTCAAACTCTTCGGTCAGAGTCAGCAGGGTGTGGGCGATATTGGAGCCGGTGTCCTTATCGGGCACGGGGAACCCGTTGAGTTCGTTGAGCGCCTCGCGGTAGCGTTCGATGGTGGTGCGGGCGGCGGTGGACCACGCTACGCCGAAGCGGTAGGCGCGCACGCAGGCGCGGCGGTAAATCTCGCGTTCTTCGGTGCGCTGGTTCTGTTCTGCGTTCACGCTACCCTCCTCGTCGGTTTCGTCAGTTTCGCGCGGTTCTCGGCTGAGTTTGTGGCTAGTTCCCGACTGATTTCCCGGTTAGTTCCCGACTGATTTCTCAGCGCCCGCGGCACGGGCGGGATCCAGCCTATTTCGTACTTCTATTCTAGGCAATTTCGGTTAAATGTACGGTATTGCCCACCGTCCATCCCGCGGGCTGAAAACACGGACGGAACACAAACCCCACGCACCTCGCGGCACCCGGTGACTTGCGGTACTCGGTGACTTGCGGTACTGGGTCAAGCTTCTACGCGGACGCTCCGTAGTGTTCCCATCCCATACCGTCCAGGGAGCGGCCGTCCATCACGACCGCCGCGCCGGTCACCGCATTGTGGCGGCGCTCGGCACCGTAGAGTTCGGCGCTCAGACCGCGCTCCGGGGCATCCGCAACGCAGGTGCCCAGGGGCACGAACTCTTCGGGCACCTCACCGGGGAAGGTCGCCAGCAGACCGTGGTCTTCCCCGCCAACCAGCACGAAGGTGCGCGCCAGGGATGCGGGGCTCTCCCCCGCCTCGTTGCGCTCACCAATCGCCAGCAGCAGGCGCGCCAACGGTAGCAGCGGCTCGGCGAAAGCATCCACGGCGGCGCGGTCGAGGCGCATCTGCACCCCGGAGGCGGCGGCAACTCGCCCGGCGTCCTTGACGAGTCCGTCGGAAAGATCCAGCATGGAGCTTGCCTTATGCTGGCGTGCCACCTCACCGGCGGGGATGGGGCTGACCGGGTGGTGCTGTGATTCGACGGCGCGCTCGCAGACCGCAATCATGTGCGCGGCATCTTCGGGGGTGAGGGTGCGGGCGAGCTCGATGAGCCCCTCGGGAAGAGCACCAGTAGGAAGAGCGCCAGAGCCTTCAGCTTGCTTCTCAGCTTGCCGCTGAGCCCATGCCTGAGCTACCACGCCCAGCGCCGCCTCAACCTCCTGACCTGCGGCGATGGCACGCAGCAGTGCCGTGGCGGGCAGGGAGAGCGGGTTGAGCAGCAGGCGCAGACCGGCATCAGACCAAGCGGTACGACCCGCCAGGGCGATGGTGTCGCCGGGTCGCGCGCCGGAGCGCAGCACGGCACGATCCGTGTAGCCGAGGGCTGTGACGGTCACCGACATTTCGGTGGAGTCGCCAATATCGCCGCCGCCAATCACGCATTCGGTGGCTCCGCAGGCGTTGATTCCGTCCACAATGCCGTGGGCAAAGCCGTCAATCCAGCAGTAAGGAGTGCTACCGGGCAGGCTCAAGGAGATGAAGAGGCTCGCCGGGCGTGCACCCATGGCGGCAACGTCGGCGAGGTTCTGGGTCGCGGCCTTGCGCCCCACATCGTAGCCACTACTACGGGCGGGTTCCAGAATGAACTCACCGGCCTCACCCGCACGTGCGATACCGCCGGGCCACAGGTTCATGAAGTCCTGATCCTCAACGAGAGTGTCGGTGGTGACCACGGTACGCTGACCGGGCGCGGGCGCGGCGAGGACGGCACAGTCGTCGCCGGGGCCCACATCGAGGGGTTCGATATGCCCCGCCTGGCGTGCCGCAGCGGCAACCTGCTCATTATGGGCGTTGATAATCGGCATAAAAGCGCGCAGAACGCGGGACTCGCCCAGCTTTGAGAGAGGTGTCTCTCGCATGGGGTTGTCCCGCGTTTCGCTAAAAGTCTGAGGATTCACATCCTCTATTATCGCGTATTCTGACGCGTTATGTTCGCCTTATGCTCCGCGGCTGAAGTAGCGGATTGCCAGAGCAATCAGCACCAGGCCGATGAGTGAGAAGAGGATCAGCGGTGCAATGCCGGAAAGTCCAGAATCGTCCGCGTCCGCATTCTTCACGGCCTGCTCCTGGGCGGCGTTCGCGCCGTCAGCCTTTGCCACGCTCTTTGCGGAGCGGCTGGCGCTAGCCGAGGTGGAGGAGGAGCTAGGCGACTTCGAAGCCGATACCGAGCTTGAGGAGTTCGAGGGGCTTGCCTCGTGGGAGTGGTCCTCCTCGGTCTTATTGCGCGAGAGGTATCCAGCAACCCAGTCAGCCGCACCCGGAATGGAGTCATTCGAGCCGTTATTAGCTGCGATTCGTCCGAGGGTGGTGCCACCAGAACGCAACGGATCGTCATCCTCGCCATCAAGCCTGTCGCTCGGTGCCTTGCTCGGTGAAGAGCTCGAAGATCCCGAAGAGGAACTTGAGGATTCAGAGGAGTTGCCCGGTCGCGGAAGCTCAATGGAGATGATGACATCTTCCCCAGAGACTTCCTGACGATTGCCGGGGACGGTCACCGGGTTGTTCGCCGGAGGAATCGGAGCAACAGGTTCGGTCTCGATCGGGGTAACCGATTTGGAGTCCGAGCTGTCCTTGTTATCCTCTACCGGAGCTACGGGAGCTACCGGAATCACGGGGATGACCGCGTCCTTGGTCGGCTCGTTAGTCGGATCCTGAACCGGGGCCGGGACTACCGGAACCTGAGAGGGCTCCTGGGTGGGTGCCTCAGTCGGTTCCTGAGTCGGCTCGGGAGTTACGTCCTTGGTCGGCTCGGGAGTGGGCTCCGGATTCGGTTCCGGGGTTACGTCCTTAGTCGGCTCGGGTGTGGGTTCCGGAGTAGGCTCCGGTTCCGGGGTAGGGTCCTGAGTCGGTTCAGGAGTAGGTTCCGGGGTCGGTTCAGGGGTAGGTTCCGGGGTGGGCTCAGGATTCGGCTCAGGAGTGGGCTCCGGGGTCGGTTCAGGAGTAGGTTCAGGAGTTGGTTCCGGAGTAGGCTCAGGAGTCGGATCCTGAGTAGGCTCCGGAGTAGGCTCAGCCGTAGGCGCCGGGGTCGGATCCTGAGTCGGTTCAGGGGTTACATCCTTAGTGGGCTCAGCGGTAGGCTCCGCGGTGGGAGCTGCGCTGGGCTCGGCAGTGGGCTGCGCAGTAACATCCGGAGTGGGCGTCGCATCCTTAGAGGGCTCTACGCTAGGACTCGCCGTAGCGGTAGCACTCGCAGAAGCGGAAGGCTCAGCAGTGGGGTGCGCAGTAACATCCGGAGTGGGCGTCGCGTCCGGAGTAGGAGTAGCGCTCGCAGAAGGTTCAGCACTGGCGGTGGGCTGAGCACTCGAAGAAGCGCTAGGCTGAGCGGTGGGCTCTGCCTGCGCGTTGTCAGTCTTATTGTCTCCCTGGGCGGTGGGCCATGCGCTTACGGTAGCAAGCGTGGGTACTGCCGCCTGAGAGGAAGATGCCGCGGTCGCGGCGGGGTCCAGGGTTTGGCTTGCGGTGCCGACAGGGTTGGGCGGAACCTGAGACGCAGCCTCCTGCACATCTTGAGCAAATGAGGCTACGTAGGGGCTTCCGGAAGCAACCAGTGCTGTCGCCAGACTCGCAGAGACCACCTTACGGTTTCGTTTTCCCAAAGGTTGTCCTTGACTTTCTGATACGTTGTGAGTGAATAGATACCCAATCGCTAGGGCAGATTGGATATACCTTCATCTATTCTACCGAATCGGCTTTTTCTTCATTACTCATTTTAGCGCTTTCATACCAATCTTTGAGCTTCACGATGTGCAAAGACTATCAACAACACCTTTTCATCACCCAGAAGCATCATTTCATGCACTTATGAGCAGAATTACGTTTTGCCTTATCAATACCGCTTTAGAACTTGCACTCCACTATTTAAGCAACCTCAAGGTGGATGCAAGTGATTTTTCTCATGGGTGAAAAACGAGCGATTCTCATATACATCTGAGGGTCAATACGTACCAATTGATCCCCCGCATGCAGACATAAACTTGCTCGTTGCGCAAAAAACGCCCCGACGCGAACCCCTCAAGAATCCGCGCCGAGGCGCCTCGCAGCAGGGGCTACCACTCCCCTACCACTACGTATTCAATGACTGAGCTTAGCGCAGACCCAGGGGGCGTTCCATCGCCAGGGTCAGCAGCTCGCTAATCAGGTCGGTGTAGGAAATACCGGTGTTCTCCCACATGGTCTTGTACATCGAAATCGGGGTGAAGCCGGGCATGGTGTTCACCTCGTTGATGACCAGGTGGCCATCCTCTGTGTAGAAGAAGTCCGCACGAGACAGACCCTCACCATCCAGCGCCAGGAATGCCTTCACAGCCAGCTCACGCAGACGATCCTGCACATCCTGCGGCAGGTTCGCCGGGCACACGGTCACAGCGGAAGACTCAGAAACGTACTTCGCCTCAAAGTCGTAGAAACCGTGATCCTGATCCACAACCTCAATCTCGCCGGGGTAGGATGCGCGCGGCATCTCGCCGTGGTGGCCATCGAGCACAGCGCACTCGATTTCGCGACCCACGATACCGGCCTCAATAATGATTTTCGGGTCGTGGCGGCGTGCCTCTTCAATCGCGGGCACGAGCTCCTCCACCGAATCCACCTTGGTAATACCGAAGGAAGAACCTGCGCGGGTCGGCTTCACGAACATGGGGAAGCCCAGCTTCAGCACGCGCTCCAGAATCTGCTCGCGGTCCTCGTGCTCCCACTGGCGGTTTGTGATGACCTCGTAGGGGCCGACCTCCAGGCCAGCAGACTCGAAAGCAACCTTCATGAAGTGCTTATCCATGCCCACAGCGGATGCGGTCACGCCGCAACCCACGTAGTGCAGGTCAGCCATTTCCAGCAGACCCTGCACGGTGCCGTCCTCACCGAAGGGGCCGTGCAGCAGCGGGAACACAACGTCCACCGGTGCGGTGCGGGTAACGTTGCCCTCAGCATCCACCAGGGTCAGGCGGGAATCGCCGGCGCCCATCGGCAGGAACACCTGCTGGGTGCCCGCGGGGAACTCCGCGGTGCCGCGAGTGCCGGCGGTCAGCTCGGCGAGCTGCTGCTCATCGGTCAGGTACCAGCGGCCGTCACGGGTAATACCGATAGTGATGACGTCGTAGGCGGTGCGGTCAATAGCGCCCAGAACGCCGGCAGCGGTAATGAGCGAAATCGGGTGCTCGGAGGAGCGGCCACCGCACAGCAGGGCGACGGTCTTCTTCTCGGTCATATGTTTCTCCTAGTCAAGGTTCCCCTACCCTCAGGTCCGGAAGGTGGAACGGCAATGCGTCAATAATCCTAACGTACGAATACCGTCGCGGTCACTGATGCGTTTCTCACGCGCCGGTTTTCCGCAACGGTATCCGTCCTTGGATGTCTACATTCAATCTTCTTCTAGTATGTCCTGGCACACAACCCGAATCAAGGGGTGCCAGCACACCAGAAAAGCTTTAAAACCTAGTGGCTCTCGTGCTTGAGGCGGCGCCCCAGCAGCTGAGGCGCCAAGTCCTCAATGCCAATGCGACCCGAAAGCACCGCCACCACAGCCTCCACGATGGGCATCTCCACGCCGTGACGGCGAGCCAACTCAGCCACCACGGGAGCCGACTTAATCGACTCGGCAGTCTGGCTCATGTGCTCGTGCAGGCGGTCAGGGGAAATACCCTGAGCCAGCAGACGACCCGCCGTGTGGTTACGGGACAACGGCGAAGAGCAGGTCGCAATCAAGTCGCCCATGCCAGCAAGACCGCTCATGGTCGCAGCCTCGCCACCCAACGCCACCGCCAGGCGGGTAATCTCCGCCAGGCCGCGCGT
>ERZ773071.122-NODE-122-length-14367-cov-6.52054_pt1 | contig 14367 bp, 11 predicted proteins | sample MGYA00580621_ERZ773071 | MGnify/ENA primary metagenome ERZ773071 (study PRJEB29015, sample SAMEA2738136) | human oral metagenome | biome: human oral; feature: human-associated habitat; material: saliva | place: China | collected 2211 ... | reverse complement strand
GGTTAAAGACCCACGGTGAAGACACTAACCTATCGAAAACCTCGGTCTAAAAAGCGGGCGGCCCCGGACGCACACGCATCCGGGGCCGCCCCCTATTCTGAAATCTACTTCTTGGTGCTAAACACACGCGTCCACGCCCAGCGGGTCAGCACCGCCGTACCCACCGCAACCGCCATCGGCAGCCACGCACTCGCACCCTGACCCGTAAAACCAATCAACAACGTCAACGCAGACAACGGCGCATTCATCGACACACCCAAAAACGCCGCCGTACCCGTCAACGCCCCCGCATACAACACCATCGACGCACCACCAGGCACCCCGTCCAAAGCCGGGAACGCCCACAGTATCATCGCCGCCACACAAAACGCGGCCGCCGCACCCAACGCCAAACCCGGCGTCAACGTGCCACCATAAGAACCGAAACGCAGACTCAACACCACCACGGCAGTCTTCGCCACACACAGCGCCAACACATATACTGCCGCCGCCGCAGTCAAGCCGTCCGCCGCCGCATCCAACGACACATTAAACGTGTGCTGAGTCAGCAGACGACCATTACCCAGAATCTCCGGAAGCCACAGCGAAACCACCGCGACCAGCGCAAACGCCACCGGAATACGCCACAGAAGAGAACGATCCTTCGCCTTCAACTTCTCCGCACGCTGCGACAGCGCCCTAAAACCCAACGCCAACGGAGTCAACACCACACCCGTCAGCGCCGCTACCGTCAGCGTCGTCGCATCCAACGGAAGCTGCGGCACCGGGTACGTTGGCTCATCGACAATCACCAGATTCGCCGTGACCGTCGCCGTCCACACCGTCACCGCACCCACATACAGCGACCGCAGGCTCAAACCAACAGCCATCGCCTCCACAAGGTACACCACGCCACCAATCGGCACCTGATACACCGCCGCCAAACCAGACGCCGCACCCGCCGCCACCAGCAGACTACGCTCACGAACACCCAACAGCGCGGCACCGTCAGCGCCCACAAAACCAAGACGCTCCAGCAGATTCGAGGTACGGCCAGCCGCCAAAGCACCCAGCTCACGAGGAGCGACCTCCTTACCCACAGGAGAGCCCGCACCCACCGCAACAATCTGAATCAGCGAATGCGAAATCTGCCGCCACAGCGACGGGGTGCGGTCCTCCTCGGTAGCACCGGCAATCTGCGACTTTACGCCGACCACACGCCGCCCACCGGACTGCAGGTAGTACCACACCAGCGCCACAAACGGGCCCAGCGCCGCCAAAACCAGGGCACGACGCGCCGGATCGGCGCCGTCAGTCACCATCGGGTGATGCCCCTCAGCCTGACCGAAAGTTAGCTCCTGCATAAAGTCCAGAACATAATGCAGAGCAATCGCGCCCAAGCCGCTGAACACGCCCGTGACCAGCGCGGCAAGGGTCAGCCCCAGCAGGAGGCGAAACGAAAAAGAACGGAAACCCGCAGAATTCTGCGGGCTATTCGAGGAAGAACCAGTATGAGAAGACATAGAAAAAAGGGGGGGTTGTGTGTTGCGTGCTGTGTGGTTTGAAAGCTGCATGCTCGGCACAAACTGCCGCGGGCGAAGCTGCTTTCATTCTACGCCCGCAGAATTACGCCCTCCCCGGCATGCCAGAACGTGAGAAGCAGAGCCCCGCGCATTGGGCCGCGGAGCATGAAGCGAAGCCCCCACCCAGAAAGCCCGGAAGAAGCACGAACCAGGTCACAAGCCCGTAGCCGCACCCGCTATGCTGGAAGGGTACGCCTCCACACGCCCGCCGCGCACAGCACACCGCGCACCCGCAGGGCGCAGGCACCCCATTAGGAAGGATCAACGATGACCGCAACTATTGCTTTTCTCGGCACCGGCTCCATGAACGGCTCCATCGCCGCAGGTCTGCTCGCTGCAGGCCACGACCCCGCCCACATCCGCGCTACCGTGCGTAGTGAAGAATCTCGCGCCGCCCTGGCTGAGCGCCTCGGCGACAAGGTCGAAATCATCACCACCGGCGGCGAAGCCGACGGCAACCACAAGGCAACCGCCCACGCAGACGTCGTGCTGCTCGGCGTGAAGCCCTACGGCATCGTGGAGCTCGCCCGCGATATTGCACCCGCCCTCGCCCCGAACGCCGTCGTGGTGTCCGTTGCTGCCGGCGTGACCCTCGAAACCCTCGCCGCGTGCCTTCCTGCAGGTCAGCCCATTGTTCGCTGCATGCCGAACACCCCCTCCTCCGTGGGTAAGGGCGTGCTCGCCATCTCCACCACCGACACCGTGAAGGACGAGCAGAAGAAGCTCGTCGAAGAGGTCCTGGGCACCGTCGGTCTGGTCGTTGAGGTTCGCGAGGACCAGATGGATGCGGTCACCGCTGTCTCCGGTTCTGGCCCGGCATACGCGTTCCTGCTTGCGGAGGCGATGGCCGCCGCCGGCGAGAAGCTCGGCCTGGATGCAGACACCGCGCTCAAGCTTGCCAGCGCAACCGTTGCAGGTGCGGGCTTCCTGCTCGACACCAACCCGGATGCCCCCGCCCTGCGCCGCGCCGTGACCAGCCCGAACGGCACCACCGAGCGTGCACTGAACACCTTCGTGGAGGGTGGCCTCTTCCAGCTGACCGAGGATGCGATGCGCGCCTGCGCAGCCCGTTCGGCGGAAATGAGCCAGCTGTACACCGCTGACGAGGACTAATACCGTACGGTAGCATCCCCTTTGATTGGGTAAAACCACAGAAAACAGCCTCCTCCCGACAGAACGGGAAGAGGCTGTTTTTCTATCTATGCGCGGGCTCCTCAAACGCCTGCTCCTCAAACGCGGGCTGCTCAAAGCCGGCAAAGACAGGAAAAGTAACCGCCGCGGGGTATGGAAAAATGCGCTTAGGGGCGCGCCGCGAAACGCTCAATCAGGTCCACCTGACCGGACACAATCAGAATGTCGCGCGAGTGAATACGGGTAGTCGCGTCCGCGTAGGTGAAGTCCTCACCGGGGGACTTAATACCGACCACGGACACGCCGTACTTGGAGCGGATATCCGACTCGGCGAGGGTGAAGCCGTGGGTTTCCTTCGGCGGGCGCATCTTCGCAATGGCGAAGTCGTCATCAAACTCAATGTAGTCCAGCAGTCGACCCGAGACGAGGTGCGCGGCGCGGCGGCCGGCGTCCGCCTCCGGGTAGACCACGTGGTGCGCACCGATACGCTCCAGAATCTTGCCGTGTGCGGGGGTGATAGCCTTCGCCCAGATACGCTCCACGCCAATGTCTACAAGGTTCGCGGTAATCAGCACGGACGCCTCCACGGAGGTGCCCACGCCCACCACGGCGGAACCGAAATCGTCCGCGCCCAACTGGTGCAGGGTGTCGATATCGGTCGCATCGGCGGAGACCACGTGAGTCAGCACGCCGGACCATTTCTGCACCAGCTCGGGGTCCTTCTCGATGGCGAGAACCTCTTTATTCTGCAGTCGCAACTGGGCAGCCACAGCCGAACCGAAGCGTCCCAGGCCGATGACGAGGACGGGGGCGTTATGTGCACTAGCCAATGGTGGGCCTTTCTTCGGGGAACTTGTAGAGGCGGCGGCGTGAACGCATCGCCAAGCCGGTTGCGGCGGTTGTTGTGCCCACACGACCAATGAGCATGAGCACACTGAGCACGTACACGCCTGCCGGAGGTAGGCTGGCGGAGAGGCCGTTTGAGAGGCCGCAGGTCGCGAAGGCAGAGATGACCTCGAAGATGACTTCTTTGAGATCTGCGCCGCTAATGATGAGAATCGATGCGGTGCCAACACCTACCACGGTAGCACCCATAACGATCACAGAGATGGCAATGCGCAGAGAGGATTCGGGGATGGTGCGATTGAACGCTACGACCTTCTGGTCACCTCGTGCCTCGGCAAGAATCGACAGGGCAATCACGGCGATGGTGGTGACCTTCACGCCGCCTGCGGTCGAGCCGGAGCCGCCACCAATGAACATGAGCGTGTCCGTCAGCAGGGTGGAGACGGGGGTGATGGCGTCCATGTCAACCAGGTTGAAGCCGCCCGAACGCATCATCACGGAGGCGAAGATGGCGTTGAGGATTTTATCGCCGGGAGAGTAGGAACCGATGGTTGCGGGGTTATTCCATTCGAAAAGACCCCAGAAAAAGGCACCAAAACCGAAGAAGAAGAGGGTGGTGACCACGGTCAGTTTTGCGGTGAGCTGCCAGTGTGAGGGACGGAAAGGGTTGCGCTGAATCGCAATGAACACGGGGAAGCCGAGCGAGCCGAGGAACACCGCGATGCAGATGGGTACGAGCAGGAAGAGATCGTGGCCGTAGGGTACGATACCGTCCGAGTGCGGGGTGAATCCGGCGTTGTTGAATGCAGAAACCGAGTAGAAAATGCCGTGCCACAGAGCCTCGTGTGGTGCTTCACCAAGCGCGAGGAAGCGCGGAGTGAGGAGCATTGCAATGAACGCTTCGATGGAGAAAGACGCGTACGCCACCGCTTTAACGATGCCGCCGACCTCGCCGAGTCGGCTGATGTTCAGGTCTTCCTGGGCGATGAGTTTGGTGCGCAGACCCATTTTGCGGCCGATAGCCAGTGCCAGCAGGGAGGTGATGGTCAGCGTGCCCAGGCCACCCACCTGGCAGGCGAGAAGAATCATTGCCTGACCGAAGGTTGACCACTGATCTGCTGTGGAGACGGTGGTCAGACCGGTCACGGTGACCGCGCTGGTTGAGGTGAAGACCGCGTGGTGTAGCGCGACGCGCTGCCCGTCTGCCGAAGAAATCGGCAGGGACAGCATGACGGTGAAGAAGCTAATGACTAGAAAGAACGCGCTGATTGCGGTACGTGAGGGGGACGCCAGAACCGAGGAATCAATGAAGTCGCGGAAGCGTTCGAGAGTCTTCTGGTTGAACTCTAGCGGGGTTCGTTTGCGCTGAGTCTCGGAGTCTTCGTGGTCACGTAGGGTAGGCAGACGGTCAAGATCGATGCCGGGCACGCTGGTGAGGATACTGAGGTTTTCAGCTTCGCGGCGGTCGCGGCGGCTTCGGCGAACCTGCTGCTTTTGGGGTTCGGAGGTGGCACCGCTGAGGGTGTCCCAGCGGCGGTTGAGCTGGCCCTGGGGGTGGTGGTGTCGGCGCCGGGTGCGGCGGATGATGCGTCCCATGCGCCTCCTTCAGCGAGTGTCTGGGTGTTGACGTGTTGATGTGTTGGGCGGCTGTTTGAGCCTGTGTTTAACGCCTTCTAGTGTATCGCGCCGGGTGCCTGCTGAGGGGGTTGAGGCTCTGGTGGTTCGGGGGTAAATATGTGAGCTTGGAGAAGGCGTGCGGCTGGTTTTGTGGGTGGAACCACGAAAACTATATATTCTGTATTAGCTATATAAGTATTGAGGGGTTCGCTGGATTGCATATGCCTAGGATGAGATACAGGAAATCACCACGAGATGTGATAGGCACTTCATGCTTTTCTCCCTTTCAGGGCTCCATATTGGGTTAGTATTCAGTGGTCTTTCAGAATTTTTGAAGGTAATTTCTGTATCAGCCTCATTCTAAGCTTGAGGCGCCACTTTATATGTCATAATCGCTATATGCATTCTGATGTTTTTTCTGTCATCGCGGATCCGACTCGCCGCCGAATTGTGCGTATTCTCGCTGAGCAAACCCACACGGTGGGCGCAGTGGTTGAAAAGCTGGGCATGAGCCAGCCGACCATTTCGAAGCACCTGAAAGTCCTTCGCGATGCAGATGTGGTCTCCGTGACCGTGGAGGGGCAACGTCGCCTCTACTCCCTGAACCCGGATGTATTCGCCACCGTGACCGAGTGGATTAACGAGACCGTTCAGATTGCACACCAGTCCAATGAGGCGCACGCACCCGTGGCACTGCCCGGTGGCGTGACTGCATCTGCCTCCGATAAGGCGACGGCTGAGAAGCCCGAGGCGACCGACTCTGAGACTCTCACCGTTGAGGCACCCACCCCCGAGGAAATCGAGCAGGCTCGCATTCAGCGCGCCCGCGCACAGCACCTGACCCCCAGCGCGCGCATCTACTCGCGCCCTGCGGAGCAGGCTGCTGATAGCACCGCTTCCGAAGCTGTCGCTGAGAAGGTGGGAGCTGCTGAGCCCACCCCGCAGGAAGAGGCTGTGGATAGCACCCCGATGCGTCCCTTCACTCCCGCATCCTACGGTTACGACGCTGGGGTGACCCCCGCGGCGTCGGCAACCCCCGCTCAGCCCGCTACCCCCGCGGCACCTGCTGAGGCTAAGCCTGTCGTAGCGCAGAAGCCGGTAGCATTCCCTCAGCCTGCGGCTGTGGTGCCTTATGACATCGACCCCGCTGCGGTTGTGGGTGGCTCGATTCAGCCTATCGCTGTGATTCCCGAGGCTGTTGTGCTTGAAAAGATTGCCGAGGAAAAGGCTACCGACGAAAAGGGCGCAGCTGAGAAGCCTGTTGCACCCGCTGAATCCGTCAAGGAAGAAGTAACCCGCACGGAATTTGCAGCTGAGGATTCTGCAGCTGAAAAGTCTGTGATTGAGAAGAACGTAGTGGATGAAGTCGTGGCAGAAGAGCCCGTGAAGGCTGAATCCGTGAAGGCTGAATCTGCTGAGGAAGCAGCTTCGCCCGCAGAAGCTACTGAGAAGGCTGAACTCGGTAAGGTCGAGCTTGCCAATGATGAGCTCACCAATGATGAGCCTGTCGAGGGTGAGCCTGCTAAGGCTGAAGCCTCCGCTGAGGAGCCCGAGTATCAGACCATGCCCGCCTACGATTCGGTGTACCGCCCCAACGCTGAGACGAACAGCGCTGAGGCGAAGGACAACCACCGCGGTGGCCTCTTCGGCTTCCTGCGTGGCCGCCGCCGCTAAGACGGGCGGCTAGGGTCTGCCCTGCCGATCACTTCCGGCATTAACTCTCTGTAAAACACACACACTCTCACTCACTTTTTGACCGAAAGACGCATTCACGTGGCTATTCATCGTAAAATTCTGCGCTGGCTCGAGAACGAACTGTTCGAGGGCAACATTCAGCTGGGTCAAGATCTGCCCAGCGATAGCGAAATTGCGCGCGCTATTGGTGTGGGTCGTTCCCGTACCCGCGAGGCTCTACGCACCCTGGAAGATATGGATCTGGTGCAGCTGTACAACGGCCGCGGCAAGGAAATGCTGGTGCATCTGAGCGATGAGCCGGCTTCCGCGGCGAGTGCCGCTCTGCGCCTGCACATGTCCAGCTCGCGTTACCCGACTCGTGACCTGGTGCAGACCCGTATTCTGCTGGAAAGCTGGGCGATTGCGCGTATTGACCCGAAGACCGCCTCCTTTGCGGAGCTGGACGAGGTCCTGGCGCAGATGGAAGATTTCGACCTGTCGATCCGTGATTTCCTGGAGCTTCTGCTGACGTTCCACCACCAGGTGATGCGTTGTGCGGGTAATGAGCTGCTGGTGGGTCTGCTCGCGTCGGTGCGTCAGCCGAGTTTTGAGTCGATGCTGTCGCTGGTGGGCCGTATGCCGCTGTGGAGTAGCGCTGTGGAGCGTCTGCGTGCTGAGAGCCGCGCTATTGCGGAGGCTTTGAAGGCGGGCGATTCGGCGACGGCGCGTGCCATGGTGATTGGTCAGCTGCGCGGCATGTATGCCGATGCCGGTATTGACTTGGAGCAGGAGGCGACCTCTGCGAACGGTCTGCCGGGTGAGCCGATTGCTTCTGAATTTGCGCCGGTTGACGTGGATGAGTTTGCCGCCGATGACTTTGACGATTTGATGCAGGATGATGCGTCCTTCGCTGATATGGGGGCGCTGCCCGCCGCGGATGCGCCTGAGCCTGTAGTGGAGTCTGCTGTTGAGGCCCCGGCTGAGTCTGCGCAGTCTTCTGCCGTGGAATACAAGGTGCCTGAAGGCGATATCGTCTACATTGAGGAGACGGCTTCTGAGAGCCTTGCCGAGCGTGTTGAGGAGCCTGCCGAGATTCTTCCGGGTTCTGAGGTTTCTGATCGGGCAGAACGCGCTGTTCCGGTTGCGTCCCAGCCCGCACCTGCTGTAGCTTCCGCAGCTCCCACACAGCCTACCGCTCATCCGGTGAGCCCGGATGTGCCGCTGAGCTTTGGCACCCCGCGCCGCAGCACCCCGGTAGCGCAGGCTGCACCCGCCTCCCAGGCTCCTGCCGCGCAGAATTTTAGCTCGCAGACTCCCAGCGGTCAGTTGCCGAGCGTGCCTGCCGCGCACGCGCAGGAAGAGGCTGAGGGCCCCGCGAAGGTTCTGCGTGCTTCTACGGCGGCTCCGCGTCGTCGTAGCGGTCAGATTATTTCTCCGGTGCGTGCGACCATCATTAAACCGGTGGACCGTAGTAAGGTGCTGACTGCGCCTGACCGTACCGCGCGTCCTGCGGCTGTTGTGACTGCTGCGGCGCCCGCGGAGGCTGAGTCTTCTGAGAAGGTTCTGCGTGCTCCGGCGCGCCAGGAGGCGCCCGCTGTTCAGTCTGCTGAGCCTACCCGTCTTGAGGCGGCAGCGACCATCCACGACACCTATGAGAAGCTTCCGCATGATGAGCCGGTGCAGGAGCGCCGCGGTATCTTCTCGAAGATGAAGCGTTTCTTTGGCGTGGATGTGTACGAGCCTGAGGAAGCTCAGGAGAGCGCCGAAAAGGAAAGCCCTGAGAAGGCTCAGGCAGCGAAGGAACCGGCTGTGAACGCTGAAGCGAAGCCTGAGCCCCAGCCAGCTATTGATCAGGAGGCGCTGGCTCGTGCCGAGGCTGAGCGTGCTGAGCGTCTGAAGGCGCTGCACGCGGCGGCTGAGCAAGAATCTGCTGAGAAGGTTTCCGCAGAAGAGCCGGTTGAAGAAACCGCTGAGGAATCTAACCCCGCGCAGGAATTGACGCAGGAATCAGCGGAGGAATCAGTAGAGGCCGCCTCCCAGGCTGAGGAGAGCACTTCTGAGGGTGCTGTAGCTTCTTCTGGTTCGGCTCTGTCCAAGGGACGGTCTAAGGGCTCGAAGAAGTCGAAGAAGAAGCGCCGTTAGGGCTGCCGAATCCCCGGTTTCACCCGGAAATACCCTCGATAAGCCTGCGGGAGAAGCGGAAATTCAGGGAAAAACTCCTGAAAAGCCGCTCTCGAATGGTGAAAATGGGGGTAAACCTAGTACTCTAGGTAGGTAGCGCTCTAAAACGCAAGGGTATTTCTGTGCCTAAAATGCGTTTTGGATCGGTTATACCGGTATAAATATCCCCGGGTAGCTACCGAGTCGAATGGCTCGGCCGGGTACGAGTAAAGTGAGGAAATCCTATGGGTTCCGTTATCAAGAAGCGCCGCAAGCGTATGTCCAAGAAGAAGCACCGCAAGCTGCTTCGTAAGACCCGCCACCAGCGCCGCAACAAGAAGTAAATAGACTTCTTTCGCCCCGCCCTCCGTACGGAGAGGCGGGGTTTTTGCGTTTCTGCAGTTTCGCGGGCGGGGTTTTATACGCGGGTTTTGTATTCGTAGAGGGTATGTGCGGGTCACCTGTTTGGGGTGCGGCGTGCTATCTGAGAGACTGGGATTATGACTGAAACTTCCACCATTAAAGTTCACCTCATGCGTCACGGCGAGGTGCACAACCCCGAGCGTATCGTGTACGGCCGTCTGCCCGGCTACCGTCTGTCCGATAAGGGCCAGCAGATGGTGCGTCTGAGCGCTGAGGAGTTCGCGGCTCGTGCTGAGCGCGGCGCCCGTTTCGTGCATCTGGTCTGCTCGCCGTTGCAGCGTACTCGTGAGTCTGCCGCCCCGGTTGAGGATCTACTGGGTCTGACCGCGCAGCCGGATGAGCGCGTCATTGAGGCGGATAACTACTTTGAGGGTCTGCACGTGAACGCGCAGGAGCTGCTGAAGAACCCGCGTCACTGGACGAAGCTGTACAACCCGGCGCGCCCCTCCTGGGGTGAGTCGTATCTGGATCAGATTCGTCGTATGGCTGCGGCTGTTCAGGATGCGGCGCGTACCGCTTATGAGCTGGGCGGCGAGGGTGCGGAGGCGATTATTGTGTCGCATCAGCTGCCGATTTGGATTACTCGCCTGGGTGTTGAGGGCCGCATGCTGCAGCATGACCCACGTGCCCGTGAGTGCAACCTGGCGTCGATTACGACTCTGGCGTTTAGCACCACTGATTTTGAGCATGAGATGCCGCATTTTGTGGGATATGCGGAGCCTGCTGCGCCGCTGTACGGTGGCGTGATTCAGCTGCCCGGTAGCTAATAAACCCAGTAGCTAATTCCTCAAGCTGTTTCGAGCGTAGTAAGAGGCTGTGAACCCATCCGTTACGGATGTGCTCACAGCCTCTTTTTGTACACCCTGAGGGGCGTGAGCCTAGCTGTCCCGGCTAGTTCTGCCCGTTACCCTGATTCGGGGTGCCGTCCTCGGGATCTTTACGTTCGGAATCCTGCGTGTTGTGCGATTCTGCTTCGCGGCTGCGGCGTTCGCGTTCTGCTTTTGCTTTGAGCCAGCGCAGGTACTCTTCATCGTCGTCGGGGGAAGATACCGAGGGCGCCGGGGTGCTGCGTCGCTGACCGAAGCCGCGGCGAGCGCCTGCTGCGGGCTGTGCCTTGGGGCGGCCCAGGATGAGCCACATGAGCGGGCCCACCACGGGGAAGAGCAGGGTGACGAGAACCCACAGCCACTTGGGCAGGGTTCGCGCCTCGTGTGCGGGGGTGCGGACGGCGTCCAAGAGGGTGTAGAGGGTCAGCCCCACGATGAGGGCGGCGCCGCCAATAATCAGCATGGCTCGAATCATAAGCACTACTATGACATACCGCCGCGTTATCGCAGAACTATGAACAGGGCGCCCGCTAGCGGCGTAACGGCGCGGTAATCTGGCGCAGATTTGTAGGTCGGCTTAGTAGCCGGTGAATACCTGAACCTCGTGGCTAATAATATCCAGCGAACCCAGCCACACGGCGAGGGCTAGAATCACGGAGTACACGAGCGCCACAATACCCGCCTGCTTGAGCACGGGGATTAGCTCGCGGCCGCCGCGCGTCCACACGGTCACGCAGGAGTGGATGGTCGGGCCGACCAGCAGGAAGATCAGCAGGAACCAGGGGTTCTCATCGAGCAGGAGCACGCCCAGGCCCAGCGCCAGCGCCATCTCCACGATGTAGGTGATGCGCGACCAGCGTTCGCCCAGGCGGACCGCCATGGTCAGCTTGCCCGCTTCAATGTCGGTGGGAATGTCACGCACGTTATTCGCCATGAGCAGCGCACAGGAAATCAGACCAATGCCGATAGCACCCACCCAGCCGAGCAGGGTCAGGGTGTGCGCCTGCGTGTAGAGGGTGCCCAGGGTTGCAACCAGACCGAAGTAGACGAAGACGAATACGTCACCCAGGCCCATGTAGCCGTAGGGGTGCTTGCCGCCGGTGTAACCCCACGCCGCGAAGACGCTGGAGGCGCCAATCGCCAGGAACCACCACTGGTTCGCCAGAGCCACCAGAACAAGACCCGCAAGCATCGCTAGGCCAAAGCATGCGAAGGCGGCGAACTTGACGGAGCGGGGGCTTGCCACGCCGGAACCGACGAGGCGTAGCGGACCCACGCGGTCTTCGTCGGTGCCCTTGATGCCGTCGGAGTAGTCGTTGGCGTAGTTCACGCCGACCTGCAGGAAGAACGCGACGAGGAACGCCAAGAACGCGTAGAGCGGCTTGAATGCGTTGATCTCGTAGGCGGCAGCTGAGCCGGCAATAATGGGGGCGACGGCGAGCGGCAGGGTGCGCAGGCGAGCGCCTTCAATCCATTGGGCGGCAGTTGCCACGGGGGTTCCTTCCGGGTCTAAGTGCGTATGATGCGTGGGTGTTGTGCGTGAGGGGTTGTGACGGTAACGGTCAGGGCGTGCGGGCGGTTGCGTGTACGGGGTGAAAACCCGCGGATGAGCCTGCTTTAGCCCTGACGATAGTCTCTGTCCAGGATACTGTATATTTCTGCGCGGTCCGGCTTGCCGGTGCTGGTGAGCGGGAAATCCGGCAGGATGCTCAGCTGCTTGGGTGCGGCGGGGGCGCCGAGCTTTTCGGCGCAGCGGGCACGTAGCAGGGCGCAGAGTTCTTCGTTCAGTGCGGGGCTATTCTCGGTAGACGCAGCCGCGGTACCGGCAGAGGGTACCAGCGTGACCGCGGCGGCAATGGCGGTGCCCCAGCGTGCATCGGGTAGGCCGATTACGCAGGCTTCGCGTACGGCGGGGTGCTCTTCGAGGACGGTTGCCACGGCGCGGGCGGAGATTTTTACGCCTCCGCTGATGAGCACGTCGTCGCTACGACCGAGCGCTTGCAGGCGTTGCTCGCTACAACTCTTGTTGCTGTTGGGAGCTGCTGCAGAGCTCAGCAGCCCGTAGTCGTCGGTGCGGTACCAGCGGGTGCCGTCGGCGGCGGTGAAGAAGTGCTCGGCGGTGCGGGCGGCGTCGCCAATGTAGCCGCTGGCGAGGTGCGCGCCGCTGATCCAAATACGGCCCACCTGCACAGACTCTTCAATCGCCGACTTCCCCTCAATATCCGGCACGGCGGGCATACCTTCTTCGGGGACGAGTTTAACCTGCACGCCGGGCAGTACGGAGCCGGAGTAGACGCATCCGCCAGCGGTTTCGGCGCTACCGTAGGTGGTCACCGTGTTCAGCCCCAGGGCGGTGGCGGCGGCGAGCAGGTCGGCGCTGGCGGGGGCGCCTCCGAGCAGGATTCCGGTGAAGGAGCTGAGCGCCTCGTGAATATCAGCGCCCAGGTGCGAATCGGCGTCCGCGCTTTCAAGGAGCTTATGTAGCTGGGTCGGTACCAGGGAAATAAACCTGCGTGCCGAGCTCATTCGCTCAACCGCCTGCAGAAAAACCTCGGGGCTAAAGTGCACGGGCTCAATGACGGAGCGGGCGATGACCGGGGCGGTACCGGCGAGTACGGAGCGGGCGAGCACCTGCGCGCCGGCAATATAGTGCGCCGGAAGAGCCAGGAGCCACTGCGATGCTGCATCGGAGTTTGAGCCGAAGAACTGCTCGGTGGCTGCCGCACTGGCGGCAAGAGCTCGCGCGGTCAGTGCGGTGCGTTTGGGGGTTCCGGTGGATCCGGAGGTGCCCACCACCAGCGCGATAGGCTCCGCAGCCGCACCCGCATCCGCCGCGTACCCGCCCAGTAGTTGCTCAAAGGCGCCCAGCATGGCGTGAGGGTCGGCGGGCTGATCGGCACGCACCTGTACCGCCTGCGGATGCAGGGCAACCTCCTGCGGGGCGGGGGAGGGCATGAGCCCGGGTACGGGGGTGTTCATCATGGCTAAATCCTTAGCGGCTGTTTGTAGCGGCTGCGTGCTGTCATGCGCCGGTGTCATATGCCGGTGCGGCATCAAATGCGCCGGAGCCGGATTCTTAGCTGAGGTTCTCAGGGCTGAATCCGGCTCCGAGCCTATGCATCTGAAACTACTTCTGTAGAAGGGGCTGTCTCTTAGAAGTAGTAGGGGTAGTTGGACCAGTCCGGGTCACGCTTCTGCAAGAACGCGTCGCGGCCCTCCACAGCCTCGTCGGTCATGTATGCCATGCGGGTTGCCTCACCAGCGAAGACCTGCTGGCCGAGCATGCCGTCGTCGGGCAGGTTGAAGGCGTACTTGAGCATGCGGATTGCCTGCGGGGACTGGCGAGCAATGTGCGCCGCGTATTCCAGGCCCTTGTTCTCGAGCTCTGCGTGGGGAACGACGTCGTTGACTGCGCCCATTTCGTACATGCGCTGTGCGTCGTATTCCTTGGCGAGGAAGAAGATTTCGCGGGCGAACTTCTGACCTACCTGGCGTGCGAGCAGTGCCGAACCGTAGCCTGCGTCGAAGGAGCCGACGGTTGCGTCGGTCTGCTTGAACTTGCCGTACTCTTCGGAGGCGATGGTCAGGTCAGCAACTACGTGCAGGGAGTGGCCGCCGCCTGCAGCCCAGCCGGAGACGAGGGCGATAACGACCTTGGGCATGGTGCGGATGAGGCGCTGCACTTCCAGGATGTGCAGTCGGCCTGCGCGTGCCGGGTCGATGCTTTCTGCGGTGTCGCCGCTGGCGTAGTGGTAGCCGTCGCGGCCGCGGATGCGCTGGTCGCCGCCGGAGCAGAATGCCCAGCCGCCGTCCTTGGCGGAGGGGCCGTTGCCGGTGAGCAGTACGGTGCCTACGTTGGAGGTCATGCGGGCGTGGTCGAGGGCGCGGTAGAGTTCGTCCACGGTGTGCGGGCGGAATGCGTTGCGGACCTCGGGGCGGTCGAACGCGATGCGCACGGTGGGCAGGTCGCGTAGGATTTCGCCGTTTTCGTCGCGCTCAACCTGGCGGTGGTAGGTGATGTCGGTGAAGTCTTCGAAGCCCTCAACGACGCGCCAGTCGGCGGGGTTGAAGATGTCCGAGACCTTTTCGGGAAGTTGTGCAGTCATAGACCCTATTCTACGTTGCCC
>ERZ773071.121-NODE-121-length-14378-cov-3.71591_pt1 | contig 14378 bp, 8 predicted proteins | sample MGYA00580621_ERZ773071 | MGnify/ENA primary metagenome ERZ773071 (study PRJEB29015, sample SAMEA2738136) | human oral metagenome | biome: human oral; feature: human-associated habitat; material: saliva | place: China | collected 2211 ... | reverse complement strand
AGCATCGCCGTCCCGCTCACATCGAGGGGCGCGCGGAGGGCACCTGGGTGCTCCTGGATTACTCCGATCTGCTCGTGCACGTTCTTTCCGAGGAGGAACGTGAGTACTACGCTCTCGAGCGCCTGTGGGGCGACTGCCCGGCCGTGCCGATCGACGTCGACACCGACGAGGCCCGCGCCGCTGCCGCCGAGCGCGCAGCTGCGCACGGTGCGGAGAGCGCCCAGTGAGCGCCTCTCGGATCGTTCTGCTGCGCCATGGGCAGACGGACTTCAACCTGGCGCGGCGCTTCCAGGGGCGCATCGATAAGCCCCTGAATGAGGCCGGACGTTCCCAGGCGGCGGGCGCCGCCGGCGTGCTCGTGAGCCGCCTGTGCGAACCCAGTGCCGAGGTGGGCATGGTCGCCGCCGAGGACGGGCGCAGCTACGACGACGGGGGAGTGCGCATCGTGAGTTCGCCCCTGGGGCGCGCTGTCGATACCGCGAGGATCGTCGCCCGAGTCTTCGACATTGCCGGCTACCCCTGCGAGGGGCCGGAACTCGACGAGCGTCTGACCGAGCGCTTCTACGGAAGCTTCGAGGGAAAGACCTACGAGGAGATTGCTCGCGAGCAGCCCGAGGCCTACGCGCAGTATCGCGCGCAGGGGGAGTGCGACCTCGCGCAGGTGGAACGATCCGAGGTCGTGGGCGAGCGGGTTCGTGACGCTGTCCTGGAGGCGGCGCGTGCGTGTCGTGGGGACCAGTCTCTGATCGTCGTCTCGCATGGCTCCGCCATCGCGCGGGGTATCGTGTCGCTGCTGGGCCTGGATCCGGCCGTCTTCAACGGTCTACGCGGCGTCGACAACTGCCACTGGTCTGAGCTTGTTCCCGTGGGTATGTCGACTTCCAAGAGCGCGGCGATCAGCGGGTGGCGCCTCGCGTCGCACAACATCGGCTCGCGTGAGGATATTTTGGGCGCGTAACAGCTCGCGGGCCCCTCGTTACCGCCTGATAGCAAGCTTATTCTATTGTGTGACGAGGGGCACTTCCTTGGATTTGCGCCATTGTCGAAAGGTCCGCTATTATTTATCAGGTCGCCAGGGCGACGAACTAAATAACGGGGCTATGGCGCAGTTGGTAGCGCGCTTCCATGGCATGGAAGAGGTCGGGGGTTCGAATCCCCCTAGCTCCACAAAAAGATTTCGACATCCAATTCGGATGTCGATTTTTTTATTGCCTGAACGGCATTGGTGCCGGTGGTTACACCTTGGTCAGTTGAAAGTCTGAAAATATAACGTTTTGGTATCGACATGTGGGATGTTCAAAATCTGTCAAACTAAGAAAGTGTTAAAAATAGGTGGATTTGCTTGTAAAGACTTACTGAAAAAACCTTGAAAAATGCTGAACCGTATGGAAAGATTTACCCATTCTTGTTCCATCGTGTTAGGCCGGTAGTCAATGTCGTTCCAGCTCACTCGCACACATACGTCTGTGGTTCTCGCTGCGACCACGATCGCAGCATCCCTCGTTGTTATCCCCACTCTCGCGGAGGGGAACGCTAGCAACGGTGACGCGTTCTGCAATGCCCTGTCTGGCGCAGAAGGGCGCATCACCGCTGAATACAACCCCCTCCTTGCGAGCTATGCCTCGGCAGCTGCGGGCAATTCCTCGACTCCCGCACTGGACCCTGCCCGTGAATCCGAGCTGCGTGCAGCCCTTGCCGACGCGCAGGCTGCGCTGGAGTCCGCGCAGCAGGCAGTTCTCGAGCCCACCACCTCGGCTGGCGAGGCTGCGCCCGCTGCGGATACCGTCAACCGTGGCTTCGACTGGGTTGACTGGTCGCAGGTCGACGACGCCACCCAGGCTCGCATTATCGAAGCTCTTCTCGTTCAGAAGATGAACGCCTATCGGGCGAGCGCCGGCCTGCCCGAACTGGTTGTCTCCGATACGGTCACCACCGATGCTCGCGCGTGGAGCAAGCACATGTCGGACAGTGATACCTTCAGTCATGACCCGGAGTACCAGCGCTTCGGCGCGGGTAAGCTCGACGGTGGCGACACGACCTACGCCGGAGAGAACATCGCCTACAACCATCGTGAGAACTTCGGCGACAAGTGGGGCGCGTACGGCACCTCGAAGAACCCGATGCAGGCCGCGGATGCTCTCTTCGATCAGTGGAAGAACTCCTCCGGCCACGATGAGAACATGCTCGCCCAGAACAACGTCGTCGGCGTGGGCGTGCACATTGCGAAGCACGGCAACTTCACGCGCATCTATGGCACGCAGAAGTTCTACGCAATCACCAGCGGTTCACCCAATGTGTCCCGATTCCACATGACCGGCGATACCGCTTCCGCGTATGGCTTCGACGGAGCCGCTTTCAACGCTGACAACACCAACTATGTTTCCGGCCTCGCGGGCAGTGGCGACGCGCAGCGCGCCAACTCCTGGCAGAACAAGGTGGGTTCTCTTCCTGGCGTCGCCCTGCCTGTCGACGTCTCGAGCCTGCCTGCAAAGGCCGGGTCGGCCGCGCCGGCTCCCTCGACGCCTGCACCCGCTGACGCGGCGCCCGCCGCTGATCGCCAGCAGGCCGTGATCGATGCGCAGGCATCCGTCAATGCCGCTCAGGCTGCTCTGGATGAGTACCTGGCGTCGGCTGGTGAGAGCAAGCCCGCCACTTCGCTTGCGGACATCGACGCTGAACTTGATCGCGTCGCGGATTCCATCGCGTCGCAGACCTCCGTGCGCCCCGAAAAGGATGGTGGCGTGACGCTGCAGGGCGGCGAGCATGCTGGCCGTTACCTGACCGCCACCGAGTATCGTGACACCCTCACGCGTTGCATGACCCTGTCGGTCGCCCAGGATGCTAACAACCCCTCCGTGGGTGATGGTGCTGGTTCGTCGCCGGAACAGCAGGCTCCGTCGGATGAGGCACCCGCGCTTGCGAACGGCGATGAGAACCCCTCCGTGGGCCAGGAACCCAGCCAGGCGCCGGCTCCTTCCGTTCCGTCTGCCGGGCCTTCCGCTCCTGCGAATGGTGATGGCAACCCGTCTGCTGCGCCTTCCGCTCCTGCGAACGGTGATGGCAACCCGTCTGCTGCGCCTTCCGCTCCCGCGAACGGTGATGGCAACCCGTCTGTCGCGCCTTCCGCTCCCGCCAATGGCGATTCCACTCCGGTTGCCCCTGACGCGAACGCTCCTGCTGACAATCAGGGTCCTGTGACCGCGCGCGTCGACATCACGCCGAGCGCTGATCCGGCACAGGCGTCTACCCCTAAGGCGCAGAATGCTCCTGCTCCGACGCAGGCGCGCGCTGATGCTCTCGCTGCAACCGGCGCGTCCTCCGTGTGGGTGGGCGTCGGAGCCGTTGCGGTTCTGGTTGCCGGCGCTGGTGCGGTTGTCGCATCGCGTCGAGCCAAGCGCTGACGCGTCACTCTCAAGCCCCGCCGATGAATCCACTCATCGGCGGGGCTCTTTTGTGCTCGTTAGTGTCTGTCTGTTGCAGCTGTCAATGAGGGCAGTGTCTTATTTGGTGTGTCACATTATTCTGTGTATAGTCAGTAAAGGAATGCTGCGAAACTAATGCAGGTTTGTTGGCTGAGTGTGACTGTTCCGGCGAAGGGACTCACGCGCTCGTTGTCTTCTGTTGAGAGAGGAATAAGAAATGCGTCCCATCAATGTGCGCGGGAGTGTGATGGCGGCCCTGGGTGCTGCTGCCCTCGTCGTTGGCCCGCTGGCTCCCGCCTATGCTTTCCCCGTCGTGTCGAGCCAAGACGGTGAGCCTGCGGGCGTTGCTGTTGAGGTTCCGGCGGGGGAGCCGACTGCGGATCCGACCGCTGAACCAACGGCGGATCCTGCCCCCAACCCGGATCCTGCCCCCAACCCGGACCCTGTGCCCACCCCGGAGCCCACTCCCGCGCCGAAGCCCTCGTGGAAGATGGATGCTGTGGGCTGGCGGTACGACCTGGGCAATGGTTCGTACGTCCGCGATGAAAAGCGTGACATCGATGGGGTGACGTACCGTTTCAACGGCAGCGGCTACATGGTCACCGGTTGGTTCGATCGTGGGGGAGAGTGGGAGTACTTCGCCCCCTCGGGTGCTCAGGCCAGTGGCTGGACCAATGTGCAGGGAACCTGGTACTACCTGGACCCGCAGAGCGGAGTGATGCGTACGGGCTGGACCACGGTCGATGGCTCCCGGTATTACTTGGATTCCTCTGGCGCTATGAAGACCGGGTGGCTGAACCAGGGCGGTACCTGGTTCTATCTGAACGGCTCGGGCGTCATGGCGCGCGGCTGGAACGCGATTGGCGGCTCCTGGTACTACTTCAGCGAGTCGGGCGCGATGGCGACCGGCTGGCTCCAGCAGGGCAGCTCCTGGTACTACCTGAATTCCTCCGGTGCCATGAAGACCGGGTGGTTGAACCAGGGCGGTACCTGGTTCTATCTGAACGGCTCGGGTGTTATGGCGCGCGGCTGGAACGCGATTGGCGGCTCCTGGTACTACTTCAGTGAGTCGGGCGCGATGGCGACCGGCTGGCTGAACCAGGGCGGTACCTGGTACTACTTCAACGGCTCGGGCGTGATGGCAACCGGCACGCAGTGGATCGGCGGCGAGCGCCACTGGTTCTATGACTCGGGCGCATGGTGGGGCCTGTACCCGGTCGCTTCGGCCCCTTCGGCGAGCAACGGTGGAGGCTCCTCTTCTGCGTATTACAAGAACTGCGACGAGGTGAGGCGCGCGGGTAGGGCTCCCCTGTATCGGGGACAGCCCGGCTACAGCCTGGATCTTGACCGCGATGGTGACGGTATTGCCTGCGAGTATCACCGCGGACGTTAACCAGTGAGTAATCCGGGCCCGGTCGCAGACCGGGCCCGGATTCTTCTTGCCTGAAAACCCGTAAGAAACGACAGTATGGGTTGAGGTAGACGAAGGGGGCGTGGCCACGCGGCCACGCCCCCTAGCGTCTTTCGTAGGCTGATCAGCCCGCGTCCACCGCCTGGTTGGCGATCTGGCGCTCACACACGTCGATGAGCTCGCGGATGATGCGGATCGTGCCGGCGGAGGCATCCGCGTGAGCCTCGATCCAGGCCTTGCCGGAGGCGACCACGTCGACCTCGGGGGCGTAGCCCGCCAACGCGCTCGGGAAGAGCAGCGTCGTCAGGTCTTCGGCGGTGTGGAAGGTGAAGGTCTCCCAGATGCCGGCCAGGGCCTCGAAGTACTCGCCCACGTAGCCGGCGTATGCCGACGGGTTGGTGCGCGCCTGCGCCCAGAAGCCCGAGATCATCGCCCAGCGGGTGTCGTTGGGGATCGAGGTGTCGGTGAGGACCTTGTCCCACACGTCGGCCTTGATCCACTCGCCGTCGCGAGCCGCGCGAGCGGCGGCTGCGTTCTGGTGGCCGGTCATCGTGTCGTCGGTGGACTCGAGGGCCGCGATGTCCTCCTCGGTGGCGGCGCCTCCGCGAACGAGGGCGATCAGCAGGTCCCACTTAAGGTCGACGTCGAGGTCCAGGCCGTCGAGGGTCTGGGTGCCGTCGTAGAGGGCGCGGATGGCCTCGAACTGCTCGGGGCTGGTCGCGTTGCGTGCCGCGGCGGCGACGAGCATGCGCTGCGCGTCGGAGCCGGAGGCGGCCGTGCGAGCCAGGAGGAGCAGGCGACGACCCGTATCCTCGGCGGCCTCAGCGCGGTACTTCGGCGCGACGAAGGTGCGCACAGCCTCGTCGATGTGACGCAGGGTGAGCGTCAGGAGGCTCATGTTGTCTTCGACGGGAACGGCCCGCAGCGCCAGGTTCAGGTAGTCGCGTGCCGGCATCTCGCCGTCGCGGGTCATGTCCCACGCGGAGGCCATGACGACGCCGCGGGTCAGCGAATCCGTGAACTTGGTGATGTTGGTGATCGCGAAGGCGAGCGACTGCTCGTCGAGGCGAACCTTGGCGTAGCCGAGGTCGCCGTCATTGACGAGGATGAAGTCGGGACGGGTGATGCCCGCAGCGGCCTCGATCACCGTGGAAGCGCCATCAATGTCCAGCTCCTCGCGGAAGACCTGGGTCAGGGTGCCCTCGTCGGTCAGCGAGTAGCCGGCCACGCCCATGCGGTGCGGGCGCAGGGAGGCGCCCTCGGAGAAGGCTTCCTGGGTGATCTCGAGGCGCTCGATCGTGCCGTCCTCGGCGGTGGTGACGACCGGACGCAGCAGGGTCACGCCGGCTTCCTCCAGCCAGACCTTCGACCACGAGGCCAGGTCGCGGCCCGAGGCGGCGGCCAGCTCGGAGAGCAGGTCGTCCAGCGTTGCGTTGGCGTAGGAGTGCTTCGTCAGGTACTCGTGCAGGCCCGCGAAGAACGCGTCGCGACCCACGTAGGAGACGAGCTGGCGCAGCACGGAGGCGCCCTTGGCGTAGGTGATGCCGTCGAAGTTGACCTCGACGTCGGCCAGGTCGCGGATCTCGGCCGTGATCGGGTGGGTCGTGGGCAGCTGATCCTGCTTGAGGCCCCAGTCCTTGCGGACCATGAATCCCGTCCAGCCTTCGGTGTACTTGGTGGCCTCGGCCAGAGCCAGGTGGCTCATGAACTCGGCGAAGGACTCGTTGAGCCACAGGTCGTTCCACCACTTCATGGTGACCAGGTCGCCGAACCACATGTGCGCCAGCTCGTGCAGGATCGTGTTGGCGCGAGCCTCCATCTGAGCCTCGGTGGGACGCGTGCGGAAGACGTAGGCGTCACGGAAGGTCACGCAGCCGGCGTTCTCCATCGCACCCGCGTTGTACTCGGGGACGAAGATCTGGTCGTACTTCGTGAAGGGGTAGGCGATGCCGTAGGCGCCCTCGAAGAACTCGAAGCCCTGGCGCGTGATCTCGATGATCTCGTCGGCATCCAGGTGCTCGACGATCGAGGCGCGGGCGTAGACACCCAGGTCGATCGTGCGGCCGTCGGAGGAGGTCAGCGTGGCCGTGGTGCCCTCGTAGGGGCCGGCGACGATCGCGGTGATGTACGTCGACATGACCTCGGTGGTCGCGAAGCGGTACGTCCAGGCCTCGCCCTCTTCCTCGGGGGTCGGGGTCGGTGCGTTGGAGAAGACCTTCCAGCCCTTGGGGGCCTTGACCGTCAGGGTGAAGGTGGACTTCAGGTCAGGCTGTTCGAACGTCGTGTAGACGCGGCGGGCGTCCGGAACCTCGAACTGGGAGTATGTGTAGGCCTGGCCGTCGGCGGGGTCGACGAAGCGGTGCAGGCCCTCGCCGGTGTGCATGTACTGGCACGAGGCCTCAACTTCGAGGACGTTGTGCTCGGCAAGGTTCTCCAGCGCGATGCGGTTGTCCTGGTGCACCGAGAAGGGGTCCAGGGCATTGCCGTTCAGCGTGATCGAGTGGACGTTGTTGGACACGAGGTCAGCGAACGTGGAGGCACCTTCGTGCGCGTCGAACTCGATGCGGGTGAATGAACCGAAGTCGGTGTCTCCGCGCGTGAGGTCCAGGGAGATCTCATAGCGGGTCACAGAGGAAATGATCGAGGCGCGCTCGGTCGCTTCCTCGCGAGTCAGGTTCAGGCCTGGCATGGGTTGCCTTTCCGTCGATGGAATGGGAACGCTGTTGCGCTCAACATTCCTATGTTGTCATGTGTTGGGTGTGATTGCGCGGGACGCGCAGCATTTTGTCGGCTGGGACACGCTTTTACCAGATGGTGACGCGCTGGGAGGGCTCCAGCCACATCTCGTCGCTGGGCGTGACGTCGAATGCCTCGGCGAAAGTGTCAAGGTTGCGCAGTACCTGGTTGCAGCGGAACTCGGCGGGCGAGTGGGGGTCGATCGCCAGCATCTGGCGCGCGAACTGCGGGCGCGTGGCGGTGCGCCAGGCGCGTGCCCACGAGTAGAAGAAGCGCTGGGGTCCCGTGATGCCGTCGATGACGGGGGCGGTCTGGGGGGTGAGCCCCTGCTCGGCGAGCGAGGCCGCCCAGGCCTTCCAAGCGATCGTCAGGCCGCCGAGGTCGCCGATGTTCTCGCCGATCGTGAGTGCACCGTTGACGTGGGGGAGAGCGTGTTCGCCGCCCTCCTCCGACTCCTCGCCCTGCTCCAGCAGGATCGCGGGGGTGAGCACGTCGTACTGCTCGATGAGGGCGCGGGTGCGCTCCTCGAAGGCGGCGCGGTCCTCGTCCGTCCACCAGTTCGACAGGTTTCCCTCCCCGTCGTAGCGCGATCCCTGGTCGTCGAATCCGTGCCCGATCTCGTGACCGATGACCGCGCCGATCGCGCCGAAGTTCACCGCGTCGTCGGCCTCGGTGTCGAAGAACGGAGGCTGGAGGATCGCGGCGGGGAAGACGATCTCGTTCTGCGTGGGATTGTAGTAGGCGTTGACCGTCTGGGGGGTCATGTACCACTCGTCGCGGTCGACGGGGCGGCCGAGCTTGGCCCACTCGCGGTCGGTGGCGTGAGCGTTGGCGGCGCGCACGTTCTCGACGATCGTGGCCTTCGGATCCAGGTGCAGGGTCGAGTAGTCGCGCCACTTGACGGGGTAGCCGATCTTGGGGTTGAAGGTCGCGAGCTTGTCGAGTGCCTTGACCTTGGTGTCCTCGCTCATCCAGTCGAGGCCACGGATCGACTCGCCGTAGGCGTCGAGGAGGCGGCGCACCAGGGCGTCCATCGCTTCCTTGGCGTTGGGCGGGAAGTGGCGCGCCACCCACGCACGGCCCATGGCCTCGCCCAGGTAGGCCTCGATGAGGCCGAGGGCGCGCTTCCAGCGCGGACGCAGCTCCTCCGTGCCCGACAGCGTGCGGCCGTGGAAGTCGAAGTTCTCATTGACGAAGTCGGCCGACAGGAGCGAGGCGTGGCAGTCGATGGCCGAGGCGCTCAGCCACTCCTTGAGGGTCGACAGGTCGGTGTCGGCCCACAGGGCGGCGGCAGCCGAGATGAAGTCGGGCTGGTCGACGTTGACGACGAGGCCGGCGACGGGCATGCGCGCGCCCTGTGCCCACGCGTCCCAGTCGAAGCCGGGGGCCAGTGCGGCGATCTCTTCCCAGGGGGTCGGGTTGTCGGAGAGCAGCGGGTCGCGGTTGCTCACGGAGTCGCGGTGGTGCGAGGCCAGCGCGGTTTCCAGCTCCATGATGCGCGTCGCAGCAGCCTCGTGGTCTGCCACGCCAGCGAGGCCGAGGAGGCGGGCGGTGTGAGCGACGTAGGCCTCGCGGATCGGCGCGTAGTCATCTTCGCGGTAGTAGGCCTCGTCGGGCAGGCCGATGCCGGACTGGACGAGGGAGATCATGTAGCGGGAGGAGTCGTGCGGGTCGGTGCCCACGTACGCGCCGACGAGGCCTCCGATGCCCTCGCGCATGAGGCGGCCCATCTCGCGGGCGAGTTCCTCGTGGGTTGCGCAGGCATGAATCGCGTCGAGGTCGGGGCGCAGGGGAGTGGCTCCTGCTTCCTCGATGGTGTCCTCGTCAAGGAATTGAGTCCACAGGGTGGCGATGCGCTGCGCGTCCGGATCGTCGAGAGTGCCATCGGCAGCATCCTGGGCGATGGCGCGGGCGTACTTTTCCGAGGCGTCGCGCAGCGCGTGGAAGGCCCCGTCCATGGGGCGGTCCGCGGGGATCGTGTGCGTCGCCAGCCAGGTTCCGTTGACATGGCGGTAGAAGTCGTCCTGGGGACGTACCGTCGAATCGGTGTATGCGGTGTCGAGGACTCGGGCCAGCAGTGTGTTCGTCATGCCTTAACTCTAGGGGGAAAAACGGGGATGAGGTGAGGTGAGTGGTCCTCGGGTGGCACCCGCCCGTATTTACGTCATGTTGATGGGATGTTATTCGTCATTTTTGGCTGTAATTGTGCGGGTGAGTGCGAATGTGAGTTTGATGCACGCCCATTGTGCACATATGTGCATAGTCCTGTGTACATTCGTGCAAATGGATGGGGAACGGGCATTATGGAGGGAGCAATGAGGCACTTCCTCATCAGTGAGGTGAAGGGATTTTTTACGGTGAAGACACTTCGCACTGACGTGTGCGTCATCGGTGGCGGATCCACCGGTGCCGGCGTCGTCCGCGACGTCGCCATGCGCGGCTTCTCAGCCGTCCTCGTCGACCGGGCGGACATCGCTCAGGGAACCTCCGGTCGCTTCCATGGTCTGCTCCACTCGGGCGGCCGCTACATTGCGTCCGATCCGGAGTCGGCCACCGAGTGCGCCGAAGAAAACGAGATCGTCAAGCGCATCAACGCTAACGCCGTCGAGGCCACCGGCGGCCTCTTCGTCGTGACCGCCCAGGACGATGAAGAATATGCGGACCAGTTCCTGGCCCGCGCCGCGGCCGCAAAGGTGCCCGCTGCGGAAATCTCCATCGCCGAGGCGCTGCGCCGCGAACCGCGTCTGGACCCGCGCATCAAGCGCGCCTTCGAGGTCCAGGACGGCACGGTCGACGGATGGCAGATGACCTGGGGAGCGATCCGTTCCGCACAGGCATACGGGGCGCAGGTCCTGACCTACCACCGCGTCACCTCCATCGAACGTGAGGGAGAGCGCATCAGTGCCGTCATCGTCCACGATGAGCGTGGCGGGGAGGACGTGCGCATCGAATGCGGTTTCGTCCTCAACTGCGGCGGCCCCTGGGCCGGACAGATCGCCGCCATGGCTGACTGCCACGGCGTCGATGTCGTCCCGGGCGCCGGGATCATGATCGCCATGAACCACCGACTGACCCAGTCGGTCATCAACCGCTGCGTGTGGCCCGCAGACGGCGACATCCTCGTGCCCGACCACACCGTGTGCATCATCGGCACGACCGACCTCAAGGCCGACGACCCGGATCGCCTGTCTATCCCCGCCGACCAAGTCCAGCAGATGCTCGACTCCGGCGAGGCCATGATCCCCGGCTTCCGCAAGTCCCGTGCCGTGCACGCCTGGGCCGGTGCGCGTCCCCTCGTTAAGGACTCGCGCGTGTCCGCGACCGACACCCGCCACATGGCGCGCGGCATGAGCATCATCGACCACAACACGCGCGACGGCGTCTATGGCATGCTCACCATCGCGGGAGGCAAGCTCACCACCTACCGCCTCATGGCCGAGCGCATCGTCGACATCATGTGCGAGGAGATGGGCGAGAAGCGCGCCTGCAAGACCGCCGACGAGGCCGTTCCCCCCGCCAAGGAAGAGCGCCTCTACACGATTGGCCACCGCCTCGACAACGTCGAATCGCGCAACGAATCACCCTCCCACGAGCAGATCATCTGCGAGTGCGAGATGGCCACGCGCGCGATGCTCGAAAACGTCATGGACACCCTGCCCAAGGGCCAGCTCGACGACGTGCGTCGCCAGATGCGCCTGGGCATGGGCCCCTGCCAGGGCGGCTTCTGCTCCCAGCGCGCCGCGGGCATCGCCCACGAGCGCGGTGACATCGACTCGATGCGCGCCAACTCCCTCCTGCGCCTCTTCCTGAAGAACCGCTGGATCGGATTGTGGCCCATCATGTTCGGCAAGCAAGCCAGGCAGGCCGCGCTGGACGCCTGGATTCACGAGGGCACGCTCGACGTCGAGCACCTGCCCGCACCCAGCGAGGAGGTTGTTCGATGAGGGACGTCGTCGTTATCGGCGCTGGCCTGGCAGGCCTGGCCGCAGCAATCAAGGCAGCCGACGCGGGACTGAGCGTCACCCTCGTCACGAAGGGTGTGGGTGGCATCCAGCTCGGAACGGGCACGGTCGACATCCTCGGCTACCGCCCCGAACCGGTCGAGGCGCCCCTGGAGGCACTGGAAGGCCACGTGGCCTCCCGTCCCACCCACCCCTACAGCCACGTCACCCCCGACTTTGTCGGCGCATCCGTCGCGTGGCTGCGCGACCTCGTCGGCTCCGATGTCCTCGTCGGCGACGAGACCCGCAACGTGCGCATCCCCACCGGCGTTGGTGCGCTGCGCCCCACCTGCCTGATCCCGCCCTCCATGGAGGCCGGCATCCCCCAGGCGGGCGCCCGCTACGCCATCGTGGGACTGACCCGTTTCAAGGACTTCTACCCCGGCCTCGTCGCCGAGAACCTGACGCGCCAAAACGGCCCCGACGGTGCCCCCATCAAGGCGCGCGCCCTGTCCGTCGACTACGTCGTGCGCGAGGGGGAGATCGACTCGACCGGCACCAACCACGCGCGCAGCCTCGACCACGAGGAGAACCGTGCGCGCCTGGCAGACCAGATCCGCCCCCTCCTCGAGGATGGCGAGATCGTCGGCCTGCCCGCCGTCCTCGGCCTCGACGACCCGAACGCGTGGCGTGACCTGGCAGACAAGCTCGGCCACCCCGTCTTCGAGATCCCGATCCAACCCCCGTCGGTGCCCGGCATGCGCCTCAACGCCCTGCTGACCCGCATCGCCTCCTCCAAGTGCCGCGTCGTCCTCGGATCCCCGATCAAGGCCGTGCACACGGCGGGCGGACGAGTCAGCGCAGTCGAATACGCCAGCGCGGGACGCTCCACCATCGTGGAAACCCGATCCCTGATCCTCGCCGCCGGCGGCTTCGAATCCGGAGCCCTCGACCTGGACTCCTACGGCACCGTGCGCGAAACCATCTGCGGGCTGCCCGTCATGGGCGCCTCCGGACAGCTCCTGCACGCCGACTTCTGGGGTGAGGACCAGCCCCTCTTCCTATCCGGCCTCGCCGTCGACGACAACATGCGCGTCCTGGACGAGGAAGGCACGCCCGTGTGCCCGAACCTGTACGCGGCCGGAGGCAACCTGGCCGGCGCCACCCGCTGGCGCGAAAAGAGCGGCGAAGGAATCGCGCTGGCCAGCGCGCTCGCGGCCGTCGACTCGATCGTGGAGGAACTGAAATGACCCTCGAAATGTCAACGCTGATGGGACCGGGCGTGGAGGAAGAGGACGTCTTCGCCCTGAGTGGTGACGCCGCGCTGCGCGCCAGCCTCGACTCGTGCGTGAAGTGCACGATCTGCGAGACCCAGTGCCCGGTCATGCGCGTCACCGACCTGTTCGCCGGCCCCAAGTACTCCGGCCCGCAGGCGGAGCGCTTCCGCAAGGACGGGCAGATGGTGGATAAGTCCATCGACTACTGCTCCTCGTGCGGCACCTGCTCGCTCGTGTGCCCCCAGGGCGTGAAGGTCACTGAGATCATCCATCACCGCCGCACCGCCATGAAGGAAGCGCACGGCATCCCCATGCGCGACCGCCTCATCGGCCGCACCTCCCTGATCGGCACCATGATGACCCCGGTCGCCCCCATCGCGAACTGGGCGCTCGACGTCAAGCCGATTCGCCTGGCGATGGAGGCCATCATTGGCGTGCACCGCTCGGCCCCCATGCCGCGCGCCTACGGGCGTACCTTCGAGTCCTGGTTCAAGAAGCACAAGCCCCTGCCGAACTCGGGCACGCGCGGCCAGGTGATCTTCTTCCACGGATGCGCCGGCCAGTACTTCGAGGTCGAAACCTCGATCCACTCGGTCATGGTGCTCGAACACCTGGGCTACGAGGTCCTGGTTCCCAAGCACGGCTGCTGCGGCCTGGCCCTGCAGTCCAACGGCCTGTACGACGACGCGCGCAAGTACGTGTCCAAGCTGACCAACGACCTGCGCAGCGTCAACCGCAACGCCCCGATCATCTCCGCGTCCGGCTCGTGCGGCGGCATGCTGCGCCACGAGGCCCACGAGATCCTCGAGATGGACACCCCGGAGCTGAGGGATGTGGGTAGCCGCACGTGGGACATCAGCGAGTTCCTGCTGCACCTGTACGACAAGGGTGAACTGGACACGAACTTCCAGCGCATCGACGTCACCATCCCGTACCACGCCCCCTGCCAGGTTAAGTCCCAGGGCCTGGGCAAGCCTGCGATCGAGCTCATGAGCCTGATTCCCGGCGTGACCGTCAAGGATTCCGAGCAGCCCTGCTGCGGCATCGCGGGCACCTACGGCATGAAGAAGGAGAAGTACGCGATCGCCCAGGCCGTGGGCGCCCCCGTCTTCGACTTCATCAAGCAGGTCAACGCCGAGCTGGCCGCCTGTGACACGGAGACGTGCCGCTGGCAGCTGCGCACGGCCACGGGCGCGAACGTCGTCCACCCGATCTGGCTGATCCACAAAGCCTACGGCCTGCCCAACGGCTGAGACGCCAGCGACGTATCCCCGGGCGCGCACGACGGTGCGTTCCCGGGGATATTACTGTTGCCCTATGAACACTTCTCGCCGCGTCGTCGTCACTGGAGCCTCCACCGGAATCGGGCAGGCCACCGCCCGCCTGTTGGCAAAGCGGGGGTGGAAGGTTGTCGCCGTGGCCCGGCGCCGCGAGCGCCTCGAGGCCCTCGCCGAGCAGATTGGCTGTGAGTACTGGGCGGCCGACCTCACCGATGAGGCCCAGGTGAAGGAGATGGCCGCGCATGTCCTCGAGGGTGGCCCCGTGGATGCGGTCGTCAACAACGCCGGTGGAGCGATCGGCGTGGACCGGG
>ERZ773071.119-NODE-119-length-14543-cov-4.23647_pt1 | contig 14543 bp, 10 predicted proteins | sample MGYA00580621_ERZ773071 | MGnify/ENA primary metagenome ERZ773071 (study PRJEB29015, sample SAMEA2738136) | human oral metagenome | biome: human oral; feature: human-associated habitat; material: saliva | place: China | collected 2211 ... | reverse complement strand
AACCGCTTCCACTCTTAACAGCCTATAAGAATCTTGGCTTTGATATGGCGAATTATCCTAAGGCCTATGCCTTCTTTGAAAATGAAATTACGCTCCCTCTTCACACTAAATTAAGCGATGAAGAAGTGGACTATATCATTGAGACTTTCAAAACAGTTTCTGAAAAAGTGCTAACTTCATCAAAAAAATGACAAACTACAGTCAAGTAATAGTGATTCTGTTTCTAAAAAGTCTAATTGAGTGTAAAACTGTTGTTTTCAATTGAAAGTCCTATAGTAAAATGAAATAAAAACAGGACAAATTAATCAGGATAGTCAAATTAATTTCTAGCAATATTTTAGAAGCAAAGGTGTACTCTTATAGTTTCAATATACTGTATGGTTTGAAATGAGATGTGAGCAATTTGGTGTAGCATTTAGAATTTTTATTAGGCATCATTTAGAAAATGTAGTGTCTTGTTCTAGTTTTCAATTCACCCTATTTTTTGAAAGACGCGAGTTTCCACGAATGAGGTTGTGGAAACTCGCGTCTTTCTTTTTTGTTTTCAGAATATTGTTCAAAGTTTTGAGACTATTTTTCATGTTCTAGTCATTCTTTTGAAATAATCTATAAAACACGTGTCTACAATGATCTATATGTCCTATTCCAGTATTTTAGAAGAACTGCGTCTATTTTTATAGAGCTTGAATCTAGCTTTTATAGAAAATCTATTTAAGAAATATATTGTATTGTTTTGATTTCAATCCGCTATATGAACGATATTCATGTAAATATACCTGGTGAATGCTTGCATGACAAGATATTTGTTCTTGTATTTATAAATTAGTATTTTACGAGATATCAACATGCTTTAAATACAGTGAATAGGATATTTTTATGTTCAAGCTAAGAAAGATAGTAATCACTTTTGAATGGAAGGTTAAAGAATTATTAGAAGTATGGTTAGATATATAAATGGTCACGCTTTCACAATTTTGATATTTTATTGTGTTATTCCTTGACAATTTTGATTTAAAAATATATTATAAAGAAAATGACAGCGGTGTCATTTTCTGGTATGGAATTTATATGAATATTAAATTAGGACATAATATTTTTAATTGGAGGCTAATATGAAATCTTTTCAACAAAATGAGGTTTTCTCTATTCGTAAGTCTAAGGTGGGAGTTTGCTCAGTTCTCTTAGCGGTTTTATTTATTGGAACACAAAGTGTTTTAGCTAATGAAGTAGTTGGTGAAACTTCTTCGTCTAAAGATAATATGCAAATGAACTCTTTGTTGAGTAGCACATCTACATCATTATCTGCGGAACCCCATTCTGATACTCTCAGTCTTGATAACAATTCAAGTTTAAGTACTGATAATAATGGAGGAGTGAGTATTAATCAAAATAAACCTGATATAACAAATGATACTATGATTGGTAACATCTCTGGGATGGAAGTGAATACTATTTTAAGTACTAATCTGAACGAACACGTAGCTTTGAATGTTAAAGATTATGGAGCAATAGGTGACGGGGTTAATGATGATCGTCAAGCAATTCAAGATACAATAGATGCTGCAGCTAAAGGACTAGGCGGAGGAAATGTATATTTTCCTGAAGGAACTTATTTAGTAAAAGAAATTGTTTTTTTAAAAAGTCATACACACATAGAATTGAATGAGAAAGCTACAATTCTAAATGGTATAAATATTAAGAATCACCCTTCTATTGTTTTTATGACAGGTTTATTTACGGATGATGGTGCGCAAGTAGAATGGGGCCCAACAGAAGATATTAGTTATTCTGGTGGTACTATTGATATGAACGGTGCTTTGAATGAAGAAGGAACTAAAGCAAAAAATCTACCACTTATAAATTCTTCAGGTGCATTTGCTATTGGGAATTCAAATAACGTAACTATAAAAAACGTAACATTCAAGGATAGTTATCAAGGGCATGCTATTCAAATTGCAGGTTCGAAAAATGTATTAGTCAATAATTCTCGTTTTCTTGGTCAAGCTTTACCTAAAACTATGAAAGATGGGCAAATTATAAGTAAGGAGAGTATTCAGATTGAACCATTGACTAGAAAAGGTTTTCCTTATGCTTTGAATGATGATGGGAAAAAATCTGAAAATGTTACTATTCAAAATTCATATTTTGGTAAAAGTGATAAATCTGGAGAATTAGTAACAGCAATTGGTACACACTATCAAACATTGTCGACACAGAACCCCTCTAATATTAAAATTTTAAATAATCATTTTGATAACATGATGTATTCTGGTGTACGTTTTACAGGATTCACTGATATTTTAATTAAAGGAAATAGATTTGATAAGAAAGTAAAAGGAGAAAGTGTACATTATAGAGAAAATGGTGCAGCCTTAATAAATGCTTTTAGTTATAAAAATGTAAAAGATGAACTTGATTTAAATAAGAAAGTCGTTATTACTGAAAATACATTTTATATTTCTGATCCTAAAACAAAGGCTATTAGAGTAGCAAAAGATAGTGCAGAATATTTAGGAAAAGTATCAGATATTACTGTAACAAAAAATGTAATTAATAATAATTCTAAGGAAACAGAACAACCAAATATTGAATTATTACGAGTTAGTGATAATTTAGTAGTCTCAGAGAATAGTATATTCGGCGGTAAAGAAGGAATTGTTATTGAGGATTCAAAGGGTAAAATAACCGTTTTAAATAACCAATTTTATAATTTATCCGGTAAGTATATATCATTCATCAAATCTAATGCAAATGGGAAAGAACCAGTTATACGTGATAGCGATGGTAATTTCAATATTGTAACGGAGAATGGGCTTTACAAAATTGTAACAAATAACTTAAGTGATAAAAACGAAAAAGAAAAAAACAAAGAGGAAAAATTTAAAACAAGTTCATATGTGCATGAAAAACAATCTAATTCAAATAATGTAATTGATAGTAACCAGAAGAAAGGAGAGTTTAACTCAAGTAAAGATAATAGACAAATTAATGACAAGATCGACAATAAACAAGATAATAAGATAGAAGAAGTGAACCATAAAAAAGTTGGAGATGGCAGAGAAACTGAAAATCATATTAATAAATCTAAAGAAATAGTAGAGGTAAAACAAAAATTACCAAAGACTGGTTCGAACAAGATTATGGAACTATTCTTAACAGTGACAGGAATTGGTTTACTTTTGACACTAAAAGGGTTGAAGTATTATGGTAAAGATAAATAAAATTTGTTCGATACAAGGAAGTTCCGTAGAAAATGAGGATGCTGTAGGTTCACAAAATCAGTATTTTTGGATTATTGATGGAGCTACAGATTTATATAATTCTAAAGAGGAGATAGGTTATTCAGTCTCAGAAGTTGTACATATTTTATCAGAAAGTTTGTCGGTTAATTGTAAAGAATCAAAAACTCTTAAACAAATATTTGAAACTGCTTTACTAGAGGTTAAAGATGAAATCGGTTTAAACTCATATGAATTAACAGAGTATTATCGCTTACCAACATTTGCTTTTATATTTGCTAAACTTTCAGAAAAAAAGTTGGAGTATATGATGCTAGGTGACTGCGTCATGTTAGTAAACGAAATGGAAATAACTGATCATAGAGTAGATAACTTATTTGAAAAAGGGAAAAATGAGATAAAAGACTCAATTGGTACAAATAGTGTTTTAAATAAAAAAATTATTTTACAAAAAATCAGAAAATTATCTAATCAACCGAGTGGGTACTGGATAGGTTCGTTGGATGAGAGATTTTTAGACCATGCTATTATTAATCAAATAGATGTTACTAGTGAACAAATTGTTTTAATGAGCGATGGCTTTTATGAATTCTATCAAAATAATCAAAATAAAACTTTTGAAGAGTTAATTAAGATGAGATTTAATTCTTCTGCTATTGATCCAATCTATGGAAAGAAAGATGATGCAAGTATTGTAGTTATTGATGTTTGATATATTGTTTAAAATATTAATTGTTACTATTGAACTTTGTTAAGAAGAGGTACCTAAATGTTAAGGTTATATTTAGAAAATGAAATTATAGAATTATCAAATAATTTAGAGACCATTTGGGTATCTGTGCTTGATAAATATGAGAAGTTATTTGAATATTTATCAAATGAAGAACGAATAGAATTGATTAAAGAAGATTTAATCATAAATGAGTCAGTTCTAAATGTTGATAAAAAAGGATATGAGTTAATTTGTTTACAACATCCCGTTTCATATGACTTAAGAAGAATTATTAGTGTAATAAAAATATCAACTGACATTGAACGTATTGGGGATAGAATTGTTGAAATTTTAAAAAATCTACAGATTATTCAAAATAATGAAATTTTGAAGAAAATTATTTCAGAAATAAAAATACTTCATGAAGTTATCGGACTGCATATGAATAGGGCTATATCTTGTTATAGAGAGGAACAATCTGGATGTTTAGATATGGTTGTTATACAAAAACAGAATGAGATAGAAGAGCTTAGTACAAATATTGAAAATAAAATAATGAATTACATATTTGAAGATGATGGGAATGTTTCTGAAGTAATTGGTGCTTTAGATATTATTCATCACCTTGATAAAATTGCTCATACTACGCAATCAATTTATAAATGGATAATGTATAGAAAATATGGGAACATAAATTAGAAAGAAAAATATATGAAAACAATTATTGATAATTTTGTTGATAGAGTAATTGAATACGGAATGTATAATGAAATTGACAAAATATATGTGAAAAATAGAGTACTAGCGTTAATAGGTGAGGAGGGAACTGATCGCATTTCCGATGAAAATGACCTGAAACAAATAAAAGATTACTTAGTGGAAATCGCCTTAAAAAACGGTAAAATTAAAGATTTAATCGAGGAAAAGGAATGTTTAGGAGCAGAGTTAATGAATTTCATAGTTCCTTTACCTAGTCGATTAAATGATATTTTTTGGAGTTCATATGATATATCACCTCAAGAAGCAGTTGAAGAGTTTTATAAGTTAAGTAAAGATAGTGATTATATTAAAACTTCTGCTATTGCTAAGAATATTGAGTTTCGATCATCAACTAAATACGGAGAGCTAGAGATTACGATAAATTTGTCAAAACCCGAAAAAGATCCAAAAACAATTGCTGCTGAAAAATTAGTAAAAGCAACTAATTATCCCAAATGTTTACTATGTATGGAAAATGAAGGATATCAGGGGCGAATAAATTATCCAGCACGTTCGAATCATAGAATTATTCGGTTGAAACTTGGTGACGAAGTATGGGGATTCCAGTATTCTCCCTACTCATATTTTAATGAGCATGCGATATTTTTAAATAGTCAACATGTACCAATGGCTATTACCTCTAAAACATTTGAACAATTATTGGAGATTGTTGATATTTTGCCAGGATATTTTGCTGGTTCAAATTCTGATCTTCCTATCTCAGGAGGCTCCATTCTTAGTCATAACCACTACCAGGGAGGGAAACATATTTTCCCAATGGAAAAAGCAAAATTTGAGAGTGAATTTCGTTTTAAAGACTTTGAGGATGTTAATGCTGGTATTGTAAAATGGCCAATGTCAGTAATTAGGTTACAAAGTGAAAATAAAAATCGATTGTTAGATTTAGCTAATAAAATTCTAAATAAGTGGAGGGAATATTCAGATTTAGAAGTAGACATCATTGCTATGACTGAAGATGTCCCACACCATACGGTGACTCCTATTGCTCGTAAAGTGGACGGGAGATATGAATTAGATATTGTTCTAAGAGATAATCATACTACTGAACAATACCCAGATGGTGTTTTCCATCCTCATCAAGATGTACAACATATTAAAAAGGAAAATATCGGGTTAATCGAAGTGATGGGACTTGCGATATTACCACCTCGTTTGAAACCAGAGTTAGAAGAAGTTGGAAAATATCTTTTAGGAGAGGATAACGCAATTGCGGATTATCATTTAGAATGGGCCGACCAATTGAAAGAAAAATATCCTCGCATTAATAAAGAAGAGGTTAATAGCGTAGTTCAACACGAAGTAGGACAAGTGTTTGCGAGAGTTCTGGAAGATGCAGGAGTTTATAAGAATACACCGTCTGGGCATGAAGCGTTTATGAGATTTGTTAAGTCGGTTGGAATTAATTAGGAGGAAACCCAAATGGCAATATTGGTAACAGGCGGAGCTGGTTATATTGGTAGCCATACCGTAGTAGAATTACTAAATTTAGGAAAGGAAGTCATAATTGTCGACAACCTTTCGAACTCTAGCATCTTGGTGCTAGACCGTATTGAAGCAATTACAGGAATACGTCCCGTGTTTTACGAATTAGATGTTTGTGATAAACAAGCATTGAGAAAGGTATTTGAACAAGAATCGATTGATGCTGCAATTCATTTTGCAGGTTATAAAGCTGTCGGAGAATCCGTGCAAAAGCCTGTGATGTACTACAAAAATAATATTATGAGTACATTAGCACTTGTTGAAGTGATGTCAGAATTTAATGTTAAAAAGATTGTCTTTTCTTCAAGTGCGACTGTATATGGAATTAACAATCAGTCACCCCTAATTGAGACGATGGAAACAAGTGCGACAAATCCTTATGGGTATACGAAAGTGATGCTTGAACAAATTTTAAAAGATGTTCATGTGGCAGATTCAGAATGGAGTATTGCGTTGCTTCGTTATTTCAATCCAATTGGTGCTCATGAGTCTGGTTTGATTGGGGAAGATCCCTCAGGAATTCCTAACAACTTGATGCCTTATATTGCACAAGTAGCGGTAGGTAAGCTGTCAGAGCTAAGTGTGTTCGGAAATGATTATGATACGCTTGATGGTACTGGTGTGCGTGATTATATCCATGTAGTAGATTTAGCAATAGGACATATAAAAGCTTTAGAAAAAGTATCTGAAAAAACAGATGTTTATATCTATAACCTAGGCTCGGGAGAAGGCACTAGTGTATTACAACTTGTAAATACATTTGAAAGTGTTAATAAGATCCCTATTCCTTATAAAATAGTTCCAAGACGTTCAGGAGACGTTGCAACTTGTTATGCAAATGCAGACAAAGCATATAAGGAATTAAATTGGAGGACAACAAAATCGATTGAAGACATGTGTAGAGATACATGGAATTGGCAATCAAAAAATCCCAATGGCTATAATTGATGATACTGTCTATATGAGTGCTGTATTTTGGAAAAATTACTTAACCTTTTAATGAAATTCATATTTAATGAAAGATAAATTTTTTTAAAAAATTTTTTGAAAGCGCTTGACAAAGGAAACGGTTTCATTGTATAATGTAAACATGATGACACCGATGTCAAATATAAAAAAGAAGGTCTTTATATGAAAAACTTAACAAAAATTAAGTTCAAAGAGAATGGGGAATTTAATCATTTCCCTGGGAATACAGTTGTAGCAAATCTTTATACTAAACAAGATTTGATGGAAGTTGTTGATATTATTCAATCACGTTATAGAGAATTACCATTTATCGATAAGTTTACTTTAACTCCAAGGAATTCTATTCACATGACTGTAATTGAATTGTTGTGCCATGAAAATCGTGAAACGGAGTTTTGGAGCAGTAATCTTCCTCTAGATACACCTTTACAGGAAATACATGATTACTTTGCTAAACAACTTGAAATTTTTCCATTGTTGGATGAAGAAATTCATATGCGTGTAACTGAAATGGGAAAACAAAACATATTAGTTGAACCTGCAGATGAAGCTTCTGCAAAGAGATTAGAAGAAATTCGTACTTATGTCTCAGAAAAAGCAGGTGTTCGTTTCCCTAATCATGATAGATATCAATTCCATATTTCAATTGGGTATCTTCGAATTCCTTTAACCGAAGAGGAGGAAGAAGAGTTTACTAAAGTCAGAGCAGAATTAACTGAAATTTTATTAGAGAAGATTCCAACTATTACTGTAAATCGTATTGACTATACTGTATTTGAAGATATGAGACAATTTGTTCCATATCACGAAAAATTTAAATAAAATAATAAAAAAGGAGAACTTATCATGAAAAAAATGAAAGTTTGGTCTACTGTACTTGCAACGGGAGTTGCTCTTACTACACTTGCTGCTTGCTCTGGAGGTTCAAATTCTACGACTGCTTCTTCATCTGAAGAAAAAGCTGATAAAAGTCAAGAATTAGTAATCTATTCGAACTCAGTCTCAAATGGTCGTGGTGATTGGCTAACTGCTAAAGCAAAAGAAGCTGGTTTTAATATCAAAATGGTTGATATCCCTGGCGCTCAATTAGCAGACCGTGTTATTGCTGAGAAGAATAATGCAGTTGCAGATATGGTATTTGGAATTGGTGCTGTTGATTCAAATAAAATTAGAGATCAAAAATTACTAGTACAGTACAAGCCTAAATGGTTAGATAAAATTGATCAATCTTTATCAGATAAAGATAATTATTATAATCCTGTGATTGTTCAACCATTAGTTTTAATTGGGGCGCCTGATGTAAAAGAAATGCCTAAAGATTGGACAGAATTAGGTAGTAAGTATAAAGGTAAATATTCAATTTCTGGTCTTCAAGGTGGTACAGGACGTGCAATTCTAGCAAGTATCTTAGTTCGATACCTTGATGATAAAGGTGAATTAGGTGTTTCCGAAAAAGGTTGGGAAGTAGCAAAAGAATATTTGAAAAATGCATACACTCTTCAAAAGGGAGAAAGTTCAATTGTTAAGATGTTAGACAAAGAAGATCCAATACAATATGGAATGATGTGGGGTTCTGGTGCATTAGTTGGACAAAAAGAACAAAATGTTGTTTTCAAAGTTATGACTCCTGAGATCGGTGTACCATTTGTAACTGAACAAACTATGGTTTTAAGCACTAGTAAAAAACAAGCGTTAGCTAAAGAATTTATTGATTGGTTTGGTCAATCAGAAATTCAAGTAGAATATAGTAAGAACTTTGGATCTATTCCTGCAAATAAAGATGCCCTCAAAGATCTACCAGAAGATACTAAGAAATTTGTTGATCAAGTGAAACCACAAAATATTGACTGGGAAGCTGTTGGAAAGCATTTGGATGAATGGGTAGAAAAAGCTGAATTAGAATACGTACAATAAGAAATAAGAGTTAATTTTTATGTCCAAGTCTCTCTATTATTTCTAAATTTATGGAAGAAATAAAGAGAGGCTTTTGGTTTAGTAATAGAGGGAGTTAGTGAGATGATTAAATTTGATAATATTCAAATTAAATATGGTGATTTTGTTGCAATTGATAATCTGAATTTAGATATACATGAAGGGGAATTTTTTACATTTCTTGGGCCTTCAGGATGTGGTAAATCAACTACTTTGAGAGCATTGGTAGGTTTTCTAGATCCATCATCAGGAAGTATTGAAGTTAATGGAACAGATGTCACTCATTTGGAACCTGAAAAGCGTGGAATTGGTATTGTATTTCAATCTTATGCGCTATTTCCAACTATGACTGTTTTTGATAATATTGCATTTGGTTTAAAAGTTAAGAAGGTAGCTCCAGATGTTATTAAAGCTAAAGTATCAGCAGTAGCAGCAAAAATTAAGATCTCTGATCAACAGTTACAGCGTAATGTATCAGAATTATCTGGGGGTCAACAACAAAGGGTAGCATTGGCTCGTGCTCTGGTTCTTGAACCTAAAATTCTTTGTCTAGATGAACCATTGTCAAACCTTGACGCAAAATTACGTGTAGATTTGAGAAAAGAGTTGAAAAGACTTCAAAAAGAGTTAGGTATTACTACTTTATATGTTACTCATGACCAAGAGGAAGCCTTAACTTTATCTGATAGAATTGCAGTCTTTAACAATGGATACATCGAACAGGTCGGTACACCTGTAGAGATTTATCATAATTCTCAAACTGAATTTGTATGTGATTTTATTGGCGATATTAATGTTTTGACCGATGAAACAGTCCACGAAGTATTATTGAAAAATGCAAGCGTTTTCTTAGAAGATAAAAAAGGATACATTCGATTAGAGAAAGTTCGATTCAATCGTGAAACTGAACAAGATTTCATTCTAAAAGGAACAATTATTGATGTTGAGTTTTCTGGAGTTACAATTCACTATACAATAAAAGTTTCTGAAAGTCAGATTCTTAATGTAACAAGTATTGATAGTCAGGCTGCTATTAGATCTGTCGGAGAAAGTGTGGACTTATTTATCACACCATCAGACGTTCTGCAATTTTAAGGAGGTGCAGTATGCGTCATAAATTAAATTTAAAAGATTGGCTTATTCGTTTAGGGTTAATCTGGTTCCTAGTAACATTTATTATTTATCCAAACTTTGATCTAGTAGTGAATGTATTTGTAAAAGGAGGAGAATTTTCCCTTGAAGCTGTACATCGTGTTCTAAAATCTGAGAGGGCACTTCAGAGTATTATGAACAGTTTTAAGTTAGCATTTTCACTCATTATTACAGTTAATGTCGTAGGTATTCTTTGTGTTCTATTTACAGAGTACTTTGATATTAAAGGTGCTAAAATTTTAAAATTAGGCTATATGACCTCTTTAATTTATGGAGGAGTGGTTTTAGCGACTGGATATAAATTTGTCTATGGTCCTTATGGATTGATAACAAAATTTTTACAAAATGTTATCCCTTCTTTAGACCCTAACTGGTTTATTGGGTATGGTGCAGTCTTATTCATTATGACATTTTCAGGAACTGCTAATCATACATTGTTTTTAACAAATACAATTCGAAGCGTTGACTATCACACTATTGAGGCTGCACGAAATATGGGAGCAAAACCATTTACTGTTTTCCGAAAAGTAGTGTTACCAACCTTAATTCCAACTCTATTTGCACTTACTATTATGGTTTTTCTTAGTGGTTTGTCTGCAGTAGCAGCACCCATGATTGTTGGTGGTAAAGGATTTCAAACTATAAATCCAATGATTATTACATTTGCAGGGATGGGGAATTCTCGTGATTTAGCTGCCTTACTTGCAATTATTTTAGGTATTGCAACTACAATTTTGCTTACTATCATGAATAAGATAGAAAAAGGTGGAAATTATATTTCTATCTCTAAGACTAAAGCGCCTCTTAAAAAACAAAAAATTGCATCTAAGCCTTGGAATATCATTGCTCACATTGTAGCATATGGATTGTTCACAGTTTTCATGCTTCCACTAATTTTTATAGTATTATACTCATTTACAGATCCAGTTGCAATTCAAACAGGTAACTTAACATTATCAAACTTTACTTTAGAAAATTATCGCTTATTCTTTAGTAATAGTGCGGCATTCTCTCCATTCTTGGTCAGCTTTATTTATTCTATTATCGCTGCGACAACAGCAACAATTCTCGCAGTTGTATTTGCTCGAGTTGTCAGAAAACATAAAGCTCGCTTTGATTTCTTATTTGAATATGGTGCTCTACTTCCTTGGTTACTACCAAGTACACTTTTAGCAGTAAGTTTATTATTTACTTTTAATCAGCCACAATTTCTTGTCTTGAATCAGATTTTGGTAGGTAGTTTGGTAATTCTACTTATTGCATATATAGTTGTAAAAATCCCATTTTCTTATAGAATGGTACGTGCTATTTTATTTAGTGTTGATGATGAGATGGAAGATGCAGCAAGAAGTATGGGTGCTTCACCTTTTTATACTATGATGAAGGTTATCATTCCATTTATTTTACCGGTTGTTCTCTCTGTTATTGCTTTAAACTTTAACTCTTTATTAACTGACTTCGACTTATCTGTATTTCTTTACCATCCATTAGCTCAACCGCTGGGTATAACTATTCGTTCAGCAGGTGATGAAACAGCAACTTCAAATGCTCAAGCACTTGTGTTCGTTTATACTATTGTATTAATGATAATTTCTGGTTCTGTATTATACTTTACTCAGAGACCAGCTAGTAGAAAAAGGAAATAATAATGCAGGCAACAAGCTTAGGACTATCATATATCGAAATTGTATTAAGAATTGTACTTTCATTAGTTATTGGTGGAGTAATTGGTTTAGAGAGAGGAAGTAAATCTCAACCAGCAGGTATTCGTACACATAGTATTGTTTGTCTGGCTGCATGTTTAATTATGATGACTAATGAGTATGTATCTTATAAATTTGGTACAGGAGATCCTACACGCTTAGGTGCGCAAGTTATATCAGGTGTTGGTTTTCTTGGGGCTGGAACAATACTTATTACAGATAAAAAGAAAATAACTGGTTTAACAACTGCAGCCGGAATATGGGCTTCAGCTGGAATCGGTCTAGCTATAGGTGTTGGTTTTTATGAAGGAGCCGTACTAGGAGCAATTTCTGTTTGGAGTGTTATAACTATGTTCCAACCTTTAAAAAAATATCTTCAAAGTCGTTCAAAGATAATCGAATTGTATATCGTTGTTAGATCTACAGAGGCATATAATCGGGTACTAGTATACTGTGCTGAGAATGGCATTAGAATGACTGATTCTAGAACTGCATTTGGAGATGTTAATTCAGAAAGAATTGAATATTTTGATGTTCCAGAAAAAAAAATAGCATCATTTATTACTCTAGAACTATCAGGAAGATTTGAACATCTTCGTTTGATGGAAGAAATTGCTAATATTGTAGGTGTTATTTATGTCGAAGAAATTAGCTGAAATTTAGTAAACAAAGGGACAGATGTTTTTGTCCTTTTGTTTTTTAGATGTTTTAATCATCTAATTTTTGAGTAGATTTTTGCTCAGAGGTTTTTATGAAAGATTTTAAAATCTATTTTGATTTAGGTAAAATAGAATATTTTGATAATAATTGTTTGATACAAGTATACAAATTTATTTCTTTTTATGATATTTGTGAAATGGTGTTTCCCTTTCATTTACCTCCTGATGAGTTGATAACAAATGTTATTTTTAAAGAAAAAATTAAGTCTATGTTAGAATGTTACATTGACAGGCTATTATATATTTTTATAAATCCAACAATTTTTACTGAAAAAGTTAATCTACAATTTTATGGTAGTTTTTTCTCATATGAATTTATTTGTCGTGAAGTTGGAAACATTCTTAAAAATAAAGGTGTGAATTGCAATTTAAACTTTTTTGAAGGGGAAGAATATTTGTAAAATTAATTTTGTGAATTTGTGGATCTTAAATAATTTACAAAATTCTCTTGTTAAAAAAAATTAAATATTGTATAGTAATATTAGAATGTTCGTAATGGAGGACTGAAATGAAAAATATAAATGGGAAAAAGGTAACTATTTATGATATTGCACGTTTATCAGGTTTTTCTCCAAAAACAGTTTCACGAGTTATTAATGGTGGAGTAAATGTTAAAGAAGAAACTTATCAAGCGATTCAAAAAGTTATAGAGGAATTGTCGTATATTCCAAATGCGTATGCAAAAAATTTAACTAAAAAAGAAGCTATAAATATATTGATTTCTGTAAAAAAAATCGACTCTTTTCCTTTAATTTGGTTTCAAACTTTATTAGATAAAGTTTTACAAACTTGTAAAGAGTATGGTGTTAACGCTATTGTTGAATATTTTAGTGAAGAAGATACAATTAGTAATTCAATAATCTCGAGTACAGGAAGCTTGATAGATGGTGTAATAGTATTTTATGAAAGTAAAGAAGATATTCGGATTAATTACTTGCAAAAGAATAAAATGCCATTCATAGTTTTTGGAGAATCTAGAACACCTAATGTTGTGTATGTTTCTAACAACAATTTTCAGGCCACTTATGACATGATGAAATTAGTATCAAAAGAAAACATTAATAGTATGTGGTTACTTATGGGAGGAGAATCCCTTGTTAATATTGATCGAGAGAGAGGGGTTCGTGCTTTTTTAAATGATAATAACTATGAAATGGATTTGAAAGTAGTATATGGTCTAACTACAATAGATTCTGTTTATTCATATGCTACAAGACATCTATCTAATCAAAATTATCCTGATTTGATTTTTGTATCCGGTGATGAAAAAGTACAGGGATTGATTCGTTCTTGCTATGAGAAGGAAATTACCATTCCTGATGATATTTCAATAATCGGATTTGACAATATTCCAATTTCTCAATATTATACTCCAGCTTTATCTACAATTTCTCCTAATTATGTTAAATTAGCTCAAGAAATGATTGAAGGGGTATTAGCAATTATAAAGGGGGAAAGTGTCACATCTGTTGAAGTTTCTACTAAACTTGTTAGGAGACAGAGTTTCTAGTATTGTTTAATTCTTGAAAATCCTAATGGAAAAGATGGAGTGTTCTAAAGTAAGTTCTGTTTAGCATCTATTCAGTTTCTATTGAGTTGGATCCAATTTCCAACAAGTGGGACATTTTCACGTTCGATTTACTAAAGACATTATCACATTCGAATCACACATCTTTCAAAAAAATTGTAAAAAAGTCTTGACAAAGAAAAAACAAAGTATTAAAATAAGTTCAACAAATCAGAAAAGTAACTATTTTTGATCTTCAGGGAGCCTGTGGTGATTGTGAACAGGTGGTTGGAAGTAGTGAAAGTGGGCTGATTTTAAAAATGAATTTGAAACAATGAAAATTCGGTG
>ERZ773071.118-NODE-118-length-14546-cov-5.39983_pt1 | contig 14546 bp, 14 predicted proteins | sample MGYA00580621_ERZ773071 | MGnify/ENA primary metagenome ERZ773071 (study PRJEB29015, sample SAMEA2738136) | human oral metagenome | biome: human oral; feature: human-associated habitat; material: saliva | place: China | collected 2211 ... | reverse complement strand
GGGCCAGCGCGGGGTGCGGAACGGCAGCCAGGTGAGCGAAGCCGCCAGGAGCAAACCTCCGCAGAGCATGAACGCGGGCGTAAACCCCCACGTATCGGCGACGGCACCGGCGAGAAGCGGACCCAGAATCATGCCGAAGTCACTGTGCATTTGGAAGGTCGCAAGCACGGGCGCACCGTCGCGTTTACCGCCGATCACATCGGCAACAGAAGCCTGCAGCGAGGGCGTGATCAGTGCAGCACCGGCCCCCATGCCCACGATCAGGGCTATGAGCATCCAGGGCGCCGAAGAAATACCAATGGTTGAAATGGCGGTTCCGGCGATCAGCAAACCGATAAAAATCATGATGCGCCGCCCCAGGCTGTCAGATAGACGCCCCGAAACGGTTTGGGTGAGAGCATTGGCTAACGAACCGACCGCCATCACCGTAGAGGCAAGGACGGTTCCCTCCGACGCCTTAGACGCATCGCCGCCCGTCGCTAAATATGCCGCGAGCAGAGGAATAAGAGAAGACTGTATGCCTAAAACCGCCCAGCCAATTGTGAAGTTCGTGAAAAGCGCTGAGCGGTAGTTCGTAAATTTGAGTGCCTGCCGAACGGTCATAACGGCTGGTGTGGGGGTTTTCTGCTGAGACGGCTCCTGACCCGATGCGGAATTCCGGTCTGAGGCTGGTGCATTGGCTGCAGGAGCACCGGCCGTACCGGGCTTGTTGGCATCAGATGAAGCGCTGGGGGCAATATCATGCTGGGCGGGAAGACTGTACGCCTCACGTTCAGCATCGATCTGATCTGCCGGGGGCAGCATAAACCACACGATAGCCCCAGCCACCAGCAGAGAGCAGCCGTAGAGGGCGAACGGCAGGCGCATCCCCAAGCCGCTGAGTGCGCCGCCGACGACCGGCCCCATAATGTTCCCAAGCAGGAATGCGGTAGCGTAGTATCCCGAAACCCGCCCGCGCATATGCGACGGCGCTAAACGCACCAAAAGACCCATTGCAGAAACCGTGAACATGACCGAACCGATACCTGCGAACGCACGCGAAGCCAGCAGCACCCAGTAATCCCAGGCGGCGGCATTTACGAAGGACGAAACCGCCACAATAATCATGCCGCAGGTGTAGATTGGGCGCTCACCAAACCGGGAGATAAGCTTGCCCGCACTCGGCGCGAAGGCTAACCGCATGGCTGCTAATGCCGAGACCACAATCGTTGTTGCCGTAACACCCACATTAAAGCTACGCGCAAAACTGGGAAGTACCGGTGCCACAAGCCCGTACCCGAGGGCGATCATGAACGACGCGGCGATGAGAACTTTAAGGCCGGTGGGGATTTTGCCGCCCTGAACAGTTTCTCGTGTGCGAGTAAAACGGATGCGCCGCCCGGTTTCTTCTTCGATGGTGGCGGTGCCCAGGGCGTCCGCGCCGGGGGTGATAATGGGCAGCGAACCGGTGGTGGTGCTGGGGTGGTCGCAGTGATTGTTACGTTCGGGTGTTGTGGGTTCTGGCATTATCCTTCTTCGCTGATGTATCTGTGTGCCCGATGCGCTAACGGGCGGGCGTGAGCTGGTGCTGGTGTGCTGGCGTTTTCTACAATCGCTAGTCTACTCCTGCCCGGGGTTTATCTGCACGATTCATCTCCTAGAAACACTGTGTTGGGAGAGTGTGAACCGGTAAGCTAGTAGTGTGAATGAAACTATGTGGATAATCCTTGCAAGTGTGCTGGGCGTGCTGGTTCTTGTCGGTGTGCTCTTTGCGTTTTTGCGTTCCCCGAAGGCACCTCGCGGCGGGTACCCGAGCACCCGCGACGCCGATGATACCGGCGGCGCCAAAGAGCCTGAGGGTGACGAGCCGCAGGAGCCGGGGGTTGAGACTCCCGCGCCGGTTGCGGGGCGTCTGGTGCGGCTGCGTGCCCGTTTGGCGCGTTCGAACAACATGCTGGGCAAGGGGCTTTTGGCTCTGCTCTCGCGAGATCGCATTGATCAGGATGTCTGGGATGAGGTCGAAGAGACTCTGCTCATGGCTGATTTGGGGGCTGAGCCGACCACTCGCCTGGTGGAGGCGCTTCAGAAGCGGGTGCGTGTGGAGGGAACCGATAACCCTGCCGCCGTGAAGAAGATGCTTCATGAGGAGCTTCTTGAGATTATTGGCCCCACAATGGATCGTGAGCTAAAGACCGAAGGCACCGACGGCAACCCCGGCGTGGTGCTTGTGGTCGGCGTGAACGGCGTGGGGAAGACCACGACGGTCGGTAAGATCGCCCGCGTGATGGTCGCGGACGGGGATTCGCTTCTGCTGGGTGCGGCTGATACCTTCCGCGCCGCGGCTTCCGAACAGCTGACGACCTGGGGCGACCGCGTGGGCGTGAAGACCGTGCGCAGCGAAAAGGAAGGCGCTGACCCCGCCTCTGTTGCCTTCGACGCGGTGAAGACCGCTAAAGCTGAGGGCATCGGCACGGTTCTGGTTGATACTGCGGGTCGTCTGCAGAATAAGGCCGGTCTGATGGATCAGCTCGGTAAGATTAAACGCGTAATTGAGAAGGAAGCCCCCGTGACCGAGGTGCTTCTGGTGATTGACGCGACTACCGGGCAGAACGGTATGGTGCAGGCGAAGGTCTTCGGCGAAATCGTGGACGTGACCGGTATTGTGCTCACCAAGCTCGACGGTACCGCAAAGGGCGGCATCGTGGTGGCTATTCAGGAAGAACTGGGCGTTCCCGTCAAGCTCGTTGGACTCGGCGAAGGCCCGGACGACCTGGCACCCTTCGAACCCGAAGGCTTCGTGGATGCGCTCCTCGACTAGCTGCCTATAAATAACCACATGCGGTGCCCCCGATGGGAAATAACCTCCAGGTGGAGGGGTAAAAATTTCCTGCTGGGGGCGCTGCGTGTTTCCGTTGGATGTATGTTCAAGACCCCAATTTTTTGAATGTTTTCTTTAACCGGATGTCAGTAACTCGTCTCCATGTGCAGAAGAGGCTCCCCGCATTGTGCCTATTGACTAATCGGGTAAGCTATTCGCGGGTCGTTAGGTGTTTTAGCTCCCCATCCCACTGCGGCAGCTCATGGGTAAGAAACTCCGGTTTGAGCGGATAATCCGCCAGGGAATCGAACGGCAGCCAGACACAGGGGTAGCGATGCTCCTCTTCGCAGGTAGTTATCGGAACCGCTTCAGGATCAACATCTACGAGGTAGTGGAATTCGATGCGGTGGTTCGGCATGCCGTGCACCTCGAAAAGGTGCTCTCCCACGAACGCAAGCCGCCGCACTGTGCAGTCGATACCTAGTTCTTCGCGTATTTCGCGGCGTACCGCATCCGTGCTGTGCTCGCCGACGTGCACTGCGCCGCCGGGTACAAAGTATTTGTTGTGGTGACTGTAGGTGAGAAGTTTTCCCGCGTGCATGATCAGTGCCGAGGCTCGCACCCCGTATTGGTGTCCTGCAGCTGTTGTCCGAAAGTCCATACCTCTATTATGTGGCTGTGTGCTGTTGTGTGGTTTCGCCAAACGCTCATTAAAGGGTGCTATTGTCAGCATATTAGGGCATATCCTGTATCCTTGTAGATTGATTACCCATGTTAAAGATGCGGGCTGGTGCGGTTATGAGATGGCCGTGTGTCCCGCTCACCGACGTATAGAAAGTGACCACGGCTCGTGTTCAATTCGCTCTCAGACCGGTTGACGGCAACCTTTAAAAACCTGCGCGGCAAGGGACGCCTCTCAGAGGCTGATATTGATGCGACCGTGCGGGAGATCCGGCGTGCGCTGCTGGATGCGGACGTCGCCGTTCCGGTGGTGCGTGAGTTCGTTGCGCATGTGAAGGAGCGTGCGCTTGGTGCGGAAGTGTCGGAGGCTCTGAACCCCTCGCAGCAGATCGTGAAGATCGTCAATGAGGAGCTGGTGGGTATTCTGGGTGGGCAGACTCGCCGTATTAATATGGCGAAGAGCGGCCCCACCATTATTATGCTCGCTGGTTTGCAAGGTGCCGGTAAAACCACGCTGGCGGGTAAGCTGGCGAAGTGGCTGAAGGGCCAGGGGCACACCCCCATCCTGGTGGCATCTGATTTGCAGCGCCCGAATGCGGTGACCCAGCTGAAGATTGTGGGTGAACGCGCGGGTGTGCCTGTTTTTGCGCCTCACCCGGGTGTGACTAGTGAGTTCGACACCCCCACCGGTGACCCGGTGCAGGTGGCCCGCGATGGTGTGGCTGAGGCGCGTGCGAAGCTGCATGATGTGGTGATTGTTGATACTGCTGGCCGCTTGGGTGTGGATGCTGAGCTCATGCAGCAGGCGCGTAATATTCGTGATGCTATTGAGCCGCAAGAAGTGCTGTTCGTGATTGATGCGATGATCGGCCAGGATGCGGTGAATACCGCGAACGCCTTCAACGAGGGTGTGGACTTCACCGGTGTGGTGCTTTCTAAGCTTGATGGTGACGCCCGCGGCGGTGCGGCGCTTTCGGTTGCTTCGGTGACCGGCAAACCGATTATGTTTGCCTCCACGGGTGAGAACGTGGGCGACTTTGAGCAGTTCCACCCTGACCGCATGGCCAGCCGCATCCTTGATATGGGCGATATTCTGACCCTGATCGAGCAGGCTGAGGCTAACTGGGACAAGGCTGAAGCCGACCGCATGGCGAAGAAGTTCATTGACCAGGAAGACTTCACGTTTGAGGATTTCTTGGCGCAGATGCAGCAGATTCGCAAGCTTGGTTCTATGAAGAAGCTTCTGATGATGATGCCCGGCGCGGCACAGATCCGTCAGCAGCTGGAGGCTTTTGACGAGCGTGAAATTGACCGGGTTGAGGCTATCGTGCGTTCAATGACTCCGCATGAGCGCGTGGCCCCGAAGATTATTAACGGTTCCCGCCGTGCGCGTATTGCGAAGGGTGCGGGTGTTACCGTCTCTGAGGTGAATCAGCTCATGGAGCGTTTCGCTCAGGCTCAGAAGATGATGAAGAAGCTTGCCGCCGGTAAGATGTCCGGCGTTCCCGGCGGTATGCAGATGCCCGGTATGGCGGCTGCTGGCGGCGGTAACCGTAAGAAGAACAAGAAGAATAATAAGAAGAAGGGGTCGCGTTCGGGCAACCCTATGAAGCGCGCACAGCAGGAGGCGCAGGCGCAGCAGGCGGAGAAAGCCCGTCAGGGTACTGCTTTTGGGCAGCAGACGCAGCAGCAGGAGCTTGACCTTGCGGATATGAACTTGCCTAAGGGCTTTGAGAAGTTCTTGAAGTAGAGCTCAACGTACTGTGTTAGCCCAGATTTGGCGCTCAGCCGAATAGGGTGTCTGGCCGTGGTGCTGGTGAGAGAATATTGACATTAGACGGGTTGCTGAGGCCCGTGCCCTAAGCGCGGGCACGGCGCGCACCCCGTTCGGTCTAACGATTTAAGGGGTGAAGTCCAACAGGCCGGTGGAAAGCAATGCTGCAAGGAATGTAAGGAGTCCCCGTGTCGAGTGAAGACAAGCATAATTTTGGTGCCCCGGATACCCCGAGTGACTTCACCGTACCGCAGCGGGATGGTGATGCATCCGAGTATGGCAGCGCGAAAGGCTTGGAGCCGGTGTGGGTGCGGCTTTCTCTGGAATACGGTGAGAACACTCCGTCGATGGGCGAGGCCCAGGTGGTGTATTCAACTGTTTCGGGCCAGTTAGCTGACGGTGATGCTGCTGTGGCTGACAGCATTGTTGAGCTGATCCGTAAAGCGCAGCAGATGTACGCCACCCCGAATCAGGTGGAGGATACTGAGCGGCTGGATGAGCTGGCGAAGTCACTGGAAAATAGTGAGCTGACTTTTGAGAAGCTCAGCGAAATGTGGGCGGATTCTGATGCCGTCTCTGACGCTCATAACGGTGCAGCAGATGGTGCTGCTTCGCCCGGCGGCGCGGAGGAACGGACTCAACCGTTGCAGGATACGGGGGAGTTTACCGTAGAGGTTCGCCCGATGCCTTCATCAGATAGCACTGTGCCGGGGAAAAACCAGCGTAAAGCCGGTACCTCCGAGGTGCGTTTGGGTCTTGAAAATATTATTGACCCTGCCCAGGAAGAGGAGCTGCACCGGCGCCGGGTGCTTGCACGCGGTGCCTCCCATGATGATATTGTGCAGAAGCTTACTGCGCTCACCGGTGAGCGGCCTGAGCTTGTGGCCTACGAACTGGGCGAGACCGAGGTGCAGGTGTATGTGCTGTGCGGTGTTGACAGCGACGGGTATTTAAACGTTTTTCAGCTGCGCCCCGAGCAGCAGGCCCGCACCGGCAGCGTCTTTGCCGTGGGTGAGCCCCTTGAGGACTATGTGGCCTGGCTGGTTGATCAGCTTCCTGTTACAGGTGCTGCACTTGAGGATTCGCCAACTATCTGGGTGCCCCTATTTGGGGGTGCCGATGAGCTGGAGTTTTTGACGGATGCTGATGCGGCGGCCCTGCTGGATGTTGATATTGATGTGCTGACCGCCTTGCTGTTAACGCGCGGTGAACGGCAGTTCGCGGTGGCCCCTGCCGGTGCTTGGACCCTGGTTGCGGGTATGCCCGATGACCTGTTGGCGCTCATTGATGATGTGCAGTGCACTGCCCTTGTCGCGGAGGGTAACGAGAACCAGCAGCATCTGGTGGTTATTGTGCCTCCTGAGGAGCCGGATTCCTTGGATGAGGATCCTACGGATGCCGCATCGTTGAATGATTGGGTGCAGAGTGTGCTTGGGGTTCCTACGGACCCTGAGGTTATGCTTCTTGAACTGCGGTGGCAGGGCGTGCCGAAGCAGCTGACTCGTCCCATATCTGATGAGCAGAGGCAGGCGTGCGGGGCTGAGCTCGCGGATGTGCTGCTGGACCTTCCCGGTATGCCGCTGGAGTCGGCTGAGACACGTGATGCGAGGGAACGTTCGGTGGAGGTGCTGGCTGACCTGTTTGGGGTGACGGGGCAGCAGAAGCGCCGTTTGGCTTCTTATGTTCATGATGTGAAGAACACTCTTGCCTTGGAGTCGGTGCTTCAGCTGTTGGGGCTGCCGGTTGAGCTGGCTGATGTTCCGGGGCGGCGCATTGAGGTTTCGTCCATTAGCACGGCCCGTATTTTTGGTGAGGATGAGTCCACGCTGGCGAGCCCGCTGGATCGTTCGTATCGCTTGGTGGCAACTGACCGTCAGGTGAATCTTGAGCAGTGGCTTGATGTGATGGCTACCGGCAGGATCCCGTTCGACTTCACCCATCTGCCGCCTAAGGAGAGCGCATTAAACCGGTGGATGCGTGGCGGGCTTCGTGGGGCGTTCTCATTCGGGTCAGCTGCTGAGGAGCCGGTGAATGGTGTTTCGGCGTCGGTGGTGGCCCGGCGGGGCGCACAGGCCGCTCCGGATGCTCCACCGGCGGAGACCACGGCGCGCAGCGGCCGGAGCACGCAGGAGCAGGAGCCCAGCAGTGTTCCGGGGCAGCAGGGTTCGGGTGTTACCGGGGGCGGGGCATCTGCCGCTGACCCGGCGGATGTGCTGCGTACCCGTATTTTTCGTGCTGATGGCACAGTGCAGCTGGGGCTCTCAGCGTTCTTTATTGCCTTAGCCCGCCGTCGCCGTGCTGCGGGGCGGGGTGCGATTGTGCCGACGGCTTTGGCGTCGCTTTTTGCGATGGGTGGTACCGCTGAGGTCCTGTTAGCTCCCCGGCTGGCACGCTTGTTGAGGCAGACCCCGGTGGGGTCTAAAACATCCGCCGGGAAGCAGCCTGTGCAGGGGGAAGTAGTGCGTGCCTCCTCGTTGGAGAGTGACGGCTCTGCTGCTTCCCTCGGGCAGGGCGCGGCGGGTGAACGCGAGCCGCAGGCTCCCGCTAAACGTACTTTAATTGATGACCTGGTGGAGAGTAACCGCATCCCGGCGGTGCGGGGCAGCTACAGCTCAGCGGCGGGGCAGCGTTCCCGGTTGGGGGCCCGCCTGCGCCGTGCGAGCCAACGTTTTTTCGGCCTGTAGAGTGGTAAGGAGCGCCCGTGAAGGATTCGTATTTAAGCCGTGAAGAGCTGGTCAAGTTCATTGCGACCTTACCCACACGGCGTTTAGCGGCGGGCGCGGTCATCCGCAATGAGCACGGTGAGCTTCTGCTGGTGCAGCCCAACTATAAGGACGGGTGGATTTTACCCGGTGGCACCGTTGAGGCCGGGGAGGCCCCTAAACCGGGGTGTTTCCGTGAGGTGGAGGAAGAGCTGGGTCTGCGTCTTGCCCCGGGGCGTCTTCTGCTGGTTTTTCACGGTTTGGCGAGAGGCGTGTGGGGAGACTCTACCTACTACATGTACGATGCGGGTGTGATCGCTAAGAACACCCCGGTAACCTTGCAAACGGAAGAGCTGATCACCTACGAGTGGGTAGCGCCGGAACAGCTGCAGGAGTATGTGAATCCGGGTTTCGCGGAGCGGCTGCATGATTGTCTGAGGGCGCTGAGAACCGGTGAGGTGGTTGAGATGAGCTCAGATGAGCGGCCTTAAACCTGTCCCGGTGTGTTGTCACTAATGTTCCCCATAGCGTGCTGCAGCACATGAGGCGGGCACTGGCTGAGACACTGATGGGGCGCCTCTACTGGCTTAAATGCTGCGGGTTTGTTACCCTATCTGAGTACCCGGCGTGCGCGGCCCCTCTCTCCGCGTGTCGTTGTGTCCATTAGGAGCCACGTGGACGGCCCGCCCCACGGGAGCGAGAAGCGCGGTTCCGCACCAAGTATTGAAACAGGAGTAACCACAAAAGTGGCTGTTAAAATTCGTCTCAAGCGTATGGGTAAGATCCGCGATCCTCGCTACCGTGTTGTGATCGCGGATTCGCGTGTGAAGCGTGACGGTAAGACTATTGAAGAGATCGGTATTTACCACCCGACTGAGCAGCCTTCGCGTATCGAGATTAACTCTGAGCGTGCACAGTACTGGCTTTCCGTTGGCGCACAGCCGACCGAGCAGGTGCTGGCTCTGCTGAAGCTCTCAGGCGACTGGGCAGCGTTCAAGGGTGAGAAGGCTGAGAACAAGGTTAAGCCGGTTGAGCCTAAGCCCGAGTTCGTTGTTCCGCAGAAGGGCTCCGTCATTCTGCCTGAGGCTATCACCCCCAAGGCTGAGAAGGCTGAGGAAGAAACCTCTGAAGCAGCTGGCGAGACCGCTGAAGCTGAGGCTACCGAGGAAGCGGCTGAGTAATCGTGTTGGCTGACGCGCTCGAACACCTGGTTCGCGGGATTGTTGAACACCCGGATGATGTGAAGGTGCGTGTGCGCCAGCAGCGGTACCGGGAGACCCTGCAGGTGCGAGTCCACCCCGAGGATTTGGGGCGGGTGATCGGCCGTTCGGGCCGTACCGCTAAGAGCATCCGCACCGTTATGGATGCGATCTCTGATGGTTCTCAGGTTCGTATCGATATCGTCGACACTGATAAAAAACGCAAGTAAAACCTCTGCTGAGAATCCCGTCACCTTTTACGGTGGCGGGATTCTCACGTGCAGCCCCAAATTTTTGGGCGAGGGACACTTTTCGTAAGGTAAGCAATGTAAAATAAGTGTCTAGTACCAGCGCGGTGTGTAGAAGTTTGAGGAGTTTCATGCAGGTTTTGGTTGCGCGTATCGGCAAACCGCACGGTATTCGTGGTGAGGTCACGGTTGAGCTGTTTACCGATGCCCCTGAAGAACGATTCTCTCGCGGCGAGGTGCTCCACATTGACGGGTTCACCCACGGTACTGTCGCCGCAACCGTAGCCCCAGCAGGGGCTTTGACAGTCGCCTCAGCCCGCTGGAATAAGAAAATTCTGGTGGTGCGTTTTGAGGAGATCACCACCCGTAACCATGCTGAAGATCTGCGGAACACCCTTCTGATGTTTGAGGTTCCCGAAGACGTGAACAGCGAAGAAGAAGGGTTCTATGAGCATCAGCTGCTAGAGCTGCCCGTGTTCTTACTGGAGGATGTTCCTGATGGAGAAATCCCCAACGATAACCCTGCCGTGGGGGAACCGCTGGGCACAGTGATTGGTTTGCAGACGATGCCGGTGCAGGATCTGTTACTGGTTAAGCTGTCCCCGGCTTATGGCGGTCAGGAGATTATGGTCCCGTTTGTTGATGAGATTGTGCCCGAGGTGGTGCCAGCTGAAGGGGACGAGCCGGGTTTTGTGCTGCTGAGCCCCCCGGAGGGTCTGATTGAGCTGAGCACCCCGTTGAAAGGGAAGTAGTGCGGTTCGACGTTCTTAGTATTTTCCCGGAGTACCTGGCTCCACTTGAACTTTCCCTCATCGGTAAAGCGCGTGAAGACGGGCTGCTGAGCCTGAACACGGTGAACCTGCGCGATTACACGTTTGATCGGCACCGCACCGTGGACGACACCCCCTATGGTGGGGGCGCGGGCATGGTTATGAAACCCGAACCGTGGGGTTTAGCCTTGGATGCCGTCCTTACTTCCTCCCCGCATCAGAGCAACGAACCCGCCCCAGCGGACACTGCTGGTGCGGCTGCTGAGGGTACACCCGGTACGGAAGACGCTTCCGGCAGTGATGAGGTTCCGCTGCTGCCCGCGCCGCAGCACGTTCCCGAACCCGATGGGCGTCCGCTGCTGGTGGTGCCTTCACCAGCAGGTGCCGTGTTTAACCAGGAGATGGCCTACGAATTCGCCGCTGAACAGCACATCGTTTTTGCGTGCGGGCGGTATGAGGGGATTGACGAGCGGGTGCTGCTGTGGGCGAGCGAGCGTTTCCGTATGATGCCCGTCTCCATTGGTGACTATGTGCTCAACGGTGGTGAGGTTGCGGTCATGGCGATGATTGAAGCGACCGCACGCCTGATCCCAGGAGTGATCGGCAACCCCGAGTCGCTGACCGAAGAATCGCATACGGGCGGGCTGCTGGAGTACCCGGTGTTCACAAAACCTGCCTCGTGGCGTGGGTTCCAGGTGCCGCCGGTGCTTCTGTCCGGCAACCACGGTGCGGTGGCGCGGTGGCGGCGGGAGAGACAGATTGAGCGTACGATGGCGCGCCGCCCGGATTTATTCGCAGCGTACCCCACCCAGCAGTGGGATAAGAAAGACCGCCGTTTTCTGGCTGAGCGCGGCGTCCACTTCCCGAAACCGAACACACAAGACCCCAAGTAGCAGCTGCTCATATGGCCTGCTGTGTTACGGGGTGAAACGCCTAAAACTGAGGATGTCCTGCACCTTAGCGTGGCCCTGTACCCAGTAGATTTTACTGGGCGCACCAGGGTCCTGCGCCGGGGTGTACTTCTTCCCCAACGCACGGGATAGCGAACCGCGCATTGAGTGTGAGAGCGGCCTGAAAGTGCTGGTATTTTCGTATCGGGCGAGGTCTATCGGTTCGGGCTCATCTAGCTCTCGTACATTGGCGAGCGCGAGCATCCTGTCATGAAGACCACCGTGCCGTTGGGCCGTAAAACCCGCCTCACACCAGGCATCTCGTAGCGGTGAAGGCTCCAGTGCGGGCAGGTCATTCGGTGGGTTCCCCTCATGCGTGGCGGGTGCCGGGGTGATGGGAAGGTCAGGGGCACGGTAGATCATCAGCATACGCAGCCGCCCGCCGCGCTCGCGGACCTGGCGCATCGCTTCCTGAATGTGGGCCACAGTGTGATCCGGGCAGGTGAACCCCCAGGGTATGGCCGGGATGCTCAGCGCGTGCGCCCGCTGGAACATGTTTTCTTTCGCCCACACCACCCCGCCTGTGCGCCCATGCGCCACATGCGCATAGTTGTAATCAGCGGAGAGTTTCAGGAAAAGAACGGGGTCGCTGGCAGGAATACACATGTGAGCCTGCCAAGTTAATGTTTTGCGGGAACCGGGCGCTCGCGGAATTCGATAGGGCGTTTTGCCTTGGGCAGGGCGTACATAATACGCAGGTAAGCGTCTTCAATGAGCTCTTCAAGAAGCTGGCGTGTAACGCCCTTGCCTGCGCCGACCGAAATCCAGTGCCGTTTATTCATATGCCACCCTGGAATAATGCTTGGGTACATGCGCTGCAGAACCTCGGATTCTTCGGGGTCGGTCTTCAGATTCACGATCGGGTAGCCGATACCGTCCGTGTACATTGCAAAAATTTTGCCGCTAATGCGGTACACCGTATTGCGCGGGCCGAAGGGCTGATCGGAGGTCGCTAACGGCATGGTAAGCGCAATCTGATCAACAACCTCATGGAGGTTTTCGGCGGTTATTTCGTGAGAATTCGGTGTACCCATACCTTCGAGTCTAACGGCTGTTACACCGTAGTGAAAGGATTCAAAGTTTGGGAAAACCAAAACCAAGCTGCCTGGGCGGTTCACATCTGTAGAACGTCTAGAACACGGAAGGAATACACCCGTAAAATCTGCGGTAAAAACCGCGTGCGCATCCCAAAAATAGCGGTAGAATAGAACACTATGGCTGAATTTATTTACACGATGACCAAAGCCCGCAAAACTGTGGGTGATAAGGTCATTCTTAACGACGTTTCCATGTCGTTCTTCCCGGGCGCCAAGATTGGTATGGTTGGTCCCAACGGCGCCGGTAAGTCGACCATCCTGAAAATCATGGCTGGCTTGGATCAGCCCTCGAACGGCGAGGCACGCCTCTCGCCCGAATACAGCGTAGGTATTCTGCTTCAGGAACCGCCGCTGAACGAAGAGAAAACCGTGCTCGGCAACGTCGAAGAAGGCGTGGGCGAGATCAAGGCGAAGCTGGACCGCTTCAACGAAATTTCCGCGCTCATGGCTGAACCTGACGCCGATTTTGATGCCCTCATGGAAGAAATGGGCAAGCTGCAGGAAGCTATCGACGCCGCAAACGCCTGGGACCTAGACTCCCAGCTGGAACAGGCGATGGAGGCGCTGCGCTGCCCGCCCGCCGACGCCCCCGTCACCCACCTCTCCGGCGGTGAGCGCCGCCGCGTGGCACTGTGCAAGCTCCTGCTGCAGAAACCAGACCTGCTGCTGCTGGATGAGCCCACCAACCACCTAGACGCTGAGTCGGTGCTGTGGCTTGAGCAGCATCTGCAGTCTTACGAAGGCGCGGTCATTGCGATTACTCACGACCGCTACTTCCTAGACCACGTTGCCGAATGGATCGCTGAGGTTGACCGCGGCAACCTCTACCCCTACGAAGGCAACTACTCCACCTACCTTGAGAAGAAGCGCGCCCGCCTTGAAGTTCAGGGCAAGAAGGACGCGAAACTCGCTAAACGCCTGAACGAAGAACTAGAGTGGGTGCGCTCAAATTCGAAGGGTCGTCAGGCGAAGTCGAAAGCACGTTTGGCACGTTACGAAGAGATGGCGGCCGAGGCTGAGAAGACCCGCAAACTCGACTTTGAAGAGATTCAGATTCCGCCGGGACCGCGCCTGGGCAACCTGGTGATTGAGGCCGAGAACCTGCAGAAGGGTTTTGACGGGCGCTCGCTCATTAACGGTCTGTCGTTCTCGCTGCCGCGGAACGGCATTGTGGGTGTGATTGGCCCGAACGGTGTGGGTAAATCGACCCTGTTCAAGACCATCGTCGGTTTGGAAGAGCTTGACGGCGGCTCGCTCAAGGTTGGCGAAACCGTGAAGATCTCCTATGTCGATCAGAACCGCGCCAACATTGACCCCGAAAAGAGCCTGTGGGAGGTTGTCTCGGACGGTCTGGATTATATTCAGGTCGGCAATGTTGAGATGCCTTCGCGTGCCTACGTTTCGGCGTTCGGGTTCAAGGGGCCGGATCAGCAGAAGAAAGCGGGTGTGCTCTCCGGCGGTGAGCGTAACCGCCTGAACCTGGCGCTGACCCTCAAACAGGGCGGTAACCTGCTGCTGCTGGACGAGCCCACCAACGACCTTGATGTGGAAACCCTGGCATCGCTTGAGAACGCTCTGCTGGAATTCCCCGGCTGCGCCGTCGTCGTCTCCCACGACCGCTGGTTCCTCGACCGCGTGGCAACCCACATCCTCGCCTGGGAAGGCACCGAAGAAAACCCGGATCAGTGGTACTGGTTCGAGGGTAACTTCGAGTCTTACGAGAAGAACAAGATCGAACGTCTGGGACCGGAAGCTGCGAAGCCGCACCGCGTGGTGCACCGCAAGCTGACCCGCTAAACGCTATAACTTGTGCTTCATAGAAAGATGTCCCGTCTCATCACCCATGAGACGGGACATCTTTGTGAGAAAAGCAGGTGCTAGTCGATAGCGTCGAAATCTACCACGTCAAACCCGAGAATTCCTTCGGATGCACTCACCACCGGCTTATCGCGCACCACGTGCCGGTTTGCAAGCCAGTTGCGGAACGACTCTTCATCCTGCCAATGAGTCATCGCAAAATATTCGGTACCGCCCGGGAACTTCATTGAGCTTTTCGTTATTGTTCTTGAACCGGCGCTCCAGCTCCTCGCCCATGCCTTCCTGCACGCTGAGCTTATTAATCTTGACAACTGCCACGCTATTCCTCCGTTGGTTTTATGGCTTATAGTTAGGGATGCCTGATGAAGGCTTTAGTTTTAGCATAGGGCACACCGCGCTCTCGACAATAGATGCGTACTATTTATGACGTTATTTTGCCTGTCACACGGTACCGCGAGTGCTGCCAAACAGTGATCCGCGCCCTACACTGACTACGGCCGAAACACCTCA
>ERZ773071.116-NODE-116-length-14719-cov-3.38243_pt1 | contig 14719 bp, 15 predicted proteins | sample MGYA00580621_ERZ773071 | MGnify/ENA primary metagenome ERZ773071 (study PRJEB29015, sample SAMEA2738136) | human oral metagenome | biome: human oral; feature: human-associated habitat; material: saliva | place: China | collected 2211 ... | reverse complement strand
GCGAAGGGGACGGTGCCCTCGGGGTCGACGGCGCGGCGGGCCAGGGCCAGGCCCGCGTCGAGAGTGGCGTCCACCAGGTCCGCGATGCGCGCCCCCACGCTCGGCATGATGTCCTCGGGGGTACCGCTCGTCAGGTCGTCGGCGGCCAGATGTAGCAGCACGCGCCGGTAGGCGGCGCGCAAGTCGTCGGCGGTGGCTTCCCGCGCGGCCACCCACACACCGCGCCCGACAGTGCGGCCTCGTACAAGACCTCCCGAGGATCACCCGGATCCTCATTAATCGCAGCCGCGCGGGCAGGATCAGCGATGACGTAATCACCCAACCACTGGCTCCCACCCAGGATCGCGCACACGCGACGACGAGCGCGCTCATCTCGGCTCAGCGCATCGACGAGGCCGGGGTCCGCCTCGCGCAAACGCACCGCCTGCAGCAGGGCCTGGTCAGGATCGGCCGACGCACTCAGATCCCCCACCCATGACTGCCCCGCAGGCAGTTCCTCCAGGAACGACAGGGCCCGGCGCGCGTCGAGGAAGCCCGCGACCCGCAGATCATCGGGGATCACCGGGGAACAACCTTCAGGAATTGCTCAAGTTCCTGTCGCGTGATCTGCTGGCGGTACTCCGTCCATTCCTTGCGCTTGTTGCGGATGACGTAGTCAAAGACCTGCTCGCCCAGCGTGGAGGCCACAAGCTCCGACTTCTTCATCTCGCGCACCGCGTCCGACAGGGAGGTCGGCAGGGCGTGGATACCCATCACCTGGCGCTCGCGATCCGACAGATCCCACACGTTATCCTCGGCCTCCGGCATGAGTTCCATCTTCTTCTCGATGCCGTCCAGGCCAGCCGCGATCATAACGGCAAAAGCCAAGTAGGGGTTTGCACTCGGGTCGGGAGCGCGGTACTCGATACGCGCCGACGCACTCTTCTTCGGCTTATAGAGCGGCACGCGCACGAGAGCGGAACGATTCAGGTGGCCCCAACACACATAGGACGGGGCCTCTCCCCCACCCCACAGGCGCTTGTAGGAGTTAACGTGCTGGTTCGTGATCGCCGCGATGTCGCCGGCGTGCGCAAGCAGGCCCGCGATGAAGCGGCGACCCGTCATGGAGAGCCGGTACTGACCCGACGGCGAGAAGAACGCGTTCTCCTCACCCTCGAAGAGCGAGAGATGCGTGTGCATGCCAGACCCCGGGTGCTCGATAAAGGGCTTCGGCATGAAGGTGGCGACCAGCTCCTCACGCAGCGCCACCTCCTCGATGACCGTACGAGCTGTCATGATGTTGTCGGCCGCGCGCACAGGGTCCACCGCACGCAGGTCGATCTCATTCTGGCCGGGGCCTCCCTCGTGATGAGAGAACTCGACGGGAATCCCCATGTCCTCCAGCATGCGCACCGCGCGTCGCCGGAAATCATTAGAATCCCCGCGCGCGACATGATCGAAGTAGCCCGCCTGGTCGACGGGCACCATGCGCTCGGGGGTGACGGGCTGACGCAGCAGGTAGAACTCGATCTCGGGGTGCATCATGACGCGGAAGCCCGCGTCGGCGGCACGCTCGACAACGCGCTCGAGAACGCCGCGCGGATCCGAGGGTGCTGGGCGGCCATCGGGCATGAGGACGTCGCAGAACATGCGCGCGACGGGATCCTCGTTGGAACGCCACGGAAGCAGCTGGAACGTCGAGGCATCGGGCATGAGCAGCATGTCGGACTCAAACACGCGGGTGAGGCCCTCGACAGCCGAGCCGTCGAAACCGATGCCCTCGGCGAAAGCGTCCTCCAGCTCGCCCGGGTCAATCGAAATCGACTTCAGGACGCCAGCGACGTCCGTAAACCACAGCCTGATGAAACGGATGTTCTTCTGCGCGACCTCGCGCAGCACGTGCTCCTGATGCGAATCCACCGGTGTCCTCCCCTTGAATAGACGACGGGCCGACCGCAGGGACTGCGGTCGGCCCCGGCATGGCTTCAGTCTACTTGCCCAGGTTGAAACCCTTCGAGATGGATTCCAGTGCGCCGGTGAGATCCGAGGGAAGCATCCACAGCTTGGACGCCTGACCGTCTGCGATCTTCGGCAGCATTTCGAGGTACTTGTAGGACAGGAGCTCGGGCGTGGCCTTGCCGGCGTTGATCGCCGCGAAGACCGTCTGGATGGCCTCGGACTCACCCTGTGCGCGCAGGATCTGGGCCTGGCGGGCACCCTCGGCCTGGAGGATCAGGGCTTCCTTCTGACCCTTCGCCTGAAGGACCTGAGCCTCCTGCTGAGCCGAAGCGGCCAGAACGGCGGCCTGCTTGGCGCCCTCCGCCTTCTTGATCTGGGCCTCACGCTCGGCCTCGGCCGTCAGAATCGTTGCACGCTTGGTTCGCTCGGCCGTGATCTGCTGCTCCATGGCAGCCAGGACTCGCGGCGGCGGCTCGATGGACTTGAGCTCCACTCGGGTCACGCGAATGCCCCACGGGCCCGTGGCCTCGTCCAGGACACCGCGCAGCTGCTTGTTGATCGACTCACGCGAGGTCTGCGTCTGCTCCAGGTCCAGCGAACCGATCAGGTTGCGCAGCGTCGTCGCGGTCAGCTGCTCGATCGCCTGCAGGAAGTTGGCAACCTCGTAGGTCGCGCTGCGCGGATCCGTGATCTGGAAATAGATGACGGAGTCGATCGACACCATCGCCTGGTCGGCGGTGATGACGGGCTGAGGCGGGAAGTTCGCAACCTGCTCACGCAGATCGATACGAGCGGCGACGCGGTCCACGAAGGGAACCAGCAGGTGGAAACCACCCTGCATGACCGCCTGGAACCGACCGAGGCGCTCCACAACGTACGCCTGCGACTGCGGAACGATCCGCACTGCGCGGGCCAGCGAGACCACGACGAAAATGACGACGGCAAGCACCACGATGAACGCAATGTTGCCGATGATGTTTCCTGAATTCACAGCGTCTTTCCTTTCTTACGTCAATGAAAATACAAGATGTGCGGGATCAGGAGATCGAGTCTCCGTACGGATGCGTCGGAGCCGCAGAGGCCGGGTCGAGGGCGCTCACGACGGCAGTTGCACCGTCGATGCGGTCAACACGAACCTCGGTGCCAACGGGCAGCGTGGGCCCCTCAGTGCGCGCGCTCCACTCTCCACCGGAAAACTGGATACGCCCGTGGCGCTCTCCCACGGCCTCGGTGACGTAACCACTCTTGCCGATCAGACCGTCAGTGTTGCTCGGAACGTAACCGCTGGACCTGTCGATACGCCCTTTCAGGAAGGGACGCAGGACGACCAGGAGAGCAATCGAGACGACAATGAAGACGATCGCCTGAACCGTCAGGTTTGCGCCCAACGCGCCCGCGATGCCGGCGGCCAACGCGCCGATCGCAAACATGAGGAAGACGAAGCTCACGCTCATGACCTCGACGATTCCGCAGACGAGGGCCCCGAGAATCCACAGCCACCACATACCGCTCACGCTCCTATTCTCACGCGCTCACGCCGCGCGCCCACCAACGCCCGTCGGTGTTGCCGGCGAGCAGGGGCATGCCGTACACCTCGGACAGATTGACACCGGTCAGGACGTCCTCGATCGGCCCCTGATGCGTGATCGCGCCGTTCGACATGATCGCGCAGTGCGTGACGCCCGCGGGGATCTCTTCGATCTGATGCGTCACCAGGATGACCTGCGGGGACTTCGAACCCTTCATGATCTCCGACAGGGCGGCGATCAGCAGCTCGCGAGCACCAAGGTCGAGGCCCGAGGTCGGCTCGTCGAGGATGAGCACTTCAGGGTCGGTCATGAGGGCGCGCGCCAGCAGCACACGCTGGGCCTCACCCTCGGAGAGCGTCGAAAACTCGCGCTGGGCCAGGTGCGAGACACCGAAGATGTCCATGAGCGCGTGGGCGCGTTCATCGTCGACCTGCTCGTATTCCTCGTCGTGGGCGACGGCAAGGCCCCAGGCGGCGCTGCGCACCGTGTCGAGGACCGACTGGGTCGGCACGATCTTGGCCCCCACCGCGGCCGACGAGAACCCCACGCGCGTGGCGATCTCTGAGGGGTCGGAGTGGGACAAATCGGTCTCCGCCACCGTCACCTCTCCGCTATCGGGAGCGATACGGCCCGAGGCCACACGCGCCAGCGTGGTCTTGCCTGCGCCATTCGGGCCGACGATGACCCAGTGCTGGCGCGGGCGCGTCGACCACGAGACGTCGGACAGGACCTGCGTGTCCCCGCGTTGGACGGACACGTGAGAAAGATTCAGGACGTAAGTCATGTACCCAGCCTAGTCGTCTGTCGGGTGACGTGCGCCCTAAACGAGCGAACGGTACAGCTCGGCGGTCTTCACGCCGATCGCTTCCCAGGAGAAGTGATCGCGGGCGCGAACGAGCCCGGCCTCGCCCATACGACGTCCCAGCTCCGGGTCGTCGAGGACACGCACCAGTCGATCAGCCATCGCTTCCTCGAAGGCGCGAGGATCCAGCGGGGTTCCCGTGCCATCCTGCTTCTGTTCGATCGGGACGAGGTAGCCGGTCTCTCCATCGACGATGACGTCGGGGATGCCGCCGGTCGCCGTACCGACGACGGGCAGGCCGAGGGCCATCGCCTCAAGGTTGACGATGCCGAGGGGCTCGTACACCGACGGCGTAATGAAAACCTGCGCGGAGGACAGGATCGCCGCCACCTCGGGCTGCGGAAGCATCTCGGAGATGAGGACGACGCCGGAGCGACGGGAACGCAACTCAGCGACGAGGCCCTCCACCTCTGCGGCAATCTCGGGGGTGTCGGGAGCACCGGCGCACAGCACGAGCTGAACATCATCGGGCAGCAGCTGGGCGGCGCGCAGGAAGTACGGAAGGCCCTTCTGGCGGGTAATGCGGCCGACGAACACGACCGTGCGACGCGACGGGTCGATACCGTGCTCAGCGAGTACGCGTGCGCGCAGCTCCTCGCCCGCTTCCCCCTCAGGGGCGTGCCACTTGTTCAGGTCGATGCCGTTATGAATGACGTGCACGCGCTCGGGATCAACGCCCGGGTAGCAGCGCAGGATATCGTCACGCATGCCGTTCGAGACGGCGACGATCGCGCTCGCACCCTCGTAGGCGGTCTTCTCCACGTAGGAGGACAGGCGGTAGCCGCCGCCGAGCTGCTCAGCCTTCCACGGGCGCAGCGGCTCGAGGGAGTGGGCAGAGATAACGTGCGGGATGTCGCCGAGAAGCGACGCAACGTGACCGGCGAAGTTCGCGTACCAGGTGTGGGAGTGGACCAGATCGGATCCCTCGCAGGCGGCGGCGATCTCGAGGTCGACACCGAGGGTGCGCAGGGCGGCGTTCGCTCCGGCGAGCTGAGGCAGATCAGCATGCCCGGTCACGCCCGGGTCGGCTCCATCGGTGCCCGGTTCGCGCGGACCGTCAAACGCCTGGACGCGCAGGTCATCGACGAGGCCACGCAGGACCTTGGCCAGTTCGAGCACGTGGACACCGGCTCCTCCGTAGACGTGAGGAGGGTATTCGCGGGTAAGGAGATCAACGCGCATGGTGGGATCCTTCCGACGGGAGCGACGTGTGAGACACATCGTATCCGATCTCACGTCACGCCTGGTCGAAAACGAGACGATGTAGCAATCGATAGACATTTGTAATACAGTGTGACCACTCCCACGGACCCGCGCCGTTGCGGGTCCACTCGACCAACGAAGAGGTGCCACATGGCAAAGAACCACGTTCTGGCAATCGTTCTCGCGGGCGGTGAGGGAAAGCGACTGATGCCCCTGACGGATGACCGTGCAAAGCCGGCGGTTCCGTTTGGTGGCCACTTCCGTCTGATCGATTTCGCGCTGTCGAACATCGTGAATTCCGGATACCTCAAGATTGTTGTCTTGACGCAGTACAAGTCCCACTCGCTCGACCGCCACGTCACAAAGACCTGGTACACATCTCCTCTACTCGGCAACTTCATTGCCCCTGTGCCGGCTCAGCAGCGTCGCGGCCCGCACTGGTACCTGGGTAGTGCGGATGCCATCTACCAGTCGCTCAACATCGTCGACGATGAGCAGCCCGAGTACATCGTCATCATCGGTGCGGACAACATCTACCGCATGGACTTCTCGCAGATGGTCCAGCACCACATCGATTCGGGCCTGCCCGCCACGGTCGCCGGCATCCGCCAGCCCATCGAGCTGGCTTCCGCACTCGGTGTCATCGACGGCGAGGACGGCGTCGTGAAGAACTTCCTCGAGAAGCCGAAGAACGCGGTGGGCCTGCCGGACGATCCGACCAAGGTGCTGGCCTCCATGGGCAACTACGTGTTCACCACGAAGGACCTGGTCAACGCTCTGCGCGAGGATGCGGCGAACCCCGATTCGAAGCACGACATGGGCGGCAACATCATCCCGTGGTTCGTCGAGCGCGGCGAGTGCGGCGTCTACGACTTCCAGGACAACGACGTGCCTGGTTCGACCGACCGCGACCGCGACTACTGGCGTGACGTCGGTACCCTGGACGCCTACTACGAGGCGAACATGGACCTGATCTCGGTGCACCCGGTGTTCAACCTGTACAACCGTGACTGGCCGACCATGACGATGATCGACGGCTCGCTACCGCCGGCCAAGTTCGTCTACGGCGATGCGGATCGCCTGGGCCACGCGATTGACTCGTTCGTGTCCCCCGGCGTCATCGTCTCCGGCGGCGAGATCGTGCGTTCGGTCATCTCCCCGAACACCTACGTCCACTCGTGGGCGAAGGTCGAGGATTCGGTCGTTATGCACGGCTGCCGCATCGGCCGCTCGGCCCGGGTCGTGAAGACGATTCTGGACAAGAATGTCGTCGTCGAGGAAGGCGCCGTCGTCGGTGTCGATCTTGAGCACGATCGCGAGCGCGGCTTCACCGTCACTGAGTCCGGCATTACGGTCGTTCCCAAGGGCGCGGTCGTCCGCAAGTGAGCATGACTCACCGTCTCGATGAGCCGGGTGCTCCGCTGCTGTGTGCCAGCGGGGCACCCGGCCTCGTCGTCACCGACGTCGATTCGACGCTCATCAGCCAGGAAGTGATCGAGGAACTTGCAGAGGCAGCGGGAACGCGGGCTCGCGTCGCGGAGATTACGTCTCGTGCGATGAACGGCGAGCTTGATTTCGCGGAGTCTTTGCGCGAGCGCGTTGCAACCCTCGCCGGGGTCCCCGAATCCGTCTTCGGCGATGTCCTGTCCGCCATCACCCCCACGACGGGTGCACGCGAGTTAATCGACGCGGTCCACCGAGCCGGCGGAAAATTCGGCATCGTCTCGGGTGGATTCGAGGAAGTCGTCGCTCCCCTGGCGGCCTCCCTCGGCATCGATTTCTACGCTGCAAACCGCCTTGAGATCGTCGACGGGGTGTTGACCGGCCGCGTCTTGGGGCGCATCGTGACCTCCCAGGTGAAGGTCGAGTGCCTACGTTCGTGGGCCTCGTCCCTCGGTGTCCCCCTCGAGCGCACGGTCGCGATCGGCGACGGGGCAAACGACATCCCCATGATGCACGAGGCAGGGGTGGGTATCGCGTTCTGCGCGAAGCCCGCCGTTCGCGAGCAGGTCTCCGTCCAGCTCAATACGCCGGATCTGTCACTGGCGATCGCACCCCTCGACCTCGCCTGAGCACGCTCGTCAGGGTTCGCGCGTGTCGGTCAGGCGGATCATGTGCCCGTCCCAGCCCTCGCGCCAGCTGCGCGCGTAGTCGAGGATCTGCGCGGGGTAGATCTCTCCGTCAATCTGTGCCGCGGCCTCATCGATGTCCCACCAGGCCTGCGCATCAATGACGGAGCGTTCCAGTTCAGTCCATCCGTCCCTGCTCAGCGCGGTCGAGGGCGCGTGCGCGATGAAGAACCACTCGTCCTGCCGCGCGGTCACGGCCAGGAAGTCGAACTCGGCGGTCCGGTAGAGGACGGGGCCCACTAGGTCGTCAGGCGCCAGCTCAATGCCGGTTTCTTCGAAGACCTCACGCACCGCGGCGCTGCGGGGATCCTCTCCCTCTTCGATGCCGCCCCCGATCGTGAACCACCAGAATCTCTCCGGCTGGTCCTCGTCGTGCCCTTTGGCCAGCAGGACGCGCCCCTCATCATCGAACAAGAGAACGCGGGCGGCCTCCCGGTGGGGGTAGCCGTCCGCGTCCAATGGCCAGTCGAGTGTGCTCATGCCTCCAGGGTAGCCCGCCGGCGGCGCAGGCCCCACACGAGGAGTGCTGCGGTGACGACGAAGACCGGGATTTCGATGGCACCGTACGTCAGGTTCCACGAGTCTTCGGGGGCGATGAACCCAAGACCATTCGCCTGGGCGTGCAGCGCGAGAGCTCCAACGAAGCCCAGGGCACCAACGAGGACGCCACGCAACGCGCTATTGGCGCGTAGGAGCGCCCAGGCAAGCGCATAACCGAACACACCGGTGAAGATCGCGTGGCCGTAAGCGCCGAGAATAGCACGCACGAGGAACGATTCCCATAGGCCGCTCATTCCATCTTTGAGGGCACTCACGTGGTAGCCAATGTCCTCACCCCAGGCGAAACCGATGCCGACGAGGGCACCGAGAACGCCGCCCTGCGCAGGACGAGTGAGCACCTTTCGAGCGGCGAGGATCAGCGCCAGCACGCCGATTCCCTTGCCGGTTTCTTCGACGAGCGGACCCGTGACGACCGACGTCACGACATTGACCGCATCGTCGCTCAGGTTGCTCGCGGCTACGGCCGAGTCGACGACTGTGTTGCCGTATCCGGCGAAGATGAGCGCGCCACCGGTTCCCCAGCCGAATGCGGCCAGCCAGGACAGCGCAGTAGGCTTGAGGCGAGCGGCCCATGCGAGAAACACTAGCCCCACAACTGCGCTCAGCGTCGATGCGCCAACCGCAAGCCAGGCATCAGACGACGCGACGCCCTCGAGGGCGTCCGTAAATTCATAGATAGCCGCCCGAACGCTCAATGCAATGAGGATGAGCGAGCACACGACGAGCGCCCACGAACGCGGGCGCATAGACATAGCATGAGTCACGTTTTTTCCTTTCTGTCGCCCCCCATCATGCCCGCTGTTTCTATGCGTCGCCTATGAGGGGGCGATGGAAGAGCCGTGAGAACGCACTCATGCAGCAGACCCCGTAGCGGGAGCCGTCGAGCAACCTGATCTCGCTTCACTGCCTCGACTACGGCCTGTTTCCCTGTTCGATGCGGCGAGTCAGGCGACCTGCGTGCGACCTGCCACGGCGTTCGTCACGTCTTTTTGCTGCTCCGCGATCGAGGTCAGCCTCAGGAATTCGCGTCGGTTTTCGACGGCGTCGGCCAGCATCTGGCGGTCACTCTCGATGCGCGACGGATCGGCGCCGTGGCGAGCCATGAGGCGCTGGTCGAGGCCGAGAGAGGCCAGGTCGGACAAGAAGGCCCGCATCGCACGCTTCGCGTCACGCCCACCCTGCGCAGCCCACTTGAAGGCGGATCGACGCGCGCGGCGATCGGTCGCCATCGACACTTCACCGGGAAGAACCCATCCGGTGCGCAGGTAGGGAACCAGGCCCTCGCGAATGTGGAGTGCTTCCCGACGCGCGGCTCTGATCAGCAGAATCGACCACAGAAGGAACCCGGGAATACCCAACACGAGGTACATCACGATGAACCCTCTTCCTGATTCGGTCAGCGCGATGCTCCCGTTCCATGCGAAGTGGATGAGCATGGCAGCAAACCAGAACACGACGACGATGGCGGTCTTCGACCATCCGCGTTTGAACTTGATCAGGGCGAGTGCCAATCCGATGCCGGTCATCGACGTGGCCATCACGTGCAGGAAGGGCCCTGCCAGGGCGCGAAGAACGAACACAAACACGAGAGTCTTTGTTCCTTGGCCCTCGGTGCGCAGGAAGTACAAAATGTCTTCGAAGAAAAGGAACCCCGCCGCCGAGAATCCCGCGTACACGACACCGTCGAGTATCGAGTTGATGGAGTTGCGCCGTACAACGACGATGATGAGGACACCGATCCCCTTGAATGTCTCCTCCACGAGTGGCGCGATGAATGACGTGGCAAGCGCCTCGGCGCGCTGCAGGTCTCCGATCGTGAAGGCAATGTCTTCGTGGAGCGCCGTGTTCGCAATCATTGACGTCAGGGTCGCCACGCCCCCGCCCCACAGGAACATCGCGAGCTTCGTCGTCCACGGTTCTGGCTCCCAGCGATCGATCCACTGGAGGAAGACGACGACGATCACGAGGGCGACGAGGGAGAGCAGCGTCGTCTTCACGAAGGCGGTCACGCTTGAAGACTCGGGTGCCAGACCGTAGATGATAATGCCGACGGTTCCCAGCACGCCGATCGTCGTCATGACGATCTCGAACCAGGGGAAGGAATGCGCGGGCTTTGGAGGCTGCCAGACGGGAGCAGCATCGTCGGGAGCAGGTGCCGAGACTCCGTCAGCAGGGTCGATGGTGGTGCTGCTGATCTTGCTGAGGCGATAATCCTCGCCGGGCCCTCCCCAGTGGGTCGCATGCATATTAGTAACCTCGTCCGCCCATCTGCGTGTCATCGTCAAAGTCAATAGGCTCGGGAATAGGAGCATACCCGGCCAACCTCAACAATTTTACCATTCGTGCGGAACGCAGAGCGCGCACTCCCGCGACGTCCACGTTATGCACGTTGCGTGTGAGCTGGATGCGGTAGCACGTCGCATCCAGCGCTTCGAGGCGCGCGCCAGCCTCAGGGTCTGACGCGATGCGCGCCCGCACGTCGGGGGTAAGAGCCTCGCGGATAGCGCGAGACAAGGCGGATGCACGTTCCAAGCGCGCCGCGACCTCAACACGATCACCTTGGCGCTGCGCCGCAGTCCGTCGATCGAGGCCATCGGTCGTAAGTTGGTCTCCCCCATCCTGGATGTAGGCGCGTGCGGCGTCGGCGAGGCCCGAGCCTTCGAGGCCGGCGCTGCGACTCAGCAGGTCAGCCTCAGAGGCACGGCGTAGCAGGAGGCGAGAGAGGGAGTCTCGAGAGGCAAGGATGCGCTGATGGAGACGGTCCAGGCGGCGCGCACGCGTGATCGCGAATGCCGAGACCACGCCAAGCGCGATAACAGCGAACGCGATGGCGACAAGCAGCCAGGGGGATAGCGAGATCACGCGAGTTCCTCCTCTTCCTCACCACGGCCTCGAATCAGGTCACGCGCCCGGCGCGTTCCCGAGTCGGCGGGGCTCCCCATCGCAATCGCCAGCTTGTAGACCTCGAAGACCTTATCAGCCACGACCTCCCAGTCGTATTGCGCGGACGAGCGAGCTCCGGAGGCAGCCAGTTCCTCGAGGCGGTCGCGGTCGGCCAGCAGGTCGACGAGCGTGCGAGCGAGAGACTCGCTACTACCGGTTTCGAAGAGCGCTCCGGCACGTCCCTCCTCGAGAACGGCGCGGAATGCAGGAATATCCGAGGCGACAACCGCCGTGTGAGCTGCCATGGCCTCGACGAGGACGATACCGAAAGACTCGCCGCCCGTCTGCGGTGCGACGTAGATGCTGGCGCCCGCGATTCCTTCTCCTCGTCACTGATGCCGCCCAGGAAGGAGACCGAATCACCGAAACGTTCGACGGCCTGGCGAATATCCGGGGCGTCTCCTCGACCGGCAATGAGGAAACGGGCACCTGGGAAGCGCTCGAGCACCGCAGCGATGGCTCCAGCGAAGATGCTGAGTCCCTTGCGGGGCTCATCGAGGCGGCCAAGAAACACGATGACCGGACGTTCCTCGGTCGCCGCCCACTGCTCCAGGGGCTGCGCGCTGCGGAACGAGGCCGTCTCCACACCGTTCGGAATGATGACGGCGTCGCCGCCGTGGTGCTCGATGAGAGTGCGTCGGGCCTCTTCCGAGACAGCGATACGCACGCCGATACGTTCCATGTACAGGCGCATGGGAGCCGAGGCGATGGCTCGAGACACGGATCGACCAAGAGCCGCGTGGAAAGTACCCACGAGAGGGGCACTCGACAGCATCGCCGCAGCCATGGAGACCGAGGGAACGACTGGCTCGTGGACGTGCACGACATCGAAATCGTTATCTGCCAGCCAACGGCGAGTCCGCGCCAGCGCCTTCGGTTTCACCGAAATATTGGCCACCGATCCGTTGAACGGGATTGACACAGACGAACCGGCGGACGTGATCCAGTCGGGCAGGTCGTCCGAGGTCGACGGCGTCAGCACCTGAACGTCGTGTCCGCGGGACCGCAGCTTCAACGCGAGGTCGCGAATGTGGAAGCCTACTCCCCCGGGCACGTCCCAGGAATACGGGTTCACGATTCCAATCTTCATCGATTCTTCCTCTCGTGCTCGGCCCTCGCGCGCTCCAGACGCTCGGGGTCAAGATCCTCCACATACACGCGCTGCATCATGTGCCAGTCCTGCGGCTTTGACGCGATCATGGCGGCAAATTCGTCCACCCATGCCTGCGTGAGGGCCTCGACGCGGTTCATGCCCGGCCGCTTCGCCTCGTCGACATCGATAGGACCGACACACCGCACGCGGACATCGGCCCCGGAGGGCGTTTCATTCTCGTACGTAATGCAGGCAGCGAAGAGCGGACGCTCCAGCTTGGTTGCCAGCGCTGCGGGACCCGCGGCGACGAGCGCCCGCCCTGTACCAAGGTCGACCTCGATGCCCGAACCCGAAATATCCCGGTCTGCAAGAAGCGGGACGATGACGCTGCGGCCGCGCACGCGCTCGATGAGGGTGGAGAACACCGACTCGCCCTTCGCGACTCCGATAATCTCCATGCCGAGGCCTTCGCGCAGCGACACGAAACGCTCGAATAGTGCCGGAGGCTCAACCTTCTCGGCCACGGTCACGATGCCGCGGCCGTGTGCGCACACCCACGCTCCGGCGCGATCCCAGCTGCCGGAGTGCCCAAGAGCGAGGACGACCGGGCCGTCTTCACTGGCCGCAGCCAGGGCCTCGAATCCTTCGAAGGACACTCCCTCAAGCAACGGTGCCCCGCCGCGCGACCCGAGCATCAGCTGTTCGGCGTAGTTGCGGATGTGGGAGCGCACTGCGGCGCGCAGCTCGTCGGCAGACGGCTCCGTTCCGGTCAGACGCGCCATGTTGGCGCGGAGCCGGTCGATCATGGCTCCCCCACGCCTCGCCGCAATCGATGCACCCGTGTCCGCCATACGCATGACGACGCGCAGCGGCAGGCGGGGGGCGATCGAAAAGGCGAGCGACAGGGGCGAAAAACTCACGGAGTCCCCTCATCAATGTGGCGGGCGGTGAACCAGATACGCTGGCAGACGGTCACGAACGAGGCGAAAGCGACCCAGGTTAAACCGGCCGCGAAGATCCATTCGGGCAGCCCGAGGCTCATGAGAATCGCCGTGCCCATACCGATGATGAGGCGGTCGGTGCGCTCAGCGATGCCCAGCTTGGCGACGACGCCGACGGACTCCGCACGGGCGCGCGCGTAGGGAACGGCGGCCGCACCAACAATGGAGCAGATACCGGCGATGATCGACCACGTGCGAACGAGCGAATCGTCCATCTGGAAGACCGCGTAGGCCGTCAGCGAGCCGAACACTGCGCCGTCGCCCAGACGGTCGAGCGTCGAATCGAGGAAGGCCCCAAAGCGCGTGCCGCCCGTCGTCATCCGCGCGAGAGTACCGTCCACGGAGTCACCGAACATGACGACGGCAAGAGCGATACCGCCCTGCCAGATCCAGCCCTGTGGAATGCAGATAACCGCGATCGCGACCGTCGCAACGGTGCCAGCGACCGTCACCATATTCGGCGTGACACCCACTCGTGCGAGAACGCAAGCGAGAGGCGTAAAGATTGCCTTCGTAATGGAACGCCCATGATTTCCGAGCATCAGTCCTCCTTCGGCCAGGCGGCGGCGAGGCGCGCTCGAGCATCTTCCAGGAGCTCGGGCACGGCCTTCGTCTGCGCAATAATCGGCAGGAAGTTCGCGTCCCCCAGCCAGCGCGGAACGACGTGCTGGTGCAGGTGAGCGGCGATGCCGGCACCGGCAACTTCGCCCTGGTTCATGCCCAGGTTGAAACCCGCCGGAGACGCGACCTCGCGGGTGACGCGCATGGCCATCGCCGTCAGGTTGCCCAGCTCCACGCGTTCCTCGTCGGTGAGCTCCGTGTAGTCCGAGACGTGGCGGTACGGGCACACGAGCAGGTGCCCGGAATTGTAGGGGAACAGGTTCATGAGCACGAAGCACGTGTTGCCGCGGTAGACGATCAGTCCCGTCTGGTCGTCCTTTCCGGGCGCCGTGCAGAACGGACACCCGACATCCGAGGCATCGGCGGGCTTGCCCTCGCCGCGGATGTAGGCCATCCGATAGGGAGTCCAGAAACGACCGAAGCCGTCCGGGACGCCCGCCAGCGAGCGGGCGTCCTCGGTCGGCAACGGGCCGTTCGAGGTACCGATCAAATCAGAACCGGCGTCGCGGCTCATAAGACTCACGCCTCGTCGAGGCCGTCGATCTGGTCGGCGTTGTTGCGCTGCGCAATGTGCGACACGATCAGCTCGACCGCGCGATCAACGGCGACGCCGTTGTGCTGCGAGCCGTCACGCAGACGGAAGGACACAGCCCCGGCCTCGACGTCCTCGCCACCGGCGATGAGCGTGAAGGGGATCTTGTCCTTGGAGGCGTTGCGAATCTTCTTGCCGAAGCGATCGTCCGACAGGTCGGTCTCGACGCGCACGCCACGCTCACGCAGCTTCGCAGCAACATCCTTGACGTAGCCGTCGAAAGCCTCGGCGACGGGGATGAGGCGGA
>ERZ773071.115-NODE-115-length-14788-cov-6.54463_pt1 | contig 14788 bp, 12 predicted proteins | sample MGYA00580621_ERZ773071 | MGnify/ENA primary metagenome ERZ773071 (study PRJEB29015, sample SAMEA2738136) | human oral metagenome | biome: human oral; feature: human-associated habitat; material: saliva | place: China | collected 2211 ... | reverse complement strand
CCGCCCCTATTCGCACACTATTCTGCACACCATATCCGCTGGTCAGACACTTATCCAGCCGGTTTTTATTCCTCGTAGTTATTCCTCGTAGCCGGGTGCCGGGCGCATCTTTTTCGTATCCCAGGGCACGGTCCAGCCGAGCGAGTCGAAGATCCGGTCCAGCAGAATTGCGGTGAATCCCCACACCGTGAATTCTTCGCCGCCGGGCATGCGCACCTCAAAGGCGGGGGTGCGGTGTGAGGTGCGGCCGCGTTTGACGTAGGCGGTGTGCCGGTTGGCGGGGTTGAGTAGGTCACGCACGGGCACGCGGGCGATGAGCGCGGACTCGTTGTGGTCGACGACTTCGACGGGCACGGGGCTGTTCCACCAGCCGATGACGGGGGTAACCATGAAGTTGCTGATGGGTAGCGGCAGGGTGTGCAGCTGGCCGAGGATCTGCACACCGGCGGGGTCGAGCCCGGTTTCTTCAACCGCCTCGCGTAGGGCGGCGATGTGGGCGACAGGTTCGCCGGTGGTTTCGGCGAGCGCGTAGTCTTCGGGGTCGATTTTGCCGCCGGGGAAGGCGGGCTGACCGGCGTGTGAGCGTAGGGTTGCGGCACGCACGAGGAGCAGTACATCCAGGTCGGCGCTGACGTTTTCGGGGCAGCCTTCAAATTCGCCGGTGGAGGGCGAGTTGTCGAGCACGCCGAAGAGAATCAGCACGGCGGCTTCTTTGCACAGGGGGCTGGCGGGTGCGCTGCGCAGCAGGGCTTGCACGTCGAATTCCACGCCGCCTGCTGCGAGAGCCGCCAGCGCCTGCTGGGCGGGGTGCTGCGCATCCTGCCCCGCCTTTTCGGGCTGTACCGACTGCTCGGGTGCGCTCATCTGTGTACCTCTCTTCTGTGCGGCTGCATTCCGGGTTGGTTCGGGCACCGTTAGGCGCTGAGCGGGTAGCCTTCTGCCATGAGTTCGCGGCGGGTTGCGCCCTGCAGGAATCGCAGGTGCAGGTCTTCTCGGCCGGGTGCCATTTCGTATTTCATGAGTTTACGTGCTGCTTGTTCGTTCGTCTCCCCGGCTCCATAGGACGGGCAAAGGTCGGCGACGGGGCATACGCCGCAGGCGGGCTTTTTGGCGTGGCAGATGCGGCGGCCGTGGTAGACCATGCGGTGTGAGAAGAGCGTCCAGTCTTTGCGTTCGATGAGTTCGGCGACGTCTTTTTCGACTGCTTCGGGGGCGTCTGCGGTGGTGAATCCCATGCGGCGGGCGAGGCGGCCGAAGTGGGTATCTACGGTCAGTCCGGGCACGTCGAAGGCATTTCCGAGGACCACGTTCGCGGTTTTGCGGCCGACGCCGGCGAGTTCTACGAGCTCTTCGAGCGTTGAGGGAACCTGCCCGTTGTGGCGTTCGACGAGCTGCTGGGAGAGCGTGACGATGGAGCGTGCCTTGGCGCGGTAGAAGCCAAGGGACTGAATGTAGGGCTCGACCTCTTCGGTGCGTGCGGAAGCGAGCGCGGCGGCGTCCGGGTAGCGTGCGAAGAGTGCCCCGGTGACGGAGTTGACGCGCACGTCGGTGGTTTGTGCCGAGAGCACGGTGGCGATGAGCAGCTCGAAGGGGTTGTTGAAGTCGAGTTCTGCGACGGCGTAGGGGTAGGTTTCCCCGAGGATGCGGTTGATTTTGCGGGCACGGCGCACGGTGGCGAGGTGGCTTTCGGGCGCGCGTGCGTTGAGGCGGCGTGCGGCGGCTGCGGCTTTGAATTCGGGAACGAATCGGATTTGCAGGAGCGATTCGGTGTTCTGAGCCGTACTGTTCTGTGCCGCGTTGTTCTGTGCGTCTGCTACGGGCTGGGTGGCGTTCTCGGTCATAGCGCGAGGGTACCGGGCTTGGGTGTGTGGGCGGTAGCGAGGTTCACCGTACTTGGCTCGTTCCCCCTCATCATTTTCTGTACCGCATCATTTTCTGTACCTCATCATTTTCTGGGCAGTTCGCGCCGACTAACGCTCAGCGGGCGCCCGCTGTGCCACACTGGTTTTATGTCAGATACGATTTTTGTGCTTAATGGACCGAATTTGAACCTGCTTGGGCAGCGCCGCCCCGAGGTGTACGGCTACACCACTCTGCACGATATTGAGCGTATGGTGCGTGAGCGCGCGGCGGATCATGGTTTCGATGTTGAGTTTATGCAGTCGAATCATGAGGGTGCGCTGGTGGACGAGATTCAGCGTGCTCGTACTCGTGGTGCGGCGATTATTATCAACCCGGCGGCATACACGCACACCTCGGTGGCGCTGCACGATGCGCTGGAGGCGGCTGAGCTTCCGGTGGTTGAGGTGCACCTGTCGAATGTGCATCGCCGTGAGGAATTCCGTCACCATTCGTTTGTGTCGCCGCAGGCTACTGCGGTGATTGCCGGTGCGGGTGCGTACGGCTATGTCATGGCGGTTGATTTCCTGGCTCAGCACCTGGCGGAATAACAGCGCAGCATCTCGCCGAATAACCCAGTGCAGCATCTTGCGGAATAACCCAGCCCCGCCTCCTGTCGTGAAATAGTTCAGGCTCCCGTTCCTTACTTGAGGACGGGAGCCTGAACTTTTATCGCTATCTAGCGGCTAGTTACTTGCGGCAGGTTCCGGTGGAGACTGCGGCGGTGTTGTCGCCGCCTTCAGCCAGTGCCTGCTTGAGGGTGCTTGCGGTGATGGCGTAGCCGGTCTGGCCGCTGGTTGCCTTACCGAAGATCACGCCGACCACGTTGCCGTTTTCGTCGAGGACGGGGCCGCCGGAGTTGCCGTGCTGCACGTCGGCTGCCAGCTGGTAGACCTGGCGCATGGCGTTGGCGCGGCCGGTGTCGGCGTCGATGGTCTGGGTGTTGCCGATGCCCTGCACGGTGGCGGGCAGTGCCTTGAACGGGCCGCCCTTGGGGTAGCCCATGAAGGTTACGAGGCTACCTGCGGCGGCGTTGGTGCCGATGTTCAGCGGTTCGAGCGGCAGCTTGGGAACGCTGATGAAGGCGATGTCCTGTTCGCTGTCCATGTAGACGACGGTGCCGGGCCAGGTGCGGCCGCGGGAGTCCTGCACGACCGGGGAGGTCACACCGGCGACCACGTGGGCGTTGGTGACGACCAGGCCGTTATCTGCCACGAAGCCGGAGCCGGTGGAGGTGTAGCCGCACTGCTCTGCGGCGCCCAGAATCTCAACCACGGAGGCTGCCGCCCGATCCAGTGCCGCGGATTCTACGGTCTGGGTGGGGGCGCTGGTTTCGGGGGCGATGAGCTGGCTGACCTCCGGAATGGTTCCGAAGGCGAGCACGTCATTGCGTACCGTGTTGATGCGGTCCTTGACGACCTCGGGGGTGGCAGCGACCATCCATGAGAGGGTCTTGGAGTCGCTGAGCGCTGTGTTGAGCTGCGGGATGGGTACGGTGCGCATGGAGATGGTCAGCACGACCATGACCAGGGCACAGGCGGCGAGGTTCAGCACGCCGCCGAAGAAGCGTTCAATGCCCTTGAGCGGGGTGATGTCGGTGACGCGGCGGATGGTGCGTCCGGCAAGGAGGCCGAGCCACTGTCCGATGGTCAGGCAGATGATGAGCACGCCGACGGCGGTAATGAGGCTCCACTGGGATCCCACGGACGCTACGGCGAGGGGCACGAGCCAGGCTGCGGCACAGACGCCTAGGCCGAGGCCGAGGAAGGTTCCGAGAGTGGTGAAGAATCCGCTGCGGACTCCGGCGAGGAAGTAGAGCAGCAGAATGATGGGGATAGCAATATCAAGCAGGTTGATGCCAGTCGTCACGACTAATTGCCTCCTTGGTAGGTAGAAGTGGTCACGGTGTGCCCATCGTGGTTGGTGCGGGCTGTGCCCAGTGAGCTATACCCGGTGAGTGTGGTGGCGCGTTAACACCCGGTGGTGGGTGCGGCGGGCTTGTGTACCCGAAGGTTTCGGGGCCGGGTTTCTGCCTCGTCGCATCGTACCGCGTGTGGAGGCGGGAGCCTCCTTGTCATGAGGGCGTCAGCGCGCTTGGTACCGATAAAAGTACACACCTGAATGCTTGATATTAGGTGCCGAACCTGTGGGTAAGCTTTGAATTTACTCGAAAGAAATAACTTTTGTTGTAAAGCTCGCTGTATCGGAATGCATAAAGCGCTTTTTTAGGGTACGCTCATATCAGTTGAATATGTCACACTAGCTTGAGCCTTCTCACATTTCAGATGTTGAGATGCATGACACCGGTTCGGGCTCACTCACTGAACATTTACGAGTTTCGGCTCATCACCTCATATCTAGGAGAACTTTATGGATCTCGAGATCCTCCGTCGTACCCCTCTCTTTGCGAACCTCGACGACGCAGCTTTCGCTCTGCTGACCGATGACATTCAGGAGATTGACCTCTCCCGCAACGCTGTCCTCTTCTACGAGGGCGACCAGGACGACCAGCTCTTCGCTGTGCTCTCCGGTAAGGTCAAGCTGGGTCGCACCGCCGCTGACGGCCGCGAGAACATGGTGGCAATCATGGGTCCCGGTGACGTCTTCGGCGAGATGGCTCTCTTCGATCCTTCGCCCCGTTCGACCAACGCTGTGGCTGTCTCTGAGACTCGCCTGGCTGCCATCAAGCACGAGTCCTTCAAGCGTGCACAGCAGCTGGATCCCACGATCTCCGATCAGGTTATTAAGACTCTGGCTCGCCGCCTGCGCCACGCTAACGAGGCACTGGCTGACCTGGTCTTCTCTGACGTTCCCGGCCGCCTCGCTAAGGCTCTGCTGGACCTGGCTGACCGCTTCGGCCGCCCCGCGACCGACGGCGTGCTCGTTGCTCACGAGCTGACTCAGGAAGAGCTGGCACAGCTGGTTGGCGCGTCCCGCGAAACCGTGAACAAGGCTCTTGCCGAGTTCGTTTCCCGCGGTTGGATCCGCCTGGAGGCACGCGCGGTTGTCATTCTGGACCTGCCCCGCCTGCGCCAGCGTTCCCGCTAAAGCCTCTTTGAGTGAGGGCATTCTAGGGCGCCCTCGCTGAAAGACACGCGACTTAAATAGATCAGGAGCCGTTTCCCTCTGCATGGGGAAACGGCTCCTGACGTCTTTAACGCTTCATCTCACGAGATCTTACGAGCAAGTGGATGCGGCAGCTCGTTAGAGCGCGCCCATCGCACCGGTGTACATGGAACCGGTTGTAGCCGGAACCACCTCGGTGAAGGAGAGCATGCACGCACCGTTGTGGGTCACGAGCACGGGCTTCTTCACCTCAATCTTGCGGCGCTTGGACAGCCACGCCACGGAAGTCTGTGCCTTCGCCAAAGATTCGAGCATGCACATCACGCCGGGAGTAATGAGCTGGTCGAGGGTACGGCCCACCGTGTTGGGCTGGCCGATGCGGTCACCCAGTTCGCTGGTGTCCTTGGCTTCGAGCAGTTCACGCACGTTCAGCCAGTCACCCCACACGCCCTTACCGAGCAGCAGCTTTGGGTCCTGGCCCACGGGCAACGCCGTGGTGAAGTAGGCGATATCGTAGCGCTTGAGGAAGAAATCCGGGGACTGCCAGCGCGCGACCGGGCGTAGCAGGTCAGCGCGCACACTCAAACCGCTGGAGGTCAAGAAGTCAGAGAAGCTCTTATCCTGAGCCGCGACTGCCTCGCGCCAGGCCATGAACTCGGGCGTGCTGGAGTGCTCCACGACGTCCTGGTCGTCCTCGCCGGCAAGCAGAATGCCGGTCTCCTCGAAGGATTCACGCACGGCAGCCATGACGCTGCGGCGTGCCTGCGCAATATCGGAGAAGTGGAATCGATCCTGCCAGTAGTCGGCGCCGGGCCCCACCCAGGAGGCGGAGTCATCATCACCGGGAAGAGCCGTACCGCCGGGGAAAGCCACCACGCCCAGCGGAGAGGTGCCGGGGCGGTAGGTCAGAATCGTTTCGAGGCCGTTGTCACCGTCGCGCACAAAAATAACGGATGCCGCCTGGCGCATCGTGCAGCCGGTCGCGCCTTCGTTACCGCCTTCGCACCAGCTTTCGGCGGCGGTGCGCATGAACTCAGGGACCGCGTAGAGACGCTGAATGCAGGAGGTTCGCGGGTTAGCCGCGGACTGGCGGCCGGTGAACATGCGGGGGCGCTCCACGCCATCAGCCGGGGTGGGAGTGCCGAAGCGGCGTTCCTGTACCGGCAGGGGTAGAGTCTTGATGTTTTGGGCGGTGCCGTTGTCCTGTACGGATCCGGTGCGTGCAGTCTTGTCAGGAGCGTTCTGCGCTGCCCGCTGAGCTTGGGCAGCACGAATAGCGGACAGCGGCAGAGCGCCGGTGTACAGCTTAGACATACTCAACGATGATCTCGACCTCTACGGGCGAATCGAGGGGAAGAACGGGAACACCCACGGCGGAGCGGGCGTGCTGGCCTGCCTCGCCGAAGATTTCGCCGAGCAGTTCGGAGGCGCCGTTAATGACGGCGGGCTGGGCGGTGAAGTTCACCTCGGATGCTACGAAACCAACAACCTTCACGACGCGCTGTACGCGGTCCAGGTCGCCAATAACGGACTTGACTGCTGCCAGGGCATTGAGCAGGCAAATACCCGCGTACTTCTTAGCGTCCTCGGGGGTCACGAAGCCTTCAGCGCCGGAGTCGGACACCTTACCGGTTTCGGGCAGTGCACCGTCAACGAAGGGCAGCTGACCGGAGGTGTACACGTAGGAGCCGGAGGTTACCGCGGGAACATAAGCGGCAACGGGGGCGGGTGCTACGGGCAGTTCGTAACCGAGTTCGCGGATACGTGCTTCAATACGGGATTCAGTCATGATTACTCCAGAAGGATGGCGGGTGCTGGCACCCAAACGGTGATAGGGGAAATGCCGTAAACCTAAACGCTACTGATATTCAAGCAGCTGTTAAACGGCTAACCGGCGGCCTGCCTCATCTATTCCCGCCCTCCCCTATACGTAGGGGAAAAGTGGGTATGAGGTGACCGCCGGGTACGCTGCTCTTAGTCAGCCTTCTCGCGCTTAAAGTAGGCGATAGGGTTGCCCTGAGTCGGAGCGACCATGTTCGACGCGGGGGTTGCGCCGGCAGGTGCGGATGCGCCGGGGAGAACAGTTACGAGCTCCCAGCCGTCTTCACCCCAGTTGTCGAGGATTGCCTTGGTCGTGTGGATCATCAGCGGTACAGTTGCGTATTCCCATTTCTTCATACCCTCTAGACTATCGCCCGGTGTTCAATAAGTAAAAGGGATTCACTATGGTTTTGGTCAATATCCGGCGCTTTTGGGGACTTTATTCTTAGGGCTGAGAAACCCGCGTCCCGGTGGGCTGCCGAGACGGGCTATCTCTCACAGTTTCATGGGATAAACTGAATGAATGGCTTCATCTAAGAAAACCCGTTCGCGTCGCCGTCCGGGAGATTTTTTGCAGTTCCTCGCGTTCAGCGTGATTGCCGGTTTCCTCGCGGCAATTATTGTCGTACCCCCTGCCGTGAGCTTGGGTATGGTCACGAACGCGTCGATGTCATGGTTCCAGGACCTTCCTGACGACATTGCCGATGGCATCTCTTCCCGTCCTTCTACTATTTACGCTGCTGACGGCAAGACCGAAATCGCGACCTTTTTCGAAGAGAACCGTGAGCCGGTCAAGCTGGATCAGATTTCTCAGCATATGAAGGACGCTATCGTCTCGGTTGAGGACCGTGATTTCTACAATCACGGTGCTGTCTCCGCTATCGGTATCGGTCGTGCGTTCCTGAACAACATCATTAACTCCAACAGCGGCCGCCGTCAGGGTGCATCCACCCTGACCCAGCAGTACGTCAACAACCTCATTGTTGATGCCGCTGTGGCTCGTGGTGAGGACGCAACCGCAACCCTGAACGGTAACAAGACGTACGCTGCAAAGATTCGCGAAATGAAGCTCGCGATCTCTATGGAGCAGAACAAGTCCAAGGACGAAATCCTTGAGGGCTACCTGAACATCGTGAACCTCGGCGGTTCCAACTACGGTGTTGAGGCTGCGGCACAGTACTACTGGGGTATTTCCGCTAAGGACCTGAACGTGGCGCAGTCCGCGCTTCTTGCCGGTCTGGTGCAGGCACCGAACGTGTACGACCCGACCGTGAACCCCGAGCTGGCTCGTGAACGCCGCGACATCGTTCTGGGCACTATGCTCCGCGACGGCAAGATTACCGACAAGGAATACAGCGACGCCATCGCCAGCGACATTAAGCTCAACGTCCACCCCAAGCCCCAGGGTTGCTCCCTGGCAGGCGATAAGGCGTTCTTCTGCCGCTACGTGGTCAACTACCTGCTGCAGGATGAGTCCCTCGGCGCAACCGCTGAGCTGCGTAACACCGCCATCAAGCGTGGCGGCCTGAAGATTGTGACCACCCTCAACCCCGAGGCTCAGACCGCGGCTAAGCAGGCAGTTGACTCCACCCAGCCGGCAGCAACTAACTGGAACGACGTCAACTCCGCACTGACCAGTGTTGAGCCCGGCACCGGTCGCGTCATCGCGATGGCACAGAACACCGAGCTCGGTATCCCCGCCGACGCGAACGACCACTCCAAGACCGAGTACAACTACAACGTTGACGTAGCGTACGGTGGTACCAAGGGCTTCCAGCCCGGCTCTACCTTCAAACCGATTATTCTGGCTCAGTGGCTCATCAGCGGCCGCGGCGCTAACGCTACCGTGAACGGTACCCAGCTGTTCTGGCCCACCAGCTTCGGTTGGAACGCCAAGTGCTACGAGGGCGGTAAGTACTACTACACCGGTCAGCCGAACGGCTGGTCCTACAAGAACGCGTTCAACGGTGGCCTAGGCTACAACACCGCGGCGTACGGTATTCGCCAGTCGTTGAACTCGTACCTGTACGGCATGCTCTCTCAGCTTGACCTGTGCGATGTGCACGACCTGTCCATCAAGATGCACGCCCTGGACGGTACCGGCGAACCGTTGCACAGCATCCCCGACCTGGGTACCAACATTGGTGGTACCAAGTACGGTATCTCCCCGCTGACGAGCGCATCCATGTACGCTATCTTCGCTTCTGAGGGTAAGTACTGCACCCCGCGCCCCATCGAGAAGATCACCAAGACCAACGGTGAAACCATGAAGGAATACCAGAACCAGTGCGAGCAGGTCCTGGATCCGGACATCGCGAACGGTGTCAGCTGGGTTCTGAAGGGCGTTATCCAGCCTGGCGGTTCCGCTTCTCAGCGTGGTATTGGTCTGCCGAACGGTTCGGCTGCGAAGACCGGTACGAACGATAACTCCTCCCAGACCTGGCAGGTGGGCTACACTCGTGGCCTGTCCACCGCGTCTTGGGTTGGTTCGAACAACCTCGGCTTCCGCTCCCTGAACGGTGTGGCTATTAACGGTCGAGTCCTTGAGTACGTCGATGGTGCAACCTACGCAGGTGCACAGTGGCAGTCGTTCATGAAGGCCATCGCACCGAAGTACAACACGAAGGACTTCACCACCCCCAGCGATAAGATTCTGTCGTACAGCTAGAATCACAGCTCATCAGCTGAAGTCTGAAAGGCGATTGATGATGTGTGAAAACGCAGTCAACGCCCGCGTCCCCGTGGCGGTCCCCGGCGCACGCGGCTCCTCCCCTCTCCTGAAGAAGGTAGCGGGGGCGGTAGCCGCCACTGCAGCCTTGGGGGCCGCCACGGCGGCGTATGGGCACTTTATTGAGCTGAATAATTTTCAGCTCCGCACCGAGTCCCTGCCGGTGTTGCCCGTCGGGAGCCCCGACTTTAGGATTCTGCATATTTCGGATATGCACATGATTCCGGGTCAGCAGAAGAAGATTGACTTCATGCACTCGCTGGCTACTCTGGAACCGGATTTGGTGATGAACACGGGCGATAACCTCTCCCACGTGGACGGTATGGGTCCGCTGTTGGAGGCGCTCGACCCGCTCATGAACTTCCCCGGCGTGTTTGTGCCCGGCTCCAATTGCTATTTCGCGCCAGTTTTTAAGAACCCGGCACGCTACCTGTGGCAGCCGCGCACCCCGCAGATGATTGAGGAAGGCTCGCGCGTAGCCCTGCCCATTGAGCGGATGCACGATGCCTTCGAGTCCCGCGGCTGGACGGGCCTGATTAACCGCTACGACACGCTAAACCTCAAGGGTCTGCGCCTGGAGTTCTCCGGTGTGGATGACCCGCACCTGCGCTACGATGAGCACCCCGGATTCGCCCCCGGCGCCTTCGACGAGGGTGAGGAGCCGAGCATCCGTATCGGTGTGGCGCACGCCCCCTACATGCGTACTCTACACCGCTTCGTGCAGGACGGTGCGCAGGCCATTTTTGCCGGTCATACGCACGGCGGTCAGGTCTGCCTGCCTGGCGGTCATGCTCTGGTCAGCAACTGCGATTTGCCGCCTTCGCGTGCGAAGGGTGTCAGTGAGCAGTCCGGTGTTCCGGTTCAGGTTTCTGCCGGTTTGGGTACCTCTCGTTTTGCGCCGGTGCGTCTGTTCTGCCCGCCGGAAGCGATCCTGGTGACCCTCACGGCTCGCGATAAGGAGCAGGACGCCTCCGCTACATCGGCGGGTGGTCGTCTCTAATGTCTGAGGCTTCTACAACGCGCACGACTAAGCGCCGCCGTAATCCCTTCCTGGAGACGGCGAGCGAACCGACCCCTGACCCGATCGACTACGCGCACGGTCAGCGTGCCCCGCGCACCCTCGCCGCCTATGCGCGTCCGATTCGTGTACGCTGGGGTGTGGGTCTGCTCGTGGCGTTCGGTGCCGGCGCCCTTGAGATTGCTATTCCGCAGATGTTGCAGATTATTGTGGATCATCTCTCGCAGAGCACCACCGAAAGCGCCATCTGGATTGCCGGCGGCCTGGTGCTTCTGCTGGGTATTGCGCACGCCTCCTTCATGTACTGGAGGCGCTGGCTGATTGTGGACCCGACCTCCACGATTGAGCTGTCCATGCGTATGAACTTCTTTGACCGCCTGCTCAGCGCCCCGCTTTCTCTGCTGGATCGTTGGCCCTCCGGTCAGTTGCTGACCCGCTCCATGAGCGATTTGGGCACGATTCGCCGTTGGCTGTCCTTCAGTATTGTGCAGATGCTGACTGTTGCGGTGATGTTCCTGGTCGGCGGCTTCTTCATGCTGCGTTCTTCGCCGTCCCTGGCGCTGGTGTTCGTGGTGACCGTGCCGATTCTGGTGCTGTCGCTGGTGAACTTCACCCGCAAGTACTACCGCGCCTCGCATGAGATTCAGCAGATGACGGGCGATCTGTCCACCCGTATTGAGGAGTCGGTGCGCGGCATCCGCGTGATTAAGGCGCTGGGCCGCTCCCCCGAGCAAATTCAGGAATATTCCGAGTCGGTGGACGCCCTGCAGGTACGCGAGTACGGCAGGTCGATGCTGGTGGCTCGTGTTGCCCTGTACCAGGGCCTGATTGTGGGTGTCTCCACGGCGGTGGCGCTGGCTGTGGGCGCTTCACAGGTTGCGGCGGGCACCTTGAGCCTGGGCGCGATGACCGCCTACTTTGCGGTGCAGACAACCGTACTCAGCCACGTGACGCGATCGACCGCGCTGATGTCTGCCTATTTGAGCTATAAGGTGGCGATGGAACGCCATAACGAGGTTATGGACGAGCCCGGCTTTGAGGCCGTGCCGCTGGTTCGTGGCTCCGCGGCTATGCCTGCGCCCGAGCATCCGCAGGGTGCTTCTGATTCGTCAACACTAGCTGGAGTGTCTGCCGAGGGCGGCTCCGGGAAGGAAACTATGCAGTACCCCAGCGGTGGCGCAGTATCTGTCACTTTCGATCACGTTCAGTTCAGCTACGATGCTGCCGAAGCACCTGTTCCTGCTGAGGTTGCCGGCGCAGGCTCTGAGGTGAAGGCGCCGGAGATTTCCGTGCTGAAGGACGTCAACTTCAAGGTCTTCCCGGGCGAGATTCTGGCGCTGGTGGGCGCAACCGGTAGCGGCAAGTCGACCGTGCTGTCGCTGGTTCCGCGTTTCTACGAGCCGACCTCCGGTTCCCTGCGTTTTGGCACGCGAGATGCCGCAGACATGTCTATTGAGGAGGTGCGCGCCCAGACCGCGTTCGTCTTTGAGGAGGCGGTGCTCTTCTCCGGCACGGTCCGTGAGAACGTGCTGATGGGCGTTGCTGAGCAGTACGAGCACGGCACCGAGGATGAGGACTACCCCGCCGCAGAAGAGCTGGAGGCAACCCTCCAGACGGCGTTGCAGCTGGCAGCCTGCGATTTCGTGGCGGAGCTTCCGCAGGGCCTGGATACCGTCATTGGTGAGGAGGGCATGAGCCTTTCGGGTGGCCAGCGTCAGCGTCTGTCCTTGGCGCGTGCCCTGGCGAAGCGCCCCTCCGTGCTGCTGCTCGATGACCCGTTCTCCGCTCTGGATGTGAACACGGAGGAGCGTATTATTACCGGCCTGCGTGAGGGCCTGGACGGTCTGGGCGGCGCTACGACCCTGCTGACGGCGCACCGCCCTTCCACGGTGGCGTTGGCGGACCGCGTGCTGCTGATGGTTGATGGTGCCGTGGTCGCTGAGGGCACTCACGCTGAGCTGATGGACTCTTCGGAGCAGTACCGCCAGCTGATGACGATGGAGGAGGGCTAATGGCCCATCATCGTCCGGCGGAGCCGCGGGAGCAGATGAGCCCGCAGGAGCGCGCGGAGACCCGTGAACGCTCGATGGCTCTGTTGCGCCAGATGTTGCGCCCGCACCGCGGAGCGTTGGCTCTGTCGATTATTTCGGTGCTGTTGGTGTCGGGTTCCTCAGCGATTGCGCCGATTCTGATTGCCCGCGTTTTGGATAGTTCCATTGAGCCGCTCAAGCAGGGTGATGCCTCTCCCCTGTTGACCCTGCTGGTATTCTTCGTGGCGGCTACCGCGGTGACCGCGATCTTCTCGTGGGTCAACGTGGCGTACACGGTACGCGTGTCGCTGGGTGTGGTGGTGTACCTGCGTAAGCGGGTGTTCCGTCACGCGCAGTCGCTGAGCGTGTCGTTCCATGAGCGGTACACTTCGGGCAAGGTCATTTCGCGTCTGACGAGCGATATTGATACGGTCCGCAGCTTCTTGGATAGCGGCATCAGCCAGTTGGCGATTACGTTGCTGTCCATGGTGATTTCTGCGGTCGCTATTTTCCTTCTGGATTGGCGTATTGGTTTGCTCATGCTGGCGATGGGCGTGCCGATTTACTTTTTGACGCGCTGGTTCCAGAAGGCGGCGGTGCCGGTTTTCCGCACGATGCGTACCGAGTCTGCGCATTTGACGAGCCGTTTTGTGGAGACGTTTACGGGTATCCGCGCGGTGAAGGCGTTTGGTGCGGAGGCGCGGATGCGCACCGAGTACGCTCAGGCGGCGGAGCGTTACCGCCTGGCGGTGATGGATTCGATTAAGATTTTCGGTGTTTATGCCCCAACTCTAACGTTATTGGGCAATCTATTTATTGCCGGTGCGCTGGTGCTGGGTGGTTATGCGGTGCTGGGCGGCACCATGCAGATCGGTACCCTGCTGGCGCTGGTGATTTACGCGAACCGCGTGTTTGAGCCGGTCATGCAGCTCTCTGAGTTCTACAACATGTTCCAGTCGGCAATGTCTGCGCTGGAGAAGCTGTCGTCGTTCTTGGCTGAGGAGCCGGAGGTTGCTGAGCCGGAGCATCCGTATGAGCGCGCTGTAGAGCCTGCAACCGAGTCTGCCGCTGAGTCTGCTACTGGCGGCGTGAGCGGCACGGTTCGCGGTGCCCTGGTGGAGCTGGATTCGGCGATCTTTGGGTACACCTCGGATCGTCACGCTCTGAAGGAGACGAGCCTGCGCATTGAGCCGGGTACGACCGTGGCGCTGGTGGGTGCTACGGGTGCCGGAAAGTCGACGATCGCTAAGCTGGTGGCTCGTTTCTACGATGTTTCAGCCGGTCAGGTGCGTATTGACGGCGTGGATGTTCGCCAGCTGGCGGATGTGCAGCTACGCCGTGAGGTGCTCATGCTGACCCAGGAGGTGTTCCTGTTCTCCGCGTCGATTCTGGAGAATATCCGCATGGGTAACCCGCAGGCCTCCGATGAGCAGGTGAAGGCTGCCGCGAAGGCGGTGGGTGCTGATGCGTTCATTGAGCGTCTGCGTGACGGCTACGAATCGCAGCTGGGTCGCGGCGGTATTACTCTGTCGGCGGGTCAGCGTCAGCTGGTGTCCTTTGCTCGCGTGTTCTTGGCGAATCCGCGGGTTCTGATTCTGGATGAGGCGACGGCTTCGCTGGACATTCCGAGTGAGCGCGCGGTGCAGGCGGCGCTGCGAACCGTGTTGGCGGGGCGTACGGCGCTGGTGATTGCGCATCGCCTCTCGACGGTTCTGGGCGCTGATCGTGTGCTGGTGATTCATGAGGGCTCCGTGGTGGAGGATGGCTCCCCGCAACAGCTGATTGCCTCCGGTGGTCGTTTTGCGGCGATGTATGCCTCCTGGGATGAGCTGAATCAGGTTCAGGAGGCTGAAGCGTAGAACCTTTATTTGCCTCTCCCCGACCGGCGGCGTGCCGCCGTGTTGCGTTCTGAATTTTTTTGGGTTATCCTAGGTGAGTTGCCTACGGTATTCGCTGATAGGTCAACATCGGGATGTGGCGCAGCTTGGTAGCGCGCGTCGTTCGGGACGACGAGGTCGCAGGTTCAAATCCTGTCATCCCGACAACTAGCCCCGGTTCATTGGACCGGGGCTTTGTCGTACCCGCAGTATTTCTTCCACGGTATTTCTGCCCAGATTCCTCAGCAAATCCCCGGCACATATTCTGCCGCAGATGCTAAGTACATAGAAGCGACCCTCTACCCGCGCAGATACGCAGGTAGAGGGTCGCTTTCTAGGTTATGGATCT
>ERZ773071.114-NODE-114-length-14810-cov-4.78746_pt1 | contig 14810 bp, 5 predicted proteins | sample MGYA00580621_ERZ773071 | MGnify/ENA primary metagenome ERZ773071 (study PRJEB29015, sample SAMEA2738136) | human oral metagenome | biome: human oral; feature: human-associated habitat; material: saliva | place: China | collected 2211 ... | reverse complement strand
GAGCGGACAGACCACGCAGGACGCTCAGCCGCCGACGACCGACGAGGTCGACCCTGCCGCAGTCGTCACGATCGTCGTCCAGCTCGACGACGGTGCAGACCGCGCGGCCTCCCTCGCCTCGATCAACGAGGCCGTGGCCGGTGCGTTCCCCGGCTCTTCCGCCCAGGTGGAGCGCCAGTACGACAAGGCCATGCAGGGCTTCGCGCTCAGCGCCCCCGCCGGCTCCCTCGACGTGATCCGCGCGGTGAGCGGCGTCAAGGCCGCCTTCCTCGATCGCGAGACCCATGTCGATGGAGTCGATGACCAGGTCGCCGGAGAGGGTGCGACGAACTCCTCGCGCATCTCCACCCAGAACCCCGACAACCTCAGCGCCCAGCTGATGATGCACGCCGACCAGATCACCCAGAAGGGCGACGGCAAGGTTGTCGCCGTCATCGACACGGGCGTCGACATGACGCACCCCGCCTTCGCGGGCGCCCTGCACGGGACTCCCGGGCTTTCCGAGGACAAGGTTGAGGCCCTGACCCCCCAGCTGGGCGACGGCAAGACCGGCAGCTACGTGTCCGAGAAGTTCCCCTTCGCCTACGACTACGCGGATAACGACCCGGACGCCTCGCCGACCGACAAAGCCGGATCGCACGGCACGCACGTCGCCGGCATCACCGCGGGCAACGCGGGCGAAATCGTGGGCATCGCCCCCGACGCGCAGATCATCGTCGCCAAGGTCGCCAGCAGTACCAGCGGCGGCATCCCGGACTCGGCGCTGCTCGCTGCCCTTGACGACATGGTCGTCCTGCGCCCCGACGTTGTGAACCTGTCCCTCGGACAGACCGGCGGCATGGATAACGAGGCCGACTCCATGTATGCGACCGTGTTCAAGAGCCTCCAGGACGCCGGCGTCACCGTGAATGCGGCTGCCGGCAACGAGTACACGGCCGGATACGGCAACCTCTCCGGCAAGAACCTGCCCTTCGCCTCCGACCCCGACTCCTCCGTCCTGTGCGAACCGGCGTCCTACTCCTCCGTCGTGTCCGTGGCCTCGGTCGACAACTCGCTGTCGCACAGCGCCTTCACCGTCGGCGATCGCGACATCGCCTACCAGCGCGCCGGCGGCGCCGACGGCCAGAAGATGCCCGACCTGTCCGAGCTGACCGGCGGTCCTTTCGAGTACGTCGACGGGGGCATCGGTTCACCTGAGGATGGAGCGGCCCTGAAGGCCAAGTACCCCGAGGGCCTCGCGGGCAAGATCGTGCTGGTCAAGCGCGGTACTCTCACATTCCAGGACAAGTTCAACAACATTGCCGGCTCCAAGCCCGCCGGCTTTATCGTCTACAACAACGTGCCCGGTGACTCGCTCGTGGTCATGAGCCTGGCGACGGACGGCGTGCCCGCCGCGTTCATCTCCCAGGCTGACGGTGAGGCCATGCTGGCCGCCGCCGACCACCACCTGAGCGTCGCCCCCGGCAAGGTCGTGCCCCCGAGCTCGAAGTACTCCATGTCGGCCTTCTCTTCGTGGGGCGTCACCCCGGACCTGCGCCTCAAGCCCGAGGTCAGCGCCCCTGGTGGCAACATCTACTCGGCTGTGCCCGGCGGCACCTATGAGTTCAAGTCCGGCACCTCGATGGCAACCCCTCAGATGGCGGGTGTCAGTGCCCTCGTCCTGCAGCGCGTTGAGAGCGATCCTCTGTTCGCGTCCATGAGCGCGCGCGAGAAGGTGGATGTCGTCCAGAACCTCATCATGGGCACGGCGACCCCCGTCGTCGACCCCCTCCAGGACACTGGCGCCCCGTACTCACCGCGCAAGCAGGGCTCGGGCCTGACGAACGTCCTGGCGGCCACGACCTCGTCCGTGTACCCGACCGTGGTCGGCGCCCCCGAGCAGTCCCGGCCCAAGGCGGACTTGGGGGACGGCACGAAGGGCTGGCACTTCGACGTCACGCTGCACAACCTGTCCGGCGCGGAGGCCACCTACGCGCTGAGCTCGCAGGCCCTCTCCGAGATCGTTGACGGTGGGTTCTTCACCGGCAAGTCCGCCGATTGGCGAGGCAAGGGCGTGGACATCGCCTACTCCGGCGCGGCCGTGAGTGGCACCGGTGAGGGCGCGACCGTTACCGTTCCCGCGAACGGCGAGGTCACGGTGGGCGTGGATGTCAAGCCTGGCTCCGACTTCGACTTCTCCGTCGCGCAGAACACGCCCAACGGCACCTTCCTCGATGGATTCGTGCGTTTCGCCTCGAAGACCGCGTCCCAGCCCGACCTGACTGTGCCCTACTTGGGCTTCTACGGTGACTGGGGCAAGGCCCCCATTTTCGACGCCCTCGCCTCCGAGGACGGGGCTCACACGCTCGCCTCCTGGGTCTACAACGGATCCACGCGCCAGCAGCTGGGATACAACCCCCTGGTCAAGGATGCTGATCGTATCGGTCTGCCCAGCTCGAGCAAGAACGTCCTCTCTCGCTCGGTTGCCTCGGGCGCTCCCACGATTCTCGAACCCCGCACGGGCACGCTGCGCAGCGTGCACACGATCAACGCCGCGTACACGAACGCTGCGGGAGAGACGATCGCGTCCTTCACGCGCTACCAGAACTGGAAGTCCGCGCTGGATTCGTCCGGAAGGATGACGTGGGTCGAGCGGGGACGTGAGCCGCTGGTCCTGGATCTGCGCGACGCCGAGTACAGGAACCTGCCCGATGGTGTGTACAAGCTGACGCTGTCCGCGCACAACGACGGCCCTTCGCAGGCCGAGCAGTCGATCTCCTACGAGTTCCGCATCGACACGGCCGCGCCCGTTGTCTCCAACCTGGAGTACAAGGGCGAGGGTGCCGACACGGTCGTGTCCTTTGACGTCACCGACGCGTCCCCGCTGGCCGCGTTCGACCTGCATGACCCGGCCGACGGCCTGTGGTTCTACCGCCACGTGTTCGCGGACAACGAAGGAACGGTCGGGGCTGACGGAACCTACACGTACCACGTCGAGGTTCCCATGTCGGCCATCTCGCAGGGGTGGGCCGATCAGGGTGGCTCCGGCGAGGTCATCGCCCACCCCTACGTCCTCGCGTGGGATTACGGACTGAACCACTCCAAGGCAGCGACCCTTGACCTGCCGTCGGATAACCCAGGCGTGTGCGTCACGGCTGACGGCGGCCACTGGGCGAAGGACTTGCGTGGCTGGTGGTACCAGTGCGCCAACGGGAAGGAGTACCTCAAGAACGGCTGGTTCACGATCGGTGGCAGGGACTACCTGTTCGGCTCCGACGGCTACATGATGACCGGCTGGCTCCGGCGCGATGACGGTGCGTGGGTGTACGCAAATTCCGAGGGCGCCCTGGTTGGCGGCTGGGTGTTCGACGAGAGCTTCGACGGTGCTTACTGGTACTACCTGGATCCGGCCACGAAGGTCATGAAGACCGGGTGGGTCGCCGACGGCGGCTCGTGGTACTACCTCACCGGTAGTGGTGCGATGGCCACCGGATGGGTGCGCGATGGCGGCTCCTGGTACTACCTGAAGGATTCGGGCGCGATGCACACCGGATGGTTGAACCTCGACGGTACCTGGTACTACCTGGGACCCGATGGAGCAATGTTCACCGGCACGCACGTGATCAACGGACGCACCTACGTCTTTGACACAAGTGGGGCATGGATTGGCTGAGCTGAGCTGATCCGCGCCTGACGGTGCTCTTCTCCGGGTCCGGGAACGTTGCTATGTAAGCGTTCTCGGACCCGGAATGATTCTGACAGTAAAATATTGTCCAATCGTTTCCCAATGTGAAACAAAGTTTGTCACCTGCATTCTTTACGGTATTTTGACAGTGGTGGCCGGTACGACGGAGTCCCCTCCGCCTGCCAACACGGTCGCCCGTCGACACATTGGAGTACGCACATGACAACGAAGAAACCAGCGGCGTTCCTCGCGTTCGCCGGCGCCTGCGCGCTCGCCCTGACAGGGCCCGCGGCTCTCGCAGCGCCGCCCTCGGACACCCACCCCGCTTCCGGTGCCACGGCCTCGTCCCTGCCCGTCGGTGACGTCGATACCGCGCTCACCTCGAAGAGCGGGCAGACCTCTTTGCCCGACCAGGTCGCGCCGACCGCCGAGCAGGACCCCTCCGCGATCGTCGGCATCATCGTGCAGCTGCACGAGGGTGCGGACCGCGCCGCAGCCCTCGCCTCGATCAACGAGGTCGTGGCCGCCGCATTCCCGGGCGCATCCGCCCAGGTGGAGCGCGAGTACGACAAGGCCCTCGAAGGCTTCGCGCTCAGCGCCCCCGCCGGCTCCCTCGACGCGATCCGCGCGGTGAGCGGCGTCAAGGCCGCATTCCTCGAGCGCGAAACCCGCGTCAGTGACGTTGACGAGGTCGATGCCGAGGGCGGCACCCAGGCGCCCCGACTGTCGACCCAGAACCCTGACAACCTCAGCGCCCAGATCATGATGCACGCCGACCAGCTCACCCAAAAGGGCGAGGGCAAGGTCGTCGCCGTCATCGACACCGGTGTCGAGATGACCCATCCCGCGTTCGCGGGTGCCATGGCCTCGACGCCCTCGCTCACCGCCGACAAGGTTGCGGCCCTGACCCCGAAGCTGGGCGACGGAAAGCTGGGAGTGTACGTCTCTGAGAAGTTCCCCTTCGCCTACGACTACGCGGACGGCGACAACGATGCTATGCCGGCCAAGGGATCCTACGGCTCCCACGGCACGCACGTCGCCGGCATCACCGCAGGCAACGCAGACCAGATCATCGGCGTGGCCCCCGAAGCTCAGATCATCGTCGCGAAGGTCTCGCGCAGTGAAGACGGAGAAATCCCCGACTCGGCGCTGCTCGCCTCCCTCGACGACATGGTGGTCCTGCACCCCGACGTCGTGAACCTGTCCCTCGGACAGCTCGGCGGCATGGACAACGAGGCCGACTCGGTGTTCGCCTCCGTCTTCAAGAAGCTCCAGGACGAGGGCATTTCGGTCAATGCCGCGGCCGGCAACCACTACTCGGCCGGGTACGGCAACACTTCCGGACGCAACCTGCCCTACGCCTCGGATCCCGACTCCTCGACCCAGTGCGAGCCCGCCACCTACTCGTCGGTCCTCGCCGTCGCCTCGGTCGACAACCTCCTGTCCTACAACGCCTTCACCGCCGCCGGAAAGGACATCGCCTACCAGCGTGCGCGCGGTGCGAACGGCGAGAAGGTCGCCGAAATCGCCGAGCTGGCCGCCGGATCCTACGAGTACATCGACGCCGGATACGCGACTGAGGAAGACGCCGCAGCCCTCACCGCCAAGTACCCCGATGGCCTGGCCGGCAAGTTTGCCCTGGTCTCGCGTGGCAAGCTGACATTCCAGAAGAAGATCGAGAACCTGGCGGCGCTCAAGCCCGCCGGCATTCTCGTCTACAACAACGTCGCCGGCGACTCGCTCATGCTTATGAGCATCACGACTCTGGACGTGCCCGCCGCCTTCATTTCGCAGGAGAACGGCCAGGCTATGCTGGCGGCCGCGGATCATCACCTGACCCTCGTGGACGGCAAGACCATCACCCCGAGCTCGAAGTACTCCATGTCGGACTTCTCCTCGTGGGGCGTCACCCCGGACCTGCGCCTCAAGCCTGAGGTCAGCGCCCCCGGCGGCAGCATCTACTCGGCCGTCCTCGACGGCAAGTACGACCACCTGTCTGGCACGTCCATGGCGACCCCGCAGATGGCCGGCGTCAGTGCCGTCGTGCTGCAGCGCGTCCAGTCCGACCCGCTCTTCGCCTCGATGAGCGCGCGCGAGAAGGTCGACGTCGTCCAGAACCTCATCATGGGCACCGCCCGCCCGCTCGCGGACGCGGCACAGACGACCGGTACCTTCTACTCGCCGCGCAAGCAGGGCTCGGGCCTCGTTGACGCGGTCGCGGCCACGACCTCGTCCGTGTACCCGACCGTCGTCGGCGCCGCCGAGCAGTCCCGACCCAAGGCCGACCTGGGCGACGGCACCACCGGATGGCACTTCGCCGTCACCCTCCACAACCTCTCCGACACCCCGGCCACGTACGAGCTCAGCTCCCAGGCCCTGTCCGAGAACGTTGACGGCGGCTACTTCACCGGCAGCTCCACCGATTGGCGAGGCCGCGGCGTGGAAATCGCGTACTCGGGCGCCGCGTCGGCGTCGGGTGAGGGTGCGACCGTCACCGTCCCCGCGAACGGCGAGGCCACCATCGGAGTCGACGTGAAGCCGGGCAGTGAGTTCGCTGCCTTCGCCACGGCCAACACCCCCTCGGGGACCTTCCTCGACGGATTCGTGCGCTTCACCTCGCGCACCGAGTCCCAGCCCGACCTGACCGTGCCCTACCTGGGCTTCTACGGTGACTGGGGCAAGCCCGCGATCTTTGACCAGCTCGCCTCCGACGGGTGGGGCCACGCGCTGCCCTCGGGCATCTACAACGGCGCGAGCGGCAACATCTTGGGCTACAACCCGGTTATCAAGACGAGCGACCTTGTGGGTCTGCCCCGCGCCGACCGCTACGTCGTCTCCCGTTCCGAGGCCTCGGGCGCCCCCACGATCCTCGAACCGCGCACGGGCACACTGCGCAGCGTCCACACGCTCAACACCGTGTACACGAACGCCGCGGGCGAGAAGGTCGCCTCCTTCACGCGCTACCAGAACTGGAAGTCGGGCATCAGCCCGAGCACCGGCAAGATGACCTGGGTGGAACAGGCCCACGAGTCCACGGCCCTTGACCTGCGCTCCGACGCGTTCAAGAACCTGCCGGACGGTGCCTACAAGCTGACGCTGTCCGCGCACAACGACGGCCCCTCGCAGGCCGAGCAGTCGATCTCCTACGACTTCCGCATCGACAGCGTCGCACCCGTCGTCTCCAACCTGGAGTACAAGGGCGAGGGCGCCGATACGGTCCTGTCCTTCGACGTCGCTGATGCGTCGCCGCTGGCGGCGATCGACCTGCACGATCCCGCCGACGGCTTGTGGTTCTACCGCCACGTCTTCACGGACGCCGAAGGCACTGTCGGGGCCGACGGAACCTACGCGTACCACGTCGAGGTTCCCTTCAAGGACATCGACGCCGCGTGGGCATATCAGGGTGGCTCCGGCACCGTCATCGCCCACCCCTACCTGCTGGCCTGGGACTACGGCCTCAACCACTCCGAGGCAGCGACCCTCAACCTGCCCTCCGACAACGCCGGCACCGCTGACGCGTGCGCGAGCACCGATGGCGGCCACTGGGTCAAGGATGGCGCCGGCTGGTTCTACACCTGCGCCGACGGGACGAGCTACCTCAAGGGCGGCTGGTACACGATCAATGGCTCGGAGTACCTGTTCGGCCCGTCGGGTTACCTGGCGACCGGATTCCTCAAGCGTGCCGACGGCCAGTGGGTCTACGCAAACGACTCGGGCGCCCTCGTGGGCGGCTGGGTCCGCGACGGCGGCTCCTGGTACTACCTGGATCCGGCCACGAAGGTCATGACGACCGGATGGGTCGCCGACGGCGGATCGTGGTACTACCTCACCGCTTCCGGTGCGATGGCCACCGGCTGGGTGCAGGTTGACGGCAGCTGGTACTACCTGAATGCCTCCGGCCAGATGGCCACCGGTTGGCTCAACGTGGGCGGCTCCTGGTACTACCTGTCACCCTCCGGCGTCATGCTGACGGGCACCCAGGTCATCAATGGACGTACCTACGTGTTCGACGCGAATGGGGTCTGGGTGCGCTGACGCGCATCGCACCTGAATCACTGATTCGCTCATGCACGAGGCCGGGGCCCGGGAACGCTCACTGCGAGTGCTCCCGGGCCCCGTCGCATGCACCCACGGGTGTCCGCGTGCGTATACGAATGCCGCAATGTCGGTAGTCGCTGCGGTATGTTGGAAGCAGCGACACCCCTCGATGTCGCCTCGTCTCTGCGTCGAATGTATGGGAGTGCAGTCCATGAACAAACCAGCCGTTTTCCTGGCCGGGGTGGGCACGTGCGCGCTCGCGGTCGCGAGCTGCTCTCCCGCACCGTCCTCGCCGACCCCCGCGACGCCCTCCGATGCCGGCGCCGACTCGGCCCAGTCCGCTCCGGGAGCCATGGCCTCGCCAACGATCGACCCCGACACCGCACTCACGTCGAAGAATGGCCAGGGCGGACCGAGCGCGCAGTCTGGCAGCCAGGACGCCGATAGCTCGGTCGTCGTCATTGTGCAGCTCGAGGAGAGCGCCGACGGCGAGGCGACCCTCGCCTCGATCAACGAGGCCGTGGCCGCGTCCTTCCCGGGCACCCCCGTGTCTGTCGAACGCGAGTACCGCAACGCCCTGCGCGGCTATGCGCTGCGCGTGCCTGACGGGTCGCTGGACACGATTCGCTCGGTGAGTGGCGTCCAAGCGGTGTACCCGGACGGCAACAACCGCCTCCACTGAGACGGTATCCGGCTGCCTCGCGCCGGGGCACGTGACAGCCGGATACCGATTGCGTCAGTGGGGCGTTCCCTAGATCAGGTCCTTTTTCTCCATGTACTTCATGGCCAGCCAGCCCAGCGGGATGCGGCCGTAGAAGGTAACGAGACGGTAGAGCAAGGCCGTCGCGATGGCAACCGACGAGGAGATGCCAGCGACCGTCAGGCCCGAGGTCAACGCCGTTTCAACCGTACCGATACCGCCCGGCGAGGGGATGAAGGAGCCGGCCGCGTTCGCCGTCAGGTAGGTGAGCGACACCGTGGAGAAGTTCAGCGAACCGCCCATGGCGAGCAGGGCCGTCCAGAACGAGCCCACGTAGCCGATGTTCATCAGCAGGTTGCCGCCCAGGACCGCGGCGAGGCGACGTGGCTTGCCGATGATCCACAGGAGGCGCGGGTAGACCTGCTGCCAGGTCGGCTGGATCTTCGACCAGATCCAGCGGCGCACCTTCGGCACGGCGACGATGACGCCGACTGCGACCATGACGAGCGCGACGACACCCAAGATCGTGCCGTAGGGGACCGACACGGACAGGGAGGATCCTGCGATCACCATGACGAGCAACAGCAGGATGATCGTGACGAGAGCCTGCGAAATCTGCATGAGCGTCACCGTCGTGACCGCCATCGCGGTGGGAACGCGGCGCTTGCGCAGGTAGCGCAGGTTGAGGGCGGCGGGGCCCACGCCGGCGGGCGCCACGATCGTGATGATCGAGGCTGCGACCTGGGCGATGAACGTGTCCTTGAAGGTCAGCTTCTCGGAAGACAGGGCGATGAGCGGGACTGCCGAGCCGACCCAGATGAGGCTTCCGAGCAATGCCGAGGCGAGCATCCACCACAGGTTCGCGCTCTTGACCGTGGAGACGATGTCGTTGAAGTTGAGCGAACCGACGACGATGAAGACGGCGATGAACGCCACCGCGATCGTGAAGATCGTGCGCGGGCGGAATCGCTGTAGGTCCGCGGTCGGAGCGGTCTCGGCCTCGGAGTCGCCCACGAGGGCCGCACGCAGCTCGCCCAGCAGGTCGGAACGGCGCAGGCGCTGATTGATCGCCGCGGGAAGGACGGGCTTCTGAATGACGGGGGCACACGCGATCAGCGTCTCCTCGCCGACGCAGCGCCGACCCGCCTCGAGCGCGCGCTCGGGGCCCACGGCCAGTGCGGTCAGGACCAGCATCTGCGCGATGTCGATCGACTGATTCAGCTCGGTCGTGGCGACCTCGCCCTCATCCCAATCGAGCAGCCACACGTCCGACGACTCATCGACGACGACCGCCTCGGGGGTGAGAGCGCGGTGCGAGATGCCGCGTGAGTGCGCGAAGTGCAGCTGCTCCCACGCACGGTCCAGGATCTCGTCCGACGCGTTCTCGCCGAGTTCCGTGAGCGGAGTCGTCGGGGGCAGCGCCGACATGACCATGATGATCGAGTCGGAGGCCGAAGCGATGCCGATCGGTTCCTGGGTGAACATGCCGGCGCGTAGCGCCTGAAGCGTCGTGAAAGAGGACCGCTCGGCCTGCGCCTTGAGGGAAGGGGAGACCCAGCGACTGATGCCGCGCAGACGCAGGTTGTTCCACATCTCGACGATTGTGCCGGTCAGCTCCTGGCCGGGGTCCATGGCGATGATCTCGTAGGCCAGGCCGGTGTCGCTCCATGCCTGGTAGTGACGGTGATGGTCGTCGGTCGGGCGGCGCGTGACCGTGATGTCCATGTCGCCCAAGTCGGCGGGCATCTGGGTGAGGCGGCCGCGCGAGTTCTCGGCGACGGCCCAGGTGGCCAGGGGTTCCTCAGTCGTATCGAGGTCGGTGCGCACGATCCGCGAGGGCGTGATGCCGATACTCAGGAGCGCCTCGACGAGTTTGGCTCCCTTCGCCCGCTGGTCGTCGTAGCCCATGATCCAGCGCGAACCTGAGCCGAAGGCGCGGCCCAGGAAGACCGAGATGAAGGCGACGGGCAGGGTCATCGAGGAGCGCAGGACGCCGAGGACGAGAATGATCCACAGGCCCGTCCAGCCCCACTTGATGGCCTTCATCGACTGGGCCTCGCCGGCGGAGGTGAACAGGGCGCTCAGGGTGACGATGACCAGGTTGATGGCGATCACACTGCCGGTCTGCGAGCCCTGCGTAGCTATCGCGCGGTCCACGCTCAGCGGTGCGGTGAGGTAAGCGGGCAGTAGCCCGGTCAGGACGGCAATGATCCATCCGCCGACCGCCGCAACGACGCTGGTCACGAGGGCCTGGATGATCGCCTGGAGGCGCTTGCGCAAGGCGAGGGAGATGATCACGAGGATCGGCGTGATCAGGATGATCAGGCCCTCGACCAGGCTGACGGGCAGGATCAGGATCTGGCGGATGAGCTGGAATTTGAGGACGTCCATGGTGACGCCGTGTGTCGTGGCGCTGGCCACCGTTCCGATGGTCCAGATGATGAGGATCGCGATGAGGGAGATGACGACGTCGACGAGATCTTCGCGGCGGCGGCGCACGCTCGTGATGCGGTCCGCGATGTAGACGGGGCGGGGCAGGCGCATGCGGCGCACGGGCAGGTTCGCCGCGATTTCGCCGGTAGCAGGGGATGCTGCGAGTTCGATGTCCTCCTCCTCGTCGTCGGCGCTGACCTCTGCGTTGGTCTCCGTGGTGGCCTCTGGCGCGCTGTCCTCGGCCTCGTCGGCGGGTTCCTCGTGGCCCGTTTCGGAATCATCGGCCATGGGTGCGGGCGGGGGAAGTAGGGGATCCGCCGCGCTCTCGTCATTTGACGACGAGGCCGGGGCGCCCTGGTCGGCGTCCGCCTGGATGGGAGGAATGCTGGGCGGCATGGCCACGGGCGTGGTCGTCGCGTCCGGAGTGACGACGGGCTCCATGACTTCGGTGCGCGCCTCCGAGGAGGGGACCTCCGGGGGCGGGGGAGCCTGAGGGGGAGCCCCGGCCTCGTCGATCATCCCCATCAGCGCATCCACCCCGGATGCCGAGGGGTCGGCAGAGGAATCGGGGACGAAGAGGATGTTCGTGTCCCCGACCGGAGAGCCGTCGTGTGAATCCTTGCGCTTCCTCATGCGGCCTATCCTATATTCGCGGTCAACAAAGGTAGGGTTAGGGTGATACATTCCCGGCAGAAAAGGGCCCTATCGTGACCTGGTCGACACTCGTGACCGCATCAGATCCGTCGATGCTGCACACCGTTATCGAGTGGTTTAAAAATCCTGAGACGCTGCTCGTCGCCATGGGGCCGTGGGTGCTGTGGGGAACGATGCTCATCGTCCTCATCGAGTCCGGTGTCCTGTTCCCGGTGCTGCCTGGTGAATCCCTGTTGTTCACCGCAGGCCTGCTCCATGACCGCCTCGGACTGCACCTGCCGACGCTCATCCTCCTCGTCGTCGTCGCTGCCTTCATCGGTGCGCAGATCGGCTATTTCCTGGGCGCCAAGTGGGGGCGTCGCTTCTTTAAGCCGGATGCTCGATTCCTCAAGACCGCGCACCTGGAGAAGGCGGAGCACTACTTCACGAACTACGGCGGTCGCTCGCTGGTCATCGGACGTTTCATCCCCTTCGTGCGCACCTTCATCCCGATCGCCGCTGGCATGGCCCGCTACCCCTACCCGAAGTTCCTGGCCTTCAACACGCTGGGAGCCGTCGTGTGGGGTGCCGGCTTCATCCTCGTGGGTGCGCTCCTGGGCAACGTTCCCTTCGTGCACGACAATCTGACGCTCATTCTCGGCGTCATCATCCTCGCGTCGGTCCTGCCCGTCATCATCGAAATCGTGGGCAAGCGCCGCGCCGCTTCCAACAAGGAGTAAGTCATGCTCGCCTGGTGGATGCTGCTCCCGACCCTGCTGGCCATGATGGTCGCCCTGGTCCTGCCGGGGTTCATGTGGTTGAGGGCGGGAGGACGCTCGTCGCTCGTCGCGATTGGCGCGGCTCCGGCGTTCACCTTTGGCCTGGTCACGATCCTGTCTGTCGCCTACCCGGCGCTCGATATTGAGTGGGAGCCCTCGACGGCGCTGCCGATCCTCGGCATGAGCGCCCTCGGAGGCGCTGGCGCGTGGAGCCTGAGCTTCTTCCGCCGCAGCAACGACGGATTCTCCTTGAGGGGAGTCCCCCTGCGCGAGGCCATCGGTGTGCGCAAGCCGATCGGTGGCCGTCAGGCAGCGATCCGCGCGGCCACGTGGGGAGCGATCCTCGTGGGCTTCGTCCTCGCGGCCCTTCCCCTCGTGATGGGCGCGATCCCCTCGAACCCCATCCAACAGTGGGATCCGACGTTCCATCAGAACGGCGTGCACGCAATCCTCTACGGCAAGAACGCCAGCCCCTTCGGTGGCCTCCATGAGCTGTACGGCGGCCGCAACGTCTACTATCCGACGGGCTGGCACGCTTTCGTCTCCCTGTTCGCACGCTACGACTCGGTTGTCCAGGCCTCGAACGTGTCCTCGCTGGCGCTCATGGCCGTATGGGTGATTGGCCTGGCGGCGCTCGTCTCGGTGCTGACCGCCTCGCGCAGCGCGATCATGGCTGCGCCCATCATCGGCGGCATGCTGCTCAATATGCCCGCCGACGCGCTCACCATGTACAACCAGTGGCCCAACTCGACGGGAACCGCTCTGGTGCCGGGCCTGGCTGCTATCGCGATCGTCGCCGGGCGTCGGCTGGCGGCCGACCTGCGCGCGGGTGATGGGCTGCGCGCTTTCATGCGTCGAATTCCGCAGGCGGCGTTCCTCCTCATTGGTGCCATCGGCCTCGTCGGCGCGCACCCGAGCGCGGCCTTTTCGATCCTCGCGTTCCTGATTGCGCCGCTCCTCGCCTCTCTCGCGTCCCTCGCCCGACGTGCCTATGGGCGCGGTGGCCGAGGTCAGCTCGCTGCCCTGGCGTGGGGCGCCATCGCGTTTGTCGTCGTCGCGGCGCCGCTCCTCGCGCTGTCGTCGTCAAAGATCCGGGCCATGGGCAGTTACCGGCGCGACGGTAGCAACTGGGGCGAAGCTTTCAGCCACGCCTTCCTGCCCTACCCGCCCTTCTCCAACACCGCCGGCAACCTTCAGTGGATGATCGTCCAGCTCATTCTCCTGATCATCGGTATCGCGGCGACCGCCCGCCTCCACCTGCTGTTCCGTCGCACGGATCCCCTGGAGCGTGCCGCCGAGCGCGCCGGACTCACCGACGACGCGGACGGGGACGAGGAGGAACTCACCCTGGCCTCGGCTCAGGACATCGAGGAGTCCGAGGAGGAGGCTCAGCCCCTGCCGTGCTGGCCCCTGTTCTCCTATGCGGTCCTCGCGGCTCTCACCGCCCTGGCGTATTCGCCTAACTCGGCGCTGCGCACATACCTGCTGGCCCCCTGGTACAAGGACGCCCGCCGCATCATGGGCGTCGAAGATATCGCTTTGACGATCCTCATGGCGGTCGGCGTCGCCGCCATCGTTCGAGTCATCCACGCTACGTGGACGAGCTCCCTGCAGCGGATCCTCGCCGAACGCGGAGCCGACGACAACATCGAGGCTCCGCGCTGGCCGATCCAGTTTGGCGTCGGCCTGCTCGTGCTGATCCTGTCCAGCTTTGGTGCGATCGACGCGCGAAACGCGGCAGTCGCCCACGTGTATGACCCGAATCGACTGGGAAAGCCGGGCATGGCCACGATGGGCGAGCTCGCCATGCTGCGCCGCATGCCTTACACGACCGCCCCCGATGCGGTCATCCTGGGCGACCCGATCGCGGGTGCGGCGTACACCGAGATGATCGGCGGACGCAAGGCGGTCTTCCCGCAGCTGAACACGGCCAATGCGGACGTCGCCTCGCAGAACCTCCTCATCCACCATTTCCACGATATCGCGACCAATCCCGAGGTGTGCGAGGTCGTGCGCAGGCTCGGCATCACGCACTTCTACGAAGAGGAAGACGGCTACTACTACAACTTCACGCGAGCCTCCCGGCACCCCGGTCTCTACGACGTGGACACGTCCACCGGTTTCGAGCTGGTTGACGCGGGCGGCACCGCGAAGCTGTGGAAGATCACCGCGTGTGGCGAGGTGACGCCGGGTGGCGGCCGCGAGGCCTTCGTGACCGGCGTGACCGGTAAGAGCGACTGACGCCCGGGCTGTTTCCCGAGGCGTGCCCGTGCTTTCGGGACACGCCCGTACGAGGCCCGCGCGGTCTCGGAACTCGCGCGATTGGCCACAATGCGCCCCCTGTCCTGAAACGAGGCAACGGAGCGAGCGCCGCTCTCGTTACCCTTGACACCATGACGACGAACATTCCCGGACCCGCGCCTCTCGGTGACAAGCTTCGTATCGCCTTCCTCGGCCCGTTCGGCACATTTACCGAGCAGGCCGTCCACCAGGTCGCCCCGGCCGGCGCGATCCTCATGCCGATGACGAGCGCCCCGCAGGCGCTCGCGGCCGTGCGCCGAGG
>ERZ773071.109-NODE-109-length-15519-cov-3.85347_pt1 | contig 15519 bp, 12 predicted proteins | sample MGYA00580621_ERZ773071 | MGnify/ENA primary metagenome ERZ773071 (study PRJEB29015, sample SAMEA2738136) | human oral metagenome | biome: human oral; feature: human-associated habitat; material: saliva | place: China | collected 2211 ... | reverse complement strand
AATGTTCATGTCGAGCGGGTACAGCTGCAGAATACGCAGAGTCTTACCGTTATTCGGGCCTGCCGCGGGGGTGCCCTCAAAAGTGTGAGTTGCCGTCATTAGGAGACCCTCTCAACGTCAGTGATCTTTGCGAGCTCTTCACGCAGAGCCAGCATTGCGGTGTAGGTGCAGAAAATACGCATGGGCGCGTTACCGCTGGAGGCAATGAAGCCCTTGAGCGCATCGGCGAGGTTCTCGTTGACCTCGTCAACCGTCACGCCATCATGCTCCAGGCGCAGCGCCATATCCCAGGCACGCACACCCGAAACCATCTGCACGCCGGTCTTCTTCAAGCTGTCGAAGTCGACATCCCACAGCCAGGACACATCACGACCGTCAGCGTACTGGTCGTTAATCGTAATCATGGTGGCGTAGTCGTCAGCGTTCGCGCTCGCCAGAGACAGGCGGAAACCGCTCGGGTTCTTCACCAGCAGCAGCTGCAGCGGGCGGCCGTTCACGTTCAGGGTCTCACCGCGACCGAAGGCGGGGGTAATCTTCGCCAGCTCGGCGATGAGCTTATCTTCGTTGAGCTTCTCGCCCATGACGGCGCGGGTCAGCGCCATAGCGCCTGCCGCGTTGAAGATGTTGTAAATACCGTAGAGGTTGATCTCGCCGACTCGCTCCACACCCGCCAGGTCGAACGTAGCGGAGGTGCCGGAGAACGCGGTCAGGGTGACGTCAGCGTCGGGCAGGGCTGCCTTCGCGACGGTGCCGCCGCGCATCTCATCATCCGAGGGGAAGTACGAGCGCAGGGACTCATCCAGACCGTAGTACTTGACGGTCACGCCAGGCTGCACGTTCTCAGCGAGGGAGCGAATGCGCGGGTCCTCACGGTTGAGCACCACGGTACCGGTCGTTGCGGAGGCGACAGTCGCCAGCATACGGCGGGTCGTGTCAATCTCACCGAAGCGGTCCAGCTGGTCACGCAGAACGTTCAGCAGCAGAGCGTAGTCGGGCTTGACGGCCTTCACGAAGTGCACGGCGTGCGCCTCATCCAGCTCAAGCACAGCAATATCAGCATCAAGCTTGCCGCCGAGAGTCATCTCGCCCAGCAGTGCCGCGGCGACACCGCGCACAAAGTTCGAACCGGTGCGGTTAGTGAAAACCTTCAGACCCTGAGCTTCAAGCAGCTGCACAGCCATCTTCGTGGTGGTGGTCTTACCGTTCGTGCCGGAGACAACAACCACGCCGTAGGGCAGCTTCGCGAGCTCTTCAGCGACGAAGTCGGGGTGCAATTTTTCCATGACAAGGCCGGGGAAGGCGGAGCCGCCGCCGCGAAGCTTAGTCGCGGCGCGTACGCCCTGGCCGAGAAGACGAATGAGGGGTTTGGACATGCTTACCATTTTAGTACACGCACGCCAGCGGCTGAATGGTCCGCCGGGCTCGTTCGCTCATGCCGGACGGGGCGGGGTTACTGAGGTTTTGGTGCAGCGGTTTTGGTGCGCCCGGGGTTTGGTGCAGGGCTCCGGCTAGGGCGAAGCGCCGGGGGTATTAGAAGAGCGAGCCCGCTTAGAACAGAGAACCCTGCACCCTCACCCGCGTGAACTCCTGCGCCGGCTCCACAAGCACATTCCGCCACGCGGCAGTATTCACCAGAAACGCCGCGTCAGCATCGCCGGTGTGGGCGCTCAAAAACTGACCCGCCGCACCCGTACAGAAGAAACCAGCCGCCCCGCTCTCGGTCCCGGGATCGCAGGGTGCCAGCGGTTCGGGCGATTGCGCGCGCAGTGCCGCATACGGGCGGTTCATGGCGAGCGACGGAATCCACGGCTCATCCAGGGCAGTGAGTGGCACCTGCGGCTCGGTGCGCGCCAGTTCGGCGAGCGCTTCGCGGGCGCGGGCGACCGCCTCCTGATGGGCAGTGCGAAGCTGCGCGCCGGGCAGCGGGTTCGTCCAGGCACGGTACTTGCTCGCCACCTGCTTGACCTGCGGAATCTTCGCGAGGGCGGTCACGGCATCTTCGGCGCGGCGAATGGCAAGGCCGTCGGGTGCGAGCGCAATGTAGGTGGCGGTGGCGACCGCCTGCTCGTCCAGGCGGCGCGGGGTCGAATGCAGGGAGCTCGTGCCGACCTTGTGCGTGCCGTCGGGGAAGGTCGCGATGTAGAGGCGATGCTCCAGCATGGCGTAGGCACGCATGGATTCGGTGAGCGTTCCGGGGTACAGGTGCGCGCTGTGCAGGGCGGTGAATTCGTCGCGGGCGGTGCAGCGCGGGCACTGCTGGCCACGCTGGATGCGGGTGCCCTCGGGACAGGGTACACGGCGGATTCCGGCGGAGGTAACCCCGGGTTCGGGGGCGGATTCGGAGGCAGCATCGGGGGCGGCGTCACCGCTTACGCCGGTGGTGTATCCGGCGCAGTAGCGGTAGAGTTCGCCCTCGCTATCGCGCGGAATACGCAGCCCCAGGTAGGCGCCGGGGGTCAGCGGAATCTGGATGCGCACCCCGCTCGGAACGCCAAGCTGCGCGGAGCTACTTTCCTGGATAGGGGCGCTCTCCCCCGCCGCTTGAGATGCCCGGTGATGAGCTCCTTCAGCGGCCCCGCCAATGGCTCCACCAGTTACAGGCACGACCGGTTCCACTTCAATGAGCGGGCGGCGATTGGACCAGCGGATCTGCCTCCAGATGAGCAGCTGCGGCGCGCCTGCAGAATCACCGGCGGCACCGGCATCATTACCGGCGGCGGGCACAGTAGCTACAGCAGGCACAGTAGCTACAGCAGGCGCGGCAGTGAACTCGTCGAAAGCAGTCTCAAGCAGGTTGGGGTAGTCCATAGCATTCCACTCTAGCGGGTCTGGCGCATCCAGTGCTGGCACATCTCACGGCTCTGGCGGGTTCACGGCGCAGCTGGCGGGACTACCCCAGACGCTCCGCTCATTCCCGCTGTACATTCCCCGGTGCACATCCTCGGGGCGCAAAAAGAGGCCAGCAGCCTTCACTCTGATCCGCACCCCTCGCAGTGTTGCCGCGCGTTCACGCACGGCGGGGTGGGTTCTCAGTTGAGGCGCTGACCTCTGTGGTTGAGGCAGGGGGCTTACCCTGCCAAGCCCGAAAGCGATCGGTGACCGCTATTTTTCGGTGAGCTATGCGGTGTTTCTGGAAGCCGGAAGCTTCCCAACAGCGTCGCTGCATTTAAAACTTTGCCATATCCAATGGACATAACATCATTCAAATACGCATCGACTGCCCAATCTGCGCATTTATGACGCAGAATTTCTATGCACTAGCTGGCAAATTGAAGCAATTAGTGCAAAATTTCAAAATCACCAAGCCGCTCAGCCGGACTATCTGACGGATGAACCACGCCATCTAGCTGAGGCGGGCAAACCCCTCCGCAATAGCCACACGCATATCGTCCAGCGTGCGGGACATAGTCTTGGTGTGAGCGATAATCGGCAGGAAATTCGTATCCCCACTCCAGCGCGGCAGAATGTGCTGATGCAGGTGATCAGCAATGCCCGCACCGCCCACCTTGCCCTGATTAATGCCAATGTTGAAGCCGTCATTATGCGACACCTCGCGCAGAACCTTCATGGCGAGCTGCGTCAGCTGCGCAATCTCCATGGTTTCTGCCTCGGTCGCATCGTCATAGAACGGGATGTGGCGGTACGGGCAGACCAGCAGGTGACCGGGGTTATACGGGTAGAGGTTGAGAATCACGAAGGCATGCTCGCCGCGGTGCACAATCAGCGACTCTTCGTCACTGCGGCTGGGCGCGGTGCAGAAGGGGCAGGTCTTCTCGGTGTAGTCCTTCTGGCCACCGCTCACGTAGGCGGTGCGGTGAGGGGTCCACAGGCGCTGGAACTGGTCCGGTGCGCTGGGTAGCTCGAAGGAATCCTGCACCGAGGCTGCGGTGCCATGCTCGGGGGTCGTGTTCTCGCTCATAGTCCCATTCTATAGCCCGCACGCGGCAACGGGAACGCCCCGTCCGTCATGCGTGCCAGATATGAGATAACTCCCCCGGCAGCGCGCTTAGCTGTGCTGCTTTTCCAGGTGAATGATGCGGGTGGCACCCTCAAAGGTCATGGGGAAGCTCAGCACGCCGTCCTCCATGACGAATTCCTTGGTTTCCTTATCGGAGGCGTACGGTGCGTGGCTCAGCTTCGCGTGGTCCACGTGCGAAATGTAGCTGAAGTTGCCGGTCTTCGCCTCGAAAGTGCCAGCCCAGAAGGGGGTTGCCAGCTCTTCGTGGTTCAGGTGGTAGGTGACCTCGATAATGCCGTCGTGAATGACTGCGTCCATGTAGTTCTCAAGGTTGGTAGAGTCCTGCTGAACCCAGGTGCCGTCCATGATTTTCTGCGAGCGCGCAACGGCTGCCGAGGAAGGCATGGGCGCCGCGGTGTATGCGGCAGGCTCCTGGTTGCTCGTGTTGTCCGGCGCGGGGGTCTCAGTAGGCTGGGTCGCAGCCGGGTGAATCGACGGGTCATGCGAGGCATTAACCGCCGCCTTAATTCCGGTGCTGTCATCGCCGGGGGCGGAAACGGCACTAGGCTCGACGGTTTCAAAAGCTGCGGGGTCAACAACCGCACTTGCGGAGGCGTTATTCGGTGCGGGTGCACACGCGGTGAGAGAGAGCGCGCCGAGTAGAGCGAGCGCGCCCAGAGTGGACTTAGGTACCACGAACGTGTCCTAACAGAGTTATGTGTTTGAGTGAGTTTGTGAGTTGAGTGGTGCCTCCCCGTGAGTGAGGTGGGGATACGACGACACCCCGTAGCGCATTGAGGCTACAGGGCGTTCGATAACCGGCACGGTAGATAGTTTATAGGCTCTGGCTAGGAGTTTCACCAGTGGCGGCCATTTTTAAAAGATAGTTTGGTCACATTAGATCTTAAGTTGAGGGGTTTTTCGCGCACACGAGCCCCAATTTGCACTCTCCACGGGCTAATTTTGCCTCGACAAGGCGAAATATCCCGCACGGTGGCGTGGGCGGCAATTTTCTTGCCTTCGTCTTGCCTTCGCGTGGGCTCGGCACCCAAACCCACCGCTTCAATAAGTATGCGGTGTGGGTTTGAGCGCCAAGCCTCAACTGAACTGTTATATCTGCGCTGCTATCTGCGCTACCGCAACCGAGCCGCTACAGCCCGGTTACTGTCCGCAGGGTATTTGCGAGCGGACTACTGCTTGCGGGAACGTAGCGAGAACTTCTCACGAATAATCGTGAACGTCTGGCGGGTCTCCTCCAGCAGGGCGACCGGCTCCTGCTCGCGCACCGCAACCTCATGAGATGCCGAGGAGTCGGCAGGTTCACCAGCCCGCGCGGCGCCGGGCGCGGTGTTCGGGGGTAGCCTCCGCAGAAGCTGCCGCAGCAGCACCCGGAGCGCCAGGAGTACCAGGGGCAGTAAAGCCCGCGGCGGCGCTGAAACCGGCGCGGCGTGCCGCCTCCGCCTCCGAAGGAACGGGGTGCACGCCCTCCTCATCTACGACCTCACGCAGCCTGCAGTCGTGGGCTTCACGGCGCGCATACTCACGAGCTAGCAGGGCGCGCAGCTCAGAAATCTCCTGGCGAAGATCGTCCACGTCAGCCTTGGTTGCGGGGTACTCCTGCTCCTCCCTGCCACCAAACTTTTCGATAATCCAGCTCGCGAGCGCACCGGTAGCAACCGCGACCAAGCCCCCGCCGTACAGCATGACGATCACGGCGATGACCCTGCCGATACCGGTGACCGGGTAAACGTCTCCGTAGCCGACCGTGGTGAGGGTCGTGAACATCCACCAGTAGGCGGTGGGCAGGTCACGAATCATCGCGCCCGGCTCGGAGGACTCCACCGAATAGATCGACAGGGCAAACATGAAGATGAAGATCGCGGTGTAGCCGAAGAGCTTCATCCCCAGTTCGGAGAGCCTCTTGTATTGGCGGTTGGCGGTCATATAAATCATGGAGAGGAAGCTGACAATACGCCACGCGGGCAGCAGCACAATCGCCAGGTTCATCAGGTTATGCGTGATGAAGTAGAGTCGCCGCGGCGCCAAGTACAGGCGAATGCAGTAGTCGGCGGCGAATAGGCCCCACAGGATCATCTGAATGATGTTGAGGTACGCGTCGTACGGCTCCTGAATGCGTGTGCTCATGATGGGCGCGGCGAACGCGAGCAGGTACAGTACGGACGCCACGAACATGGGCGTGGAGGAGCGTTCCTCCCACGCCGCCAGGTTCTTCTCGCCGCGGTACTTGCTGAGCGTGCGGAACAGGCGGGTGCGCGGGGCGCGACGCGGCGGGTCCGTGACGGTGCGGGTGACCGTGCGGATAGTCGTGGTGTGCGTTTCAGGTTCGCCTACATCAATAATCTCGGCGTCACCATCGGGGTTACCCTGGGTGCCCGCTTTCTGGTCGCCCTTGCCGTGCGGGTGATGCGTGGTGCGGGTGATGCGACGCTCCTCGCGGTGCGTACCGTCCGGCGCGTCGGTGGTGGCGTATTCTTCGACGACCTCTTCGTAGTCGTCGGGGTCCAGGTCGGTGGAGTAGACGGAGTGGGTGCTGTCCAGGCGGGCGCTATCAATCTGCACGGCATCAACCTGTACTGCCTCCATGCCGGGGGCGGTAGCCTCTGCGGGGCTACTTGCTGCAGCACTAGTTTTGGCGGCACTGGATTCTGCCGGTGCCGACTGGGTATAACCAGCCTTCGTGGTATTCTCAGCGGCGGCTTCAGATGCGGTAGTTTCAGATGCAACAGTTTCAGGGCGCGCAGACGCACCCACCGGGCTGTTCCCCGGAATATTGCCCGAGGTATTCCCCGAGGTATTGGGTGCTGTGCCGTTCTTTACCGTGTTGTCTGTCTGGTTCTGTTCTGCCTTATCCATAGTGTGAATGATACTCCACGCCGTTGCGTTTGCGTTTCTATTTCGTTGCACTGTGACCTTGTGCTGTGACCTTTGGGCGGCGGTCTTTACACCGCGGTTTTGTGCACGATACTGTGTCGAAATCGGGCGGCGGTTCGGTTGCGGTGGAGAACCGTTCGGGTGCGAAGATGACGGTGTATTGTGCGGGTGTGGATCGTAAGGAGCGTAGTGTGCCTGCGGGTGGCCGCGTGTTTGTGGAGGATTTGGGGGTGCGTGCTTCGGCGGGTTCTCCCCTATTTTGTGGTGTGGTGACTTCTGATAGTACTGCTAGCTGGAATGTTACGGCCCTCGGCGGGCGTGCCTAAGAGCAGCTGCGGCGCTAATAAAGCCTGCACAAGGGAAAACAGGCACCTCTGCCAACGATTATCTTTCGTATTAGAGGTATATTAAGAACGGACTACCCGCCGTTATTAACCAGCCGTTATCAATCAATGGAGATACACCGATGACCGCTCAGTCGCCTGATACCACTGAGGTTGAACTTCCCAAGTTCTACGAATTCATTCCCAGCATTCTTGCTTACCTATCTGACGGCAACTCCCGCACCAATAAAGAGATTTATAGCGCTGTAGCAGAGCGCTACCCGCTTTCTGACGAGCAGCTACTACCCTACCTGCCGAACGGCAAGCGTCCCGTCTATGTGGACCGCATTAGTTGGGGCTTGACCTATCTCAAGATGTTCGGTGCGGTTGATTCCCCTCGCCGCGGTCAGCAGGTTATTTCTGACGAAGGCTTGAAGCTGATTGAGGCTCATCCTGGGGGCATCCCCGATGATGTCGTCGCGCATATCGTTCGTTCCGCCCGCAGCACGCGTGAGCGTTCCCAGTCTGATAGTTCCGAGCAGGACCCGCAGGAAACCCCGAAGACCGCTACCAAGACTGTTGCCGTCACGACTGCACCCTCTGAGGTGTCTGATAGCACCCCGCAGGAACTCATTGATGAAAGCATCACTCAGATTGAGTCCGCGCTGACGCACGATATTTTGGAACGCGTCCGCGCAATGTCTCCGACTGCTTTTGAGCATCTGGTGGTGGATGTTCTGTTGGCGATGGGCTACGGCGGCCCGGCAGGACGCGGCACCGTTACTCCGGCTTCCAATGACGGCGGCGTGGACGGAATCATTGACCAGGATGCGTTGGGTCTTTCAAAGATTTATGTCCAGGCTAAGCGTTACGCCAAGGACAATGTGGTGGGACGCCCTGCCCTTCAGAGCTTTGTGGGCGCACTGCATGGCAAGGCAACGCAGGGAGTGTTCATCACGTCGAGCTCCTATACGTCTGACGCACGCGGCTATGCGGAGGAACTTGGTGGCGGAGTTTCCCTCGTTCTGATTGATGGTGAGCACCTGGCGCGCCTCATGATTAAGTACGGTGTTGGCGTACAGGTGGCACGCACGTACACCATCATGAAGCTTGATGAGGACTTCTTCGACGAAGCCTAAACGTTACACAAGCGTGGGGTGGAAAGCATGTAGCTTTCTGCCCCACGCTTTCTTTTGGGTTAGCCGCCTTTTGGGTTAGCCGCTGGAATGTTACAACCCTCGGCAGCCGCGCCTAAGAGCAACCGCGGCGTTCAGAGTGTGGTGGGTGCGCCTCCGCAGGCCCGGGCGTATTCCCCCGGAAAGCCAGCAAATACGCGGCAAACCACCGCATCAGCACGGTGTATAACCCACCCCCTTTATGGTGACAAGTAGTCGCCAAGCTTAGCCATAGCTAAGCGGAAAAGACGGTGTTCAAGAGCACATACTGAAAGGTAAGACAGTCTCACTAAGGAGATTCATCATGACCACCGTTGTGTCAAACACTTCCAAAGCACTCAAGTCCCCCTACGAGGACACCCTCAAGCGTCTACTCTCCGATGCGCGCGCAGAAGCCGTCGAATCCAGCGTCTCCGAACTCGAGCGCCTGGCAATCTCCCACGACGCATCCCACTACCTGCTCGTGCCCGCCGGCCTGGTCCGCCCCGACTCCGCCGAAGACGTCGCCAACATCTTCCGCGCAGCCGGCGACCTCGGTCTGCCGCTGACCTTCCGCTCCGGCGGCACCTCCCTCTCCGGCCAGTCCAGCGGCGACGGCCTCATGGTCGACACCCGCCGCCACTTCAAGAAAATTGAGGTCCTTGAAGACGGCAAGAAGGTGCGCGTGCAGCCCGGCGCGACCATCATGATGGTCAACAACTACCTGGCACCCTACGGCTACAAGCTCGGCCCCGACCCGGCATCTTGGTCCGCCTGCACCATCGGTGGCGTGGTCGCGAACAACTCCTCCGGCATGTCTTCGGGCACCAAGTACAACACGTACAACACCCTCGACTCCATGGTGTTAGTGCTGCCCAGCGGCACCATCATCGACACCGCCGAGCCGGACGCCGACCAGAAGCTGCGCTCCCTCGAACCTGAACTCCACGAGGGCCTGCTGCGCCTGCGCAAGCGCGTGCTTGAGAACCCCGAATCCATGGCGAAGATTCGCCAGCAGTACTCCATGAAGAACACCATGGGTTACGGCCTGAACTCCCTGGTCGACTTTGAAACCCCCGTGGACATTCTGCAGCACCTGCTGATTGGTTCGGAAGGCACCCTCGGTTTTGTTGCTTCGGCTACCTACCGCACCCTGCCGATTCTGAAGAACATTTCCACCGGCCTGCTCGTGTTCGACAACCTGATTGATGCTGCACGCTCCGTACCCGAGCTGGTTGCTAACAAGCTGGCAACCGTCGAGCTGATGGACGCCACCAGTATTCGTGTGGCTCAGCGTACCGGCCAGGCTGCGGAGGCGCTCGCCGCCATCGACGTGAAGGACCACGCCGCCCTGCTGGTTGAGTTCCAGGGCAACTCCGAGCAGGAGCTGAGCGACCTGGCTGCCGCTGCGGCACCCATGTTTAAGAGCCTGCCCGTGGCGTCGCCGGTGTCGATGACCAGCAAGCTGTCTGAGCGTAACGCTCTGTGGGCGGCACGCCGCGGCCTGTACACCACCGTTGCGGGTAACCGCCGCTCCGGCACTAACGCACTGCTGGAAGACGTGGTCGTTCCTGTCGAGGTTCTGGGCAACACCTGTAGCGACCTGACCAAGCTGTTCGACGCACACGGCTACCAGGACTCCGTGATTTTCGGTCACGCGAAGGACGGTAACATCCACTTCATGCTGAACGAGCAGTTCCGCGACCCGAAGCAGCTGGACCGCTACCGCGACTTCACTGAAGAAATGGTTCAGCTGATTCTCGGTAACGACGGCTCGCTGAAGGCTGAGCACGGTACCGGCCGCATCATGGCGCCGTTCGTGAGCCGCCAGTTCGGTGAGGAACTCTTCGACGTGATGCGCCAGATTAAGCGCCTGATTGACCCGAAGGGCTTCATGAACCCCGGCGTGCTGATTGCCGAGCCGGACACCGACTACGTGACCGACCTGAAGGTCGCCGAAACCGTAGAGGAAGAAGTCGACCGCTGCGTGGAGTGCGGCTACTGTGAGCCGGTCTGCCCCTCCCGTAACCTGACCCTCACCCCCCGTAAGCGTATTGTGCTACGCCGTGAGATTGCTGCCGCTGAGGCGAACGGCGACCACGAGCTCGCTGAGCGCCTGCGTAAGGAGTACGAGTACTACGGCATTGAGACCTGTGCAGTGGACGGCATGTGCCAGACCCGCTGCCCCGTGAACATCAACACCGGTGACCTGATTCGCCGCCTGCGTTCTGAGAACCAGGACAAGCTGGCCGCTACCGGCTGGAAGATCGCCGCACAGCAGTGGGGCGTCATGGACAAGGTCGCCGGTAAGTCCCTGACTGTGGCTAAGAAGCTGCCGTTCCCCGTGGTGCACGGCACCACCACCATTGCCCGCAAGGTCATGGGCGACGACATGGTTCCTTCCTACAAGAAGGACCTGCCGGTTGGTGGCCCGGCACGTAAGCCGCACAAGGACGCAACCGCTGAGATTGTGTTCTTCCCCGCCTGCGTGAACTCCATGTTCGGCGGCGTGGACGGCGACGGCAAGCACGACCCGGTCAACGCAACCCAGGCGTTCATCCGCCTGTGTGAGCGTACCGGCGTGAAGTACCGCATCCCGGACAATATTGGTGAAATGTGCTGCTCCACCCCGTGGAAGTCGAAGGGCTTCACCGACGGCTACTCGATCATGAGCGACCGCGTGCTGAAGTCCCTGTGGGAGGCTACTGACGGTGGCCGCCTGCCGGTCGTGTGTGACGCTTCGTCCTGTACTGAGGGCCTTGAGGTGATGCGCGAGAAGGTTATTAAGGCGCTTGAGCACAAGATCGTGAACGGCCTGAAGCCGGGCGAGCCGGACTACTCGCGTCTGCGCATGTACGACGCGGTGCAGTTCGCCGCCGACAACATGCTGGACAAGCTGAGCGTGTCTGCTCCCCTGCCGTCGGTTGCTCTGCACCCGACCTGCTCCATGACGCATCTGGGCACTCAGCCTGCGTTTGAGAAGATTGCGAACGCGATGAGTGACGACGTGTATGTGCCGAAGCACTGGGGTTGCTGTGGTTACGCGGGTGACCGCGGTATGCTGCACCCCGAGCTGACTGCGAGCGCTACGGAGGCGGAGGCTGCGGAGCTGAGCGAGCAGAAGCAGTTCGCCGCATACATTTCGGCTAACCGCACCTGTGAGCAGGGCATGACCGAGGCAACCGGCCACACCTACCAGAACGTGCTGCAGCTGCTGGAACGCACCACCCGCTAATTAGGGTTGAGCGCATAGCAACGGCATAAAGAAGGGACCCGGCAGGCTATCTGATGGATAGTCCGCCGGGTTCCTAGTTTATATCTCTTGCAACCTATCTTATGCCTGTTTTATCGTTAGAGAATTTAGGTCTAAATTAAATATTTATTCAACCATTTCCATCTTCTTTTCTACATATTCTTGGATCGCTTTAAACAAACTATCTTCCTTATAGTACCCTAAATCAATATAAACATTTACAAGCGCTCGTTCAATGTACGAGTTAGGCAGGTTAGACTCATGACACTGACTGGAGATAAAATTACGAACAATAGGAGCAATATCATGCCCATATGCATGCTCCCTAATATCCGAAGGTAGAGAAGAATCATCTAATATGCCAGATTTTTTTACTTCAACCGGTGCCTTATCATGAAGAGTATGCATAATATATTTATAACTCTCAGAAGGTAAATTATTTTTAACTACTTCAGATTTAATAGCATCCTCCAAAACACGCCAAAAATCACTATAAATACTCATTTTTTTAGAGAAATGACACCTTATTAAATATAAAATCCTAACGATATAGGTTATATATGCATAGTAATCTTCCATATTTTTACAATCTCCATCAAACCTTCGGTAATTTACCTCTTTAAAGACAGGCTTCATAAGACCATAACTTTCTATTGCAGGAAAATCAGTGAAGAATAATGCTTCAATATTGGAATATTGACTTATCATGTCACCATCCCAGATATCTCTATCAGCGATATACATTGTATACACATCGTCTTTAGTTGCCTCTGCAGTCGCGATTACCGTTCCACGATTACCATGCCCTTTAACCAACAAGCTGCTCTTCGTAATTGTTTTAACTTTAAACTTCACTTTCCCCTTCGTTTTAATTTCTTTCAACCATCTCTTAAAAAAACGCACGTCGCTATCACCCTCAACAAATATTTCAAATATCTTAAGGGAATTTCTATCAGATCCCGACCGTGAAAGTTTAGCAGAAGTTTCTGCCTCCTTCTTCGTAAATTTATAGGGCAGCTCTTCAGAAGTTTCCATTATCACTCCTCAATATCAACTTTCAGCGATTTAACATATTTTCAGAAATAGTAACATCGATATCATTGTAATCACTGAGTATTATCGGAGAGTGCGTGGCCATGATTATTTGCAAATTTGATCCATCTGTACATTCCTTAATGTAATCCACAAGAAGGCGTTGCCACTGAATCCCAAGAGATATTTCAGGCTCGTCAATAATCAGAAGTGAGTCCTCTCTAGTTGCAGATACAATCACCTTAGAAAGCAAGAATATTAAGTGCTTCTCTCCACTTGAGAGCATTGAAGGTTTAATATCCCTTCCTCCGCCTCCATTATCTTCAAAGGATTCAGGGGTATCTGTCGCAAAAATCTCAAAGCCTCTTTGTATGCTAAACCTAATTTCCTTATCACTAAACATTGTATTAATAGAGTCAATAAATGATTCAATCAAAGCAGCTGCCGGGATGATATCGTCTATTCTTTCCTTTAGGCTTTCAAAATAAGGAATGAGTATTGAATGCAAATTTTTAAATTCGGTATCATTGGTCCTAGCGCGATTAATGGTATCTTTAATTGAATTAAACTCTTCAAAATTTATTAGTTTATACTTATCAACTAATTCTTTAATACCATCAATAGCATCTATTTTACCTACAAGATCCTTCCTGGCCTCTTTTGCAGATATCCTTTGACTATTTCTTCTATTCGATCCAAGCTTATTTTCTGCAATCTGAGAGTAGACACCTCTACGTCCCCTAGAGATAATCGCAACTCTTTGTGCGTTGCGAACAAGCGAATTATGCAGTTCATAGAGCGCGGCATCCACAATAATACCCGCCGAATTGTCTTCAATTTCACCCAGAGCCGACCCTTGCAAGCCAGGCCTTCTCATTCTAGCCCTGGATATAAATCTTGAGTTCGAATCAAGGTCATTGAGTCTATTTGTACTTAAGAGAACACTATTTCCTGTAACTGCATATATCCCAATAGCGATATCCTGATATTTTTTTACGATTTCATCATCCAGAGATTCTTCAGTTACGCTTTTTATATCATTAATATATAATACATGCTTTGAATATTCATTTGTTTCTTTATTGTAAATATCTATCCTGCATGTTTTATTTCCATCTTTGATGCAGACAACCCTGCCCCGAACGGTATATATCTCAATATCCCTGAAGGGGATGGAGAATATTTTCTGAAACCCTTCACTTTCATACGAAGTTATGTACGATATAAGCCTCAGTAAATTCGTTTTTCCATGTCCATTTTCAGAATATATAGCCTTCATATTAGATTCACTGGTCATAAAATTAATATCATAATCATACCTACCTATTATCCCCCTTGCGGTTATCCTTTTTATTGAATTCTCATTACTCAAAATATTCCTCCCAAAAAATTAATAGATATAATACATCTGATTGTTGCATTAATCCCACATTGTTAGATTATATTCAGATGTCCTTATCTAATACTGACATGTGACGATATCGCGCAAGCCAAAGAGTGCGATATCATTGCTTACCCTAGCATGTAACGACTCGTCCGTGCTTTCGAAAGAAGCGCTGTGACAGAATATTTCTCAATACGAATTTCAGCTGTAACAGTCCTCATCAAAGCAGAAAGGACCCAGCAGGACTACTGCTAGTAGTAGTGTCCGCTGAATCCTTTCTTACCTTTACAGCTAGTTGTTACCTCCATTGAAGAGACGGGCGCAAAGCTCCCCGTCAGCCTCGGTCACTATAATGACCGGTTGTCCGCCTGCAACCTTGCGTGCGCGGCGGAGCACGTCAGCCTCATCTTCGCCGGGAGCCACAGGGATAACGTGGCACTCTCCTCCCGCCTTCTGCGCGGCGAGCGCAACAAGTGCCCTGTGCTCCGGGTTTCGGCGAGCAGACAGGTTGAAGCGTCCCGCGATGCGAGCCCGTTCCTTCATCACCTCAATGCTTGCCATACCTCAGCCCTTTCAAATGCGCTTCAACAGCAGAGCCTGCTACTTCTTCGTGAACAAACTTTGCTTCCCGAAAAACCCGGCGGGCTATCTGATGTGATAGCCCGCCGGGTCCCTTCTTTGTCTGTTACATCACCTATTTTCGATTATTAAATAGTCCAATAATCAATACTGCGATTGAGATACCGTAGAGAATTCCAAGCACTAGGTCACTGACATTTGACACTACATTCAAGATAATTGCCAGGATCAAGAACAGCATCCCAACAGGAACATACTTATTCGACTTCATACGCTCGTGCTCCCTCAATAATCAACAGCGATACATCATTTTCGCAGCCATCCAGCTACCCATTTTCTGAATGACTATGGACGTTCGCCCTACTACCACGCTAGCACTCTGGAGCTAAAAACTAGCCCTCGACACAACTTTCTGCACCCAACCGTGCTCCCCCACTCTCGCCTCCTCAAAACGCAAAGAAACCACCCCCTCCGCAGCTTGTCGCCGCAAAGGGGGTGGTTTTCTATATAGCTAGGTTAGAAGCCTAAGCCCTTACTCAGCAGCCTCGGTGCTGGGCTTGGGGTCTTCGTTCACGCGGTTGCGGATATGCTCCACAATACGTGCCACAGCCTCATCCACGGGCACACCGTTCTCCTGCTTATTACCGCGGAAACGGAACGAAACAGCGCCGTGCTCCGCATCCTCACCGCCAGCAATCAGAATGAACGGAACCTTCTCAGTAGACGCAGTACGAATCTTCTTCGTGAAGCGATCCGAACCGTAATCCACCTCAACACGCACACCGTGCGCACGCAGCTTGTCCGCAATCTCGGTCATGTAGTCGTTGAACGCCTCAGCCACCGGCACACCAATGACCTGGACCGGCGACAGCCACGCCGGGAACGCACCCGCATAGTGCTCAGTCAGCACGCCCAGGAAGCGCTCAATCGAACCGAACTTCGCC
>ERZ773071.106-NODE-106-length-15847-cov-4.02432_pt1 | contig 15847 bp, 13 predicted proteins | sample MGYA00580621_ERZ773071 | MGnify/ENA primary metagenome ERZ773071 (study PRJEB29015, sample SAMEA2738136) | human oral metagenome | biome: human oral; feature: human-associated habitat; material: saliva | place: China | collected 2211 ... | reverse complement strand
CCCGCGTCGCCCTCGAGGCCGCCGAGCGAGCCCTGTCCCAGGCTGCCGCTGAACGTGATCGCCTGAGCGAGCGGCGCTCCCAGGTCTCCCAGGAGGTCTCGGACGCACGCCGCGCCCTGGACCGGCTGAGCGCGGAGCTGTCGGAGGCCACGGCCTCGGCTCACCAGGGGCAGATCGCGGCCGAGCAGACGCGCCTGCGCGTCGAGGATCTCCAGCGGCGCGCCCTCGAGGAGCTATCCCTCGAACCCGAGCAGCTGCTCGCCGAGTTTGGGCCCCAGACGCTGGTGCCGATGCTGCCGCTCGACCCCGATCAGGTGGAAAAGGCCGCGGCCGCCGAGCCGAGCGCGTACGTGCGCGCCGAGCAGGAACGCGCGCTCGCCAAGGCACAGAAGGACCTGGAGAAGGTGGGGCGCGTGAACCCGCTGGCGCTCGAGGAGCACGAGGCGCTGGCCTCGCGGCACAAGTTCCTCGTGGACCAAGTGCAGGATCTTAAAGCTTCGAAGGCGGACCTGCTGCGCATCGTGCAGGACGTGGATCGCCTGGTGGAGGAGGCCTTCGCGTCGGCCTTCGCCGAGACTCGTGAGCAGTTCGAGCATGTGTTCGGCGTGCTGTTCCCGGGCGGCCAGGGCGACCTGGTGCTCACCGACCCGGACGACATGCTCTCGACCGGCATCGAGATCGAGGCCCGGCCCGCGGGCAAGAAGGTCAAACGCCTGTCGCTGCTCTCGGGCGGCGAGCGTTCCCTGGCCGCGATCGCGTTCCTGGTCGCGATCTTCAAGGCGCGCCCGTCCCCGTTCTACGTCATGGACGAGGTCGAGGCCGCCCTGGACGACATGAACCTGACGCGCCTGCTCGCCATCTTCAAGGAGCTGCAGGAGACCTCGCAGCTGATCGTCATCACCCACCAGAAGCGCACGATGGAGATTGCGGACGCCCTCTACGGCGTCACCATGCGCGACGGTGTCACGACGGTGGTGTCCCAGCGCCTCGCGGACTAAGAAACTTCTTTATGGGCCCAAAAGAAAACGAGCCAGTTATACAGAAGGCACAACAATAGTCGCCTAAAAAGTAGCGATGTCAGGCAAGACCTCTTCAAGTGGCTGAACGTTGCCTTCTCCAAATAGCTCCTTGGCACCAGGAATAATATCCAGCTTGGGATTCTTATAAATGACGATAAGGTTGTTGCGTGCTCTTGAAACGGATACATAGAAAAGGTTGAGGGTGCGTTGTACACGCTCTGCTAACCTATCGGAAGCCCCGAATACCGTTGAAAAACTATAATTGTTTTTCCATGTGGAGTCATCAATGAGTAAAATGACGTTATCGTACTCAGTGCCTTTTGTGCCGTGCTGAGTTGAGAATGGGGTAGCTTGATCAAGATAATCGTAAAAATGAAGCAGCTCAGAAAAATGTGTCTTCGTGAGTGCTGTGAGGAACTTGCGTCGATTGTCGATACGCTTTGAATCATCGAGATCGTAATAACTTTCGAACCGAGCAACTCGATCAATACGTCGACATAATTGAACATCCTCGTCGCAGACGAATCTCAAAATCGCCGAAATTGAGCTTTCTTCGACATTGTCGGAATTGCAGCGGCGCACGAACTCGTTGAGGATGGAGGTCCAATGTATCATGTCCTGAGTGGACGTAACAATATTTCTGTCGCGGATGTAGCCGGGTGATTCGGATCTAAGAAGCTGAAGTGTATCATAACCATTATGTGAAGCCCAAGCCTTATATAATCGGCTTATGAATAAAAATGTGGATGAGTAGGTGTCGTCACCCACGCGCAACCTGTCGAAGCCATCTCTTCCGCGATAAGTGTAGGCTTTTTGAAGGTTATTCCAATTTGCAGTTTTTGAAATTGCAGAATGCGTAAGTTCAAGAACTTTGGTGTCTTCTCCAAGTGTCCAATCGAAATGGCTAGCAATAGCATCAAGTGATCTAAGATTTAGGGCTATGCCATTTGTGGTGTAAAACAGCGAGCATATGCTCTGCTGAGGTAGATCTGTTCGTTGTGCTTGTTGTTCTACATGTGTCGCTTCGTTGCTCTTAGCTCGAACGTTATTAATAAGCCTAACAATATTGGGGGTAGAACGATAGTTATCTTCTTTAGTGATTGTGATTGCGTCGAGTCTTTGGGGGTCGATGTAGCCGGCACCGGAGTCGTAGATGCTCTGCATCGAATCACCGAATAGTCCGACCCTGAAATCAATTTCGCCGAACGCTGTTTGTGAGTCCGCCTTAATGAGTGCCGAAAGTGTCTCAATGACAATGTCTTGCGTATCTTGATATTCGTCCAAAAGGAGAATAGGATACTGGCACTTTATTAGATGGCGTAGGGTCGAGTATTCTTCGATCATGTGGAATGCTAGTTCGAGGAGATCATCGTGGGAAATTTCGCCCTTTGAAAGATCTGCATAGTGATCCACGTATTCGATATTGATCGAGTCGAGATTTAGGTTTGGAACGTATCTTTTGTTAGATGGGCCGAGTCTGTCATTGAAAATACCTAATGTGCGACGTAATTCGTTTTGGAAACTACTAATAAGTTGCCACAAGAAACTGTGAATAGTTGAGACATGAACGGCATCGAAATTTGTCCCAAGGCGTTCTTTAATTTCGTTGGCAGCAACGTTGGTGAATGTGATACATGCAATCTTCTGGCTCGTAGGATCAATGATGCTATCAGGTGCCATGAGTATCTGATGTAACGTTCTGATAAGAGTAGTTGTCTTTCCTGAACCTGGGCCCGCTTCGAAAATAAAGTTGGAACCATTTTGGATTGTTTTGAAGATGTTATCGTTCATAATATTAATCTTCTTGATGGAAGGTGTGAGTTGTGCTTTCAATCGAATCAGTGGTCATTTGCTCGAGCCACCGGAGTCCTTCTGAAATGTAATGGGGTATAGAGAGGTCTTCGAACTGTACGCAGTCGATCGCAAAAGTGGTCTTTTCGAAAGTTCGGGCGTTGGTTGTTGTGTATGCTTTCTTTGCGAAAGTGTCAGCGCTGATTTGCTTATCAAATAATTTATTCAAGTGAGGTTCTTCGAATTGATGCCGGTCTTCAGATTCTTGAACGTCGCGCGATTCGGTATCTCTGCTGGATTGTGCTTTTCTTGGCTTTTGCTTTGGTGATACTAGATCTGTAAATAGGCGTGCGTTGGCATAAATAATTGCGTCTTCCAGTGAACGGGGAAATAATACTGTCCCGTCGCTACATGTGTAGCCGTCGTCAGATGATTGATAACAAATGCGAATCGAATCTTCAACTTGTTTATCGGATGAATTTAATTGGAGGAGGCGTTTGATCGTAGGTTTTTCGTTCGCTTGTGCTGGATTGCTAAAGTAGTGGTTTAGTGTCGGGTTTGAAGAAAATAGGTTGTCATCAAGCTTCGGCCGAGCCTTCTTTTGTGATGCTTTATTGGTTTCTTCGTTTGTTGTAAGTTGAACTGAATCTATGTCGGTGATAATGATTGTTGGTATTTCGATGTATTTCAGCAGTGGGATAAAATGCTGAGCGTATGTTCCGCCGACTTCGATGACAGTATAATGTGTGCTAGATAGGGTATTTGTTGATTTTGTAATTGCTTTTGGTAAGAGTATTCGCTCGGCAGCTCCTTCGATGAGAATGGCACAATCGGCAAAGAATAGGTCCGACACTCTCAAGTGGAGATAGTTCGAAATGATTCGATGTGCTTTTCTGTTGTCGTGCTTGAGCCTGGCAGCCCACTCGGATATATTTTTACATACGATTTTACCGGCTTCTCGTTTTAAGTAACGCAATTTTTCTAGTTTTCGTTCGCTGAGTATATGCGACGAGTGCGTTGTAATAAGGAGTTGCGTGTCGTCATTCAATAGGTTTGTTACGAGCCGAATGAATACCTCTTGCATCTGTGGATGGAGGTGTGCCTCTGGTTCTTCAATTAGAAGCATGTTGATCGGGGATCTGTATTGTTTATTGGTTCTGCGCTCCTTGAAGGCGAGGATTTGCAAAATTGTGTAGGTGAGTCGAGAGTAGCCCAGTCCGTTATGGGATTCAGGGTAGGTTTGGAGAGTTGAGTTATCTTTGAATTTGACGCGTGTGGTTGCGTTTATTAGTCTTGATGTCTTCAATTCAGAGGCAACTGTCAGACTTAGCGCTCCTCCGTGCGTATCCTTCGTGAAGGAGTGTATTTCTCGAATTGCTCCTTGAAAGAATGTTTTATATGCGTCTGTAAGCGTGTATTGGATTTGTTCAACATTGCTATCGAGGTTCGCTCTGAGTTTGTCGTCTGTTGCAACTTCTTTATAGAAGTCTTCGAAAGCGGTGGAGAGGTAATGTCCTCCATCTGTCGACGTGTCATCCAGATTAATTTGCGCGTAGATGAATTCGGTATTGATTATTCTTTGAACGTCTTCCCGCTTGAGCTCGTTCGCTGCATTCGCAGGGTCAGTTTGGTGTTCTTTCAAGACGGATTTTGCTCGGTATGTGACCTTATATTCTCCGGCTTTTTCGATGAGCGCTAGTAATTTGTCTTGATCTATGTTTGTTTGATCTGTGCTGGCCGCGAGGAGTTTTCCCCATAGAGTTTTTGCGTCCTGCGGTGCGTATCTGCACTCAACTTCGAGCTGTTTGCATTCGGTGTCTAAGCTTGTGAAATATGGTGCAATAACCGCTGTATCTGCTTTTTTTCTTTGGACAGGTCGTAACCGATTAACAGGTTAAGTGTTATGTGTGGTAGGTATTTTTCTGCTTCGTCTTCGGTTTTTTTCTCTTCTAAAGCCTTAGACAGTGTGTTGCGTTGCTCCGCTGCGAAGTCTGTTGTGCGTAGCCTGTTTCTTGCGTTTTGTCCGATAAACTTGTCGATAACCTCGACGAGTGATGTTTTTCCGGTATTGTTTCTTCCTACGATGACGGTCAGGTCATCTTCAAGGGAAAATGTTGTTTTGGAGTGCGCCCTGTACCCTTCGATTGTTATCTGCTCAAGCTTCATGGTTGCTCCGTTCGTCGGTGAACTTTTTTGAACCGTAGCACTTTTGATGCAGGGATGTGCCGTAACTGTCAAACATTCTGCAGGTTTGCTCCGAATACAAGTTGGCGTGTGGACTTTCTTCCATTCAACATGGCTATGCGGTGCGGTCGTGGAGCGTTGGAGCATCTGATCTGATTGTTGTTTCCCGCGCTCTTGGGGTGTTCGATGGGGCGTCATCGCTCACTAGATAGGTGTCGCGGCGGCATCGGTTCTTTCCAATGTCGTAGCTTCCCTGTGCATGGAGCGTTCGCCGCGCGCAGGCCTCGAGCTTGGTGCGCGTGCCGTGCGTGAGCTCGTAGATCGTGTCCACCTAGGGCAGGATCGGGCGATCGTGTGTCACGATGCTGGCGCTCTTGTTCTTGGACTTCACCTGCTTGCAGATCATCCGGGTGATCTCTTGAGTTCCATACCGGTCCAGTCTGAGGATCGGAGTCCAGGTCGAGGCCGCCCTGAACGACATGAACCTGACGCGCCTGCTGGCGATCTTCAAGGAGCTGTAGGAGACTCGCAGCTGATCGTCATTACCCACCAGAAGCGCACGATGGAGATCGCGGACGCCCTCTACGGTGTGACGATGTGCGACGGCGTCACGACGGTGGTCTCCCAGCGCTTGGCGGAGTAGGGGAGCGGCCTTCTCGGGCGTCGGTCGCCGTTCCGGGCTTCGGTCGACCATCGATTGCATTGACCAGCAGACCCGTGAGAACAGCGTTAGAATTTTGTTAACGAAATTCCTGGCATGGTCGCAGGGGAGGCGAGCCACTGGTGGAAGTACCGGTTGTTGTCCATCCGCGCGTGAGCGCGCGACATCCTGAGATCGCCGACGATGATGCGATTCACGCCTGGGTGTATGCAGTCGAGTGTGCCGAACGTGTGGACTCACCGTACTGGCCCGCGTACGCTGCGCTGGGATACGACAGGAACGGGAGGCTGCTCGAACTCCTTGCCGCGCGTCAGGAAGACGGAAGCATTCTCATCTATCACGCGATGACACCGCCTTCAAAGAAAATGATGACCGACATATTTGGACCTGAGAGGAGAGGGCAATGAGCAAGAAACAAGAGGGGACCTACCGTCTCGCGGGAGGGATCACCGTTACTGACGCTGATCTTGAAGCAGATGCTTCGCGCTTCGAAGCGGGCGAATGCGATGGATCGTGGAAGGTCCTGCCGGGTCGTCCGCAGCTCTTCGGCGAGGACACGATGCCGGTCGGCACGCGCCTGCCCGAATCCCTAGTTCGAGAGCTCGACGAGGCTGCCGGGGAACTCGGACAAACCCGCAGTGAGCTTGTGCGTCGTTTCATTTCCGACGGACTGCTGGCGCTGAAGGCATAAAGCAGTGGGGACCCCCTGTGTGTCTTCTCAGGAGATCCCCACCGGTGCCGTTGCTGCTATGCGCCTGGAACGCTCGCCGCTCTCAGGCCTCGAGCCTGGTCAGCGTGCCGTGCGTGAGCTCGTAGATCGTGTCCACGTGGGGCAGGATCGAGCGATCATGCGTCACCATGATGGCGCTCTTATTCTTCGACTTCACTTCCTTGCAGATCAGCTGGGCGATCTCCTGGCCACGATCCGGGTCCAGGCTCGCGGTCGGCTCGTCGGCGAGGATCAGCTGCGGGTTTCCGATGAAGGCACGAGCGATCGCTGCGCGCTGCTTCTGGCCGCCCGACATCTGGCGCGGGTACTTGGCGTAGGAGGCCTCGATCCCCAGGTCCTCCATGAGAGCGCGGACCTCGGCCTGACGTGCGGCCTTGTCCTTCTGCCCCTTGAGCTTGGCGACGAGCTCGAGCTGATCGCCGATGCGCATGTAGGGGAGCAGCTGGTGGTCCTGGAAGATGAAGCCCAGGAGCTCCAGGCGCTTGCGCGTCCACTGCTTCTGGCTGAGCTGGGTCAGGTCCTGGCCGGCGATGGAGATGCACCCCTCGTCGGCCGACAGCAGCAGACCCGCAATGGACAGGAGCGTCGACTTTCCGGAACCCGACGGCCCCAGGATCGCCACGAACTCGCCGGGGTCGACGCTCAGGCTGAGGCCACTCAGCACGCGGTGCGTCTGGTCGCCGTCGGCGTAGGACTTTCCGATCGAATCCAGTTCGATGATTGCCACTTTATTCTCCGTTTCCGCCGATGACTTCGATGGGATCCACCTTCTTGATCTTCAGCAGCGACAGCGCACCGCACAGGATCGAGGTCACGACGAAGCTGATCGCGACGGTGACGTTGTCCGCGAGCGTCATGATGGAAGGGACCGTGCTCGGTAGGAACGGCGCCATGGCGGCGGCGAGGCCGAGACCGATCGCGACGCCGATGATCGAGATGATCGTCAGCTGGGAGATCTGAATGTAGGTAATGGTGCGCATCGGCATGCCGATCGCCTTGAGGACGCCGAACTGGCGCAGCTTCTGCAGGGTGAGGATGTAGAAGAAGACACCCAGGATCGCGGACGAGGCCACGAGGAGCACCCAGGTGATCATCTTCAGCGTGAGGTTCTGGGCCTTGTAGCCGGGGATCTTATCGATGACCTGCTGGCGGTCCGCGGTCATCAGATGAGCAGGAAGAGCGTCCTCCGCGATCTCATCCGACGTGACGACCGTCTGGGCCTGCCACTCGTAGTTCGGAACGGTCACCGTGCGCATACCCGCGTAGGTCTGCGAGCTGACGAAGCCGATGTCGCTGTAGCCGTAGTTGGCTCGCGAGGCGAAGGCGACGACCGTGAGCTCCTGCTCCGAGATCTTGTCGATCACCCGATCCCCGACGTGGATGCCCTCGTTCTCAAATGCGCTGTCGAGGATGACCTCGTCGTCTCCCAGATCGGAGATCGTCAGGTCGGAGTCGATGAGGGTCGGCTGGAGAACGTTACCGTCGTTGTGATCCGTCGCGAAGTACGTGATGTCCAGGGTGTTCGAGTCGTCGTTCTGAGTGATGGTCGCGCGCTGGATGACAAGGCTCGCGTAGTCGCGCATGCCGGCCGCTTGGAGGGCCTCAATGTCGTCGGCGGTGATCGATGAATAGGGGATGACACCATCTGAGTCCGTGGACAGCACGTAGGTGAGGGGACCGTAGTTCGCGATCTGCGCGGACACGGAGGCGGCGAGGCCGTTGGTGATGCCCGAGAGGAACACGACCATGAACATGAGCGTGGCGATCAGGAACTCGATGAGAACGAACTTCTTTGGTTGATATGTAATTTCGTTCCACGCTATTTTCATGGCTTTGCTCCAATGCGGGCGAAAGTGTGTCAGTTCGCCAACTTTTGTGCCCGAAAGCGGCTCGCAACTGTACCACGCGGCTTTTGACAGGCGCGCGGGGGAGAGGAGCAAAAGTGCGGGTCAGGAGCGATTTCGTGACGCAGTCGTCGCAAATGGGCACAATAACGATGTGCGCAAGAAAAACGCGGGCGGGGACCCGTTGGTCCCCGCCCGCGCCTGCAAGCCGTGCGTCCCGCCGCTGCGGGAAGCTCGCTCTCAGTCGTTCATGAGATGACGCTCGTCCAGGATCTGTGCGCCGCCGCCCACCAGCGAGGGCAGGTGCTCATTTGCGTGGTGGCCGCAGAAGTACAGCTGGCCACCCGAAGGCATCGTCGCACGAACCCAGGCGCGAGCGCCGCAGGCGTCGCAACGATTTGCCGCGTTTAGCTGCGGCTCGTCCAGTACGGGGCGTTCAAGAGTCTGTGCGTTCATGCTTCCATCACACACCATCACACCGCGCCGCGCACCCCTGTTCACCCGGGGCGCAATCGCTCGGTCGACCACTGACACAGTGGAACGGGGGAGTGGAAAACCCTCCAACCACAGACCCGATCCGCCCCGAAAGCGCGCCCACCAGCGCGATCCGGCCCCGGCCTCGTCAATCGTGGAAAGCGTCCCAGAACCCGCGCCACGCGCACCGTTGGCCACAAACGAGCGCCCACCCACATATGATGCACATCGTGACTCCTACCGACGCATCCGACTACAACGCACGGCACCTCTCGGTCCTCGAGGGGCTCGAGGCCGTGCGCAAGCGCCCCGGCATGTACATCGGCTCGACCGACCATCGGGGCCTCATGCACTGCCTCTGGGAGATCATCGACAACGCGGTTGACGAGGCCCTGGAAGGTCACTGTGACACGATCGACGTGCGCCTGCACCCCGACCACTCCGCCTCCGTCGCCGACAACGGCCGAGGCATCCCCGTCGACATCGTGCCCGGACAGGGCCTGACGGGCGTCGAGGTCGTCTACACCAAGCTCCACGCCGGCGGTAAGTTCGGCGGCGGCTCCTACGCGGCCTCGGGCGGCCTCCACGGCGTCGGCGCCTCCGTCGTCAACGCACTGTCGGCCCGCCTCGACGTGCAGGTTGACCGCGGCGGCAAGACCCACGAGATGTGCTTCCGCCGCGGCGAGCCCGGTGAATTCGACGACTCGAAGCAGCGCACCCCCAACTCGCCCTTCAAGCCTTTCGTGGACGGCTCGACCCTCAAGACCGTCGGCAAGGTGAAGAAGTCGCAGACCGGCACGCGCGTGCGCTTCTGGGCGGACTTCCAGATCTTCCCGGCCACCGAGGGCTTCTCGTGGGAGAACCTGCTGGCGCGCGCCCGCCAGACCGCGTTCCTCGTGCCCGGCCTGACCATCAACTGCTACGACGAGCGCGGCGAAGAGGAGCTCCACGAGAGCTTCCGCTTCGACGGCGGCGTCGTCGACTTCGCGAACTGGCTCGCCTCCGACGGCCCCGTCACCGACACGTGGCACATCACGGGTGAGGGCACCTACAACGAGACCGTGCAGGCCCTGGACTCCGAGACCGGGCACCTGCGCGCCACCGAGGTCGAGCGCACCTGCGAGGTCGACATCGCGCTGCGCTGGGGCATCGGCTACGACACGACCGTCCAGTCCTTCGTCAACATCATCGCCACCCCCAAGGGCGGCACCCACGTCACCGGCTTCGAGCAGGCGGTCCTTAAGACCCTGCGCGCCGCGATCGACAAGAACGCGCGCAAGCTCAAGGTTGGTGCGAAGGACGGGCGCCCCGAAAAGGACGACGTCCAGGCCGGCATGACCGCCGTCATCACCGTGCGTTTCCCCGAGCCTCAGTTCGAGGGGCAGACCAAGGAAACGCTGGGCACGCCCCAGATTCGCACCGTCGTCAACCGCGTTGTCTCCGACTGGCTGAAGGCCAAGTTCGCCTCCTCCAAGCGCGACGACAAACAGCAGACTTCCCTCCTCATGGAGAAGGTCGTCGGCGAGATGAAGGCCCGAGTCTCCGCGCGACTGCACAAGGAGATCTCGCGCAAGAAGAACGCGCTGGAAACCTCCTCGCTGCCCGCCAAGCTCGCGGACTGCCGCCTCGAGGACGTCGAGGAGACCGAGCTTTTCATCGTCGAGGGCGACTCCGCCCTGGGTACGGCCAAGGCTGCGCGCAACTCCCACTACCAGGCCCTGTTCCCGATTCGAGGCAAGATCCTCAACGTGCAGAAGGCCTCGACCGCGGACATGCTGGCTAACGCCGAGTGCGCCAATATCATCCAGGTGATCGGTGCGGGTTCGGGGCGTACCTTCGACCTGCCGCAGGCAAGATACGGCAAAGTCATCCTCATGACCGATGCCGACGTCGACGGCGCGCACATCCGCACCCTGCTGCTGACCCTCTTCTTCCGTTACATGCGCCCCATGGTCGAGGCCGGCCGCATCTACGCCGCCGTCCCGCCCCTGCACCGCATTGAGGTCGCGGGCAAGGGACGCAAGAAGCGCGAGTACATCTACACCTACTCTGAGGACGAGCTGCATCGTAAGCTTGCCGCGCTGCGTCGCTCGGGCCGCACGTGGAAGGAACCCATCCAGCGGTACAAGGGCCTGGGCGAGATGGATGCCGACCAGCTGGCTGAGACCACGATGGATCGGGCCCACCGCTCGCTGCGCCGTATCACGCTGGCCGACGAGGAAGCCCTGCGCCAGGCCGAGGACGTGTTCGAGCTGCTCATGGGTTCGACCGTGGGTCCGCGCAAGGAGTTCATTGTCGAGGAGTCCGCGGGGCTGGATCGTACGCGCATCGACGCGTAATCAGGGCAAAATCCCCGCGCGCTGCACAAACGTTCACGCGCGTTGACCATATGTCAAGCGCCAGTGTGACTAAAGGCCCTGTTAACCGGTAGGATATCTGCCATGACAGGACTTGCGCAGCGACTCACGCCGCCCGGGTCCGTCCCGTACCCGGGCAATCACCTCGGGTTGCGCTGGCGGCCCATGATCGGCCGCGATGCCCCCGCCGTGTACGCACTCATCTCCCTGATCGAAGACGAGGACAAAGCCATTCGGCGCACCTCCGTCGACGACATCGCGGACATGATGGAAGGCGAGAACGGACGCGACTGGGTGGACACGATCGTCGGCCTGGACGCGAAGCGAAACATTTGCGCGGTGGCGTCCGTGCGCGTCCTGCGCGGCATTCACGAGGCCGCGACCGCCGTCGTCAGCGCATTCATCCACCCGCACTGGCGTGGCCGAGGCGTGGGCCGAGCGCTGCTGTATTGGCAGGACGGTCGCGCCCGACAGATGCTCGTCAAGGAATTCGGCGCCGACTCCGAGGTCCCCGCGTCGATCTCGAACCTCGTCGACGCGCACATGACCGACCGCCGTCGTCTTTACATCGCAGCCGGCTTCTTCGCTAAGCGCACGTATCAGGTCATGTACCGCGACCTGGCTGGCGGCGAGGTGCCCGTGCCCGCGCGTCACGGATACCGCATCCTGCCGTGGAACGAGGTTCCGCAGGAGCAGATCCGCGCGATCCACATGGAGGCCTTCCAGCAGGCGTTCCGCTCGCCGCTGCGCGACCTGTGGTGGGACGACGCGATGAACCACTTCGATCCGCGCTGGTCGTTCGTGGCCGTGGACGCTCAGGGCGGGGTCGTCGGCTACGCGATCACCGGTCGTCCCGCTCAGCGTTGGGTGGCCACGGGTCGCCCCGAGGCATACATCTACCTGCTCGGCGTCGCCGAGGCGCACCGCGGACGCTCCATTGCGAGCGCCCTCGTCGGGCACGCTGTCGCCGCGGCGTCCGCGTCTGGCGCGTCGCGCATTGGCCTCGACGTTGACATGTCGAGCCCGGATGGAGCGCATAAGATTTATGAACACCTGGGCTTCGTGGATGAGGCCGCCGAGGTTTACTACACGATCGACCAGTAGAGACGGAAGGAGGCGAGCATGAGCATTCCTCTCGCGCAGCGAGCAAATGCCCCCGAGGTCGTCCCCTTCCCGGGCGAACATCATGGGATCGAATGGGAGTCGCTCACGGCTGCCCACCACGATGGCTTGTCCGCCCTTTTCGCCCGCATGGAGGCCCGCGATAATCCGCCGTATCGCACCAGTCCGGACGAGGTCGAGGAGATGCTCTCGGCTGCCTCGCAGTGGCGAGGCCTCGTCGGGATTGCCCGCAGGGGTATCGCAGCGGGTCGTGTCGTCGCCTTCGCCCAGGTGGTCCTGCGCTTCCCGGGGCGCGTGGAGTGCGTGTGCATCGGGGGAGTGGACCCCGACTTTCGGCGCATCGGCCTCGGTAATGCGATCGTCGACTGGCAGGAGGGCACTGCTCGCCAGATGCTGGCCGAGGTTGAGGGCGACGCTCCTGCTCAGATCACCTGTCACGTTGAGACCGGCCAGGATGATCTCGAGGCGCAGCTGAAGGTTCACGGCTTCCGCTGGACGCGCACCTACTACGAGCTGCGTGCCTCCTTGGAGGGTCTTCCGCCGGTTCCTGACCTGGGCTCGTACATGAGCGTCGAGGCCTGGGGTCCCCAGTGGGAGGAACCCGCCCTGCGCGCGGCGAACCGACTCAACGAGTCCGAGTGGGGCCGACCCCCGCTCACTCAGGAGCAGTGGATGCAGGGGCGCACCGCCTTTGCTCCCGAATGGTCTTTCGTCGCCGTCGATCGGACGGGAGACCGTCCCCGAGTTGCCGGCTTCCTCCTGGCCTCGCGCTATGAGCAGGATTGGGCTGCTTTGGGCTGGCGCGAGGGCTACATCGACCAGCTGGGCGTCCTGTCCCAGTGGCGCGAGAGCCGCGTCGCGGACGCGCTCATCCTGGCCTCGATGTGGGCGCAGAAGCGCGACGGCATGGATCGTGCGGGCACGGGCGTGGGCTCCGCGAACCACACGGGTGCTCTCGCCATCTACGACTACCTCGGCTTCCGCACGGTTGGGCAGACTAGGCTCTACGCTATCGAGATCTGACTGTCGTTTCGCATGATGGATGTTTCCGCACATCCACTTGTGTTACCGTCGTTACTTTTTTCTTCGTGATGGGCGGGAGTGCGCCCGTTTTCTTTTCAGTTTTCGCATAATCGCTTCTTAGGTCCTAATTGTCCGACCAATTAGTTTTTTAGGCTCGCGGCTAGAGGCAGGAACGGCCTCGGCGCCATGCGCGTCCCCTCTTCACAGTGCGGAGCTAGCATGACATCTCAGTCGTCAGCACCATCTCGATCCATTCCTCCCCTGGTCATTCGAAGCGCCATCGTCGCATCCCTCGGCGGCCTGCTCTTCGGCTTCGACACAGCCGTCATCTCCGGCGCGGAAGAAAAACTCACCGAGCTCTACGCCCTGTCTTCCACGGGTGAAGGCATGCTCGTCGCGATCGCGACCATCGGTACGATTGCCGGTGCGATCGTCGCCGGTAACCTGGCCGATCGCTTCGGCCGTAAGCCCATCCTCTTCTGGATCGGCATCCTCTTCGGCGTCGGCGCCCTCGCGACCGCCCTGGCCCCGCTGCCCACCCTGGTGACGGCAGCAGACGGAACAGTGTCGGCCTCGTCCGTGTTCCCGATCACCTTCTTCATGATCTTCCGCTTCCTCGGCGGCGTCGGCGTGGGCCTATCCTCCGTGGTGGCGCCCATCTACACCGCAGAGATCGCGCCTGCCCGCGTGCGCGGTCGCCTGGTCGGCCTCGTTCAGTTCAACATCGTCTTCGGCATCCTTCTGGCCTACGCGTCGAACGCGGTCATCCGCGAGATCGCGCACGAGGAGACCGCCTGGCGGTGGATGCTCGGCGTCATGGCCGTGCCCTCCGTCCTCTTCCTGATCTTCCTGGCCACAGTCCCCGAGACGCCGCGCTGGTTGCTCGCCCACGGCCGCGAAGAACTCGCCGTCACAATCTCCGAGCGTCTCACCACCTCTCAGGCTGAGTGTGACGAGCAGATCGGCGAGATGAAGGCGCAGATCGCCGAGGACGCCGCCGGCGGCAAGGTCGCCTTCTTCACGCGCCGCTACCGCAAGGTCATCCTCATGGCCTTCTGCATTGCGATGTTCAACCAGCTCTCCGGCATCAACGCTATCCTCTACTACGCACCCAAGGTCATGAAGCTCGCGGGCGGCGCCGCAGTCCTGGGAGACGCCTTCCCCTACATCGGTTCCGTCATCGTCGGTCTCATGAACCTGGTCGCCACCATGGCGGCCCTGACCGTCATCGACCGCATCGGCCGCCGCCAGCTCATGATCGTCGGCTCGATCGGCTACCTGGTGTCGCTGGGCTTCCTCGCAGGCATGATGTTTGCTTACGAGGGCGGCTACTTCGAGGAGGGGAGCGCCGCTCCCGTGTGGCTGATCCTCCTCGGCCTCCTCGGCTTCATCGCCTCGCATGCCTTCGGCCAAGGCTCCGTCATCTGGGTGTTCATCTCCGAGATCTTCCCCAACCGCGTGCGCGCCCGCGGCCAGTCCCTGGGCTCTCTCACGCACTGGGTGTTTGCCTTCATTACCACCTATGCCTTCCCTGTGCTCACCGATAAACTCGGTGGTGGCTACGCATTTGGAATCTTCTTCCTCGCGATGGTTGGTCAGCTATTCTGGGTGCTGAAGGTCATGCCTGAAACCAAGGGCATTCCGCTCGAAGAAATGGAAGAGAAGCTGGGGTTGACCAATGACTAGGATCGTGAACATCGGGGAAGCTCTCATCGACGAGATCACCCGCCCAAACAGTGAACCCGTCGAGGTTGTCGGGGGATCGATGCTCAACGTCGCAGCCGGCCTGACCCGGCTCGGCCACGAATCCGAGCTGGCGACGTGGTTCGCCCGCGACGCTCGCGGCGACAAGGTCCGCGCTCACGCCGAGGCTGCCGGAGTCGCCCTGACGCCCGGCAGCGACGGCGCCGAGTTCACGACGGTGGCTCATGCGACCGTCGACGAGAAGGGGCACGCCACCTACGAGTTCGACCTGTCCTGGGACGTCCCCGCTGTGGAGGACCCTGACACCGTCGGGCATGTCCACACCGGCTCCTACGTGGTCGTGCTCGAGCCCGGCGCGGATAAGGTGCTGGCCGCCGTCAAGCGCCAGGCCATCCGAGGCACCGTCTCCTACGACCCGAATATCCGTCCCGCTCTGCTGGGCACGCCCGACGAGGCTCGCCCGCATATCGAGGCGATCGTGGCCCTCGCGGACGTCGTCAAGGCGTCGGACGAGGACCTGGAGTGGCTCTACCCGGGCCGCCCCGTCGAGGACGTCATCCGCGAGTGGGCCCAGTCCGGCCCGTCGCTGATCCTGTGCACGCGTGGCCCCTGGGGTGTCTACATCAAGGCCGCCGCCGAGCGCGACATGCTTGTCGTCGACCCGCTGGACGTTGAGCTGGTGGACACCGTAGGCGCGGGCGACTCGCTCATGGCTGGCCTTATCTCCGGCCTGGTGGACGCGGGCCTCCTGGGCTCCGGCGAGGCGAAGCAGCGCCTGCGTGAGGCCTCGTGGGACCAGATCCTGCCCGCCATCCACCGCGGCATCATCACCTCCGGCATCACCATCTTGCACCAGGGTGCCTACTCGCCCACGCGCGAGGAGGTTGCCGGCGTGCTGGCCGCCGACCCGACGCTGCGAGGCTGACGGGGGAGCGTTC
>ERZ773071.102-NODE-102-length-16484-cov-5.49224_pt1 | contig 16484 bp, 15 predicted proteins | sample MGYA00580621_ERZ773071 | MGnify/ENA primary metagenome ERZ773071 (study PRJEB29015, sample SAMEA2738136) | human oral metagenome | biome: human oral; feature: human-associated habitat; material: saliva | place: China | collected 2211 ... | reverse complement strand
CCTGGAAGAGTCCCTCGAATTCGCTCGCGAAGACGAGTGCGTTGAGGTGACCCCCGAGGCGATTCGTATCCGTAAGGTCATCCTGGATTCCAACGAGCGTGTCCGCGAGTTCCGCCGCCGCGCCCGTGCCAACGACTAATACAGCGCGACTATGAGCGCGTTAGCGACTAACCTGCTGTAGCGGGTGTCGCTGCCCAGAGTCGTCGTTGTTCAAGAGCCGCCGCTACCTTCTGAAGAGAAGGTGGCGGCGGCGCTGTTTAACCACCCGGATTTGTTCGGGACATAACGGCGGGCTGCGGGAGAGAAGAAGTGAGAGGAGAGCCGGGCGCTTTTGCTTTCTGCCGAAAACCGCCTCCAAAAACCGCTTCTGAAAAGCCCGAACACCCCGCGCTGCACATGCGAGTGTGTAAGATAAAATAATGCGCCTGCACGGTGGCGGCACTTATCCGCTGCTCACCTCTGCCGCTCAACGATGTAAATTGCCGGCGCGCTATTGACCGTCCAAGAAACCCGACCCTGCGTATGAGAGGGAAAGCCTGTGTCTGAAACCGAGAACACTCAGCCTGATTCTGCGACCCCCAGCTATCCCACGCAGGGTGAGCGCATCGCCCCCGGCTCGCGCCGTGACCTGCTGCCGAATAACTACGATGCGAAGAAGACGCGCATCCTGTTTGTGCATGCACACCCGGACGACGAAACCTCCTCGACCGGCGCAACCATGGCGTACTATGCGCAGAAGGGCGCGGAGGTGTACCTGCTGACCGCTACCCGCGGTGAGCTGGGTGAGGTCATCCCCGAGGAGCTACACCACCTGGAGGTCGGTAAGCCCGGTTGCCGTGATAACGGTGAGGCGCTGGGCGAGTACCGTACCGGTGAGCTTGCCGGCGCTATTGAAGCGCTGGGTGTGAAGAAGCAGTTCTTCCTGGGTCAGGAGCCCGCCGTCGCGGAGGGCGCGCTACCGCTGTACCGTGACTCCGGCATGGCGTGGGGCCCGGAGGGTAAGCCCGTCGCCAACCCGGTGGCGGCGGCTGATTCGTTGACCGCGCAGCCGCTGGAACCGCAGGCTCAGGCGCTGGTTGCCGCTATCCGCGCCCTCACCCCGGATGTTCTGGTCACCTACGATTCGGACGGCGGCTACGGCCACCCCGACCACGTGCGCGTGTACGAGATCGTGCACCGTGCCCTGCAGATCCTCGAAAATGACGAGGACCGCCCGATTCTCACCTGGGGTATTGAGGGCGAGTTCGACGCGGCTGATCAGCGCCTGCAGGCAGCCATTTACGGTGACGGCACCGCCAAGCGCAAGGCAATGGAGGCGCACCGCACCCAGATTACGGTCGTGGACGAGAAGACGTTTGAGTACTCGAATAAGGTGCCGCAGAAGATTTCTGCCGTGGAGACTTTCCGTGTGCTCGACGGTGACCCGACCGCGACCGTGCACCCGAAGCCGCAGGAGGCGGGTCTGGTGTCGAGCCTGCTGACCGGCTCGATTCTGGGTATTTTTGCCGGTATTGCCGGGTCGATTTATCACGCCTGGGTCGTGTACGCGGGGGATACCGCCCTGCCCCTCGGCTTGCTGGTCGCGTACCTGACGGTTTTCTTCACCGCTCTGTGGTGTGCCCTGTCGTTGCGTCGCGGCTACGCTGCGGCTGTCGTGGCTGTTGCGGTGTTCGTAACCGTGTACGTGCTCGGTTACGGTCGCCCAGATTCGCCGTTTGTTCTGGTGAATCCGGGTCATTCGGCGATTGGCCTGTACGGTGCCCTGTGGTGGTTTGGCGCCCCGGTCGCGGCGATGTTGGGCATGCTCGTGTACACGCGTGCTCGCGTGAAGGACGCGCAGTATTTCTCGCCGCGTGCGGCGCATCAGCGTGCTCGCGCTAAGAAGTAGGCGCCAGGAAGTAAGCGCCGAGAAGTAGCCTGAAGGCTATCACTAAGCCATAACGTGGGGGAGGGGCGTTCCGGTTAGCCGGGGCGCCCCTCCTGCTGTCTTCTATGCCCGCCGGATAGAGGAAAATAGGGAAGAAAATTTATGCGTTATTCGGTGAATTGTGCGGGGTGGAAATAGCGGCGACTTCATCAAAAAATTCATGTGACGAAGATTTCATTTTTGGCTTAATCTATTTTTAAAAGCCTTCCGACTAGCAATAACGCAAAGAAATACCAGGTCAGCCTAGCCTAAAAAATACCCCCACAAACCCAATAACCCACTGTCTGATACACCACGAAAATACGGTTAAACAGCCGGTGCGCGATAGACTATACAAAGACTTCCCCGCCGGGTACCAACTACTCGGCGGTTTACTCTGTAGATTCTGCCCTGCAGCAGACGACCCGCAGAACGGCGGGCACGGGGCGAACAGCTTGTAGAAAGGCACACCAATGACCTACGTAATCGCGCTTCCCTGCGTGGATGTCAAAGACCGCGCATGCGTTGAAGAATGCCCCGTCGACTGCATCTACGAAGGTGATCGTACCCTCTACATCCACCCGGATGAGTGCGTGGACTGCGGCGCCTGCGAGCCCGTCTGCCCCGTAGAAGCAATCTACTACGAAGACGACGTCCCCGAAGAGTGGACCGAATACGTCAGCGCCAACGCAGACTTCTTCGATGACTTGGGTTCCCCCGGTGGTGCAGCAAAGCTCGGCCCCACCGGCAAGGACGTGCCCTTCATCGCGGCACTGCCCCCTCGTGGTGAGTAGTAGCCTGCGGCGAGTAACCCAAAGCGGCGAATAGTAGCTACAACCGCATAGACTGATTGCACCCGCTTAACGGGTGACAAGAGCCTCCATCTAGCACCAGGTGTCCACACACCGTCTAGGCGCTGGAATGGAGGCTCTTGCCATAGGCACGGAAGCGCGCGGACGCTAGACTAAAATGACGAAAATTATTCCCAAGCAACCAGGTGACACAATGACTTACGGCCTGAACCTGCCCGAATACCCCTGGGAGGCGCTCGCCCCCTACCGCGCAACCGCAGCCGCCCACCCGGACGGTCCGGTGGACCTGTCCATCGGCACCCCGGTCGACCCGACCCCGCAGAACATTCGTGAGGCGCTGGCGGCTGCCTCCGACGCACCCGGCTACCCGACCACCCACGGCACCCCCGCCCTGCGTGAGGCTATTGCCGAGTGGTTTGCGCGCCGCCGCGGCGTGACCGGTCTGAACCCTGACGCGATCATGCCCACGGTCGGTTCGAAGGAGCTCGTGGCGTGGCTGCCGTTCCTGCTGGGCCTGGGCCCGGGCGATGTGGTCGTGTACCCGCGCGTTGCGTACCCCACCTACGATATGGGTGCCCGTTTTGCTCGCGCCGAGTCTGTACCCGCCGACAGCCTGGACGAGCTGGATGCCGACACCCGCAGCCGTGTGAAGCTGATTTGGGTGAACTCCCCGGCGAACCCGAACGGTGTGGTGCGTACCGTGGAGCAGCTGCGTGAGATTGTGGCGCAGGCACGTGAAATTGGTGCCGTGGTGGCGTCCGACGAGTGCTACGCGGAGCTCGGTTGGGGTGCCTGGGATGAGGCGCGCGGCGGTCAGCCGGTGCCGTCCATCCTGGATCCTCGCGTGTGCGATGGCGACTTCACCGGCCTGTTTGCCGTGTATTCGCTGTCGAAGCAGTCGAACCTCGCCGGTTACCGTGCCGCGTTCATTGCTGGTGCCCCCGAGCTGATGCCGAACCTGATTAATAGCCGCAAGCACGCCGGTATGATTGTGCCCGCCCCGGTGCAGGCTGCCATGATGGTGGCGCTGGCTGATGAGGCGCATGTGGCGGCGCAGAAGGACCTGTACCGTGCCCGCCGCGAGGTGCTGGAGGAGGCGATTATCGCCGCCGGTGGTCGCATTGAGAATTCTGAGGCTGGCCTGTACCTGTGGACCACTTTCGGTGAGTCTACCTGGGACTCGATTGGTCGCCTGGCGGAGCTGGGTATTATTGCTGGCCCCGGCGTGTTCTACGGCGAGGACGGCGAAGGCTACGTGCGTATCGCCCTGACTGCCTCCGATGAGGCGGTGGCGAAGGCTGCTGAGCGTCTGAAGGCATCTGCATCTAAGTAATGTTGTCGTCGGGTAGCTCCCGGCTGGGGTACAGTTCCGGCAGCTGTGCAGTTCCGGTAACTACCTAGCCCGAAGCGCACAAAAATGCCCGATAGGTGAGATAACACCTATCGGGCACTCTTCAACACCCCTCACAAGGGGCTAAAACAGCTTAGGCTTCGTAACCGTTGGGGTTGTTCTTCTGCCAGTTCCAGTGGTCGCGAACCATGGTCTTAATGTCGCAGCTAGCGCTCCAACCCAAATCCGCCAGAGCAGAGGAAGGATCAGCGTAAGAGACCGCAACGTCACCGGGGCGACGATCCACAATCTTGTACGGCAGCTCCTTACCGCACGCCTCCTCGAACGCGTGCAGAACCTGCAGAACCGAGTAGCCGTTACCGGTACCCAGGTTCCAGGTGTGCAGGCCGCCGTGCTGGGTAATGTAATCCAGCGCCTTCAGGTGGCCGTCAGCCAGGTCAACCACGTGGATGTAGTCGCGCACGCCGGTACCATCAACGGTCGGGTAGTCGTTACCGAAGACGTTCAGGTGCTCGCGGCGACCCACAGCAACCTGCGCGATGAAGGGCACCAGGTTGTTCGGGATGCCCGCCGGGTCCTCACCGATACGGCCGGACTCGTGCGCACCAACGGGGTTGAAGTAACGCAGCAGAGCGATGTTCCACTTGGAATCAGAAGCAGCCAGGTCGACCAGCATGTCCTCGATGTGCTCCTTGGTGCGGCCGTAGCAGGACTGCGCATCCATGTTCATCTTCTCAATCAGAGGCATGGACTCGGGCTCACCGTACACGGTAGCGGAGGAGGAGAACACGATGGAGTGGCAGTCAGCCTCGTCCATTGCGTACAGCAGGTTCAGGGTGCCAGCCACGTTGGTCTGGTAGTACCACAGCGGCTTCTCTGCGGACTCGCCCACAGCCTTCAGGCCCGCAAAGTGAATCACAGCGTCGGGGCGAACCTGCTTGAAGAGAGCCTTCATACCTTCGAGGTCGAGCAGGTCAACCTTGTGGAACTCGGGGGCGCGGCCAGCGAGTTCAGCGACGCGCTTGAGGGACTCCTCGGAAGAGTTCGCGAGGTTATCCATGACGACGACGTCGTGGCCTGCCTTGAGCAGTTCAAGTACAGTGTGGGAGCCGATGTAGCCGGCGCCGCCGGTAACGAGTACCTTCATGATGTCCTTTCGGGCTTTATATATCCGGAAAAAGTGCTCCGGATGGGGGACAAAAGCTGTTGAGCTGTATCTAATAGTACAGCCGTGCACGGGGCGTAAGTACTGCGGGACACTGTGCGCTTGTGCACTCTGGTGTGAGCACGTGGGAGGCGTTATTTAGGTGTGTCGACACTCGCCTTCGCTTAGCGTCTGGACCCGACGCTCAGCTGATTTCTGAGCCGACCTCTAATCCCACCAGAAATACCACTGGCGGCTCTGGTGAATAAACTCCGTCAGCTGCTCAAAATCCTCAAACACCTGGAACGGAAGATCGGAACAGAACGCGAACTGCTCGACCGCCACCTTCTTCGCCTCCAACGGATCGGCCACCGGGTGTTCCACCAGAAACTCCAGACAATCAGCACCGTCAAGAGCCGCCGGGATTGCGCCGTACTTTTCACGCCAATAGTGGGTGAACGCCAGCTGTGTTTCGGCGTTCGGGCAGTCATTCCAGCCGCCGAAGGGCAAGTATGCGGGAACATCGGCGGGGTCATCGGTCGGAATCTGCAGCAGGAGCATCTCGCCCTGCTCCTCATCCAGGAGCTCGTAGCAGAGCAGGGCAGAAAGAATCGGGGCGTCATCTTCGGGCTCCTCATCGGGCAGAAAATCGGAGCCCATAAACTCGTCAACAAGCTCATTGAGGTTGAACTCGTCAGGGCCGTCCTCGTCAGAGCCGTCCTCGTGAGCATCTTCGCCGTCACCGGTAACCCTGCGCAGCTGCTGGGCAATGGCGGCGCTGCCGTACTCTTCAGCGGAGGCACCGCCCCGGGCGGTACGGTAACGTTGCAGGACAGCACGAGTGTAGGCGCTCACCTGCTCCGGGGTCAGAGTCTCAACATCGTCAATGATGTCGTGCTCAAGGGACACCGCAATGACCATGCTTTCAAGCACCGTATACCGTATCGTTCAGATTCAGGAAGAAGGGGACGAACCCCTCCGCGCGTCCCAGCTTAGCTAGCTCATCGTAACGGGCCATGGCATCAGTAGCCGCAGTGCCCATCGGAATACGCTCGTGCGGGTAGGGGAGGAGGCGCGTGAAGTGCTGGTAGGTTTCGCTCATCGTCGATTCGGGCATCTGAGTTCCTCTCTGAACTGTACAGGTGGTCAGTCATGGCGGGTACGCTATACCCGGTACTACAAGCCTAGCGAAAGCTCGAGCGGCCCGCCCTGAAAATGGTCATCGTAGCCGCCATGTCTCCGCGCCCAGCCTATGAGAGCAGCGGAGAGGGAATAAAGAGCATAAAAAGGGGCCGGGATGCTTCACACATCCCGACCCCCAAAGTTCACGGGCCGACCCGTACTAATTCAGGTACAGACTGTACAGACTAGTTCAGGTGCAGCGCCTCGTTCAGCTCCACGGTGTTCTTCGCACGCGGCAGAACCTCAATCGCGCCGCTGATCGAGTTACGGCGGAACAGCAGGTTCGACACACCCGACAGCTCCGCAGCCTTCACCACGCGCGCCTCCTGACCCGGCAGCAGAACGCTCACACGCGAACCAGCGGTCACGTACAGGCCAGCCTCAACCACACAGTCATCGCCCAGAGCAATACCGATACCGGACTCCGCACCCAGCAAGGAACGCTCACCAATAGACACGCGCTCAGTGCCGCCACCGGAGAGAGTACCCATCGTGGAGGCGCCGCCACCCACATCCGAGCCGTCGCCCACCACAACGCCCTGAGAAATACGGCCCTCAACCATGGAGGTGCCCAGGGTACCGGCGTTGAAGTTCACGAAGCCCTCGTGCATCACGGTCGTACCGGATGCCAGGTGTGCACCCAGGCGCAGGCGGTCACCGTCACCAATACGCACGCCGGCGGGAACCACGTAATCCACCAGGCGCGGGAACTTATCAATGTGGCTCACACTCAGGTGGCCCAGCTTGCGCAGACCAACCGCAAGCTTCTGGAACTCGGCGGCAAGCACCGGGCCCTGGTTGGTCCACGCAACATTCGCCAGGGTGCCGAACAGGCCGTCCAGATTCAGCTCGTTGGGGCGAACCAGGGTGTGCGAGAGCAGGTGCAGACGCAGGTATGCGTCCAGGGCGTCTTCGGGTGCCTCATCCAGGTTGATGGAGGCGGTACGCACCTCGGTACGGGCGTTGCGCGCCGGGTGCTCAGCGACCAGGTCCTCCAGCTCGTCCGCGATGGACAGATCGGGGGTCTGGGTGAGGGAGGGCGCGGGGAACCAGGCGTCCAGGACGGTGCCGGCGTGCTCGCCAGAGACAACAACATTGACCAGTGCAACGCCGGAGGCGTAACGGGGAGTGTTTTCAGACATGCCTTCCATTATAGTTTTGGGGGTGAGAGCCCCTTCAAGACCGTCTCAAATGCTCGATATGGGTGTTGTATGCGCGGGTATGTGCGCGGGGGAACCTGTAAGGTGGAAGGATGAGCGTTTCCCCCAATAATTCTGAGCCTCACGAGGTCCCGCAGCCACCGCTGAACCTGGACGTGTCCATGCCCGAGCTGACCCGTGCCCTGCTGGATTACGAGTCGGTTTCCGGCAGCGAGCAGCCAATTGCTGACGCCGTGCACACGGCGCTGTCGTTCTGCCCGCACCTGCACCTGACCCGTGACGGGGACGCCATCATTGCCCGCACCGAATTCCCGCCGCTGCCTGGAGCTGAGGGGGAGAGGGCTGAGGGGGAGCGCACCCGCATTATCCTTGCCGGTCACCTGGACACCGTGCCCCTGCCCACTGTTGAGGGCTCCCTGGGTACCGTGCCCGCCACGGTGCGTGAAGAGGACGGCCACAGCGTGCTCTACGGCCGAGGCGCCACCGATATGAAGGGCGGCGTGGCGGTTCAGCTGAAGCTTGCCGCCGAGCTGACCGCGCAGGACACCGACTACAACCTGACCTACATCTTCTACGACAACGAAGAGGTCGCCAGCGAACTCTCCGGCCTGGCGCGTCTAATCCGCCACCACGGTGAGCTCATCACCGACGCAGACTTCGGTGTGCTGCTCGAACCGACCAACGGCACTATTGAGGGCGGCTGCAACGGCACCATGCGTTTCTTCGTGCGCACCCGCGGCCTCGCCGCCCACTCGGGACGCGCCTGGCGCGGCGAGAACGCGATTCACGCCCTGGCACCGGCGTTGGCGGCGCTCGCCTCCTACGAGCCGAAAACCATTGCCGTGGAGGGCTTAGATTATCGTGAGGGCCTGAACGCGGTGCAGATTTCTGGCGGCGTTGCCGGTAACGTGATTCCTGATGCGGCGGCAATGCACGTGAACTACCGGTTCGCGCCCGATAAGACCCTGGATGAGGCGGTCGCCCACGTGCGTGAGGTCTTCGCCGGATACGAGCTGGATTTTGTGGATCTTTCCCCGGCGGCTCGTCCCGGCCTGGATACCCCGCTGGCGGCTTCCCTCATTGAGGCGGTGGGCGAGGAACCTCAGCCGAAGTACGGCTGGACGGATGTGGCGCGCCTGAGCGAGATCGGTATTCCCGCCGTGAACTTCGGCCCCGGCGACGCCCTGCTGGCTCACACCGATAATGAGCACGTGAGCTTTAGCCAGCTGACCCGCTGCCACGCGGATTTGCGTGCCTGGCTGCTCAGCGACCGCGACGAGGACTAGTCGCGGCGCTGATTCTGCCGGTGCTGGCGCTACTATTTGAATTTAGGTGACCGTCAGGGGTTGACGGTCCTGCATGATATGAGATTGACATGAACTTTCTTCTGATTCTGCTTGCCCTGCTGATTGTGGGCATTACGGCGCTCTCTGTTGTGGCGCTCGGCGGTGAGCGTGCCGTGCCCGGTGCCGCGTTCTTTAGCGGCGTGGGCCGTGACGGCCTGGGCACCTTTGACCGCGTGGAGGACTTGACGACTGCGGTTCGTTTCTTCGGCAATCCCGAGGACGAAAAGGCGTCTGAGAGCGAGCTGGCAGCCGGTGATGCTTCTGCCGAAGCAGCCGCAGAATCCGCTGACGCTAACGTGGCTGCCGCTGAGCCGGTTCGCCGCGTCGCGGTTCCGCTGGCTGATGATGCGGAGAGCACCTTGAGTGCGCATGACTTTGTGGAGAAGCGAAAGAACGCCACGGCGGCTTCCTCTGATCAGGATGCCGTTCCGGCTGAGGGGAGCTAAGGTCGGTGAGTGTTCCTTCTCAGCACACTAGCCCTGTTCCGCCTGCCCGCGCTAACTCCGCCGCTGAATCTGCCCCTCTCACCCCCTCCGCGAAGGAGCAGAGCGAGTCTTTTGATGAGCTGCTGACCTGGGCGTACACCGCCGCCGGTGAGCGCCTGCACCGGGTGGGGGCGCGTCTGCGTGCCCTGCCCGCGTGGCTGTCGGTGCTGCTGATTTATGGTCTGTCCCGCGTGTGGGGCTTCATCGTTTTTGCCGTGGTCGGTCAGCAGCAGTTGCGCAGCCCGTGGGGTCAGCACCTGGATTATTTGTCGTTCATTAGCATCTGGGATGCCGGCTGGTATGAGCAGATTGCGGTACAAGGCTACCCGAGCCAGCTGCCGGTGGATGCAACGGGTGCGGTTCAACAGAATCAGTGGGCTTTTTACCCGATTTTCCCGCAGCTTTCCGGTGCTATTAGTCGTGCGACGGGCATCGGGTATTACCCGGTGGCGGCGACGGTTGCTCTGCTTGCCGGTTTCGCGGCGGCGTGGGTGATTTACCTGCTGTTTGAGGCGTCATTGAAGGCGACCGGTTTTACGAGTGAGGAGTCGCCTTCTGCGCTGTCCATGTGGGCTGTGGCGTTGGTGTCCTTCTTGCCGGTGGCGCCGGTGCTTCAGGTGCCGTATGCGGAGTCGCTGAACCTGGTGTTCCTTGCCGGTGCCCTGCTGTGCCTGGTTCAGGGACGCTACGGTCTGCTGGTTCCTGTGGCGGCTTTGGCGTGCCTGTCCCGCCCGGTGGGTGTGCCCCTGGGTGCGGCTGCCGGTCTGTGGTGGTTTGCGTGCTGGGTTCGTTCGAGCCGCCAGTCGGGTATGGGCACGGCGTTTGTGCGTCATCTGGGGCAGCTGGTGAGCGCCCTGGTGGTGTGTGCGTGTGCGCTGGTGTGGCCTGCGATTGCGTGGTGGGCTACGGGCCGTGTGGATGCGTACACCGCCACGGAGACGGCGTGGCGCGGCACCCATTTGGCGCCGATTCAGCCGTGGCTTTCGCAGGGTTACCTGTATTTTGGGTATGCGGCTCCGGTGCTGCTGACCCTGCTGATTCTGGGTTTTATTGCTCTGTGTTTGAGCCCGTTGGCGCGTAGGGTTTTGGCGGCTCCGTTGAACCTGTGGTGTTTGAGCTATTTTGCGTATTTGATTCTGTTTTTGAATCCGCAGTCTTCGACGTTCCGTCTGTTGTTGCCGTTGTTCCCGCTGGTGATTGTGGTGGCGGCGGCGAGCCGTTCGCGGGCGTATCGTTGGGCGTTGCTGGTGGCGGGTGCGTGTACGCAGTGGGGCTGGGTGGGCTGGCTGTGGCATTGGAAGCAGCTCCCCGGCGGTGGGGATTACCCGCCGTAAACCGCTGAATTTATCCAACGGATGTTTGAGACCGCCGGTGTGCTGCCGGCGGTCTTTTGCGTTCGGGAGGCGGGCGTGCCTGCGGTTGGAGCCGTAGCGTTTAACCCGGCGGTGGGGATTATCCGCCGTAAACCGTGGATGTGGTGTTCTTAGCCGTGGGCGCAATGCCCCTCCGCAGTGCCGTATCGTGCGCCTTCTGCTTGTCCAGAGCTTAAAGACACGTCCAGAAAGCGCCGCGGGTTCGGCGGGGCTGGCTCGGAACTGATAATCTATATTCTGTGTTTGGTATTAGTGGCACCGAGTTGATTATTTTGGCCATCATCACGTTCGTGGTGATTGGCCCCGAACGCATGCCCGAATACGCCCGACAGATTCGTGAATTCGTCAAGATGGTGCGCCGCATGGCGTTCGACGCGAAGGACGACTTCAAGGAAGCTCTGGGCGAGACGGGTCTGGAAGATATTAACTGGCGCCAGTACGACCCCCGCCAGTACGATCCGCGCGTGATTGTGAAGCAGGCATTCGCTGAGGATGACGCCGAGCGTGAGCGTGAGGCACGTGAACGTGAAGAGGCGCTGCTGAAGGAGAAGGAAAAGGCTGAGAGCCGTGCTCTTCCGCGAGGCGCATACGCCCCCTTCGATGTGGACGCCACCTAAGATTTTGAGATGAAAGAACCCCGCACCGTGATGGTGCGGGGTTCTTTCTGTTCTCAGCTGTTTGGCCGTGCTGTTTAGCCAGCAGCTTCTGGGCATTTGCCGGTAGCTTCTAGACGCTTGGTTCTAGACGGCTACATCTCTTAGACGAAGAGCGGCAGGCTCTGACCCGCCCTCGACTCGCCCGAGTGTAGTAGCTTCGAGGCGATGGACTGAATCTCTTCGGCGGTAGCCGAATCCGGGTGGCCCCAGACCACCGGGGTGCCCTCGTCGCCGCCGGTACGCAGGTTCACATCCAGCGGGACAGAACCGAGCAGCGGTACCGGGTAGGAGAGCGCCTCCGAAAGACGCTCAGCGAGCACCTGACCGCCGCCAGAACCGAACATATCGAGCACGGTACCGTCCGGCAGGGTCATAGCCGCCATGTTCTCCACCACGCCCACGACCTTCTGACCGGTCTGCAGGCTCAGGGTGCCGGCACGCTCCGCCACATCCACCGCGGCGTGCTGCGGGGTGGAAATGAGCACCAGCTCAGCATTCGGCAACAGCTGAGCCATGGAGATGGCAATATCGCCGGTGCCGGGCGGCAAATCGAGCAGCAGCACATCCAGGGCACCGAAGTGCACGTCCATGATGAACTGCTCCAGAGCACGGTGCAGCATGGGGCCGCGCCACGCCACCGGCTCGTTGCCCTTGAGGAACATGCCGATAGAAATCACGCGAATAAAGCCGCCGCTGACCTTCTGCTCACCCCAACGCTGGGCGGGGGCGGGCACATCCACGGTCGGCGGAAGAATCAGGTCATCCAGGCGGGTCGGGGCATCGGTAATACCCAGCAGACCCGGAATGGAGAAGCCGTGCACATCCGCGTCAATAATGCCCACCGCAAGCCCGCGCGAAGCGAACGCCGCGGCAAGATTCGCGGTCATGGAGGACTTACCCACGCCACCCTTACCGGACACCACGCCGAACACGCGGGTCAGCGAACCGGGGGCGGTGAACGGGTTGGAACGCTCCGGCTTGAGCATCGAACGCAGGGCAGAACGCTGCTGCGGGTTCATCGCACCCACCTGCAGCTGCACACGCTCAATGCCCTCAACGGTGGTGGCGGCGTCACGAACCTGCTGCTCGATGGTGTTCTTCAGCGGGCAACCCTCAATGGTGAGTAGCACCATGACCTCAGCCCAGTGGCGACCGGGAATCGGCTCACCGCGCTCATCCAGTTCAGGATGCACGAGCGCAGTCTCAACCATGCCCAGCTCCGTAATGGGGCGGCGCAGTTCGGGGTCCTCGACGCGGGCAAGTGCCGCGTAGAGCGCATCTTGCAGGGGTGAATTAGCGGTCACGGACGCCTCCCTCACGGGCGCGCTCTGCCTGCTGCTGTGCCTGCTGGGACTCGCGGCTCTGAGGCTGGCTCAAATCGCCGCGGTGGGGATCCTGGGCGGAGTCCTTCGCGGAGCGTTCAGCCTTGTCAGAGGCCTGCTCGGTACCGTTCTCAGTACCTTCAGAGCCCTGCTCCTCAGCGTCCTTCTCCTCACCCTCGGAAGTATCGATATCGTCGATAGCCTCCTCCAGGTCCTCAATGTCCTCACTGATGTCCTGCAGCTGCTCGGCGTGACGCTCCTGCTCCTGCGCAATGTTCTGCAGTTCCTCAAGAATGTCACGCAGCTCGCTACGGACGAAGTCACGAGTCGCAACCTCACGCAGAGCAATACGCAGCGAAGCAATCTCGCGGGTCAGGTACTGGGTCTCCTCCAGGTTCTGCTGGTCGCGCTTACGGTCCTCAGACGCCACCACGCGGTCGCGGTCATCCTGACGGTTCTGCGCCAACAGCAGCAGGGGAGCAGCGTAAGAAGCCTGCAGGGACAGCATCAGGGTCAGCAGGGTGAAGTTCAGGCTACGCGGGTCGAACTGCATCTCCTCCGGCGCCAGGGAGTTCCAGGCAAGCCACACACCACAGAAAATGGTCATCCACATCAGGAACTGCGGGGTGCCCATGTAGCGTGCGAACGCCTCAGTCATGCGGCCGAAAGCGTCCGGGTTGGGGCTCGTGAACAGCTTCGGCTTGCGGGTGCCGGGGGTGCTCAGCTGCGAGTCGCTACGCTGCGGGCGGGAGTCGCCGCGCTCGCGGTTGCGTTCAGCGTACTTCTTCTCCAGACGGTCTTTGAGAATACGCGCCTTATCGATGCGGGGGTTCTCTTCGGTACGGTTTGCGTCGCGGCGGTTCGAATCAGCCAAAGCGTCGTCCTACCTTTCGTACGGGAGTTCCATCATCGTAAGTTCGCCAGTCTTCGGGCAGGAGCGCATCGAGCACGTCGTCGATGGTCACTGCGCCTACCAGGCGGTGCGATTCGTTCACAATGGGAACGATGGTCAGGTCGTAGGTTGCCAGCACGCGTGCCAGCTCTTCCAAACTTGCCTGGTCAGAGACAGGCTCAGTGTCGGTATCGAGGATGTGACCGATCGGCTCGCTCGGCGGCACACGCAGCAGCTTCTGCATGTGCACCAGACCCAAGTATTTGCCGGTCGGCGTTTCCAGGGGCGGGCGGGTCACCATGACGGCAGCCGCCATCGCCGGAGGGATCTCCTCGGCGCGGATGTGCGCGAGCGCCTCCGCGACGGTCGCCTCGGGGGAGAGGATGATCGGCACCGGGTTCATGAGCGAACCGGCGGTACCTTCGTCGTATTCGAGCAGTCGACGCACGTCGTCTGCTTCGTCGGGTTCCATGAGTTGGAGTAGCTTTTCACGCTGGGCGTCGTCCAGTTCGATGAGAAGGTCGGCGGCGTCGTCCGGTTCCATCTCTTCGAGGACCTGCGCGGCACGCTCGTCGTCCAGGTGCGACAGAATCTGCACCTGGTCCTCGGCGGGAAGCTCCTGCAGAACGTCCGCGAGGCGCTCATCTTGCAGTTCGGCGGCGATTTCGACCATGCGCTTATCGCTCATCTCGTGGATAGCGTCCGCAAGGTCGGCGGGCTTGGAGTTCTCGTGGTTAGCGACGAACGCGGTTGCCGCCTGCGGCTCCACGTCGGTGGAGAGCACCGCCTCGTCCCAGTCGACGATGAGGGTCTCCTTGGAGCGGCGGCGCCACGTGCTGGAGGAGGAGCTGACGCGGGAAACGAACAGCTCGGTCACGCCCCAGTCGCCGTTGCGGCGCTGCTCAATGGCGACGTCCTCAATGACGGCGTCGCCGCTACCGTCGAGCAGACGCACGCGGCGGTCAAAGAGCTCACCGACAATGAGAGTCTCAGAGTTGCGCTGCTCAAAACGGCGCAGGTTCACCAGGCCGGTTGAAATAATCTGTGAAGCGTCGATACTTCGCACACGGGTCATGGGCATGAACACGCGTTTCTTGCCGAGCACCTCAACGATGATGCCGACAACAATGGGTTCACTGCCCTTGGCGGGGCGGGCGCCCGCAATGGATGCGCCCAGGCCGCGTTTGAGCACGACGACATCTCGGAGACGGCCGAGGCGGTCACCGAAGGGGTCAAAAACGTCGAGGCCCAAAAGGCGGGCAATGTAAATCTTGCTGGGGGTGCTGAACTTCGAATTGCTCACCTCTCTAGGGTACGCTCCGCCGCGGGGATTCGCACTTTGAGAAGCCTAATTGAACAGGTGTTTGCTACGCCTGTAGAGGAGCTGACTGCCCACCGGGTCCAGGGTTGGGGCGGACGGTAAAATAGGAGCCATGACTTCTAACCTGCCGAATATTCCCTCGACCCCGCCTTCTTCTTATCTGGCCTCGCGCCTGGCGCAGGCTCAGGGCAAGCCCCTGCCCGCCGGTGAGGCGATTGCCTCCTTCGTTCGTCACGATGATGCGCTCGCCGCTTTTGATGTGCTCAGTGAGCAGGATTATCCGGTTACGGCGCTGTACCTGGTCAATGACGGTATCCGCCAGGTGGAGTACCCGGTACAGCCCGGTTATGGTCGTGCCCTGATTTCTTCTGCGATTCAGGGCGCGTCGATGGGTCTGGTATTTTCGGTGCTGTTGACGCTGACCGGTGACTCTTTTACGTCGGTGGCGCTAAAGTACGTGCCGCTGTCGGTGGTAGTGTTTGTGCTGTGGCAGATGTTCATTCTGCGCCGCGGCAGGGGTGTTCGTTACCCGATGCGTACTGAGGCGATTCCCTCGCGTACCGTGATGTACGCTTTGCCGGAGTACGCTCAGGATGCGCGCCGTGTGCTGGGTGCGCATCCTCGCTTCTCGGCGGCGGTTGCGGCTGCGCGTGCGGCGGCTGCTCCGGAAGCTTCGCAGGCTCGTGCGGCTCAGAGCACCGTTTCGATGAATGGTGCACCGGTTCCGACCGGTGCGCCGAAGGCTCCTTCGTACCGTGCGCAGGCGGGTAGCCAGCCGGCACCGAACCAGAACCTGCCCGAGCGTGATACGACCGCGCAGAACGCGGTGGCTCAGAGTGCGGCGCAGAACATGCCGGCACCGGTTGCCCCCGCTCAGCCTGCACAGTCTGCTCAGACCGCACAGTCCACTCAGCCTGCCGAACAGACAAGTACCGGCCAGGCGACCGCTCAGAAGTCAGATACGCAGAAGCGCCCGGCACAGCGGTACGGTCTGCGCGTGGACGACCCGGAAGAATACGCGAAGCTGATTCAGCCCAAGCCGCAGCGTCCGACCCCGCGACCGCAGGGCCTGCACGATAAGTCCTCGCACGATAATTCAGCGAAGGACTCCGAATAGCTGTAAGGCACAACGGCGGGAAACAGGCATAGAAGATACGCAGCGTAGAAGATACGCGAAAGCCCCTCACCGAACGAATCGGTGAGGGGCCTTCGCTATGCACATACAACCGGCACTAACCGGTGTTAGTGGCGTGAAGAGTCAGGCTTACTTCGCCAGCTTCGCCATCCACTCCTCAATGCCCTCAACGGTGCGCGGCAGCGCAGCGGAGAGGTTCACGTTGCCGTCCTCGGTGCAGAGCACGTCGTCCTCAAGGCGGATACCGATACCGCGGTACTCCTCGGGAATGGACATGTCCTCTTCCTTGAAGTACAGCGCCGGCTCAATGGTGAAGACCATGCCCGGCTCCAGCTCAGCCCACATGTACAGCTCAGCCTTCGCCTGCGCGCAGTCGTGCACGTCCAGGCCCAGGTGGTG
>ERZ773071.100-NODE-100-length-16579-cov-5.12206_pt1 | contig 16579 bp, 19 predicted proteins | sample MGYA00580621_ERZ773071 | MGnify/ENA primary metagenome ERZ773071 (study PRJEB29015, sample SAMEA2738136) | human oral metagenome | biome: human oral; feature: human-associated habitat; material: saliva | place: China | collected 2211 ... | reverse complement strand
ACTGCGCCCACTTCGGCAGAAGCGCAGGGCGTTACCACCTTTGATTCCCCCGCGAAAGAGTCGCCTTCGCGCGGCGCTTCGGCGAAGAACGCGGACCCGGCGGGTACGGGCTCGGCCGACACCATAGACACGCCCACGACCGGAACTGCTTCAAGCGGCGGCACCGCCGGCGAGGCCACCATCTCGACATTCCGTTCGCATCCCAGCGTTTTCTCCGCACCCACCGGGCCGAGCGACCCCGCCGAGGCGGCCCCGGCCTCGTCCGTGAGCGCGGCGACCACTAAGGACGCGATCGCCCGCGAGCGCGAGTTCATCCTGGCGTGGACCGGCGGTGACGAGGAGGCGCTGGCGGCCATGACCGACGAGCGCACGACGCGCATCTGGCCGGGCGGCGGCGCTACGACGACGCTGGCTGGCCCCTCCCCGGCTTCCCCGGCGATCGGCCGCATCAACGCGCACAACCTGGGCGGGGCGTTCCTGACCCGCTACCGGGTGCGCTGGGAGGGTGGCGCCTCGCTGGAATCGAGCGTGTGGGCGCCCGCGACTTCTGGAGAGGCACGCCTGATCATGGTGCACCACCAGTCGACGCTGATCTCCTGAGCCGGGGCGTTCTATCTCGGGTGGACTCAGCTCGCGCAGTCTCAACTCTCGCGCGCGCTCGATACACTGGATCATCACGCGGGGCGCCGGGCCAAGGCGCGGAGAGGTTGCATCTCAGCAGCCAGCCGCACGCATCCCGGCCCAATCCAGCCCCTTACGCGGATAGGTTGCGCACATGCGGATAGGTTATGCGCATGCGGATAGGTTATTAAGGTATCCGGATCCTCGTAACCTATCCGGATGCTCGTAACCTATCCACGTAGCCGTTTCCTATCCAGGACACGCCGCCACACCCACCGGAAGACCACCACGCGATCTGGTCATGGTGCCGGTGAACGGGAGCGGCGAGCCGAGTATCCCTCCAGCCTCCCCCAGTCAACGCCACAAGGGGCGGTGCACCCGATCAGTGGCGGTGCACCCAATCAGAAGAGGTGCAATGCCTACGGATCGGGTGCAGCGCCCCAATCAACAAGAACAAACGCGGTATCGACAGGTCAATCGATGCCACCACCACAAGCAAACTGCACGAAGGCCGCCGCCGGGTCGAGCTGAATCGGGAAATCTCCAGACGCGCCAATCCCCTGCTGTTTGGAGGGCGCCGAGCGACTGCTGATCCAGGCTGCGGCGCCCGTGGGCGGCGGCAAGGCCTGGCCGGGCTTCGAGATCGATCACTCCGAGCCGAAGGCTCGCGTGTGGCGATCTCGCGGGCGGGCCGCCGCCCACGGGCGTACCAGGCAGCCGGGCCCAGCAAGGCCACCCCCTCCGGCGCCCGGAAAACAGCCGGGGCACACAGCAACAAGCACAACAACGGGGGGGCGCAAGCCCCCGGCCTGCGCCCCCGCTCAGACCCCTCCGCGAGGAGCCCCGACACGCTTACAGCTTGGCGCCCTCGAAGCTGAAGATGTCAAGGAAACGACGCGCACGATCCGAGGACGGGTCGGCAAAGAACTTGCGCGGCGGGTCGACCTCGACGATGCGACCCTCGTCTATGAAGACGATGCGGTCCGCGATCGCGCGGGCGAAACCCATCTCGTGCGTGACGATGAGCATGGTCATGCCGGTGCGAGCCAGCTCGAGAACGACGTCGAGGACCTCGCGCACCATCTCCGGGTCAAGGGAGGCCGTGACCTCGTCGAGGAGGAGGATCTCGGGATCCATCATGAGGGCGCGCACAATAGCGACGCGCTGACGCTGGCCGCCGGAAAGCTGGCGCGGGTAGTCGTCGGCGCGGTCCGCCAGGCCGACGCGCTCGAGTAGTTTCAGTGCCCGCGCGCTCGCGTCGGCGCGCGATTCTCCCGCGACGAGGCCGGGGGCGAGCGTCAGGTTCCCCATGACGGTCAGGTGGGGGAAGAGCTCGTAGGACTGGAAGACCATGCCGATGCGGCGGCGGACTTCGGGCCAGGAGACGCCGGGGGCCGCCAGGTCCTCGCCGTCGAAGAGGATCTGCCCGGAGTTGATGGGCTCGAGGCCGTTGATCGTGCGCAGGAGCGTGGACTTGCCGCAGCCGGACGGACCGATGATGACGACGACTTCACCGTCGGCGACGTCGAGGGAGACGCCGCGCAGGGCGTGGTGCCCGCCGGGGTAGGTCTTGTCGAGGTCGACAAGGCGCAGCTGCGGGTCGGAGGTCAGTTCTGCCATGTTTTCTCCATGTGGCGTGAGAGGAGCGAGATGGGCCAGCAGATAAGGAAATACAGCACGAAGATCAGGCCGTAGATCCACAGCGAGGCGGTCGGGTAGTTGAAACGGTTGGCGTCGATGATCTGCTGTCCAACCTTGAGGACTTCGACGACGCCGATGAGGACGACGAGGGAGGTCGTCTTGATCATGCGGGTGATGAGGTTGACGGCCGGAGGCGCAAGCCTGCGCAGGGTTTGCGGCAGGATGACGCGGCGCGTGGTCTGCCTCGGGGTGAGTCCCAGAGCGTAGGCGGACTCGTACTGGTGGCGGGGGATCGCGATGAGCGCGCCTCGCACGAGGTCGCCCATTTCGGCGCCGCCCCACAGCGTGAAGACGAGGACGGACGCGGTGATGCCATCCAGGTTGATCCCCGCGACGCGCGTGAGCCCGAAGTAGGCGACGAACAGGAGGACGAGCTGGGGCATGATGCGCACGAACTCGAGGTAGATCTGCATGAGCCAGCGCAGGGGGCGCCAGCGCGAGCGCATGCCGAGGCCGACGAACACACCGAGCACCAGCGACAGCACGACGGAGAGCGCGGAGATGCCGACGGTGACGCCCAGGCCCTCGAGGATACGCACGAGGTTGCGGCCCTCGAAGATGACGTTAATTCCCAAATCCGCCACGGCGCACCTTCTTTTCGATGAGTCGGGCCGCGATGGACACGGGCAGGAGGATCACCAGGTAGGCGATGACCAGGAGGACCAGCGCTTCGGAGGTGTTGTAGGACATGCCGATGAGGTCTTTCGCGACGTACACGAGGTCGGGCAGCGCCACGACGGAGACGACGGAGGTTTCCTTGATGAGGAAGATGACGTTGGCGGCGAGCGGCGGCACGGAGGTGGCGATGGCCTGCGGGAGCGCGACGTGGCGCAGCGTCTGGGTGCGCGTGAGGCCGAGCGCGGACGCGGACTCCCACTGGATCGTGGCGATCGAGTCGAGGCCGGAGCGCAGGGCCTCGGCCATGTAGGCACCGCCCAGGAAGATGAGGCCGACGATCGCGCAGGTCTCGCCGCTCCACTTGATGCCCACGCGCGGCAGGCCGAAGTAGATGAAGAAGAGCTGCACGAGCAGGGGCGTGTTGCGCGACAGTTCGACGTAGGCGGCGGCGATTTGGGTGGCGACGGGGATCCGGTACTGCCGGATCGCAGCCACAAGCAGGCCCACCGCGAGGGAGCCGACGATGCCGATGGCCGCGATCCTCAAGGTGAGGATGACGGCGTCGACGTACAGGGGCGCGTATCGCGCCAGGATGTCGAGATTCATAGGAAAAATCTGGGACGAGGCCGTGGCCGCCCGGGGCGTTTACCCGCGGTGGGCACTGTCCCCGGTGGGGGCCACGGCCTCGTACCTGCGTCAGTTGGCGGAGGTGGTATCCACGCCGCCTTCGACGACCAGGTCGTCGGGGGTCGCGGCGTCACCGTAGACGGGGGCGAGGGTCTGCTCGTAGTCCTTGTGGAAGAAGTTTTCCTCGCCGAGCTCAACGAGCTGGTTGTTCAGCCAGTCGAGGAGGGCGGTGTTGCCCTTCTTGACGGCGGCCGCGATGTAGCTGGTCTCGCCCAGACTCTTGATGCCAACGCTAAAGCCGGGGTGCTGGATCGCCCAGGCGATGACCTCAGTGTTGTCGGTGGAGAAGGCGTCGCCGCGGCCGTCCTCGAGGGCCTGGTAGGCGTCAGAGTACTGGTCGAACTTGAGGAGCTTGACCTCGGGGTGGTTGGCCTCGAAGTAGGCTTCGGCGGTCGTGCCCTTGGTGACGATGAGGGTCTTGCCGGCCAGCTGGCTCACGTCGGTGATTTCGGCCGAGGCGGGCGAGACGACGCCGAGGGAGACCTTGAAGTAGGGGTTCGCAAAGTCGACCTTTTCGGCGCGCTCGGGCGTGACGGTGAAGTTCGCGAGGGTGATGTCGACCTTGTTGGAGGCGAGGACCTCGGTGCGGGCCGCGGCGTCGACGGGGACGTACTTGGCGGTGACGCCCAGGTCGGCGGCGATGCGGTCGCCATAGACGACGTCGTATCCGGCGGGCTTGCCGTCGGCGTCAATGTAGCCGAAGGGGGCCTTGTCGGAGAAGATGCCGATGACGATCTCGCCGGCTTCCTTGATCTGCTCGGGGCTGCGGTCGCCGACCTGCGCGCTCGACGAGGAGGACGAGGAGGTGGACGCGCCACCGGAGCATGCGGCCATGCCGAGGGCTGCGACCATGGCGACGGCGGCCGTGGCGAGTCGAAGGAATGGCTTCTTGCGTGCGTGAGTGGCGCTCATGAGGGCTCCTGATCTGCGTTTTTAATGGAAGCGCCGAGGGGATGTTCCTCGGCGACGAGAACGATATTTCCACCGGACGGTCTATTGCGCGAGGGCTGCTTCCCGTTTTGAAACTATGTGACAGGTACGCGACGAGGCTCCTTCCACTTCGTGGAACACCATCGCCGTGAGAGCGTGCAAGTCGTCACGCACGGCCCCGCCAGCGCGCACTCGCCCGGCGTCTCACGCAACAATTGCTCCCATGCCCAAGCTACCGCGCACCGTGAACCTCCCCGTGCCGGCTAGCCCTACCCGCCGCGAGATCCTCGAGGGTCTGCGCATTACGGCGCCCGTGGCCGCGGGGTACATCCCGCTGGGCCTGGCATACGGTGTTCTCGTCATCCAGCTGGGCCTGCCGTGGTGGTTGGCTCCGGCGCTGTCCCTGACCGCCTACTCGGGGTCGGCCGAGCTGCTCGTCGTGACCCTGGCCGCGCTGAATACGCCGCTGGCCGTCATTGCGGTGACGATGCTGCTGGTGAACTTCCGCCTCCTGTTTTTCGCGTTCTCGTTCCCGTTGCACGTCATCGAGGGGCGTTTCGCGCGCCTCTTCTCGATGTACGCCCTCGTGGACGAGGCCTACGCGCTGACCGCCGCCCGCCCGAACGGGTGGACGAAGCCTCGACTGTTGGCGATGCAGGTTCTCTTCAACCTGACGTGGGTGACCTCGAGCCTCGTGGGCGTGTCCGCGGGCTCGTTGATCCCCACGCAGATTGAGGGCCTCGACTTCGCGCTGACGGCCCTGTTCATCACGCTGACCCTGGACGCGGCGCGCACGAGGCGCGAGCTGCCCTCGATCCTCCTGGCTGGCGGGTCCTTCGCAGTGGCCATGGTGGTGGCACCGGGCCAGCGCCTCCTGGTGGCGCTGCTGCTCTTCGTCGCATGCCTGGTGGTTCGCCACGTCCTTCATCGCCGAGGCATCCTGCACTCCGCGGATGAGCTGGCCGAAGGGGGTGCGCAGTGACTCCGACGCTGGGCTACCTGCTGGCGCTCCTGGCACTCACCTTCGTCATCGACTTTACGTTGCGCGCTCTGCCGTTCAAGATCCTGGAGCCGCTGCGCGATTCGCGTTTCGTCTCCGACATGGCGGTGTGGATGCCGCCGGGCATCATGCTGATTCTCGTTCTCTCGACGCTCACGCAGGGCGCGCAGGAGGCGGGTGACCGCTGGTGGGCGGCGCTGGTGGCGACGGGCGTGACGGTCGCGGTGCACCTGCTGAGCGGCCGCAAGCTCCTGTGGAGCGTCGGCATCGGAACGCTCTGCTACGTCGCGTTGCTGAACTGGCTCTGACGAAATAGCTGTCACCAGCTGACTATCTCCGGCTGCTGGGTTCCAGATGCGGGGCCCGGCTACGGAGCCCATGAGCGAAGGTGCAGACACCTACCAGAAATTTCGCATGCAATTCGATTGCATAAACTTTCAACAACCTCCAGAATCGTTGCAATTCCAACGATGCCAATTCAAATCCTGAAAGAGCCACAGGGGAATTGCATGCGAAACTGCTGGGCACACATCAAACAGCACGGTCTCGCCGTCACCTATCGGGGGGAATGGCGTCATTAGGGGTGTGACACGCCGGCGACACGCCGGCAGCCAGTTCCTAATGCTGCAAAACCCCCATCAGCAGCCAGCCTGAAGTGCGCGGCGCTGCATCCAAGACCGGCGCAGGGTCGGTTGGCGCGAAAAAACTCGCCCAGCACCGCCCCTCCAGCCACGTTTCCGCGAAAAAACTCGCCCAGCACAGCCCCTCCAGCCGCGTTTCCGCGAAAAAGTTCGCCCAGCATGCCAGAAAACGCCAATTTTGGGGTGTTTTGAGCGCACTGGGCGAACTTTTTCGCGCTTTCACGATGACACAGCACCGCAGGGCGAACTTTTTCGCGCAAGATGCGCGACAACGTGGCGACGTTGAAACCAACAACACCAATGCTCGCCCTCAACAAGGGACCGCTGAAACCGGCATCACCTCTGCGCCCGAAAACTGCACCAAAAACGCCCATTTCTCACCCGCAAAGGCGACGACGGTTTCAGCTGCGGCTCGGCCGGCGCCCACAAAGGCGATGGCGGTTTCAATCCCACACGAGCACGAGCGAGCAAAGGCGATGACGGTTTCAGACAGCCGGCCCACCTGGCCGACAGGGCCAGGCTGCGGTGCCCGCAACACCCGTTGCGGCCACACAGCACCACCACCAACGCCTCCCAAAAACAAACGGCCGCAACGACACCGCCACAAAACCGCTACCATTGTGTCCATGCACACAGAGTCGTACCTGCACCACGGTCACACCGTTTACGAGCACCGCCTGGACGTTCCCCTTGATCACCTGCGCCCCGCCGGCGAGGACAATCCGACGATCCAGGTTTTCGCGCGCGAGGTCGTGCGCAAGGGCCGCGAGGACGCGCCCTACGCGGTGTTCCTGCAGGGCGGCCCTGGCTACCCGAGCCCGCGTTTCGGCACGTTTACCGGCGGTTGGATGAATCGTCTCCTGCAGGATTACCGCGTGGTGCTCCTCGATCAGCGAGGCACGGGACAGTCGACGCGCATGGACGCCCAGGCGCTCTCCCACTTGGACACGGACGAGGAGAAGGCCGCGTACCTGCGCCACTTCCGCCAGGACCAGATCGTGTACGACGCGGAGGCGCTGCGCCGCGAGCTGTGCGGGGATGACCCGTGGACGACGCTCGGCCAGTCTTTCGGCGGTTTCATCACGACCTCGTACCTGTCGCTGGCTCCCCAGGGATTGAAGGCCAGCCTGATTACGGGAGGCCTGCCCGGCCTCGTCCATGTGGACGACATCTACCGCCTGACGTATGAGCGCACGGCGGCGCGCAACCGCGCGTACTTCCAGCGCCACCCGGGCGACGAGCACACGGTGCGCGAGCTGTGCGCGCACCTGGCGGACACGGAGGAGACGCTGCCAACGGGCGAACGTCTCTCCCCCGCCCGCCTGCGCATGATCGGCATGATGCTGGGCGGCCAGGGCAACACGGACCAGCTGCACTACCTGCTGGAGGGCCCGTGGACGTCGGTGCGAGGCCAGCGCAAGCTCTCGTCGCAGTTCTTGGCGGCGATCGGCTCGCAGGTAGACATTGCACCGATTTACGGCGTATTCCAGGAGTACATCTACGCGTGCGCGACGCCAGACCTGGTGGGCACGGCGACGGGGTGGGCGGCGGATCGCCTGGCCGAGGAGATCCCGGGCTTCGCGAAGGACGCGAACCCGCTGGATGAGAGCGAGCCGTTCTACCTGACGGGCGAGCACTTCATGCGCCGCGTGTTCGACGAGGATCCGGGCTTGGCGCCGCTGAAGGGCGCGGCGGAGATTCTCGCGTCGACGACGGAGGCGGCCCCCGTGTATCTGCCGGACGTGCTGGCCGAGAACACGGTGCCGGTGGCTGCGGCCGTGTACTACGACGACATGTTCGTGCCGCGCGAGCTGTCCGTGGAGACGGGTGGGCTGATCGGCGCTCGCCACTACATCACGAATGAGTACCAGCACGACGGATCCGCCTATTCGGGCGGAAAGGTTGTCTCTCACCTGCTTGACCTGCTCGCGGATTGATCCGCGCGCTCCCGATTGAAAGGACTGGCCATGGCCACCTCATCAACCTGTTCTTGTCCGTGCGCCGGCTCGGTGGACCCGACGCGGGTCGCGGGGTTTGCGGCGGGCGTGGGCGCGACCGTCGCATGGTACGCCCTGCCCGATTACGTGCGCTCGCGTCCGTTGCGCGGTCTCGTGAAGGCGGGTCTGCTGGGGGTGCTCGGCTGGTCGATGGTGGCGCAGCTGCCGGAGGGCGCGGAGCTTCCGCCCTACGACGATGAGGACACGGATTGCTCGAAGTCGTCGCCCGTGGCGGGCGAGGATCCGCTCGAGGGTGTCACGGAGGCGGATCCGGCGGAGCTGGCGGTTCTCGCGGGCGCGGCACTGGGGTCTGCGATGATCACGGTCGGCGTGGAACGCTGGCTGTTCCGCCGCGGTGAGCGTCGCCGCGCGCAGGGTGCTCGTTTCGCTCATACGAGGCAGGGGCTGGCCCTGGGCGCTCTGGAAGCGGGCCTGACCGCGCTGACGTTCGGCGCGGGGGCTGTGCGCGAGAGGCTCTCGAAGGGCTGACATTTCGTCCCCCACTGACGAGGCCGGGGCGCAGTGATCGGGTCCGTGCGCGTGAGCGTGCGGGCCCGACGTGCGTCAGAGGGTGCGCCCGGTGATGCGGCGCAGGGCTTGGCAGGAGCGCCAGGAGTTGAGAAGCTCCATGGCGAGGGGCAGGGAGACGAGTGCGGCGAGGAGCGCGGATTCGGTGGCGACTGCGATGGCGCCGACGGCGAGGAATCCGATGAACCAGGCCAGCTGCATGCGCGCGCAAGCGGTCATGACGGCGCCGTCTCGGCGGGCGGCGTGCAGGGCCGCGTGGGACTCGGAGAAGATGACGAGGTCTTCGTTGCCGTCCCATTCGCGGTGCCAGCGGCGGGCCGCAATGAAGAGTGCGGCGAGGAGCGCGAGGAGGATGAGTCCTCCTCCGAGGATGAGTGCCAGGGCGAGGCCGGCGAGCTTTTCGATGACCGGTTCGGGCATGGAGGAGAGCTCGACGACGGCGACGATGGCGCTGACGGAGACGATCAGGAGGACGGTGACGACGTCGATCGCGATGTTGACGCGGCCCTGTGTTCGCTGAGCGGCGCGCACGCGGTTGTAGCGGCGCAGCTGGTCGTTCCCCAGGCGGTAGGGCCGGGGTACGGCATCGAATTGCAAGGGCTGATAGGTCACGCCCTCACAATAGCGTTGTCCGTTAATCTTCCGCGCCTTACAAAGCAACTGTGCACTGTCCAGTTGGACACTTTTTCGCTGGTCAGGATCTCAGGATTCCTCGTCATCATCACTGAAACTGCGCGGCGACAGCGATCAGCGGGTGAGCGCCATCAGCCCGAAGAGGATGAGCCCCGCCAGCACAATCATGCGAATGAAGTCCATGACGGAGCTCCCCAGGTCCGGGAAGCGCTTGCGCAGGATCCTGAAGGTCAGGCGCACGCCGCGCGGAAGGACCCGATTAAAGAGCGCGATCTGCACGAACGTCACGATGTAGCCGCTCAGCGCCATGACGGCGTAGAGAAGGAAGAAGAGGAGCGCCAGCTCATCCGTCATGACACGCAGGGTCGCGACGTAGCCAATTCCGCAGCCGAAGCCCGCAAAAATGGCGAAAATCCAGGCTTTGTCGAGGGCGAAGGTCACGCGCTTGAGCATCCGACCGTAGGCCTCGGAGACGGCCGGTTCCATCTCGATGGCGTACGAGGAGCGCCCCGCTCCCTTGAGGGGGTGGGCCAGGGAGTCGTAGGCGAACTTCGCCTCGGCCAGGTCTGGGGCGTTCGAGGTGGCGCGCCCGAAGGCCCACTGGGCGCCGTTGGGTTCGACGGGTGCCCACAGGCGCCCGTACGCCATGAGGAGTTCGACGTCGTTGGGAAGGCCGTCGGTGGCGATCTCGGAGACCGGGCGCGCCTCGTCGTAGCGTCCGAGGTCGACGAGGCAGAGGGTCAGCTCGCGGGCTATCTCTGCGGATTGGGGGTGCAGGTGCATGCCGGCCGAGGCCGTGGCCTCCGCGTCCGCGACGAGGCCTTGGCGGCGCTGGGCGCGGGCGATGAGCGCGAAGGGGTCGGCCATGTCGTCACCGTAGGCGCGTGCGCGCGTCGCGTACTCCTCACACAGTGGGTACAGGCCGAGGCGGTCGGCACAGGCCGCGGCCTGGACGTCGCGACGGTAACAGGCATCTTCACCCACGACCTCGAGAGATTCGAGGATGGATAGGGCCGCGCGGTAGTCGTGGCGGGCGAGGGCCTCGTCAACGTCGGCGAAGGTGGGCGTCGTCATGGCGAACACGATACCGCCCTCACACCCACCGAGGTGACCTCGTCCACGACACGCAAGCTCCCGCCACTGGCGGTATGGGAAAACCGCTCGCGACCTCAGGCGACATCATTCGTCAGCACTTTTCGGCCAGGTTTCGCTGCAGATTGTTAAACAACCGGAGTACGCTGACCAATAAGTGACGCACAGCATGCGCGCCGCCCGATTGTTCCAACGGAGTGAAGCAATGCCCCCCCTTCCAGCTACCTCAACGGTTCCCACATCGGCAGGAACCGTAGAATTCGCCGAGTCCTTTACGTGGGACTTTCCGGTTAAGGTGGACGCGATCCTGTCGCTGAAGGACCAGTGCGATAAACCGATCGCGGCACTCGACGAGGCCATTGGCGACGCGACGGCCGCCCGAGGGATGGTCGAACATCAGAGAGCCAGGCTGGTGGAGACCGTCGTCGAGCATCTGACGAATGTCATCTCCGCAGCCGAGCACGCGCTGTCATGTTTCCACTCGCTGAAATCTGCCCTGGAGGACTACGGGGGCGCCGTGAAGCCCATCAGGACAGAGTTTGAGGCCATCATCACCGACGCCAGTGGCGCAGGATTGACGGTTTCACAAGACGGTACACGGGTGACCATCAGCCACCCGGCGAACATCCCGGGCGGCCTTGGCGCCTTCTTTGCATCGCTGCGCTCGCGCTGCGAGATCAACCAGAGGAAGTTCGCCTACGCGGAAAAACTGTTCGGCGATGCCCTCGCAGGCATCGACCCCACCGTCTGGGAGTCGACGCTCCTCCCCGTGTTCAACAAATTCGTCGAAACATACGGATTCCCCACGGGGTTGAATGCGAGAGCTCGCCTGCCCGGCTGGGCGGACACGATGCGCAATACCGTGGCAGACGGGATCGAGTCGGTCTACTTACAGGCGAAGGGCGCCAAGTACCAGGCGCCGGCCGGACTCAAAGACGCATCCCCCTGGAAGCAGATCACCGAGCGAGGGAACCTTAAGAACTGGAAGGTTCCGGGGGTGGACGCCGTCAAGGGCGGCAGCCGAGCGATCAAGACCGCCGACGCATTGCGCATTGGCGGCAAAGTCGCAGGCCGCGCCTGCGCGGTCCTCGACGGAGTCGTCAGCGCCTACGACAGCTACCAGTCGGACTCCTACCACCACCCGGAAATGGGACAGGGCGAGAAGGTAGCGAGGGCCGGCTTGACCGGAGCGTTGGCTGCTGGAGGCGCATACGCCGGAGCCAGCGCCGGAGCACAACTCGGCGCAGCCATCGGCGCATTCGGCGGCCCCGTCGGTATTCTCGCCGGAGGAATTATCGGTGGAGTCGTCGGAGGACTCATCGGCAGCAAAATTGGCCAAGGAATAGCAACAAAAATCAATAACGCTGCTTATTCCGCTATACACGGAGGTGGACAACCCTCATGATCTGGGGAATCATCGGCATCCCTTTTAGTCTCGCAATTCTTGTGATGTGGTACTGCGAGACTTATACAGATTCACAATTTGGCCAAAATGCGCGTTTTATTAGCTCAGCAACACGCATGAACGACAAGTCTCAATCAATCGGCACCCTTGCCACTGGAAGCACATTTCTGGTCGGAAGCATTATGATGCTCGACGATAAAGGAAGGTTTCCGCAGTTTATCCAACTGACACTTCTTGCAATAACCTTGGCAATTATCATTACTGGTCTCGTCTGGTACTTTTCGCCGATACCCGTACCCCGCTGGATCGACCCTCGATACCAGTACATGAAGCGCCACGGCATGCTGGACGAGAATGGTGATCCCCTCCCACAGTTTGAGCTTTCGGAGGACGGCGAGGAGTCTGCTGAAGGCGATCAGGGCTGGGGCACGCCATGAGTCTGTCAACCTATTGGCTGATGCCTCCCCGCTGGTCGTCGTGCCCACAGGAGGAGATCTCCTCGATCCTCGACCAGGCATTCGGGAGCGCCGACGACACACAGGATCGAACTCCAGACAGCGATCAGCATCCGGCCGAAGGGGGCGTCATCGCCCTGGCCGTCGGTCCCATCGATACCGACTACGATTTCACACCCACCCTCCTCGTGCTCGCATCCCCGATCCCCGCGGGCACGACGCCCGCGCAGGCGCTCGCTGACTCGGCACGGTCCATGTCCGATCAGGTTCCCGGCTTCCGCATGCTGGAGGATTGCGAGTGGCCGGCGCAACCCGAATCGTCGAAGCTGCGCACGGGGATCTACATTCAGGGCAAGGTTCCCATCACCGCCTGCCAGTGGGCATGGATTCATTCCGACGGCACGAATGACTTTCTCCTCACGGCGACCGCGACGATGACGACCCCGACGTTCGGCGACCTGAACGATGACGTTCTCGCAATCATCATGAGCCTGGAGGTGCGCAATGCCTGACCGTCCTCACATCGTCGTTCCGGGCGACGTCACCTCGAGCTTCGCCACCTCCGAGGGGCTCACCGGCGACGCGGCACGTCTCGCGGCTCTCATGCGCACGGCTCGCTCGCGATTGGTTATCGCCACCACGTCTCCGGATGCTTCCCAGTGCCGCCAGGCTCTCATCTGGATGCAGCCGGGGCCCTGCGTCGTCGCCCGCACCGCCACCACCCCCAACGGCGACACTGAGAGCCACATTTATCAGATCGATAACGAGGAAATCCCCCACGTCGCGGCGGCGGTATCTCCACTCACGCCTAACCCCGCCGTCTTCGATGGACCTCCCATCCTGCCGACGGCCATCGTGTACGCCGCACAGCAGGGCACGACCGAACAGACGGCCCGGCTTCTCGAGAACTATTCCTCCTACGGACCCTCAGATTCCGCCTTCGCGCAGGCTCTCGTGGCCCAACGCTGGGCATACACGACCTGGATCCGGGAAGAGCGCACGAAGAAGGGCTCCTTTGTTCCGACCTCCACCCTCTCCACCTTCATGACGCCAGCCGCCGCCTACAGGGTCGAGGCTCCTCTTTTCGCGCCCAGCACCGGACCTCACATCCCCATCCACCCCATCTACAACACGCAACTGTGGGCGCTCATCACGTATTTCTTCACCCTGTCACCCGAGAGGAGCCTGGCATGACTTACCGCGTTCTCGAATGGAATTACGAGGAAGTTAATTCGATCATTGCAAAGCTCAGCAACGCCTGCCTGGAACTCACGAATACGCCAGCCCTCAGCACATCCGACACGGGCAGTGAACACGATGCAACTCTGAGCAAACACGTCACGGCGCTGAACTCAACACGCAGACACATGGCGTGGATCCTGAACGGCATCTACTTGGGCCTTGCCGCCGCAACGGAGGACTACATGTGCACGGACGACGCGGTTGCGGACGTCATGCGCGAGATCCAACGCTACAACGATGCATACGACCACAAGTACACGGCCCCTGTTCCGACGGGGAACACGCAGATCACAGCCGTAACCCCTTCCTCATCAAGCTGACACCGTCCGCGAAACAGGGAACACCAAGGTTTGGTTCAATGTAAGTCCGGCCAACCAGGCACGTCACAACACTGTAGTCAGAGAGGGGAGGACACACCATGATTGCGATAGTAGGAATGATTCTCATCGGCCCTTTTGGCCTGTACTCCTGGTACGCACAGACCTACACGGACTCATCAAGCGCCTCGCTATGGAGACGCATGTCCACCTCTCCGCAGGCGTTGGGTAAGAGCAGCACCCTCTTCAAACCACTCATTAGTCTGCTCTTCACCCTCATGGGAGCAGGAATGCTGTTGGACAAAATTGGCTTCCCTCCGCGCATATTCCTGATTCCAGCCGTTCTTGGCTTCCTGTGCCTCCCACTCGCAGTTATCTGTTTGTTCCCATTTCGCGCCCCTCGCTTCGTCAATATGGAATATCAGTACATGAAGCGCCACGGCATGTTGGACGAGAATGGTGATCCCCTCCCGCAGTTCGAGCTTTCGGAGGAAGAAGATTCATGAGCAGTGGACTCGGCCGAGAAGTCGCAACAGGCATCAACAGTGCTACTAATTCCACTATCCACGGAGGATAATAGTGTTATTGGGAATACTTGCCCTTCTATTCGGAACAGTTATTTTAGCGACATGGTACATTCAGACCTTCACGGATACGTCATACGGGAAGAATTCACGCTTTATTAGCACAACCTTTCACGCACATCCTAAGTCAGATGCCATAGGATTCTCCGCAACAGGAGTCGTATTCATTTTTGCAGCCATCGTCATCATATGCAACGAGCTCAAATTGCCAAGCCTCGTTATCAACTCTCTCCTTATCCTCACCTTGCTTGTCATACTCATTTCTCTGATCTGGCGTTTTTCTCCATTGCCTATTCCCCGCTGGGCCGACGCTCGGTACCAGTACATGAAGCGCCACGGAATGCTGGACGAGAACGGCGATCCCCTCCCGCAGTTCGAGCTTTCGGAGGAAGAAGATTCATGAGCACTGGACTCAACGGCGAAGTCGCAGCGCGCATCAACAGTGGAGGTTCACAGTCATGATCTTCTGGGAAGTCTGTGGCGCAATTTTCGGACTTATGATTATTGGTGCCTGGTACATGGAGACCTATCTCGACACCACGTTCTCAAGCAACTCCCGCATCATCACCTCACGGATGAGCAGCAGCGCGAGAAGCCAAGCAACAACACGCCCACTTGTCGGCCTTGGCTTCTTCATCTGCAGCCTCGGAGAAGCTGTCTACGAGCTCAGCTCTTATTACATCGTCACGGGTATACTGATCGTCACTGGTCTACTCTGTTTTCTTGTCGCTGCCATCTATCATTTCTTCCCCTTACCAGTTCCCCGCTGGGCCGACGCTCGGTACCAGTACATGAAGCGCCACGGAATTTTGGACGAGAACGGTGACCCGTTGCCGGATACAGACCTTCCAACGGATGATGAAGCATGAGCAGGCGACCCTCAGGAGCCTCAGCGATGACACGGAGCACCCTGCCTTGCAGCAACGCAGCCATCGGCGCGTTCGGCGGCCCGTCGGCATTCTCGCCGGAGGAATTATCGGCGGAGTCGTCGGAGGGCTCATCGGAAGCAAAATCGGCCAAGGAATAGCAACGGGCATCAATAACGCTACTCATTACGCTATACACGGAGGTGGACAACCCTCATGATCTGGGGCATCATCGGCATCCCATTTAGTCTGTCAATTCTTGCTATGTGGTATTGCGAGACTTATACAGATTCGCAATTTGGCCAGAATGCGCGTTTCATTAGCTCGGCAACACGCACGAACGACAAATACCCATCGATCGGCACACTTGCAACAGGAAGCGCATTTCTCGGCTGCAGCTTCGTCGCAATTGGCAATGACGGAAGATTGCCGCAGTTTATCCAACTGTCGCTCATTGCAATAACTTTGGTAATTATCATTACCGGTCTCGTCTGGTACTTTTTCCCGATACCAGTTCCTCGCCGGCTCGACCCTCGTTACCAGTACATGAAGCGCCACGGAATGCTGGACGAGAACGGCGATCCCCTCCCGCAGTTCGAGCTTTCGGAGGAAGAAGATTCATGAGCACTGGACTCAACGGCGAAGTCGCAGCGCGCATCAACAGTGGAGGTTCACAGTCATGATCTTCTGGGAAGTCTGTGGCGCAATTTTCGGACTTATGATTATTGGTGCCTGGTACATGGAGACCTATCTCGACACCACGTTCTCAAGCAACTCCCGCATCATCACCTCACGGATGAGCAGCAGCGCGAGAAGCCAAGCAACAACACGCCCACTTGTCGGCCTTGGCTTCTTCATCTGCAGCCTCGGAGAAGCTGTCTACGAGCTCAGCTCTTATTACATCGTCACGGGTATACTGATCGTCACTGGTCTACTCTGTTTTCTTGTCGCTGCCATCTATCATTTCTTCCCATTCCCAGTTCCCCGCTGGGCCGACGCTCGGTACCAGTACATGAAGCGCCACGGCATGCTGGACGAGAACGGCGATCCGATCGACTTTGACGAAGAAGGATCCGACCCACCAAGGTGACCTCGTCCACGAAACACGGGCCACCAGCTTCATCGCCAGCCTCGCACCCACTATCCTGGACCCTATACGCGAGGTCGCCCCGGCCTCGTCCGTCCGACACTGTACGTAGAGGAGCCACCATGGCGACCGAGCCCGTGTTCGAGGCCATCAACTGGAACAAGATCCAAGACGA
>ERZ773071.93-NODE-93-length-17242-cov-7.45825_pt1 | contig 17242 bp, 16 predicted proteins | sample MGYA00580621_ERZ773071 | MGnify/ENA primary metagenome ERZ773071 (study PRJEB29015, sample SAMEA2738136) | human oral metagenome | biome: human oral; feature: human-associated habitat; material: saliva | place: China | collected 2211 ... | reverse complement strand
AAGAGTACTTCGAGCGCATGGACAAACAAGCAGAGCGTTTTGGTCAGCCAGTAGCTGCTCTTCTAGGTTCTATCGAAGCACAAATTCAGCTTGGCTTGCCATCTATCGGTGGTAAGGACTCTATGTCTGGTACCTTTGAAGAATTGACGGTGCCACCAACCTTGGTTGCCTTTGGGGTGACGACGGCAGATAGCCGTAAGGTGCTTTCTCCCGAGTTCAAGACTGCTGGGGAAAATATTTATTACATTCCAGGTCAAGTACTCTCTGCAGAGATTGATTTTGCATTGATTAAGAAAAATTTTGCTCAGTTTGAAGCCCTTCAAAAGGCTCACAAAGTAACAGCAGCTTCAGCTGTCAAATATGGTGGTGTGGTTGAAAGTTTGGCTCTTGCTACTTTTGGAAATCATATCGGTGCAGAAGTAACCTTGCCTGAACTTGAAACGGCTTTGACAGCTCAATTGGGTGGATTTGTCTTCACATCGCCTGAAGAAATTGCTGGAGTAGAGAAAATCGGTCAAACAAGTGCAGACTTTACACTGACTGTCAACGGTGTGAAGCTAGATGGACAGAAACTTGACAGTGCTTTCCAAGGTAAACTGGAGGAAGTTTACCCAACAGACTTTACTCAAGCGAAAGAACTTGCTGAAGTACCAGCTGTGGCATCAGATGTTGTGATTAAAACCAAAGAAAAGGTTGAAAAACCGGTTGTTTACATTCCAGTCTTCCCAGGCACCAACTCAGAATATGATTCAGCCAAGGCCTTTGAAAAAGAAGGTGCAGAGGTCAACTTGGTACCATTCGTGACCTTGAATGAAGAAGCCATTGTCAAGTCAGTTGAAACTATGGTTGACAACATCAGCAAGGCTAACATCCTCTTCTTTGCAGGTGGCTTCTCAGCTGCGGACGAACCAGATGGTTCAGCCAAGTTTATTGTCAATATCCTGCTCAATGAAAAAGTCCGTTTGGCTATTGATAGCTTTATCGCTCGTGGTGGCTTGATTATCGGTATCTGTAATGGATTCCAGGCTCTCGTCAAATCAGGTCTTCTTCCATACGGGAACTTCGAGGATGCAAGCAGTACGAGTCCAACCCTCTTCTACAATGATGCCAACCAACACGTGGCCAAGATGGTGGAAACTCGCATTGCCAATACTAACTCACCATGGTTGGCTGGGGTGCAAGTGGGCGATATTCACGCTATTCCTGTTTCGCACGGTGAAGGGAAATTTGTTGTGACAGCTGAGGAATTCGCTGAGCTCCGTGACAATGGCCAAATTTTCAGCCAGTACGTGGACTTTGACGGCAAACCAAGTATGGATTCTAAGTACAATCCAAATGGTTCTGTCCATGCCATCGAAGGAATTACCAGCAAGAACGGCCAAATCATCGGTAAGATGGGCCACTCAGAACGTTATGAAGACGGCCTTTTCCAAAACATTCCAGGAAATAAAGACCAGCACCTGTTCGCGTCAGCGGTTAAATACTTTACTGGAAAATAAGACTAGCAGATTTTCTAATAGATAGTATCAGTAATGTAAAAGTCATGTAGATCTAGCTCTTGATGATTGCAAATGAAAATTAGGTATAAAAAATGACATACGAAGTAAAATCTCTTAATGAAGAATGTGGTGTTTTTGGTATCTGGGGTCACCCAGACGCTGCCAAATTGACCTATTTTGGACTCCATAGTCTTCAGCACCGTGGTCAGGAGGGGGCAGGAATCCTCTCCAATGACCAAGGGAAACTAAAGCGGCATCGTGATATGGGTCTTCTATCAGAAGTCTTCAGAAATCCAGCTAATTTGGATAAATTGACGGGAACTGGTGCGATCGGGCATGTGCGTTATGCGACTGCTGGAGAAGCTTCTGTAGATAACATCCAGCCCTTCCTCTTCCGTTTTCACGATATGCAGTTTGGGTTGGCTCATAATGGAAATCTGACTAATGCAGCCTCTCTCAAGAAAGAACTGGAACAAAGAGGCGCGATTTTCAGCGCGACTTCGGACTCGGAAATCTTGGCTCACCTCATTCGTCGTAGTCATAATCCTAGCCTGATGGGAAAAATCAAGGAAGCGCTCAGCCTTGTCAAAGGTGGTTTTGCCTATATCTTGCTGTTTGAGGACAAGTTGATTGCGGCTCTTGACCCCAATGGTTTCCGTCCGCTTTCTATCGGGGAAATGACCAACGGAGCGGTGGTTGTTTCCTCTGAGACCTGTGCTTTTGAGGTCATTGGTGCTGAATGGATTCGTGATTTGAAGCCAGGTGAGATTGTGATCATTGATGACAAGGGCATCCAGTATGATAGCTATACAGATGATACTCAGTTAGCAATCTGTTCTATGGAGTATATTTATTTTGCTCGCCCTGATTCTAATATCCACGGTGTCAATGTCCATACGGCACGTAAACGTATGGGTGCCCAATTGGCGCGTGAATTCAAGCATGAGGCGGATATCGTGGTTGGTGTGCCCAATTCTTCCCTCAGCGCAGCCATGGGATTTGCGGAAGAATCCGGGCTACCAAATGAAATGGGCCTCATTAAGAACCAATACACCCAACGTACCTTTATCCAACCGACTCAAGAATTGCGGGAGCAAGGGGTGCGGATGAAACTATCTGCTGTTTCAGGTGTTGTCAAAGGCAAGCGTGTGGTTATGATTGATGACTCTATTGTACGTGGGACGACCTCTCGTCGTATCGTTCAGCTCTTGAAAGAAGCGGGTGCAACTGAGGTTCACGTTGCTATTGGCAGTCCAGCGCTAGCTTATCCATGCTTCTATGGAATTGATATCCAGACCCGTCAGGAGCTGATTGCGGCCAATCATACGGTCGAAGAAACTCGCCAAATCATTGGTGCGGACAGTCTGACTTATCTTTCTGTTGAGGGATTGATTGATTCGATTGGTATTGAAACAGATGCGCCAAATGGCGGTCTCTGTGTCGCTTACTTTGACGGAGATTACCCAACGCCTCTCTACGACTACGAAGAAGATTATCGTCGAAGTTTGGAAGAAAAGACTAGTTTTTACAAGTGAGTTACTGAGATTCTCCATAAAAGAAAAGGAATAAAGAAATGGCAAATAAAAATGCGTACGCTCAATCTGGTGTGGATGTTGAAGCGGGTTATGAAGTTGTTGAACGGATTAAAAAGCACGTGGCTCGTACGGAGCGTGCAGGTGTCATGGGAGCTCTTGGTGGCTTTGGTGGTATGTTTGACCTTTCAAAGACAGGGGTTAAAGAGCCTGTCTTGATTTCAGGAACTGATGGTGTCGGAACCAAGCTCATGTTGGCTATCAAGTACGACAAGCATGATACGATTGGGCAGGACTGTGTGGCCATGTGTGTCAATGATATCATTGCTGCAGGTGCGGAGCCCCTCTATTTCCTCGACTATGTGGCGACAGGGAAGAATGAACCAGCTAAGCTAGAACAAGTTGTCGCTGGTGTGGCAGAAGGTTGTGTGCAGGCAGGCGCTGCCCTCATTGGTGGGGAAACGGCTGAAATGCCTGGTATGTATGGCGAAAATGACTATGACTTGGCTGGTTTTGCAGTCGGTGTGGCTGAAAAATCTCAAATCATTGACGGTTCAAAGGTGGCAGAAGGAGATGTTCTTCTCGGACTTGCTTCAAGTGGGATTCATTCCAATGGTTACTCTCTCGTCCGTCGTGTCTTTGCGGATTACACAGGTGAGGAAGTCCTGCCAGAATTGGAAGGCAAGCAACTCAAGGAAGTTCTTCTTGAGCCGACTCGTATCTATGTCAAGGCTGTCTTACCACTCATCAAGGAAGGGTTGGTCAACGGCATTGCCCACATCACAGGTGGTGGCTTTATTGAGAATGTCCCTCGTATGTTTGCAGATGACCTAGCTGCAGAGATTGAGGAAGGCAAGGTGCCAGTGCTTCCAATTTTCAAAGCCCTTGAAAAATACGGTGAAATCAAACATGAAGAAATGTTTGAAATCTTCAATATGGGGGTAGGGCTCATACTGGCAGTTAGCCCTGAAAATGTAACTCGTATCAAGGAATTGTTGAATGAACCAGTCTATGAAATTGGTCGCATCGTCAAGAAAGAAAACGAAAGTGTCATCATCAAATGAAAAAAATAGCGGTTTTTGCCTCAGGTAATGGCTCGAATTTTCAGGTGATAGCGGAACAATTTCCAGTAGAGTTTGTCTTTTCAGACCATCGTGACGCCTATGTGCTGGAGCGTGCAGACAAGCTTGGCGTTCTGTCCTATGCTTTTGAACTCAAGGAGTTTGAGAACAAGTCAGACTATGAAGCAGCCCTTGTCGAACTCTTGGAAGAACACCAGATTGACTTGGTTTGTCTAGCAGGCTACATGAAAATCGTTGGGCCAACTTTATTAGCAGCTTATGAGGGCCGAATTATCAACATTCATCCAGCTTACTTGCCAGAATTTCCAGGCGCTCATGGGATTGAGGATGCTTGGAATGCTGGCGTTGCTGAGAGTGGCGTGACCATTCATTGGGTGGATTCAGGTGTGGACACTGGTAAGATCATCAAACAAGTCCGTGTGCCACGGCTGGCTGATGATACCATAGAGAGCTTTGAAGAACGCATCCATGAGGCAGAGTACAAGTTGTATCCGGAAGTAGTGAAGGCTCTATTTACAGATTGACTTTTTGATGATTCATATGATATCTTTGATTTTAAATTGGAGTCAGTATTTGTTGAAGACGGCTTCAAACGGAGGTATTTGTAATGTTAGAATCTAAAAAAACAACTCGATATGTATTTTATGTCTATCTGATGTTATTAACTTGGGGAATCTTATTTAAGTTTGAGACCAATCCTGAATTTATAGCATTTTGCTTAGCTCCAAGGTACATCAATTGGATTCCATTTTCAGAACCACTAATAGTAGATGGAAAAATTGTTTTTGCTGAAATGTTATTTAATCTGATTTCCTTTATTCCATTAGGTGTTTGTTTCCCTCTGATAAAAACTAATTTATCTAGTTTAAGAATAGTCGGGACAGGTTTCTTGATTAGTCTATTGTTTGAGTGCTTACAGTATATTTTAGCAATAGGTATAACAGATATCACGGATTTGACTTTAAATACGCTAGGTGTTTGTGTAGGCTTACTGATTTATCAAATTTTTATAAGAGTGTTCAAATCACAAACTAGAAAATGGGTCAATATCTTAGGTATTCTTAGCCTTGGTTTTGCTTATCTTATTTTACTGTTACTGCATTTAATTGGTGTTTAACTAATGATTAAAAAGGAGAATATAATGACTAAACGTGCCTTAATCAGCGTCTCAGACAAAGCGGGCATTGTTGAATTTGCCCAAGAACTTAAAAAACTTGGTTGGGAGATTATCTCGACAGGTGGAACCAAGGTTGCCCTTGATAATGCTGGGGTGAATCAGTCTGGTGTGACCATGCACTGGGTGGACTCAGGTGTGGATATAGGAAAGGTCATTAAACAAGTACGTGTACCACGATTAGCTGATGATACCATTGACAGCTTTGAAGATCGCATTCATGAAGCGGAATATCAGCTCTATCCAGAAGTTCTCGAGAGTTTAGGGGTAGGGAGAAGGTAAGAAGTAAATCAAGTTTTGATTGTGCAATATTGCTAGGAGAAAAAAATGATTGAGATGAAATTAGTAGATGAGAGCAGTTTTCAGGCAGTGCTGGATTTGAAAATATCTGAAGCTGATGAACGAGCGCGTTTCGTGGCTCCAAATGTACGCTCTTTAGCTGACGCATGGCTCTACCGGCAAAATGAAGATGTGTTTCCGAGGGCAATCTATTGGGATAAGCAAGTGGTTGGCTTTCTCCTGCTGGAAATAGACGAGGATGAAGCGGAATACTTTATCTGGCGGATAATGATTGGTCAGCAGTACCAAGGAAGAGGTTATGGTCGAAAAGCCTTGGAAGTTCTAATCAAAGAGGCTCAGATGGATAGAGTTTGCAGTCATATTGTTGCAGATTATGTGGTTGGAAATGAAAAAATGAAGCACCTGCTGACTAGTCTTGGTTTTCAGGAAACAGGATTTATAGAAGAAAATAACGAAGTCGCTATGCGCTTGGACCTAAAGAAAGAGGAATAGAATGACAAAAAAAGCCTTAATCAGCGTCTCAGACAAAGCGGGCATTGTTGAATTTGCCCAAGAACTTAAAAAACTTGGTTGGGAGATTATATCGACAGGTGGGACCAAGGTTGCCCTTGATAATGCTGGGGTGGAGACCGTTGCCATCGATGATGTGACGGGCTTCCCAGAGATGATGGATGGTCGTGTTAAGACCCTTCATCCAAATATCCACGGTGGGCTCCTCGCTCGTCGTGATTTAGATAGCCACTTGGAAGCAGCCAAGGAGAACCAAATTGAGCTTATCGACCTTGTAGTGGTCAATCTCTATCCCTTTAAAGAAACGATTCTCAAACCAGACGTAACTTATGCTGATGCAGTTGAAAACATCGATATCGGTGGGCCATCTATGCTTCGTTCAGCAGCAAAAAATCATGCCAGCGTGACAGTTGTGGTAGACCCTGCTGACTACAGTGTGGTTCTTGACGAATTGTCAGCAAATGGTGAAACAATTTATGAAACGCGTCAACGTTTGGCAGCCAAGGTTTTCCGTCACACAGCAGCTTATGATGCCTTGATTGCAGAGTATTTCACAGCTCAAGTGGGCGAAAGCAAACCTGAAAAGTTAACCTTGACCTATGACCTCAAACAAGCCATGCGCTATGGGGAAAATCCTCAACAGGATGCCGATTTCTACCAAAAAGCTTTGCCAACGGACTATTCAATTGCTTCAGCCGAACAGCTCAATGGGAAAGAATTGTCATTCAACAATATCCGTGACGCTGATGCGGCCATTCGTATCATCCGTGACTTCAAAGACCGTCCAACCGTTGTGGCTCTCAAACATATGAACCCATGTGGAATCGGTCAGGCTGATGACATTGAGACTGCTTGGAACTACGCTTATGAGTCTGACCCAGTGTCTATCTTTGGTGGTATCGTTGTTCTCAACCGTGAGGTGGATGCTGCGACAGCTGAGAAGATGCACGGTGTTTTCCTTGAAATCATCATTGCACCAAGCTATACGGATGAAGCGCTAGCCATTTTGACCAACAAAAAGAAAAACTTGCGCATCCTTGCCTTGCCATTTGATGCTCAAGAGGCTAGCGAGGTGGAAGCAGAATACACAGGTGTAGTTGGTGGACTTCTGGTGCAAAATCAAGATGTGGTCAAGGAAAGCCCAGCCGATTGGCAAGTGGTGACCAAACGCCAACCAACTGAGACAGAAGCGACAGCTCTTGAGTTTGCTTGGAAGGCTATTAAATACGTCAAATCAAACGGAATCATTGTAACCAACGACCACATGACACTGGGTGTTGGTCCAGGTCAGACTAACCGTGTGGCTTCTGTTCGCATCGCTATTGACCAAGCTAAAGACCGTCTGGACGGCGCTGTGCTTGCTTCGGATGCCTTCTTCCCATTTGCGGATAACGTGGAAGAAATCGCCAAAGCAGGTATCAAGGCGATAATCCAGCCGGGTGGGTCCGTCCGTGACCAAGAATCCATCGAAGCAGCGAACAAGTATGGCTTGACTATGGTCTTCACAGGCGTGAGACATTTTAGACATTAAGAACGTGAGGGTGGGCGACAACCCCATTTCAGAAGAAAATGAAGCAAGTTTACACATAACAAAACGCATATTACCAAGGTTCAGTCCTGGTATTATGCGTTTTTTAATTTAAAGACTTTTAGCCCAGTCTCATGTTTTGGATTATATGAGAGGGAGAAGATTAATCATTTAGTAATGTTGAATTATATTCTGCTATAAATAGTAGAAAAGTATTTATTGTCCATAGTTTGTTATCTTTAAACATTTCATTTTGGATGGTTAATAATATTGGATATTCGAAGTCATTAATTGGTTGTAAATTACGATATTCGTATTCAGATAAAATATGTGTTGGACAGGGATAAGTTATAATGCGTTTGTATTTTAAAATTTGTAATTTTACAATTCTCTTAAGTAATCTTTTTATGTAGATATTATAAGAAAATTCACCATTGAAGTAGGTTTCAAAATTTTTATATAGATAACAGTTTAAATTTTCCTTTTTCTTGTCATCTATATTTAATTCATTGCATATTTCTTTTAGAGACTCAGAACTGTAGCAGTTTAATATTTTAGAAACTGTATCGTGTTGCAATATTGCAGAGCTACCTAGAATACTTTCTAATCGTTTTGGAATGATGAAAGGGATTTGGAATAATTTGTAAAGTTCATTATTTTTAACACTTGCTTTATATTCCTTACCCGTCACAATTTTATTTAAATATTTATTTAGAAATTGTAAGTCATTATTGATTTCTAAATCAAAATAAGATTCAACCATTGGGTAATTTATATAGAGTTGGCCATTATTGGTTACATCGCTGAAATATTTTTGTAATCGTTGTATCTTGTATATAGAAAAGTTGGGATCTTGTGCTTCGTAATCAAAAATTAAAAAAATATTTTTATAATTTCTTTTTCTACCGATAGATTCAAATCTTTGAGAATCATATTTATTTAAAACAAAAGGTAAATCCACATCATTGGAGGGAACATCCCATTCCTCTCCATATTCTTCTTGAATTTTCTGGTATAATTGGTAAATATTTGTGCCAAAAATATGTATATTCTCTTCAGTAATACTAAGTTCAGGGAAAACTTCGATAATAAGTTTAAAAAGTTCATTTTTTTCATGATGGCCTTCGACTATGAAAAGGGTTTGACCTCGTGTTACATTATTCATATTCAACAAACTCTCCGCTAATGTACATCTTTTCTAAATTATGCCCCTCTCGTAATTCTCGCTTAGTTGCTTTGTTTAAAGGTGTTATAAATCCTTTTTGAGATAAAATGAACAAGCAGTCGGGTCTAAATAACTCATTAGACATAATATTTGTATCGTGGGTAGTCAAAATGATTTGGGTGTATGGAAATATTTTTTTTAAATGACGTATCAAATTTTCAGAAAGTTCGTAATGATAAAAAGCATCAAATTCGTCGAAAAATAAAAATTTAGGAGGATTACTGACTTTGAAGTGCTCAAAGATATAGAGGATTCTAAAATAGAATTTGGCCAAAGCCAATGTTCCACTAGATGCTTCTCTAAAGAACGGAACATTTTTATTTTTATAAACAAAACAAAGCATATCGTCCCCATCTATTTGTTCTATTGAATCTAAGTGACAGTTTATACCCATGCTATTAAGAAATGCTTCCAGTCCTTTTGCTGTCTCTTTGTGATCAAGTGTACGCTGGAACCAACGATTTATAAAATGTTTCGGGGCTTCATGATTAATAAGCACCATGTTTCGTATAAATGTTCGGAGATATGTGAGAATAGAATCATCTGACTTAGAGGTGTTAGTTATCAGCCATGTTAAAAAAGATCTGTTTTCTCCGTCTAAATCTTGCTTGTCACTTGAAACCTGATCTCGATAATTATCTATTAGTATGTTGAAATCGTTGTTTATGATACCTAGTTTATTGGCTATGTCCTCCACAGCATTATATGATATTGGGTCAGTAGACAAATTTATTTTCCAAACTAATTCGTCATTTATAGATAGTGATTCTGTTTGTATAATCTGATATTCATTTTTTGTATAAATATATTTAATTTCATCGTTATTATGTAAAAATATATAACAAAAAGTAGCAATAGCGTTGTCAGAGTTGTTATTTAAAAAAGATGTTAAATTTTGATCATCAATTAAGGACCTACTGGAAAGATTTTTGGTAATATCAAATAATGCTAAACCTAAATTGGATTTTCCTGTAGCATTTCTACCATAGATAAGTACTTTACTCAAAAAATTATTTGATAAGCAGTCCTCATTAAATTTATAACCTCCGACTTGTGAAAAGTTAATTGAGATTTTATTTTCAAAGTTTTTATAATTCTTTACTGAAAAGTATTTTAGCATTTGTCAATCCTCCTATTAGGATTATTATATCACAAAAAACAATTTCCGTAAAAAAATTACGGCTCTTGAGTTCGCTTGGAAAGCCATCAAGTACGTCAAATCAAACGGTATCATCGTAACCAAAGACCATATGACACTTGGTATTGGTCCAGGTCAAACCAACCGTGTGGCTTCAGTCCGTATTGCCATTGACCAAGCTAAAGACCGTCTTGACGGTGCTGTCCTTGCTTCGGATGCCTTCTTCCCATTTGCCGATAACGTGGAAGAAATCGCTAAAGCAGGTATTAAGGCTATCATCCAGCCAGGTGGATCGGTCCGTGATCAGGAATCCATCGAAGCTGCTGACAAATACGGCTTGACTATGGTCTTCACAGGAGTGAGACATTTTAGACATTAAGAAAATAAAAGGGAAGAAAACAGTTTCTTTCCTTTTTTGCGTAAAAATGCGGAGCAAAACAAGATTAAAACGAACGTTTGTGATATAATGTTATTAAATAATTCGCAAAAGAGGTTGAGAAATGAAGCTGTTAGTTGTCGGTTCGGGTGGTCGTGAACATGCGATTGCTAAGAAGTTGCTTGAATCAAAAGACGTTAAAAAGGTCTTTGTAGCTCCTGGGAATGATGGGATGACTCTGGATGGTCTGGAATTGGTAAATACCTCTATTTCCGAACATTCTAAATTGATTGACTTCGCAAAGGCCAACGATATTGCTTGGACCTTTATCGGTCCAGATGATGCCCTTGCTGCTGGTATCGTGGATGATTTTAACCAAGCTGGTCTCAAAGCCTTTGGTCCGACAAGATTGGCGGCAGAGCTAGAGTGGTCCAAGGATTTTGCCAAGGAAATCATGGTCAAATACGGCGTTCCGACAGCAGCCTATTGCACATTCTCAGATTTCGAGGAAGCCAAGGCCTATATCGAAAAGCAGGGTGCGCCTATCGTAGTCAAGGCGGATGGCTTGGCGCTTGGGAAGGGTGTCGTCGTTGCTGAGACAGTTGAGCAAGCGGTCGAAGCAGCTCATGAGATGCTTTTGGACAATAAATTTGGTGACTCAGGTGCGCGTGTAGTTATTGAGGAATTCCTTGAAGGAGAGGAATTTTCACTATTTGCCTTTGTCAATGGCGACAAGTTCTATATCATGCCGACAGCGCAAGACCACAAACGTGCCTATGATGGCGATAAGGGGCCTAACACTGGTGGGATGGGTGCCTATGCGCCAGTTCCACACTTGCCACAGAGTGTGGTTGATACAGCGGTTGACACGATTGTCAAGCCAGTCCTCGAAGGGATGATCAAAGAAGGTCGTCCGTATCTTGGTGTCCTTTACGCAGGGCTTATCTTGACAGTGGACGGTCCTAAGGTTATCGAGTTCAACGCTCGTTTTGGAGATCCTGAAACACAGATTATCTTGCCTCGTTTGACATCTGACTTTGCGCAAAATATTATTGATATTTTGGAAGGTAAAGAACCAGCCATCACTTGGACGGACAAGGGTGTGACTCTGGGTGTGGTTGTCGCATCCAACGGTTACCCGCTAGAATATGAAAAAGGTGTCAAGTTGCCAGCCAAGACAGAAGACGACATTATCACCTATTATGCAGGGGCTAAGTTTGCGGAAAATAGCAGAGCACTGCTATCAAACGGTGGCCGTGTTTATATGCTGGTTACCACAGCAGCCACCGTCAAAGAAGCTCAAAACATTATCTACAGCGAACTTAACAAACAAAAAACAGAAGGACTCTTCTACCGAACAGATATCGGAAGTAAGGGAGTATGAATATGATTGTAAAATTAAGTATTATAATATCGTTGCTAACAGCCTTAGTTGCGGTATGGAACAGTTGGTTCACAATAAAATCATTTAATGAGACACGTAAATACGATGTCAAAAAAATGAGATATGAAAAATTATACGTCTATTATATGGAGTATATCTCAAGAAAAGAAAAATTAAATTTTTTGTCTTCGACAGATACAATCAACACATTGAATTATATATTTAGTGTTTATGATAATATTAAATTTTTAATGGATAAAGAAATTTCAGATAACCTCAATATTCTTCAAAATAATCTTGAAAAAGAGCGTAATCAATTTTTATCAGATTTTGATAAAATGAAATTGGACGAAAGAAGTAGAAGATTGGATGAGTTGATACAGGCTTCTAAAAGCTTTAACAGGGAATTTAAGAAATATTATCAGCTTCAACTATCAAAAGATTATAATAAATTAGTTTAAAAAGAGAGAAATTAAGAAAATATGAAACCCGTAATTTCCATCATCATGGGCTCAAAATCCGACTGGGCAACCATGCAAAAAACCGCCGAAGTCCTAGACCGCTTTGGTGTAGCCTACGAAAAGAAAGTTATCTCTGCCCATCGTACACCTGATCTCATGTTCAAACATGCCGAAGAAGCCCGTAGACGTGGTATCAAAGTCATTATTGCAGGTGCTGGAGGTGCAGCCCATTTGCCAGGGATGGTAGCAGCCAAAACAACTCTTCCTGTTATTGGTGTACCTGTCAAATCGCGCGCTCTTAGTGGCGTGGACTCGCTCTACTCTATCGTACAGATGCCGGGTGGCGTACCTGTTGCGACAATGGCTATCGGTGAAGCAGGAGCGACAAACGCTGCTCTCTTTGCCCTTCGTCTCCTTTCAGTAGAAGATCAGGCTATCGCTACAGCATTGGCAGATTTCGCAGAAGAACAAGGAAAAATCGCAGAGGAGTCGACAAATGAGCTCATCTAAAACAATCGGAATTATCGGTGGCGGTCAGCTGGGTCAGATGATGGCCATTTCTGCTATCTACATGGGGCACAAGGTTATCGCGCTGGATCCTGCGGCGGATTGCCCAGCCTCTCGCGTAGCGGAAATCATTGTGGCTCCTTATAACGATGTTGATGCTCTTCATCAGCTGGCAGATCGCTGTGATATTCTGACCTATGAGTTTGAAAATGTCGATGCTGACGGTTTGGATGCGGTTATCAAGGATGGACAACTCCCCCAAGGAACAGACCTCCTTCGCATTTCTCAAAATCGTATTTTTGAAAAGGACTTCCTATCAAACAAGGCTCAAGTCACTGTAGCACCCTACAAGGTTGTGAACTCAAGCCAAGATTTGGCAGACATCGACCTATCGAAAAACTATGTCCTCAAGACTGCAACTGGTGGTTATGATGGCCATGGACAAAAGGTCATTCGTTCAGAAGCAGACTTGGAAGAAGGCTATACGCTAGCCGATTCAGCAGACTGTGTCTTGGAAGAATTCGTTAACTTTGGCCTTGAAATTTCTGTCATCGTGTCAGGAAATGGCAAGGACGTGACGGTTTTCCCAGTTCAGGAAAATATCCACCGCAACAACATTCTGTCTAAGACCATCGTACCAGCCCGCATTTCAGAAAGTCTAGCTGCCAAAGCCAAAGCTATGGCGGTGCGAATCGCAGAACAACTGAACCTGTCTGGAACTCTTTGCGTGGAAATGTTTGCGACAGCTGATGACATCATTGTCAACGAAATCGCCCCACGCCCACACAACTCTGGGCACTACTCGATTGAAGCCTGCGACTTCTCCCAGTTTGATACCCACATTTTAGGAGTTCTAGGGGCACCATTGCCAGCTATCAAACTACATGCACCAGCCGTCATGCTCAATGTCCTCGGCCAACACGTCGAAGCTGCTGAAAAATATGTCACAGAAAATCCAAGCGTCCACCTCCACATGTATGGTAAAATAGAAGCAAAGCACAACCGCAAGATGGGGCATGTGACTTTGTTTAGTGATGTGCCGGATAGCGTGGTTGAGTTTGGGAAAGGAATTGATTTTTAGGAGAAACCTATGATTCAAATAATCGTACATGCATTTGTTGAAAAGGATAAGACTGGAGCAGTTGTCGAAGTCTTGTTTGCTAGTGCTGACCAAGATAAGGTGCAAGCTAAATATGAAGAACTAGTTGCACAATACCCTGAAAACTATTTAGCTATCTACGATCTACCGCTGGATACAGATTTGAACACACTAGATCATTATCCATCTGTATGGGTTGGGAAAGAAGAGTTTGAGTGAGTAAGACAGGATTTAATTACAAGGTTCGTTGTCTTATCCTTTAAAGGTTGCCTAGGCTTGTTGTAGAGGATAAAGTCAGCAAGAGAAGACACTCGACTACTGCTAGAAGAGATTGATTGTAAAAGGGAACAGTGACTTATGAATGAGGTTACAAATAATTATAGTTTGTCAAGTAGAGCATTGGAACACGTATTTTTAGGAGAAATAAGTAGAGCTGGCTCTCCTAAAGGGTATCATTGTAATAGAAATCTTGGAGATGAAAATGCAGAGGTTCTTCCGGATACAAAAGCAATAATTAGTGGTAATATTTTTGAATATATGGTACGTAGCAAAAACACTCATATTCTAAAGGAATCCAACCGAGGGTATTCAACTTTTTTTCCAGAGACTTGGTCTAGACAGCAGGTTTTAGATATGATAGAACACTCATGTCGATTAGTCGATCCAACTAGTGGTGTTTATATTTGTAATAACATTCTTGTTAAAATTGTAGAAAGAAATAGGGATATCATAACATTTTATCCAGTTCGTGAATAGTAGGTGGGAAATGAAGTTTGAACATAAAGTATTACGTATAGAGGAAATAGATGGCTATTGGCTAACATTGGTTCCAAGAAAAGAATTTGACGAGCAGAAAGTTACGGATTTATCGTGTAAAGCTATAGTTTCTGATATACGTGAAAAGTACTTTTTATTTTTAAAGAGACCCTTTAAAGAAGAATTGAATGTATATGTATTTTACAAAGGGGATTCAATTTTAATTATAGTAAATAAAATTGAAAATGAAGTTTATTTTTTTGAAAGATATCATGAAGATATTGACGAAGAATTCGAAAAACAATTTTCAACCTTAATTAGTATTCAAAAGGTATATAGAATATTTGAAAAATTGAATTTACGTGCATTATTAAAAGAAGATTTCAAGGGTACTGGTAATATAAAAAAATTAGAAGAATATATTAATTTTTATTGTAATGTTGATTCGACTTTTTTTGAACCGTTCAATATCCTAATTGCTCTTCTCAAAGAAAAAATTGAATTTACAAAAACTAAAGAATATACTTTGCCAATTTCACCGTATAAGATTGAAGAAGCGTATTATCAAATTATTGAAAGTTATAAAAACTATTGTCAGAAAAGTATCTTAAAACTTTTAAATTCGAACATTCCCCATCAAAAAGAAAAGTGGACAGAATGGGAGGAGGCATTAAGCGATTGGAAGGATTTTTATAATTCAAATCAATTTTTTCAGGGAAACGAGGTACTTATAGAAAGATATAGGGAAAACGAATATCTTAATGATTTCAAAATTCAATGTAAATCTAGGGGAATTAATACAAATTACGGAGAAGATGTATTAAAAAATACGATTTCAAGAATTATTGAGATTATATCATATAAGAAAGGTGTAAATATTGAAACAGTAGAACTTTCGCTGAAAAAAACAATCGGAGTTAAGAAAAAAGATGAACTTAACAGTTTTTTGATAAATAATATTATAGGAGAATAAACATGATCAACCGTTACTCTCGCCCTGAGATGGCGAACATTTGGAGTGAAGAAAATAAATACCGTGCTTGGCTTGAGGTGGAAATCTTGGCTGACGAGGCATGGGCTGAGTTGGGAGAAATCCCTAAGGAAGATGTGGCTTTGATTCGCGAGAAAGCGGACTTTGACATCGACCGTATTTTGGAAATTGAGCAAGAGACTCGTCACGATGTGGTGGCTTTCACACGTGCGGTTTCTGAAACTCTTGGAGAAGAGCGCAAGTGGATCCACTATGGTTTGACTTCTACCGACGTGGTGGATACGGCCTACGGTTACCTCTACAAGCAGGCCAACGACATTATCCGTCGTGACCTTGAAAACTTTACTAACATCATCGCTGATAAGGCTAAGGAGCACAAGTTCACCATCATGATGGGGCGTACCCACGGTGTGCACGCTGAGCCTACAACCTTTGGGCTTAAATTGGCGACTTGGTATAGCGAAATGAAGCGCAATATCGAGCGTTTCGAGCATGCGGCTGCTGGTGTGGAAGCTGGCAAAATCTCTGGTGCGGTTGGAAACTTTGCCAACATTCCACCATTTGTAGAGCAATACGTCTGCGACAAGTTGGGTATCCGTGCTCAAGAAATCTCTACACAGGTCCTTCCTCGTGACCTCCACGCTGAGTATTTTGCAGTTCTTGCCAGCATCGCGACTTCCATCGAGCGCATGGCAACGGAAATTCGTGGTCTGCAAAAATCTGAGCAACGCGAAGTAGAAGAGTTCTTTGCCAAAGGTCAAAAAGGTTCATCAGCTATGCCTCACAAACGCAACCCTATCGGTTCTGAGAACATGACAGGTCTTGCGCGTGTTATCCGTGGTCACATGCTTACAGCCTATGAGAACGTCGCTCTCTGGCACGAACGTGACATTTCACACTCATCAGCTGAGCGTATCATCACACCAGATACAACCATTTTGATTGACTACATGCTCAACCGTTTCGGAAACATCGTTAAGAACTTGACAGTCTTCCCAGAAAATATGATCCGCAACATGAACTCTACATTTGGTTTGATCTTCAGCCAACGTGCCATGTTGACCTTGATTGAAAAAGGCATGACTCGTGAGCAAGCCTATGATTTGGTACAACCCAAAACAGCCTACTCGTGGGACAATCAAGTAGACTTTAAACCACTTCTTGAAGCAGATCCAGAAGTGACATCACGCCTCACACAAGAAGAAATCGACGAAATCTTCAACCCTCTTTACTACACCAAACGAGTGGATGATATTTTTGAACGTCTTGGTTTAGGATAATTAAAATAAAATCGAAGTTCTATTACTCTATTCACTGGAGTAGAAGAACTTCGATTTTTCTTGTTTATTAAAGCTCTTTTGCTAAAAAGATTCCCTATATTTTAGTAAAATTTAAACAAATTTAATCTATCTTCATTGACATATAGAAAATACAGTTTTGATGGGATATAATAATCATAGAAAAAAGCCCAAGCAAGGCTTAGGCTTTCTTATTAGTGATCACGGTCACATGAAATGAATTTGATTTTGTAGTAATCCGCTCGTTTATAAGTTTCGCTGTAAGCGAGAACCTGACCAGTAGACTCTAATTTAGTAGTCTTGGTTTGTAAAACGCTAGGGAATTGTTCATCGACTCCGAGGACCGAAGCCGCATGTTCTGGAGTTGGAAATGCTATTTCAT
>ERZ773071.92-NODE-92-length-17247-cov-13.7683_pt1 | contig 17247 bp, 18 predicted proteins | sample MGYA00580621_ERZ773071 | MGnify/ENA primary metagenome ERZ773071 (study PRJEB29015, sample SAMEA2738136) | human oral metagenome | biome: human oral; feature: human-associated habitat; material: saliva | place: China | collected 2211 ... | reverse complement strand
GGCGGGGTTTCGTCGGGTAGAGGGCCTTTAAAAAAGCCCAGAAATCTTGAGCGGCCTGATTTCCCTGTTTTTCGGCCGGTTTCCCTTGCGGACGTTGCACGTGTGGTGCGCAACGCGGAGGTTAGCCAGGCTGTCTGTGCCGCCTCTCGAGCGGGGTATGACGTGTTCCACAGTAGGACTGAGGGGGTCGGGGTATCGGAGGCTCATGTCTACGGGCTGGCCACAGATTGCGCAGCACGTGCCCCATGTGGCCGCTGCCTGCCAGAGCAGGCGACGCACCTTGGCTCCATTCCATCCCATGGCTCCAGTGTACCACCCTCGGGTGTCAAGCTGGCCTGGTACTGGGTTTGGTGGTACTGGTACCACCCGGGAAAATCCTTCCCCTAGGAGAACTGAGAACTAAATGCTCACTAATCAGTTCTCAGTTTTCAGAATTTTCAGAGCTAATTAATGTAGAAATGGTACCAGTGGTACCAGGTAGGACTTTTCGTTGGTATTGCAACCGAAAGTCTGGTACCAACTTTTGGTACCACTTGGTACCAGGTACCGCTTTTTCGACCTCTTCCCCGCTTTAGCTTGTAGGAACTGATAGGATTTTCCGCTCAGTTCACTCAGTTCTCACCCCTCTCTGGAGGCCCCTGGACCGGGGCGGTACCAAAAGTGGTACCGCCTGGTACCGCCCTGAAGGGGGCGAGTGTAAAGCCAGTGGGCATGCCGGACATAGGGTGGTGAAGCGCTGCCTCATATATGGGGGATACATTTGGCGCATGACCTTACCTCAGGTAAGGTGTCCCTCGGTGGTATCCTGAATCAGGACATCACCCGCCTCTCTTGACAGCGCGTCCGAGCCGTGTATATACTGTGTGCATCACGGAGTTCCTTTCGGTGATTGGTAGAGACGCAACGGACCCCCGGCTTGTGAGAGTCGGGGGTCCGTTGTATTCTGTGTATGTCTCAATGCAATCTAGATAGGAGCTTCTATCATGATCATCTCTTGGTCTCCCTCAATCCGCGTCGCGAAGATGCAGATGCGCGACCTCCCCCTTAATGCCTTCCTGGCTGCGTTCGACCCGGCCAACGTCCGAGAACAGCCCACCAAAGACGGCCCGAACTACATCGCAGGCCGCTTGCTTGACTACGACCGGCCCCGCGGCAAGGGGAATGTTATTGACCGCTGCGCTGTCGTCCTGGACTGCGACGATGCTGAGCCTGAGGCAATCGAGGCCCTGTGCGAGGTCATCCGGGGCCTCGGAGTACTGTCCGTCGTGCACTCCACCTACTCGTCGGCGCCCGACGCGCCGCGCGTGCGCGTCGTCATCCCTCTGGCCTCCCCCGTCGTCCCTGGAGACTACGTGAGCCTATGTCGCGTACTCATGGGTGCCCTGGATATGGTCACGTGGGATGAATCCTGTGCACAGGCTGAGCGCGCCATGTACATGCCCGCCAAGCCCGAGGGTGGCGAATACTGGGCTGTCCGGACGGACGGGCCGCTCATGGACGGCCTCGAATGGCTGAAAAAGTACGCTCCCGCCCCCAAGGGTCGCAAGAGCCGGGGCAACATCGCCAAGCGCGACCGGAAGCGCCGCCCCGGGCACAACGTCGGAATTCAGGGGGCGTTCAATCGCGTCTACACGATTGAGGACGCTATCGAGTCCTACGATCTCCCGTATGAGCCATGCCGAGACGGGCGATGGACGCTGTACGGGTCACACGCGGAGGGCGGCCTGCGACTGGTCGAGGATCGCGAGGATCTGTGCATCAGCGAACATGCGAATTCCGACCCCGCACACTTCGTCGACGGCAACGGCAGCGTGCGCGCCCTGAGCGCGTTCGAGCTGTGCGCTGTCCACCTCTACGGCGACAACGACGACACCACCGTGCCCCCGTGTGAGCGGGCGTCCATGCAGGCCATGGCCCGCCGTGCAGCCGAGGATGAGGCCGTGCGAGCCGAGCTGACAAAGGCCGTCGTCGGCGGCGAGACCGCTGACGTGTCATGGCTTGCGGCCTGCATTGACGACACGTACACGCAGGCTGAGCGCGCCGCCAGCGCGCTGCGAGACCGTCTCGCGTACGTCGAGGGCCTGGGGTGGCTCACCTACGCATCGGATCGCGGCGTGTGGGAGGTCGTACACGAGAGCGCGGCGCTGAATAGCGTCGCCGACGTGATCCGCACCTGGTACCGTGGCGCGATGCTCACCGGCGACGCCGACCTGGTCAAGCGGGTCGCTCGCCTGCGGCACGTGAGTGCGGCACGCGCGATCCTGGCCCACATCCCCACGATGGTGAGCGTCCCAGCCTCGGGGTTCGACGCGGACCCCGCCATGCTGTGCACGCCGACCGGCGTCGTCGATCTACGCACCGGAGAGCTGCGACCCCACGCCGCCAGCTACCGGATGATGCGGTGCACGGCGGCCCCCTACGTGCCGGGCGCGACGCATGAGGCGTGGACCAAGGCCCTGCAGGCCCTCAATCCGCATGAGCGCGCCTGGCTGCAGCGGTGGATCGGGTGCGGTCTGACTGGCTACCAGCCCGACGATAACGGCGCGGCGACGCCGATCCTCACCGGCGGCGGCTCTAACGGCAAGAGCGTGATCATGACGGGCGTCGCCCGTGCTTTCGGCGGATACGCCCACATGGGCGCTCACGCCCTCCTGACGCCGGACGGCGGCAAAGACCTGCTAAGGGCAGCCGCCAGCCTGCGCGGTGTGCGCCTCTGCTACGTGGAAGAGCTGCCTGACGGCGTCCTCAACGGAAACGCTGTCAAGCAGCTGAGCGCGACGCCGACTGTCAAGGGCGAATTTAAGTTTCGGGACGAATTCGAGTTCACGGCTACGCACTCGCTCATGGTGAGCGCGAATGTCATGCCCCGCCTAGATGAGGGCACGGACGCGGTCGTGCGCCGCCTGGCCGTTTTGCCCTTCTGCTACCGCTACGTGCCGAACCCGACGCGCAGGGGTGACAAGCTCGCAGATGCTGGCCTTTTGCGGGCGCTAGAGACCCGTGAAGCGCAGGCCGCGATTCTCGCGTGGGCGATCGAGGGCGCGAAGGCATACTTCGCGGCTGGCCAGCATGTCCTGCCCGCGACCGAGGGCATGCAGGCCGCCAAAGATGGGTGGCTGGGCAACATCGATACGCTGGCGGGCTTCTTTACAGATATGCTGGTCGCTGACGAAGGCGCAATGATTCCTTGGAGTCATCTGTACGCGGCGTTCGCCGACTGGCAGTGTGAGAACGGCGGAAAGCCTTGGAATAAGGCCACATTCAAGAATCGCGTAGCCTCGCATCGTCTCTTCGCTGACATGACGGACGGCAAGCTACGCACTAGCGGCATGAGTCTTTACAGTGAGGGCATTGGAGGCGGCCCGGCGACGCCGACCGGTGGCCGCGTGGCTGGTCTGCGTGGCTTGCGTTTCCGCCGCCCGTCTGACGACGTTGAGCCGGTAGAGGCCCCGGAGGTCGCTGACGGCGCGCTGATCGCCGCCGAGGACGTGCCCGAGGTGAAGCCCCACGTCGCTCCGGAGCGCGATGAGGTAGAGCGCCGCGGGGTCGTCGCTGCGATTGACGCCATGGTGCGGGAGCTGTACGAGATGCCGGGTGGCCGCGATGAGGTCGATCGCCTAGTGGCTGAGACCGGATGTAGCGGCCCGCGCGCGCCGCTGGGCACCCTGCGAGCGTTCAGGATGCGCCTGGATGGAGCGTTGCGGCGCATGCACGTGTGAGTGACGGGTGTCGCTGCAACACCCCTTGCATTAGAGTATGGGGGTATGTATACTTGAGTCATCGGCAAGGGAGAAAGGCTCCCGCCGAGAACCGAAAGGAACACTGAAATGAACACCATCAGCGACAAGGTTCGCCAGCTCGTGAACTACGAAGGCGACATCGAACCCGGGTTCAGCGTCGGAGCGGGCCTTCGCATCACGCTTGACAGCACGGGCGGTGGCTTCACGGTCATGCGCGAGGATCACACCATTGTCCTGGAGCTGCCGGGCCTGGAGGGCATGATCAGGGTGACTACCGCTGACCTGACGCAGCAGGAAAAGACCGCGATTACCCGCGTCGTGCGCGGTGCTCGCCCGCACTTCACGCCCGACTGGCAGATGTGGTACACCACGCGCAAGCGCAACGGGAGCATCTACATGAGCTTGCCGGTCAAGCGATTCATCTGACAATCCCTAGGGTGGCCCCGCCATTAGGGCGGGGCCACCACCCCCACCACACCACAGAAAAGGATATGCGAAATGACTAATGTTTACCTCGGGACCGCGGGCTTCGCAGCCCTCACCGGCCTGGCGCATAATACCGTCATGGCCTACCGATCACGCGGTACACTCCCCACACCCGACGCTATCGTCCAGGAGGGGGGCGTTGATACGTGGGGCTGGTACCCGGAGACTATCGAGCGGTGGATGCGAGAGCGGCCACGGAAGCGGCCCGGCAAGCGGCCCTCTGTCGTCTATCTTGAGGACGTGGAGACCGGCGATATCGTCATTCTGCCCGAGAAAATGGGTCGTGAGCCCCTGGCCGCCTGGCTTGAGGGGGCGTGCGAGTCCCCCGCCGATCTGGCGCGGGAAATTCTCTCACACAAGCGCAAAAGCAACAAGGAAATCCCTCCCCGGATCGTGATGCGCCGGGCACCGCGCCTGGACACGGTGCCCCCGGGAATCGAGCGCCGGGACCTGCGTAGGCTCGCCTGCGAGACATGCGTGTCCTGCCATGGGTCCACGGCTGGTCAGATCGCGTCGGTGCTCGCGGCGGCCCGGCCCGTGGAGTACAATGCGCTGGTCGCGTCTCTCGCGATTGCGTAACGGGGAGGCCCCCTACCGATCAGGTAGGGGGCCTCCTTGTGCGCTCAGTGCCGAGGGCAGTCATCCAGGATGTCGCGCTGTGCAGACAGGTCCTCACGGATCCTGCCCAGGTCCTCACGCAGCAGCCGGGTCTCGGTGACGCGCTCGTCATGCTCACGCTCTGCACGAGCGTCGGCGTGATTCTGAGCCTCGCGGATCGCCTGCATGCCCTCACGTACCTGCCGAGCGAGCTGATCCATGTCGTCCCGGAGATTGCTCCCGTGGTGATTCTCTACCTGGGACCGCGCCGCTTCTGCTGACTCGTGTACGGCGTCGATCCGCTGACGCAACCGAGCGGACAGCGTCTTGAGCTGCAGGGTAATGAATCCACAGATCGCAATTCCGAGCGCTGCGAGCGCGGCCACAACCTCGGGGGTCGCCATGACGGCGACCAGTGGATGCGTCGCGCCGTACATCACTCAGTCCGCTCCTCGATCCAATCGAGGATACCGGTGGGCTTGAGGGTCGCGTATGCGACCTGGGCTGCGGCGATGACGCCGCCGAGCTCTCCGAGGATCGCCGAGACAGACTCGGGATATCGGGTGAGCGCCCACACGAGGCCAGTCAGCGTCGCCGAGACGGCGAGGGCAACCCACCGCTTAGCGGTGGCGGACCAGTCAGCGCGGGTGACCGCTGCAATGAGGAGCGGTGCGAGAGCGCCTGCGAAGGCAAGCGAGGCCGTGGTGTCCATCACTCACCCGCCTTAAGGGCCGCGACGATGTCGGCGACGAGGAGCTGGCGGCGGGCTGCGCAGTCGGCTGCGATAGAGCCGATGTCCCCGTCATCCAGGGTTACCTCGTAGGAATTGTCAAGATTGTATGCCTTGACCAGGTCGCCCCAGAGCTTCGCGTTGCCGATCGGGGTCACGGCCCACGGCGTGACCGAGTAGATCGTGCCGGTCTGTGCAGAAAGTACGAAATGCATGAGATTCTCCTCACTCGTAGTGTCAATTGGGAGCTGCGCGGATTCGCCGCGCACTAGGTCCATGTAGTAGGACCAGGGGAAAGACGGGCCAGGGTCGGTATGGTCGCTGCGCCTGTAGATGCGTGACACCTGATCGTGCCCCACGAATCCACTCATCCCCGCCGCCAGCTCCTCGTCCGTCAGGTGACGGAGGGGGATACCGAGGCTGTCAGCGATTTCGCGCGTGGCCTGGGCAGACAGCTGCAGCATGCTGACGGACGCCGCGTCTCCCCACTCCTCAGGGGACTGCCGGGCGTACCCGGCATGCTCCACCTGATAGCCATCGCGATTACAGCCGGGGGCCGCGAAAGCGACAGCCGAGCTGGGCAGGCAGTAGATGACTGAGTCCTGATCCACGCACATATGCGCGGATGCTACCACCTGTCCGCTCGCGAAATATCTCGCGACATTTTCGGCGGTTTGAGGCCCCTCTGGGGCCTCCATGGTGTGCAGGACAATGACCCTGCACGGCGTATCGCGTGACTCAATGTAGTGCGCGGGTGTGAATTCACCCATATTGCACCCTCCCTTCTAGAGTGTGGTCGCAATCCAGCGGGCGCGGTTCTCACCGCCGGACTGGCCGGATGTGTCGTTCCACATATAATATTTAAACCCTGTCGCCGTCACTTCGTACACCGCCACGCGAAGACGCTGTGACGCAACGGACATGACGACGTTCGGTACGGCGCTGAAAGCGCGGGGGAACGTCACAGATCCCTCGTAGGTCTCCTCCGGCGCGTACGAGCCGGTAGCGAAGGATCCTGACTGGATACCATTGAGGCACTTGTCAGCAAGTGCCTTCACTTCGGCAAAGTTCGCATTAGCATCTTCTGCCCTGGCAATCTCGCCCGGCACGAATGTCTTCACACTAGCCTCCTATCGAGGTGCGAAATTAAGCTTGGTCACCCACTCGGTAGGGGTGAGTTTATGTGTCACGCGCGTAATGCGCGCGGGATGACTATCCCCATTGTACTCCACCGTTACCGCGCGTAGAGACTCCATATCGACGCATCGGAGGATGTCAAGCGCTGTACGAGGCCGGAGCGTGCACGATGATGGGACCCAGTCGCGGGCGCGGCTGGTGATGTATGAGGCTGCCAGCGCAGGCAGGTCCGCCGCGAGCCGCGTCGTCGGCACGCGGATTTCAGTCCCGCCCCACACCTCGGACCCGGTCACGCTGTCGTGCGAGACTGTCGTGTCGTCCGCCCGCCATTCGCCCGCTTCGACTTTACAGGCGTGGTTTTCGAGGGTGACGCGAGCGACGACATCCGTCGCACGCCAGCCGCCGTCAAGGTCCGTGTACCACATGACGGGCGGTATCGAAGCCCTTGACAGGTCGCTGTCGTCAGTGAAGGTCATGGACGGCGTATTGCCCATTTCAGAGTAGACATTGACTGTGCCGTCGCGTGTGACATGCCACGCGCCGCGCACTGAACAGCACAGGCCGTCCAGATGCTTAGCCAGGTTGGTCTCCCACACGACGCCGGGGACCCAAGGATTCTTGACAGGTGCGCGCGGCGTGCTGTAGTTCAGCAGGTAGGGGCGGCCCGCCATGAGGCGCGCGAGGCGTTCACTCCATAGCTCCATGCCGAGCGTACCCGCGCCGCGCGCACCGTAACGCATGGTCGCCGCGAACTGCGCGACGATATCAGACGCGGTGATGACAGTCTTGTAGCGGATCGCCCCGCCGGGCTTATGGGGCGTGCACTCCAAGTCCGTAACTGTGCCGGTGAACATCACTTGCCGTGTGGGCCAGTACACGAGGCGCACGGGCGTCCCCTGACGTATGCCGGTCTCGCGAGGCGCGAGCGAGTTGATCGCCGTCGCCGTCAGAGTCCCGACCTGTGCGAGGTAGGCGGGACCCTCGCTCTTGACGCCTCGGGTCACGTCGATCTGAGTGCAGGGGGACGTGATGTCCTGCCACGCCTCCGCCTCGCGACTGATACCCCCCCATGGGATGGTGTTCCAAGCTGCGAAATCCCAGGCGAAAACGATCCCGCCGCGCGGGCCATTCCAGCGCTGCGTGCCCCACCGTCCGACGCCCCACCGGAGAGCGGTAGAGTCCTGTACAGGGAAGTACGCCTGGAGGGAGAGCCTATCGGCGGGTCGCAGGCCTATTCCATCATCTAGGATGTACCAGAAGTTTGCCACGATCAGGCCGGAGCGGGCACCCGACAGGTCTACGGGTAGAGTCGTACCGGACGTCATGGTGCCCTGGAGTAGGTGTGTGCGCCCGCCTCCGGTAGAGGCGGATCGCCCGGCACGCAGCACCATCCACGTATCAGCGTCGGTCTCGACAACAATCGAGTATCGGAGCTGCAATCCGGGCTTGAGGTTGTCAAGCACAAACGAACACAGATTGTCCGGACCTGTCACATACGACCATCCGCCGTCACGGAAAGTAGCGGATGAGTAATGCGTGAACTCTGTCAAGCGGATCGGCGCGAGAGGATGGAGAACTGTCATCGTCCGTTCATCCTCACGTATTGATCCAACGCGTCGGCGATGGTACGCCCCGCCTCCACGGACGGCGTCAGCATGTCCGCCATGACGTTGATCGTGTACTGATTGACGACGGTAGGCCCGCCCGCCACTGCGAGGTCAGAGGCTGGGGAGAGCATGTCCATCCCCGCAATGTCGCGGGTAAGGCCAGTGAGGGAGGCCCTGACGCGCGGGTACTGGGACTCCAGGCCACGCACGAACCCCCCGATCACCATACGGCCCGCGGGGACCAGCAGAACTTTGTCAAGGTCTTCCGGTCCCTTCCACGAGGGCAGCATATTGGTCAGTCCGCCAAGCGCCGACTGCACGGAGCCGAACGCCGACTTGATACCGCTGACAAACCCGTCAATCAAGCTCTTGCCAGCGCTCCACAGGGTGCTACCGAGGTTGCCCAGAGCGCTCTTTGCCTTGCCGGGTAGGCCGCTGATCCACGAGACGGCGGTGTTGACGCCGCCGCTGATCGCGCTGGTCATGGACGACATCGCGCCGCTAATCGTCGAGGATATCCCCGATCCGAGGCTACGCACGTAGCCCATTGCCGATGAGACCCATCCGCTGATCGTACCAATCGTTGCGTTGATTGCCCCCGAGATGATTGACACCAACGCGTTCCACACGGCCATGGTGACACTATAGATCGCCTGGAAACAGCTTGTGATCAGCTGGGCAATCCACGTGATCGCGGGTCCGACGATGCTTGTCACGAGGGCTGCACCCGACGTAATGATCTCGATAACCGACGCGATGATGGGGACAATCGCCTGGATAGCGACGGTGAGAACCGATGCGATGACGCTCGCAATCATCACGACGATATCGATAATCGGGGTGAGGGCCGCCATAATCACCGACAAGAGCGGCCCGAGTAGCTGACCAATTACCGTGATGAGCGGCGACAGAGCGACCAAGAGCTGCGCGATAGCGTCGCCGACAGCTACCAAGAGCGCCCCGATCTGCGGTAGCAGGGGCGCGAGGGCGGACACGACAGTGCCGATGATACTGATAATCACGGGGATCAGGGGTGCGAGGGCGTTGAGGATGCTCCCAATCACCGTCGCGACGGCCCCCAAGAGATTGCCGATCATTGGCAGCATGGGTGCGAGCATGCCGACGACGGCCTGGATCACAGTCGTCAGGATCGGCATGAGCTGGCCAATCGCGGGGATCAGCGTCCCCGTGACGATGCCGCCGATCTGAGTCAGCAGACCGCTAATCACGGGTGCCACCTGCGCAAAAAGGCCCGAGAGTAGGCCCGCGAGACCTTCCAGGGCCGGGCCGATCTGCGGTAGGACCTGCCCGAGGACGTCTGCGAGCGCGACGCCCATCTGGCCGACCAGCGTCGCAATCTGAGGCAGCACGGGCATGAGGGCGTGGAAGATCAGCGAAACGGGGGAGAAAACGCTTGACAGCTGCATAACTGTCGGGATCAGTGAGGCTATCTGCGGTAGCAGCGGTGCGAACGCCGAGGCGAGCTGACTGACGACGGGCGCGACGGCTGACACGATGGGGCTGATCGCTGCGACGGCCTGATCCTTGATTCCGGTGAGGAATGTCAAGACGCCCTCACCGCCGCCCACGGACTCGAATGCGCTTGACACCTTACCCTTGAGGCCCGCGAAAGCGGTCCCGATCCCGTCGATAGCGCGGGACACGTACGGCTTCGCGTTCTCGAAAGCGCCGCCGACCGCGCTTGTCACCGGCGCGAGCTTGGCAGGAAGACCAGTCGCGAAGTCGACGAAACGCTGGCCAGACCCCTGTAGCATGGTCTCAATCTTGGGGCCGAAAGTCGCTTCCAGCTTTTCAGCGGCGGGCTTGAGAGCTGTAGCGAGGCCGTCCACGCCGGTTGTCGCTTCCTGGAAAAGCGTCTTGGCGTGAGTAAGGGCAGGGGCGGCGAAAAGCGCACCAAGACGCCCCAAAGAGGCGTTGAGGTTTTTCAGCGCACCACTTGTCGTATCAGCCATGATACGACCCGCACCGGAGATATTCTTCTCAATGGCAGACTGGAAGTCCTCAAGCGACACTTTGCCGTCGGAGACCATCTGACGGAGCTGGTCATTGCTGACACCCATGTACTCACTGAGGTACTTCCAGATAGGGATACCCCTATCTGCCAATTGGTTCATTTCCTCAGTAGTAACCTTTTGGTTGTTGGCCACTTTACCGAAGATGGAACCCATCTCCTCCATACTCGTCCCGGCAACCTGTGCGGTGTCAGCCACCAAACCCAGGTAGCGCTGCAGGTCCTTGCCGGGCTTAATCTGGGCTGCAACCGCCGTGCCCGCGACAGTAGCGGCGGCGTCGAGGCCAAAGGCCGTGCCCTTGACAGATGCGAGGGCGTCGTTCATCGTCTGCTGAATCTGTTCGCCCTGCATGCCGAGCGCTCTGAGCTTGGCTGTGGCGTCCTCGATACCGAGGGCGCGTGAGATGCCCTTTTTGGCTGCGAGGCCGACGACGCCAGCGCCAAGGCCTGCGAGTGCCCCGACACCGACGGCGGCGGTTGCGCCGAGCTTGGCTCCGAGGTCGCCGAGGGCTGACGCGGCGCTACCCAGACCGCTACGGAAACGCTTCGTATCGGCAAGAACTGATACGATCACGGACTGTCGTCCCACGTCTACACCTCTCTATCTGCGACTGGCCTTGACGGCGTTGATTAGCGCTTCCCTCTCTAGGAGGGTGAGCGTTTCATATCTTGGCGGGGCGCACACACCGGCGACCACGAGGGCCGCCATGTCGCGTGCGCGCTCCCTCACATAGGGGGGGTGTCCTCCTTGAGAGGTGCAAGGATGGATTCCGTCTCAGAGACGGGGAGGGCGTCGATTTCAGCGACGCTCATTTCGCGGCCAGATCGCTTCATCATGATGTACACGAGGGCACGGAGGACGCGGCCCACAGGCTTGTCATCGCCGATCTGTGCGAGCGGTATACCGGCCATGTCTTCCAGCTCGATAACCTCGCCAATGCTTAAAGAATCGAAATTCATCGTAGTTCCTCCAGTTACTTTAGATTGTTGCGTTCTAGTAGCTCACCGATGCCTGTGTCTAGGCGAGCTAGGACCTCACCGCGAGTCTGATCCATGGCGTCCGCCAAAAACTCGTCGGGTAGGATGTTGCGGGCTGGCCACCCGTAGTGTACGACGCCCGCATAGGGCATCGTTTTGCGCTCATACCCGGCCCTCACGACAGCCTTGGTTTTGCCACGTCCTGCACGAATCGAGGCCTTGAGCCGACGGGTTTTGCCGACTGGTGCGAGCTGACGTGCACGGACGGCGACGATTTCGCCGATCTCATGCATCAGGTCCCGCATTTGCTCGGAGTCCGCGCCCGCTTTTTCGAGGGCGCGAATCGCCTCCCTGAGGCCACGGACGCGGACCCCTACAATTTCGCCCATCAGCCAGCCGCGCTGGTCTTCTGAGACCATTCGACGACGGGCATCTCAAGATCAAACGAGGATACTTCGTTGATCTTGACAGGCAGCGCGGGCGGCTGCTTGATTGTCACCTTCCCCACGTAGTGAGGCTGGTCGGCGCTGGGTGTTTCGTTGCCATTCGGGGCAAAGATGAACGGCAAGTCCTTGCCAGTGTTATCGAACAGCAGTCGCCAGAGGCTTGTCGCGGCGGTTGACACGATGCCGCTGACCTTGAGCTGCATCGGGGTCCCACCGGCAAGAATACTCCCGAACGTTGCGTACGAATCGTCGGATGAGGGGGAGAGTTCAGCCCCGCTCATATCAGGCCATACGGCCTTCCCCTGGATTTGGAACCCAAGCTTCTGCCCCTTAATGCGGGGCGATTCCCTCTCGTCAGCCATGATGATACTCCTTAGTTTCGGATCGGGCCGTGCACGCTGATTGTGACGGCTGGGAGTTGGTACGTCTCGCCTGCCAGCACGTACGGCTGGGAGACACTGTCTACAGTCCATAGGCCCCCGTAGGCGAGGGCGCTGAGGATGAGCGAAACGCTCATTTCCATGGCCTCGGTCACCTCAGACCGCTTGCCACGGGGGGCCGTGATGATGAGCTGCAGGTGTACGTCCCAGAGCTGGCCGTACGTTGGCATCTCGGAGGGCTGCACCCATGGGGACCCCGCGAGGATCGCAATTTCAGGCGGATTGGGCCGGTCAACGTCATGGGCGACCACGTGAAGGCCGGTCGCCTCCTCAATCGAGGTGGCGAGCTGGGTTCTGATCTTTGTCAGGTCAAACACGATTCACCCGATTCCAAGAGGGAGATACGGCGCAAGGATGGGGCGGGCGGCGACCATGGGGTCACGCGCGAGTCGCAGGCCGCTACCCATGTCCGTGTAGCCGGTCACGATGCCTCCGACGGCGTCCCTTGACGCCCACAACTCTGAGCCGACCTTATGGACAGCCAGAGTGAGGATTTCGCCTGGGACATCGCGAGAGCCGACATACTGGGAGACCAGAAGCCGGGCCGCGTCGTAGACGGGCGTCAGCTCCTGATCGGTCCCAGTACAGCGCAGATAGGTGCGGAAAGCGTCGATCTGCGCGGTCGTTGCAGGCTGCACGTCACGCGCCGATCTTGAGCGGGACGATCAGCTGAGGTCGTTCCTGCGCAATCGCCGTGTAGTAGTACACGCTCATATCGCGAGTGAGGGTCAGAACATTGTCGTCCTGCAGGTGGGCGATGCCGGACGTGTACACCCTGAGAGCCTCACTGTTGAAGAAAGACCCGGCAATCTTGTCACCTCGCGCGGAGGTCGCCTTGAGGTCGGGGATGACCTTGAGGTTGCCGAGGGTGCCCGCGAGGACATCGGTCGCGATGGTGCCGACGACGCCCTGGCCATGGCCAGACAGGGGCATGAGGGGGACCCCCTGGCTAGTCTCCAGGGCCATGAGGGCCGTCCACGTCGCACGGTCAACGATCAGGCCGTCACAGCGGTACCCGAGGTCCTGGTATGCAGCGTTGGCATCCAAGAGCATGCCGATCAGATCGGCGTACTTGACCGAGGTGACAGCCTTGCCGATGACGATCGCGTTCGCGGCCTGCGACTTGACAGCCGCCTCGAAATTCTGGTGGAAGTCAGCGGCGGCGGCACGGCCAGCGGCGACGGCCATGGCTCGCACAGTCGTGCTGACCATATTGGCGCGCGCGCGCTGAATTTCTTGGAAAGACATCGTATTGCCCCCACCCCACGTGTTGATCGGGGCGGTACGAACCTTGGTGGCGACCTTGCCGACGGGGAGGGCGTCGCCTTCGTGTTCCTGTCGCTTGACAGTCACCGTATTGTCGGAGACTTCCAGGAATTCGAGGGTCATGCCCTGGGCAGGCAGTGAGCCTCGCGAGAACAGGGGAGAGATGGGGTCGGCCTGCTCAATGATCTCGGTCAAATCCTTGAGGAATACAGGCTGGGCCGTGAGGGCGTCGTCGGCGGTGGTGCCGCCCTGGTAGGCGCGTGTGCAGTAGGGGGCGAGTGAGTCGCGGGCCGCCGTATCACCCGAGGCGAGGGCCTGCAGGTACTCACCCGCACTGCGAGTGTCAGGCCCTGCGGTGGCGGGCGTGGCCACGGGGGCGGTTGACAGGCGGCGCTCCAGGTCGGTGATCTGTGCCTGGAGGTCAGCAATCTCGGACATACGGTTCTCCTTGTTGTTATCAGTGCTTCGCACTTCGTTAATCTTCGCATCAGAGTATGCGGGATTCAGCACTACGCTGAATTCAACGGCGCGCGCCTTTGTCACCGTAGTGACCGGGATACCATCAACGGTGTCTTCGCGCGATTCTTGCAGCTCGAATCCGATTGACATTGACTTGAGGACGCCGTCTTTGACGAGGGTGTACACCTCGTCGCCGCGCTCGGTCTTGGAGATGCGGGCGTCGATCTCCAGACCGGCGTCCGTCTCCCTTGTCGCGGTGATCGTGCCGATGGGGTCGGCGTGCTGGTAGACAAGCACGGCTCCGGAGGCATCCACGCTACCCGGCTCAAAGCGCTCTCGGTAGTAGCCGAGATCGTAGATCTGGCCGTAGGGGACGCCCACGGCTGTAAAAGACCGCGTTTCTTCGTCTACGGAGCGGACCTCAAGCGCGGCGTCACGCGTCTGCATCGTCATGAATCTCTTCCTTTGTCAGTGGGGGCAGGCCTTCGATTGCTCGCACCTCGTCCACGGTGAGGAATCCCGCCTGGATAGCTACGGAGTGAGCCTGGTAGCGGCTAGCAGTATCCGGTCGCAATAGGGCATCGAGATTGAATCGCGCGCGCTGGCCGCGCGGTAGCAGCCACGTGAGGGCATCCTCAACAGGGCTGAGGTAGCCCATGAGCATGTCGCGGACGACCGCAAGGTTCGCGCCCTCGGCACTGTTGTACGTGAGCGAGCCGCCTTCAATGGCGACCGCGAGCTTGGCGGGCGGGATGCCGAAAAGGCGGGCGATACGGACAACGGACCATTTCTGGCTATCCAGCCATTGGAGGTCAGCAGGCTTGATACCCACGGGCTGGTACGTGAGGCCACGCCCGAGAACGGCGGTCTTACCCGCGCGTTGCTTGCGGTCCCACTCCCTAGAGGCCTCGTCCGCCATTTCAGCGGTGATCGCCTCGTCCGTACTGAGGATGCCGGACGGGACGCCGCCCGTCATAAAGAGGGAATCAGCGTACTGTCCGAGGCGCACCATGCCCTCCAGGCCACGGCGGGCGGCCTGGATAGGCCCGAGGCCGACCGGATCGCCGGGCTGCACTAGATACCGCAGGTGCGCAATATCGCGGCGGTCGATCTCTACACCATCTACGGTGTAGTGAACACGACGCCAAGCGTCGATTGTGACACCGACCCGGGTCGGGTCGAGCGTTTCGAGGCTCACGATGCCGCCGCGCTCGTCGCGGCGGACCTGCCAGAAAGCGTTTCCGTGCAGCGCGAGCGCTGCGACGGTTTCGACGATCCAGGCGCGCTGTGACGCCCACGGATCAGGGCGCTCTACGAGGGGAGAGCTGATTTGCTCATTACCGCGCCATACGTCAATCGAGAGCTGCCCGGCTAGGGTCTGGATGTATGACAGCGCCCGGTAGACGCCGTCGAGTCCGACGATTTCCTGCGCTGCGACAGCGGCGTCACGGGACGGGGGTAGGACGGCGGGGGACAGGCCATTATCGGCCCGCCCCCGCTTCAACCATCCGAAGAGGCTCCAACCCATGCCCCCAGTATACCACATGCCTAGAACAGTTGGAGACGGCCCGACCGGCGCCCCGCCTGGTACCCGGCGATTGTGAGCGACCGCAGGGCGTCGATAGGCGCGGGGGACCTGCGCGCGTTGAAAACCAGCGCACCGGCCATGGCCGTCACCGTCGCCGACTCCAGGGCCGATCTGACCTGTTCGTCGCCGTCGTGGCGGATCGTACCCGCGCGTGATCGATCCTGAAGCCACTGACACGCCGACGCGTACTCTCTCGTGGATAGGCGGACGACGGGGATACCCACGTCATCTAGCTCATCGACGACGGTCCCGGTAGGACCGACGGCGTCGGCATAGATTGAGGTGTACCCGGCCTCGTAGGCTCGCACGACAGCGCCGGAGAGCCACGCCGTCCCCGGCCTCGTCTCTACCACGCCCATGACGACATCGTCGCCGTCCCTGTACGCACCGCAGATCGTAGCCGCCGACCCATCTATGGCGGCGTCGACCCCGAGGACCACCCGGGACGGCGCTGGCCACTCCACCATCTCCGGAGACGCGAGAGAGTCCCACACGGCGAGGTCAATCGCAGACTCGGCTCCGGACATGTCCTCAAGGTTAAGGTACGAGCGCTTCCACGTCGTGATCGGCTCATCCCGACCCAGGGTCAGGATTTTGTCGTACGACTGGGTATAACCAATCGCGGGGTGGAAAGCCAGGGTCTCGCGGCCATACGGGTCCTGAGCGGCCAACTCAGGATCAGCCGACCATTCAAAATATGCTGTACGGCTGTGCGGATCGTTGACGGCTGCCCGGCCCTGAGCGATGAGGCGGTTCAGGTAGGCACTCTTGGCAGTGCCTTTGGTCGAGACAATCCAGAGTTGGTTGTCTAGTACCGTCGCGAACGTTGGGTTCACGGCGGCGACCAGGGCATTACCTGATTCCTCGTCGAAAGCCCAGGCCTCGTCAATCATGACAAGATTTAGCGAATCACCGTGAATACTCTTGGGCGTGGGAGCAAACGGCATGAGCTGGCTACCCGTGCGCCGGTAGGTCAGCCGCTCGCTACCTTTGGACGCGTAACGCTCAAACTGGGTCGGGTGAGCGTCAACGTCAAGCGCTTTACAGATTTGATCCCAGCGCTTTCGAGCGTCTTTTCCGGTTTGTGCAGTCATCTGCACAATATGGTCGCGGTAGGCCAGGATGCGGTCGGCAGCGACGGCGCGCATGAGCGCGGTTTTACCCGACTGACGGGGGACCGAGACGATAACTGTCGTGTACTGCCACTCCCCCGGTGTTTCCAGGCTCAGTTCCATCGCCACGTCGGCGACCTGCCTCTGCCACGGCATGAAGGGCGTCCCCATCACCTCGGCAGCGACGTGGGCAACCCGGTTCCCGAACGACGGGCGGCGCGGGTCCCGGCGCGTCGCGTATTTAGCTACGGCGGGCACTCAGGGCCTCCTCAGTCAGCGCATGTAGCGTCGCATCAAGCGCGTCATAATAGGGATCCTGCCCAGTCAGCGGCTCAGGCAGCTCATCGAGGGTTTCGACGAGCGTTTTCATAATCGTTGTCGTGGCTACCGAGACTTTGGGCGCAGTGAGGCCCCTATCGAGCGCGACGGCAGCGGATTCGAGGACAGCGGCCATCGCAAGGTATTTCCCCGTCAAAACGCCGGCCTCTGCCAGCTCTTCGAGCGTCTTTTTGGTGCTGAGTTCGACGGGACCGGGGGCACCCGGTCCTACGTCGAATAATCCTTGATTTTTTATCACAGTTCCCCTCTTTTCTGCCCCGTTTTGTCTGATCTCGGGGGGAGAAGGCAGG
>ERZ773071.90-NODE-90-length-17464-cov-6.03412_pt1 | contig 17464 bp, 11 predicted proteins | sample MGYA00580621_ERZ773071 | MGnify/ENA primary metagenome ERZ773071 (study PRJEB29015, sample SAMEA2738136) | human oral metagenome | biome: human oral; feature: human-associated habitat; material: saliva | place: China | collected 2211 ... | reverse complement strand
TCAATTAGGGATGAATGCCCAAAACGGACGCGTTGTGGCTGATGATTTCGTCCGCCAAAGTCGGATTGTCGTTCAGCTTGATGCCGTAACCGGGCACCAATTCTTTCAGACGGCCTGACCATGATTCGGCATGATCGGGGAAGCATTGGTGGACAAGTCTGATCATCAGCGGAACTGCTGTCGATGCACCGGGAGACGCGCCCAGCAATGCGGCCAGCGAGCCGTCGGCATGGGCGACGATTTCGGTACCGAATTGGAGTACGCCGCCTTTTTTCGGGTCTTTTTTGATGATTTGCACACGCTGACCGGCGGTAATCAGTTCCCAATCGTCAGGGTTGGCTTCGGGATAGTAGTCGAGCAGCGAGGCAAAGCGTTCTTCTTTGGTTTTGCGCAATTCGCCCAAGAGGTATTTGGTCAGCGGCATATTGTCCCAACCGGCGCGGAGCATAGGATAGAGGTTGTCCATTTGGATGGACATCGGCAAATCCATGAGCGAGCCTTGTTTGAGGAAATTGGGGCGGAAGCCTGCATACGGGCCGAACATCAAATGGCGTTGGCCGTCCACGTTGCGGGTATCCAAGTGCGGAACGGACATTGGGGGCGCGCCGACGGAGGCTTGGCCGTACACTTTGGCGTTGTGTTGCGCAGCCGTTTCGGGATTGCTGTTGCGGAAGAACAGGCCGGAAACCGGAAAGCCGCCGTAGCCTTTGCCTTCGGGGATACCGGATTTTTGCAGCAGAGTCAGTGCGCCGCCGCCTGCGCCGAGGAAGACGAAACGGGTGCGGAGTGTCAACGGGTCGTCATCGTCTTTGGTGCTGCTGGTTTTCAGCACCCATGCGCCGTCCGATTCGCGGTTGAGGTCGTCGACATGACGGTTGAATTTGATTTTTACGCCTTTGTCGCTCAAGTATTTGACCATCTGGCGGGTCAGGCTGCCGAAATCGACGTCTGTGCCTTCGGCGGAGTAGTTGGCGGCGATGGATTGGTTTTCATCACGGCCGTTGACAACCAGCGGCGCCCATTCGGCAATTTTGGCGCGGTCGGTAGAAAACTCCATTTTTTCAAAGAGTTTTTGGTTTTTGAACACGTCGAAACGTTTTTGCAGATAACTGCAATGGTCGGCGTTCATCACCAGCGACATATGGGGGACGGAATTAATGAAAGAACGGTCGGTCAGTTTGCCTTCTTCGACCAAAGTCGCCCAAAATTGGCGGCTGATATGGAATTGTTCGGCAATATTGAGGGCGCGGGTCGGATCGATCGTGCCGTCGGCAGTCAGGGGGGCATAGTTCAATTCACACAGCGCAGAGTGTCCCGTACCGGCATTGTTCCATGCATTTGATGATTCCAACGCTACATCTTCCAAGCGTTCGATCAGGGTAATTTCCCAAGATGGTTCGAGCTCCTTGAGCAATACGCCCAAAGTGGCGCTCATAATGCCGCCGCCTACTAATACGACATCGGTTGCTTCAGCCATGGTTTTACTCCTACTAAAGTCAGGCATGGTTTGCCTTGTGGTTATCTATCATTATAAACAACTGATTTCAGAGGAATTGTTTTGTTTTTGTAGTGTGTGAAACTTTTTTGCCTGCTGAGTTTCCGAGCGTAAAGGGCGGGAGGCAGTTTCGGTTTGGGTTCCAGATTTCAGGTCTTTATAATATGTTATTGAGAATTTAGTAGATTTTACGGAGAAATGCAAAGATTTTCTGTTCGGTTCATATAAAAATAAGAGATTAGGCCGTCTGAAAACGTTTTTTTAACCTTTATCCGCCAACGTTTGCCAAGAAAAAAGAATTTTTCATTTCTTTTTTAATTGACCGTTTTTGTCAGCAATTTCAGCGCTAACAAACGTGAATCAACCGCCGATCTGCTATCATTTCAACTTATTTCCCCAAGGCAAGCCGCCATGTACCTGACTCAAGAAAAGCCCTATCGCCCCCTATTGGTGGCACTGATGTTCCTCACCCTGCCGCTGGCGATGATATTGCACAATATCGTGCAAATCGCCTTTTCAGATGGCCAAGGCCTGTTGGTCACGGTCAAAGACGGCGCGTGGGCATGGCAAAGCGGTTGGCAGGATTCCGTTGCATGGTTTGTCTGCGGCATGTTTGCCTTCCTCAACCTGCCGATTGCCGGCGGACTGACCAAGCTGGCGTATAAAAAAATGATGCGCCGGCATTCGCGTTACGCCATCTTCCTTGCCGGTGTCGCAGCGTGTGCCTCGGCGGCGGCAGGCTTGATTTTTGAAGCCATCTTAGGCAATGCCGCATTGGCCGGTATGCGCGGGCAAGGCGTGTTCTACTACACACTCTCCGTATGGATCATCGCCATGCTGACCCTGCCCAAACAGCTCACGCGCGCACCGGAGCAGCCCATCGTCTTTCACAAGATGAAACGTTGATTCAACAGGCACAAACATTTTCAGACGGCATGCTTTCCGTTACCATTACATCCAACGCGTTTTAACCAATAAGGAATAACAAATGAATCAGGCGCAACAGCTCCGCGACGGCATACAGGCACTGGGTTTGGACATCGACGACGCCAAACAGGCCAAACTGCTAGACTATGCCGCCCTGCTGCAAAAGTGGAACAAAACCTACAACCTGACCGCCCTGCGCGATCCCGCCCAAACCGTCAGCCACCACCTGCTCGACAGCCTAACCCTCCTGCCCTATATCGAACACGCCCAAAACATGCTCGACGTCGGCTCCGGCGGCGGACAGCCCGGCATACCCACCGCCATCTGCTGCCCCGACCTTGACATCACCCTCCTCGATGCCAACACCAAAAAAACCGCCTTTCTGCAACAAGCCGTCATCGAACTCAGCCTTAAAAACGTCCGCGTCATCAGCGGTCGCGTAGAAGCCGCCGCCGACTGCCGAGCCGACGTCATCACCAGCCGTGCCTTTGCCGAACTCACCGACTTCGTCAACTGGACCGAGCACCTCCTCAAAGACGGCGGCTACTGGGCGGCCATGAAAGGCGTATATCCGCAAGAAGAAATCAACAAACTGCCCGAAAGCGTCGCCGTCGAAAAAGTCGAAGCATTGCACGTCCCCCAACTCAATGCCGAACGCCATATCGTCATCATCCGTAAAAAGGCCGTCTGAAAACAACCCAAGCATACCGAATAACGGTACAATCCAGCCATCCACACTTAACACGACAGCAAAGCACATGAGCGCACAAATCCTCGCCGTCGCCAACCAAAAAGGCGGAGTCGGCAAAACCACCACCACCGTCAACCTAGCCGCCTCCCTAGCCTCAAAAGGCCGCCGCGTCCTCGTCGTCGACCTCGACCCACAAGGCAACGCCACCACAGGCAGCGGCATCAACAAAGCCACCATCGAAAACGGCGTTTACCAAGTCGTCCTCGGCGAAACCGACATCCCCAACGCCGTCGTCCGCAGCAAAGAAGGCGGCTACGACGTATTGGGCGCCAACCGCACACTGGCCGGCGCAGAAGTCGAACTCGTCCAAGAAATCGCACGCGAAATCCGCCTCAAAAATGCCCTGCAGCTCGTTGCCGACGACTACGACTACGTCCTCATCGACTGCCCCCCATCCCTGACCCTGCTCACCCTCAACGGCCTGGTCGCCGCCAACGGCGTCATCGTCCCCATGCTGTGCGAATACTACGCCCTCGAAGGCATTTCCGACTTAGTGGCCACCGTCCGAAAAATCCGCCAAGCCATCAACCCCGACCTCGACGTAACCGGCATCGTCCGCACCATGTACGACAGCCGCAGCCGCCTCGTCGTCGAAGTCAGCGAACAGCTCAAGCAACACTTTGGCAACCTGCTCTTCGACACCGTCATCCCCCGCAACATCCGCCTCGCCGAAGCCCCCAGCCACGGCCTCCCCGCCCTCGCCTACGACGCCCACGCCAAAGGCACACAGGCTTATCTCGACTTGGCCGATGAACTTATTGCACGGTTGGAAAAATAAACAGAAATATGAACATAAAAAAGGCCGTCTGAAAGTTGGGAAATACTTTCAGACGGCCTTTGGTTTGGTTCAATCAAGAGTAGATATACACCCTAACAACTTTATACTGATAAAATAAAACCCTCTTTAGCAACAATATCCTTTTCTTCTTTAATATTTTCCAAATCTGGAATAATTGCCAATTTTGAGCCAGTCCGTAACTCTTTCCATGTAGATAAATTTTCATTTTTTAATGCGTTAAGGTGAATGAAATATCTTGTGCCATCTTTTGAACGAGCAAAAATAAATTTTTGTAATCTATCTCCATCTTTCAATTGTTTCTCAACAGTTACTTCAATATGTTGATCTGTCATACGCTGTGACGAAAACGACTGTTTTTTTTCTCCAGATTTAAAGTCACTAAGAAAATTACTCCAATAAACAGATTTAAACAAATTTCTCTGTTTTTTATTGTGCATACGCTCAATAAAATCAATTAAAAAGTTGCAATCTCTATGTGGATAAGATAAGTATTCCTTAATTTCAGGTACATGGAGTGTAATAAAATCTAACCAGCTTACAGAATCTTTATGAGAGCTATATTCAGGTTTTGTAGTCATCAACATTGCAATTTCATTACAAATATTCCTTACCTGCAAAGATGCACATTTTATATACCCATCAGTACGTAAAACATCACTCAACGTTTTAATTGCCCTAGAAATTCCATTAGCTCTTTCAGAAATATCTGAGATGTTTTCCACACTTGCTTTAATTGCTCTAGCTCTATATGAACCTTGGATTCCTCTAAATTTAGAGCCTTTCCATTCTTTAGTTAGCTCTAAGGTTTTTTCAAAATTATTAGAATACATTAAAGATCTAAATAGAAAATCTGTAATCAACTCCTCTAATTCATCAGGTTTGTTATCATGACTATATAGCTCTTCAAGTAATTGAGCAGCTTTATTTGGATCTCTTTGTAGAAAATATGAAAGAGCCAAAAAATATTTGGCAACTAACGATGTAGGATCTAACTCCAATGCTTTTTCAAAACGTGAAATTGCTCGCGGGAAGGCTTTCAACTCATTTAATAGTCTACCAAAACCTATATGATATTCAGAAAAACTTATAAAGTCCTTTTCTATTTGTTGAAATCTTTCTAATAACTCTGTAGCTTGTTGTGATTGCCCAGTTTGCTTTTTTCTCATTGATTTGAGTTTTTTATTTAAATCCAAAAGCAATATTTTTAAAGCACTCGGTAACTTATCATCAATATAATTAATGTTATTTTTCTCTATACCTAATCGTCTTTGCTGTTGCTCATGAACAGCAATCGCTTGTGCTCGTTGAGCTATATCATTTTGAATTTTTCCACGGATTTCAATATTTCTTGGGTTGGCTAACAATAAGTTAGATATTGACTCTCCAAGCTTATAAGTTTCAGCTTCATCATTAGTTTTTCTTATAATTAAACTAGTATTAGAAAGTTGTTGAATATTTTCAGCAACTTCATCCTCTGACAAACCTAAAATATCTCGCAAGTCAACTCTTGTAATATTTGGTTTTATATACAAGCACTCTAACACTTTAATTGCATCCTCACTCAATGCATCAATAAGGTTTCTAAAGGAGAACTGAGCAATCTCTTTATTAGCACACTGAATAGAAGAATCAATACTACCACCTTTCAAGTATAAATCTATAGTTAATCTTATCGCCAATGGATTAAAAAAACACATTTCTGCTATTTTCTTAAGCTTATTTTCTTCAATTTTATGTTCATTTAACCCACCATTTCTCTTAATTAAATATGTACGCGCAAGTTGTACAGCATCCTGTTTCTTCAAATCATTAATTCTAATAATCTTACTATTATCAATTGAAATACGACTCGTAATTAACACCTTCCAAGTCAAAGGAATATCAGCCAAAAAATTATCGAATTCTCCACTATTATCGATTAATAGCGTTTCTAAATTATCAATACATAAGATTAATTTTTTATGCTCTTCTCCGTTTTTTAATAATGCAAAATTATCATATTCTGTATCTAATAACTCATTTAATATTTCTGTAATTTCTTTTTCTAACTCTAATACAGATTGTGCAGCTTCTAATTTTTTAATACCATTTTCAGTTAATTCTTCCTGTTTCAAAGTTACATAAACACATGCATCAAAATACTCTTTAGCAGAATAATCATCTACAATTCTTCTTAAGGTTTCTAAAACGATTGCTGTTTTACCACTTCCCCCAGGGGCAACTAAAGAAACAGTTAAAGAACGTCGATCAAGTTTGTTAATTAATGACTTTTGTAATGTAGAAACAATTTCATTTCTCCCAATCAACCCCGTAATTGAGTGTTCAAACCTATCAGGTATATTATTGGGTAACTTACTAAAGATATTAAGTAACCATTCATCAGGAGGGTCAATTATGCTATTACTTTCTGCAGCTAATAAGGTTTTCTGAATTTGCGTTAAACCTAAAATATCAATAATAGGTTCGCTTGCTAATGCCGCTACTTTATACCAATAATTTATGTGAAATGACCTATTAGGATGCGCAATAACATTTCTAATATGAAAAATCTCGTTCTGAATAAATAAATTTCTTAAATCAATAATATCAGATTCAAGATTGGTTCCTTTTACAACAGGTATAATCAATTGAAACAATTCGTCAAGATATGATTGTTCAACTAAGTCTTTTGTTGGTATCAATGTTTGAGATTGATCTCTATCATCTTTGTCTAATAACTCTTGTTTTTCTAAAACTAAATTACCAATTCCTATTTCAATATCATGTAAAACCATAGCTGTTTTACGTCTAAATAAGTTTAAGTCGCCTTCCAACATAATCTAACCCTTTAAATGAAAGATATAGCTTCATCTTAACATAAATTATTAAATAAAAGTTTAAATACTATTTAATTGTTTCCCACTCCTTCAACAACCTCTTCACCGACACCGGATACGGCGTCTTCAATTCCTGTGCAAACAGCGACACCCTCAATTCCTCAATCATCCACTTAAACCCTGCAAAGCCGTCTGAAATGGGGAGGCCTTGTTTGATCAGGCTATCTGTTTTTTCCTGCCACATTTGTTCCAACTCTTGGATATCGGCTTCGCGGGCGGCGTCTCGTGATGGGTTGCTGCTGTATTTTTCGAGACGCAGAGTCATGGCTTTTAGGTAGATGGGGAGGCGCGGCCATTGTGCCCACGGGGTGCGGGTGGCGAAGCCGGCGGCGAGCAGGGTTTGCAGGCGTTGGCGCAGGAGGTGGGTGAGCGGGTGTTTGCCGAGTTTGCCGTTGAGTTCGGCGTAGGCGGCTGCGGTTTCCTGCAAGTAGCGGCTGAGGGCTTCTTTGACGGCGGGCAGGCGGCTGCGGGCGCGTTTGATTTGTTCTTTGAAGGCTTTTTCGTTGCGCGGCAGCTCGTCTTCGCCGATAAAGGCGCGGTCGCAGACGGCTTGGGTGAGGTCGTCGCGCAGGGTGTCGGCGTTGATGTGTTTGAGCAGCATGGCGGCTTGAGTGAAGCCTTGGATGCCTTTGTTCAGGTCTTTTACCTGCTCTTTTAATTGCAGCTTCATCAATTCGATGACGCCTAATCTGTGGGCTTGTTCGGCGGCTTCGGTAGTGTCAAACAGGCGCAGGGCGATGCGGCCGTCTTTTTCTTTTTGCAGGCCGAGGTAGCCGGTGAGCTGTTGCTTGCCGCGTGCGAATTTGATGGATTCGGGCAGGGTGCCGATGTCCCATGTTGTCACGTTGTCGCGCTCAAATTCTTGGGTGTTGTCGCGGAAGGTAACGGCAGCGGCTTGGCCGAGCTGTTGTTGCAATTCGTGCAGTTTTCGACCTCCGGCAAGCTCTTGTCCGCCGTCGTCGATAATGCGCAGATTCAGATAGCAGTGTTCGGGCAATTCTTGCGTCGCCCATGCGTCTTGGTCGATTTGCTCGAGAATCCGCATATCGCCGGCGCTTTTGGCGATAAAGTGCGCCAACTGGGGAATGATGGCCGCTTGGCGGTCGGGATTGCTTTCGAGAAATTTGGTGATGAAATCGGGTACGGGCACGCAAATGCGGCGGATTTGCTTCGGCAGGGCTTTAATCAGCAGCTGGATTTTTTCGCGCAACATACCGGGCACCAGCCATTCAAGCGACGGCGCGTGCAGGCGGTTGAGGACGGTCAGCGGCACGGTCATGGTCACGCCGTCGAGCGGATGGTGCGGCTCGAAGCGGTAGGAAAGTTTGAACTTGCCGTCTGAGGTTTGCCAGAATTTGGGGAACTGCTCTTCGGTAATGTGCGCGGCGGCGTGTTGCATCAAATCGTCGCGGCTGAGGAATAGCAGGCGCGGGTTGTCGCGCTCGGCAGTTTTGAGCCAGGCTTCAAAGGTGCGGATATCGGCAAGGGGCAAAGGTTTCAGACGGCCTTTTTGAGATGCTGGCTGCTTTTTGGGTTTGGGGTCGTCTGAAACTGTTGAAGCTGCGGCACTCTGTCCCCTCTCCTGTGGGAGAGGGCTAGGGAGAGGGTTTGTTGAGGTTGCGGAAAAGTTGGTTTGGGTGGCAACTGTTTTGCCCTCTCCCCGACCCTCCCCCGCGGGGGAGGGGGTAGTTTGCTGAGTAGCGTAGGTTGGGTTGTCAAACCCAACAGTTTTTGCGGTTGCGGCTGATGTTGGGTTTTCAATCCAACCTACGGTGTTGCCGTGATTTTCATTTTGGCGAGACCCATTACGCTTGTTTTTACGAAACTCGTTGCGCTCATTTTCAGACAACCTCTTGGCTTTGTCGGATTCAATAAGCCGTACGGGTTCTTCGCTTCCCCAAACGCCGCCTTTCGAGTCTTTCCACACCAGCTCGGGCAGGCGTTCGTTATAAAACGCAAACAGGGCTTCGTCATCGACCAATACGTCTTGCTTACGAGATTTGTGTTCGAGCTCGGTAATTTCTTTAATCAGCTTTTTATTGTGGGCAAAAAAGGCCGTCTGAAGATTGCTTTCCTGCGCCACCAATGCGCCGCGGATAAAGATTTCGCGCGCTTCTTCGGGCGCAACTTTGCCGTAAGACACGGGGCGGCGCGGCAATACGGTCAGGCCGTAAAGCGTAACGCGTTCGCTGGCGACGACTTCGCCGCGTTTTTGCTCCCAGTGCGGCTCGAAATAATGATAGCGAACGAGGTGCGGCGCTTCCTGCTCTATCCATTCGGGCTGGATAACGGCGACGTCGCGTGCGTAAAGGCGCGTGGTTTCAACCAATTCTGCCGCCATCACCCATTTGGGTTTGGCTTTGAACAAGGCTGATGCAGGGAAAAGGTGGAAACGGCTGCCGCGCGCACCGGTATAGTCGTTGCCGTCGGGCGATTTCATGCCGACATTGGCGATGAGGCCTGTTAGCAGGGCGCGGTGGATTTGTTCGTAGCCCGCTTCTTTGGCGGCGCGGATTTGGGCGCGGTGTTGTTTCTTATCCAGTTGTTTTTGTTTGAGCTTGGCCGCCAAATCTTGGTCGCCTTGACTTTCAGACGGCCTTAATTGTTCTTGGGTAGGAGGTTGTCTAAACGCGGCTTCTTTGGTGGTCAAACCCATTTCAATCGCGGTTTGGGCAAGCTGGTGGTGCAGCTCGCGCCATTCGCGCATACGCAGGTGCGACAGGAAATATTGACGGCACCACTGCACCAGCTGCTTGTTGGACAAACCTTTGTCGCGCTCGCGCTGGAAGCTGTCCCAAATGTTCAGATAGGCAAGAAAGTCGGATTGCTTGTCGGTAAAACGCTCGTGCGCCTTGGCGGCGGCATCACGCGCTTCCAACGGCCGCTCGCGCGGGTCTTGAATCGACAGCGCGGACGCGATCACCAATATTTCTGCCATGCAGTCGTGCTTCTTCGCCGCCAGCAAAATGCGCGCGATTTTCGGGTCAATGGGCAGGCGCGCCATTTGTTCGCCGAGCTTGGTCAGACGGTTGTGTTCATTAACCGCCCCTAATTCCAGCAATACCTGAAAACCGTCATTGATATACCGTGAATCGGGCATTTCTAAAAACGGGAAGGCCGCCACATCGCCCAGGTTCAGCGATGCCATGCGCAGGATGACGGCGGCGAGGTTGCTGCGGACGATTTCGGGGTCGGTAAATTCGGGGCGGCTGTTGAAATCTTCTTCTGAAAACAGTCGGATACATACGCCTGCGGAGACGCGTCCGCAGCGGCCGGAGCGTTGGCGTGCGGCGGCTTGGGAGATTTTTTCGACATGAAGCTGTTCCACTTTCGCCCGTGCGGAATAGCGTTTGACGCGTGCGAGGCCGGTGTCGATGACGTATTTGATGCCCGGCACGGTGAGCGAGGTTTCGGCGACGTTGGTCGCCAACACGATGCGGCGTTTTGCGCCTGAGGGATGGAAGATTTTGTGCTGCTCGGCGTGGGACAGGCGTGCGAACAGGGGCAGGATTTCGTCGTTGCGGCGCAGCGTGGATTTGCGCAGGGCTTCGGCGGCTTCGCGGATTTCGCGTTCGCCCGGCAGAAACACCAAAATATCGCCTTCGCCGTAGTGCGCCAATTCGTCGGCTGCATCGACAATCGCGTCGGTCAGCTCGACTTCTGCATCGTCTTCGTCTTTGCTGGTCAGCGGGCGGTAGAGGATTTCGACGGGATAAGTGCGCCCACTCACTTCCAGCACGGGCGCGCCGTTGAAGTGTTGGGAGAAGCGTTCTGCGTCTATGGTTGCCGAGGTGATGATGACTTTTAAATCGGGGCGGCGCGGCAGCAGCTGTTTCAAATAGCCCAAGAGGAAGTCGATATTCAGGCTGCGTTCGTGCGCTTCGTCGATGATAATCGTGTCGTAGGCGGCGAGATAACGGTCGGTCTGGGTTTCTGCCAACAGGATGCCGTCGGTCATCAGCTTGACACAGGCATCGCGCGAGGTGTGGTCGGTAAAGCGCACTTTATAGCCGACCGCGCTGCCGATTTCGGATTTCAGCTCTTCGGCAATCCGCTCTGCTACGGAACGCGCGGCAAGGCGGCGCGGCTGGGTATGCCCGATCAAGCCTGCCGCCCCGCGCCCGAGTTCCAAACAAATCTTGGGCAGCTGCGTGGTTTTGCCCGAACCGGTTTCGCCGCAGATAATCGTTACCTGATTTTCGGCAATGGCTTTTTTGATTTCGTCGAGTTTTTCGTGAACAGGCAGCGTGTTGTCAAATTCGGGCTTGGGCAGTTTGGACAGGCGTTGTAGATAGAGGTCGTACGATTTTTTGTATTTTTGCTCAACCTTGGCCAAGCCGCCGTATTTATTGGGGTTTTTAAAGGCAGATCGCAGAAAATGGCGGTCTTTGGAGAGGGTTTGGGCGAAATCGGGTTGCGGCATGATGGTGCAATAAATTAAATAATGTGAAAAGAATGGAATTATAGCAAAAGGCCGTCTGAAACTTGCTTGCTTTCAAGTTTCAGACGGCCTTTGTATGGATAAACCGTTTTAGTCGGCGGCGTGCCAAGGTTTTTGCATACCGGCGTGGAAACTCGGTTTTTCTCCGCCCCACAAGGTGTCGATGTCGTAAAAGTCGCGCACGGCAGGGAGCATGACGTGGACAACGAGGTCGCCTGCGTCGACGAGCGTCCATTCGCCGCTGTCGCCTTCGGTGCTGAGGATTTCGAAACCGGCTTCTTTCAAATCGACGGCAACGTTGTTCGCCAGTGCTTTGACTTGGCGTGTGCTGTCGCCGCTGGCAATAATCATGCGGGCGAACAGGGAGGTTTTGTCTTGGGTTTCCAAAACAGAGATGTCTTTGGCTTTGATGTCTTCGAGGGCGTTTACGGCTACTTCGACCATTTTTTGCAGGTCTTGCAATTCTTGTTCGTTCATTATTTTCCTAGTTGAAATGTTTTCAGACGGCATTATAGCTTATCTGCCTGAATAAACGCTATTTTTCATAGAGTTTGTGTTGGCGGATGTATTGGGCAACAGGTTGCGGCAGGCCGTCTGAATGGTGGGTTTTGGCGAGATCGGCGCGGATTTGGGTGGAGCTGGTGTTGTGCAGCGGCGCGTTGAGGATGCGGACGCTGCCGTTTTGCAGGGCTTCGCCGAGCCATGCGTGCAATTCGCGCGGGGTTTTGTTGAGGTTGTCGCCTTGGCGCATGGCGATGGCGATATTAGTCTGGCGCACGAGGGTTTGCCATTTTTTCCATGTGTGCAGCTGCATCAGGCTGTCGCTGCCCATCAGCCACCACAGTTGCGCGCCGGGAAACTGCTGGCGGAAGATTTGGACGGTGTCAAACGTATAAGTAGCGCCGTCACGGACGATGTCGCAGTCGCTGGCGGCGAATTTCGGTTCGTCGGCGATGGCGAGTTCGACCATATTGAGGCGCTCTTGTGCCGGCGTGCGCGTGCTGTCTTTGTGGTACGGGTCGCCTGCCGGCAGGAAGACGACAAGGTCCAAACCGATTTCGTCGGCGAAGGCGCGGGCGATGTGGAGGTGGCCGTTGTGGATGGGGTCAAACGTGCCGCCGAATAATCCGATGTTTTTCATTTCGTGGTGGGGTCTGCGTTAGATGTTTTGGCCGTCTGAAGCAGGCAGGCTACCGTCAACAATCAGGTTGAGCTTGCCTGTAGTCGGGTGGATGACCAGGCCGTGGATGGCGATGTTGTCGGGCATCAGCGGATGTTTGCGAATCAGCTCAACGGTATGGCGCACGCTGTCTTCGACGTTGTCAAAACCGGTCAGCCAGCCGTCCAAATCGATACCGGCATTGCGCAGGGTTTCGATACGGTCGTCGGGGATATTGCTGTCGTGTACGCGTTGGAGGAACTCTTCGGCGTGTAATCCGCGCATACCGCAGTCGTGGTGGGCAATGACCATGATTTCTTTGACTTTGAGTTCAAATACGGCCACCAACAAACTGCGCATTACCGAACCCCAAGGGTGGGTCACCAGCGCGCCGGCGTTTTTGATGAGCTTGGCATCGCCGTTTTTCAAGCCCAAGGCATTGGGCAACAATTCGATAATGCGTGCGTCCATGCAGGAAAGAATGGCCAGCTCGCGGCCGGGGTATTTGTTGGTGAAATATTTTTCGTACTCTCCCGATTCAACGAAATGTTGGTTGTAGGAAAGAATATCAGTCAATTCACTCATGATGATGTGCTCGTTTCGGATGGTTTACTCTATTATAGCGGTTTTCAGGGGGTATGGTTGTTTTGCAAATTCGCCGTAAACGGCTAAAATCGACGTATCTTTAGTTCTTTTGGAGGATGCGCCATGTCTCAGTCTTTCCGTTTTGAACAGGTATTCACTCCCGATGTCCACGACGCATTGTGGGATTGGGCGCAGACAAGCTATGGCGCATCCGACGATTGGTGCATTCTGTATCTCAACGGCCTGCCTTTAGGCCGTCTGAACCCATTATGGCGCGAACGCCTCGGGCAAGATTGGACAGGCAGGAAGTCGACGCTTTCAGACGGCCTGAATTTGAAAACAGACAGCTGGCCGGAAATGGGCGACAGTTTACAAACACTGGCGCAACAATGGCACGATTGCGGTTGGCTCAAAGGTTGGCGCGGTGAAAAGTTTGACATCTGCGACCAGTCGGGCAAGCCTTTATGCACACTCGAACGCGCCGCCTTCCGTCCGTTCGGCCTGATGAGTCAGGCAGTTCACTTAAACGGATTGGTCGAAACAAAAGACGGTTTGCGCTTTTGGATAGGCCGCCGCAGTCCGCACAAAGCCGTTGATCCGAACAAACTCGACAACCTGACCGGCGGCGGTATCAGCAGCGGCGAGAGGCCGTCTGAAGCCGTCTGCCGCGAGGGCGAAGAAGAAGCTGGTATTCCCGCTTCTCTGACACCCCATATCCGACCGACTGCCCAAATATATAGTTTGCGCCCTGTTAATCGCGGTGTCCACAACGAAATCCTGTATATCTTCGACATCGTCCTGCCCGAAGGCTTCCAACCCGCCAACCAAGACGGCGAAGTCGCCAGTTTTGAACTGATGGACATCCCCACCCTGCTCGATGCCATGTTGGGCGGACATATGATGCACGATGCCCAGTTGGTCACGATCGAAGCCTGCCGGCGATACGGCCTGATCGACCCCAAACATCCGCTGTCCGCATGGCTCGACAGCATCCGTTGCCGCCCCCATTTTTAAAGGCCGTCTGAAACCATGTTACAACTCAAAAACATCAACAAACGCTTCGGCAGCAAAACCGTTGCCCAAGACATCAACCTAAACGTCGAAGCAGGCGAAATCCTCGCCGTGCTCGGCCGCTCTGGCTGCGGCAAATCCACCCTGCTCAAAACCATCGTCGGCCTGGTGCGTCCCGACAGCGGCGAAGTCTGGCTCAACGGCGACAACATCACCGACATGCCGTCTGAAAAACGCAATATCTCGCTGATGTTTCAAGACTACGCCCTTTTGCCGCATTTAACCGCCCTCGACAACGTCGGCTTCGGCCTCAAAATGCGCCGCCTGCCCAAAGCCGAAATCGAAGAACAATCCATGCAGGCCTTGCGCGACATCGGTTTGGAACACGAAGCGCAACGTAAACCCGAAAGCCTCTCCGGCGGCGAACAACAACGCCTCGCCCTAGCACGCGCCCTAATCACGCGCCCGTCGCTGTTGCTCTTGGACGAAGCCTTCTCCAGCCTCGACACCCACCTGCGCCACCACCTGCGCACCCTGACCGCCGAACGCATCCGCAGTCAAAACATCCCCGCCATCCTCGTGACCCACTCCGCCGAAGAAGCCTGCACAATGGCCGACACCATCGCCATCATGCACGAAGGCCGCATCCTCCAACACGGCACGCCGGAAACCCTTATCCGCCGCCCCGTCAACGCCCAAGCCGCCCTACTGCTCGGTTTGGCCAACACCGGCGACACACGCTACATCCCCCAACACGCCATCCGATTCGACCCGAACGGCACAGCCGTCCGCATCAGCGAAGCCGTTCCCCTCGCCGAAGGCACACGCTTCACCCTCGCCCATCCGCAATACGGCGATTTGATTTGGTATCCCCACGCTGACCACGATACGGACAAACCGCAAACCGGACAGGAAATCCGCATCAGCGTGGATGAAAGTCAGATTGTTTGGTTTGATTGAATTTGATGGATTAAGAAAAAGAAAAAGGCCGTCTGAAAAACATTCTTCAGACGGCCTTGTCTATTCAATCAAAATCAGTCTTTCAACTTCGCCAACTGGGTTTGAACTTTCGCCATTTTGTCTTCCAATTCCGCCAAATCGGCTTTGTCTTTTTCCACCAAATGCGCAGGGGCTTTTTCGGTGTAGCCGGGTTTGGAGAGTTTGGCATTGAGTTTGTCCAAGGCTTTTTGCAGCTTCTCGGCTTCTTTGCTCAAACGGGCGGTTTCGGCGGCTTTGTCGATTTCGACTTTCAGCATCAGGCGCGCGCCGTTGCAGACGGCGACAGGTGCGTCTTCCGCTTCGGGCAGGCTATCCACCAGCTTGGCTTCGGTCAGTCGGGTCAGCGATGGCAGGTATTTGAGCAGGCCTTCGAGTTCTGCGCTGCCTTCGACGAAGAGCGGTGCTTTGACGTTTGGCGCGATACCCATTTCGCCGCGCAGTTTGCGCACTTCTTCCACCAAGTCTTTCAATGCGGCCATTTTGTCGAAGGCCGTCTGAACGATTTTTTCTTTATCGGCTTGCGGATAGGCGGCCAACATGATGCTGTCGGCGGTTTTGGCATTCGCCAGAGGCGCAACCACCTGCCACAGCTCTTCGGTAATGAAAGGCATGATTGGGTGCAGCAGGCGCAGGATGGTTTCGAGTACGCGCACGAGGGTGCGGCGTGTGGTGCGCTGGGTTGTCGGGCAGCCGGTCTGGATTTGCACTTTTGCCAGCTCGATGTACCAGTCGCAATATTCGTTCCACACAAATTCGTACAGCGTTTGCGCGGCAAGGTCGAAGCGGTAGGTTTCAAAGGCTTCGGCAACGGCGGCTTCGGCTTGTTGCAGTTTACCGATAATCCATTGGTCGGCGAAGGTAAACGCCAACGGCTGCATTTCGTCTTGACCGCAGTCTTTGTCTTCGGTGTTCATCAACACGAAATTGGTGGCGTTCCACAATTTATTGCAGAAGTTGCGGTAGCCTTCGGCGCGTTTGAAGTCGAAGTTGACGCTGCGGCCGAGGCTGGCGTAGCTCGCCATGGTGAAGCGCAATGCGTCCGCACCCATGCTCGGAATGCCTTCGGGGAAGAGTTTTTTGGTTGCTTCTTCCACTTTCGGCGCGGTTTCAGGTTTACGCAGGCCGGTGGTACGTTTCACCAGCAGTTTTTCCAAGTCGATACCGTCGATCAAATCCACAGGGTCGATGACGTTGCCTTCGGATTTGGACATTTTTTTGCCTTCGTGGTCGCGCACGATGCCGTGGATGTACACGTCTTTAAACGGTACTTTGCCGGTGAAGTGGGTGGTCATCATAATCATGCGCGCCACCCAGAAGAAGATGATTTCGTAGCCTGTTACCAAGACATTGGACGGCAGGAAGGCTTTGAGTTCGTCGGTTTCAGACGGCCAGCCGAGCGTGGAGAACGGCACGAGCGCGGAGGAGAACCATGTGTCCAATACGTCTTCTTCGCGGGTCAAGCCTGTTTTGCCGGCTTGTTTTTCGGCTTCCGCCTGATTGCGGGCAACGTACACATTGCCTGCTTCGTCGTACCACGCGGGGATTTGATGCCCCCACCACAGTTGGCGCGAGATACACCAGTCTTGGATGTTGTTCATCCATTGGTTGTAGGTGTTGACCCAGTTTTCAGGGATAAAGCGCACTGCGCCGCTGTCGACGGCTTTTTTGGCTTTGTCGGCGAGGCTTAAGCCTTTGAATTCGCTGTCAGGTTCGCCGCCGTTTGGCGTGGCGGACATAGCGACAAACCATTGGCTGGTCAGCATCGGCTCAATCACTGAGCCTGTACGGTCGCCTTTCGGCGTCATCAGCGTGTGCGGTTTGATTTCAACTAAGAAGCCTTGTTCCTGCAAATCGGCAACCATTTGTTTGCGCGCGGCAAAGCGGTCCAAGCCTGCGTATTTTTCAGGCAGGGCAAAACCTTGTTGCGCTTCGCCTTTGAAGTTGAACACTTCGGCGTTTGCCAGCACTTTGGCTTCCAAGTCAAACACATTAATCAGGCGCGTGTCGTGGCGTTTGCCGACTTCGTAGTCGTTGAAGTCGTGCGCAGGCGTGATTTTCACGCAGCCGGTGCCGAAGTCTTTTTCAACGTATTCGTCGGCGATAACGGGGATGGTGCGGCCGGTCAGCGGCAGGATTAATTCTTTACCAATCAAATGGGTATAACGTTCGTCTTCAGGATTGACGGCAACGGCCACGTCGCCCAGCAGCGTTTCAGGGCGGGTGGTCGCGACGATAACGGCTTCGGCAGGATTGTCCGCCAGCGGATAGCGGATGTGCCACATAGAGCCTTGTTCTTCCACGCTTTCCACTTCCAAATCAGACACTGCGGTACCCAATACCGGATCCCAGTTCACCAAACGTTTGCCGCGGTAAATCAAGCCTTGTTCAAACAGGAGCACGAACACTTCGGTTACGGTTTCG
>ERZ773071.85-NODE-85-length-17817-cov-6.16254_pt1 | contig 17817 bp, 21 predicted proteins | sample MGYA00580621_ERZ773071 | MGnify/ENA primary metagenome ERZ773071 (study PRJEB29015, sample SAMEA2738136) | human oral metagenome | biome: human oral; feature: human-associated habitat; material: saliva | place: China | collected 2211 ... | reverse complement strand
GCTGACCGACCGGTTTGCTGCAGTACGTTATTGACAACAACGGCCGGGTGCTCTCGCTGAACTTCGGAAATGGAGGGGGTAACGGCTGGCAGGAAATATGAACAACGCATCTGCTGCATTAGATTTAGTTATAGAATCTTATTGGGAAGATGCTAAAACAGGAAAATAAAAATGGGAAAAATCCTAAAAGCAAGGATTGCCATAAAGCATAGAGAGCACAGAAATACAAAAAATATTATCTCCAAAATATAATTGTACATAATGAGAATTTTTAATATGGATAAAATTATTTTAAATGTAATTAATTATGAAATGGTTTATGATCAATTAGATACAAGTTGTTTCAATATTATATTTGAAGGTGGATATTTTAATATTCAGTCTTCTGTATACATAGACCCTGATTTCGAGTATTCAGAGATTGCTTATTTTGAGTTATCCGGTCAGGAAAATGGAAGGTACTTAGACCCAGAAAAAATTATTTTTCACCCTAAAAGAATCATAATTATTTTTGACAAAAGTGAAAAATTTCTGGACACCATTCAAGAAATACACATTATTTTTTCTAATGAAATAAAAAAGGAATTGGTTGATTTTTTTAACAATTGTTTATTTTTTGGTGAGTTTATTCAGTACTCATCTGATTTTGATAAACATAAAATTGTGCGGCAAACTCTTGATCGTGAAGTTATAGATTGGGAAGAGGATACAGAGTAGCGTAGAAAGCGTAGCCCACATAGGTAATAACTGTATTTTTACCCCTGTCGGGCGAAAATGCAAAAACTCAAATCAAGCCGCTCGGATACTGTTTCCGGCAAAGTAATCACGCATCCGGGCGTTCAATACCATCAGCAAGCAGTTTGTGCACACACGCCGTAACGGCAACGAATAAGCGGTTCAGAACTGTGTTGCCACCATGGTAACCATATACAGCGCCTTATGTACTGCAGACCTTCCACCGAAGTAGTGGCTTTTGAATTTGGTTTCGTCGCTCTGTCTCAGGTGCAGCGCGATGCCGACCAGACTCGCTATCCGATTGTTCGGCAACCGTTTCAACTCGGGCAACATCGCAAGAGGCATTAGATATACTTACAGAACACCATGATCGGCGCATGATAGGAAGATTTCCATTAGTCTGTGATAAATGTGGTAATTCAGTAGATGGTTGATGGATGTAATTGTTTAACAATTCAAGTAAGGAAAATATCATGTTTTTGGAAGAAGATGACGACAGATTCGACAGGGTACACTTGTGGTTAGGAACTGTAACAGATTCAGAAGATCAGTATGAGCAGTATTTCGAACAAGATAGTTTGCCAGAGGGTGTATTTTGCCCTTTTTGTAAAGATATTGGATTAGATGAAGAATACGATGAAGACTATATTGGAATTATTCCTTTATTTCCTAAAGTAGTTTCTTTGAATAAATTATTAGTTGAAGCTGCGGTAGATGAATCTGAATTACCAGCCGTAAAAGCAAAATGTAAAGAGCTGGGTATTACAAAAGGTAATGCTGTCTTATGGTATTCAGACCCTGACTTAAAAATTTCTCCAGATAAAAAATATAATGGTTTAACATATATTGGTGAGTTTTGTGGAGATTAATATGCAAAAGCGTAAGCACTAATGCCGTCTGAAAAGTTTTAGATAAAATTTTCAGGCGGCATTTTTGTTTTTAACAACATATTTTATCTAGCTGGCAACCGCTCTGAGATCTGGACATACGCCTGCGACCCGTTCGGACGAAGGCTCTCTAAAGAACGCCAAGACAAACTGGCTTGGACGAGCACCGACCCGAAACGTACCCATTTCGTCTGGGACGGTAATCGATTACTTCAGGGGTACACCTACAAAGGCTGCTACCCCCCTAGCCAAAGTCTTCCACAACAACCAAAACAAAGAAGAATAAATACCTCGCTTATTTCCGCACCGACCACATCGGTATCCCAGAGAGATGACTGGCCCCCACGGCAATCTCCTGTGGTACGGCGAATACACCGCCTAGGGGCGCCTGAAATGAGGAACGGGTCTATCGGAACGCACATCAGCCGTTCCGACTGCACAACCAGTATTATGATGAAGAGACCGGATTGCTTTACAGCCTGATGCACTACTTTGAACCTGAAATCGGTAGGTTTGTGAAACAGGACCCGATTGGGTTGGTAGGTGGGGGTAACATGTATCAGTTTGCGCCGAATGTTCAGATTTGGGTTGATCCATGGGGTTTGGTTCGCCTTATACGTTACAAACCCCGAGATACTATTCCGGCTCAAAATGGTGCACGTGGAACAGCCATAGATAAAGCTTTGGAGAGAGGAAAAAAGCTTTAGTTGAGGCAGGGGTGGTATTCGAAAATGGACACAAGCAGAAAGAGATTTGATTTTGAGCACGAAAAATAAAAATTTGACTTCTGTTATGTCTAGAGCGGGTTATACCGGTCATCATATTAATTCTGTTGATTCAGGTAGTTTAGGTCAAAATGGAAAGGCAACCCACGAAATATTGTATTTTTGCCTAATAGTAACCATCCTGGAGGAGTTGACGATAATTTACATTCTAATCAAGGGCGTAGAGGTCGCTGGACCAATTTAGGACGCGGTAAATTAATTGGTAGGCGAGCAATGTTACAATAACTTAAAAATGCACAACATAGGAGTATATTATTATGTTTAATTTGAACACAGCAGTTAGAAATTTTTCTAATATTTATGGTCAACTTTCTCGTGAGGAGATTGATTTTGGGCAAATTATAATTGATAAAAAAATATTACAAGATAATGAGCTTACCATTAACTATTTTTTCAATTTGGTGACATTAAACCCTCAAATCCATATAGGTCAGCCATTTAATTTAATTTTTGCATCATCTAAAAATCGAGAAAGCTTAGTAGGATGGCCAAAAGGCATAAACATAGAGAATTATCTCTATATGGCTAGTCAAAATGATGAACCTATATTAATTTCAAAGGAAAATTTTGAAATCTTTTCCTTACGATTGGGTTCAGAAGAACCTAAAAAAATAGCTTCTTCTTTAGGAGATTTTATACAAACATTATCTGAAATAATGACATTGTCGGAAAAATTCTTTTCGAAAAATATTAATAATGATGATTATTTTATTCTAGAGGACAATGAATTCATTGCTGAAATTAATGCTTTTTTCCAGCTGACTAAACTAAGTATTGAAGTAAAAAACTTCTATGGCTTTTTCTTTGAATAATTGGGAATAACAAGAAAATAAATAAGAAAATGTAAACCTCTATCTGTATGCGCTTTTAGCGAGCAAGCCACAGCCTACCTAAATTTCCAAATTCACAGGTAGCGGTGGCGTGCGTTCTTCAAAACGTACACGCGTTTTTTGGTTTGCAGACTACCCCAGTATCTCTTTGTGGTCGTCTAAAATATTTGTTCTTTGACAATCCGATTTCTGTTATCGGTCGGACTGGGATAGCAAGCTGTAGCCCGAACAAAACCTTCAAGTCTGGACGTAGGGTGTATGCGGTACGCACGTGGTTTCTGCTTTTCAGAGGACCTTTGTTGTACCGTGTTCAATCGCCGTTACGCCTACGACAAAGCTGGCAATCTCCTGTGGTACGGCGAATACACCGCCTAGGGGCGCCTGAAAGGACGAACGCGTCTATCGTAACGCACATCAGCCGTTCAGGTTGCAAAAACCAGTGTTATGATGAAGAGACTGGACTGCATTACAACCTGATGCGGTATTACGAGCCGGAGACTGGACGGTTTGTGAAATACTTTTAAAGTTTAATGATTAAAGGAAAAGTATTATGGATAGAAAAGTATTTTTTGAAAATCTCATGGAATATATTAAAGAAAACATGAATGAAGAAAATGTGCGTTTCTTCAAGAAGTCGATTAAATTTAGAAAAGCAAACCATCTTTACGGAGAAATCTCCTTTGATCATTCAAGAGTTTATGAGGGATATACAGCATGTATTTGGATAGAAAGTAAAACTTTAGCTAAATTTTTTAAGGAAATGTATGAGTCTCAAAATCGAAAATATAATATTCATGAGATTAATTTTGAAACAATTTTTTGGATGGAGTCTATAGCATGTGCACATTATTATCATGCTCCCTTGCTTACTAGTTTCAAATGGGGGAACACTATTAAGGTACCGTCCTCTCCTGAGGAAGCTGACAAAATTTATCCTGATGTCCTGAGGCATTTGATATCAGGTTATGTTTCTATTATTAAAGCTTTCATGGACATGAGTCCAAATGTTCTAGAACATCTAGCTAAGTACCCATCTCATTTTGAGTTTAAATCATTGACAGCTTTTTATATTATTAAGGTAAATAAATTACCTTTTAATCACCCACTTGTTCAAAAATTGTTCGAGTTTGATGATAAAGTGAAAGAAAATAAGAATGGCCTTTTTACTGGTTTTGACTTGATTTTCGAAGATAATCCTTTTGATCAGGAAATTAAAAAGCGCATATTAAATAATGAATATTAAATTGTGTGACAATATGCGTAACAACTGTATTTTCACCTCATCAGGCAAAATTGCCAAAACTCAAGTCAAGCTGTTTGGATATTGTTTTCGGTAAAGTAATCGTGCACCAGGATATTGCAACATAAAAGATGATGATAGGGGGCAATCACACCATACCATTGAACGAGAATGGGCAAGAAAGAATATAAAAGGTTACGATCCCCTAAAAGCTCCAGCAATTCTATTGCCTTCTTCGTCAAAAAGCTCATGCTATTATTTCAGCAATGAAGCGAGCCTTTAGGAAACAAAATGGATATAATACAAGTATTCGACAATAATTTACGGAAGCAGCAAGACAATTAAAAGCTGCGGGTTTGTCACCTAAGAAAATTAAACGAGCATTAAATCAAAACTATAAGTATTTCAAAGAACTGGGAGCAATTTAAAATGAATAGATATGAATTAGAAACTTTATACATTTTAAATGACCCTGCTACTAGCCAGGCAATAAAAATGCTGCCACTGAAGTGGCATAGTTCATATTCATCATATATTCAATTTTTAGAACTAAGTAATGGATTATTTGGAGATGAGATAACCCTTTTAGAGGCAGAGGATATTCAACAAAGGAATATTGACTATGAGGTACAAGAATATTTACCGAATTTTCTTATGATTGGAGATAATGGTGGGGGAATTGCTATTCTGATGGACAATAAAGAGCAAAATATTTTTGCTGTTGGCATGGGAGTAATGATTGAAGACTCCTTAGAAAAAATATCATCTTCTTTAGAAGAATTTCTATTGGTAAAGAAAGGAATGTTTAATTATTAGAAAACTAGGTTTAACAAGCAACAAACCGTAGCCTGCATAAAACCCCTAATCCTGAAGTGGGGTGTGTGTGGAATGCACGCACGTAGTTTCTGCTTTTTAGAAGACCTCAATACGTTTTTTGAGATCGTCTGAAATATTGGGTTCTTTAATAATCCGATTACTGCTCAGCATCAAGGTCGTCTGAAACACAACATTCAGACGACCTTCGTTGTAACGTGTTCAACCGCCGCTACGCCTATGACAAAGCCGGAAACCTGATCCAAAGCGCCGATCACAGAAGCGGCGTCCTTAATTACGTTTACGATAAAATCGGACAGGTTCAGGAAGCCCGAAACAGCCAAACTGGCCGCAGCGAAACCTTCGCCTTCGACCCCGCCCACAACATCCTTTCCGACAAAGCGGCCGAAGGGAAGGGCAGCAACATTAGTAGCGGCAACCGCCTCAAAGAATACAATGGCATCGAATACACCTACGACGCCCTGGGCAACCTGATCTACCGCCAGCTCCCTAACGGCGAAAACCAATACTTCCAATACGACACCGAAAACCAACTGGTCCGCGCCGAGATTAAAAAGAAAGCCGGCAACACCGAAATCTGGGAATACGCCTACGACCCGTTCGGGCGAAGACTCTCCAAAGAACGCAAAGACAAACTGGCCTGGACCAGCACCGAACCGAAGCGGACCCATTTCGTCTGGGACGGTACGAGACTGGCGCAGGAGTATACCTACCAAGGCAGCCACACCCATCTCTACACCGACTAGGACAGCTACGAACCGCTGGCGCAAGTCTTTGACAATGCCAAAGACGGCAAACAATACCTCGCCTATTTCCACACCGACCAAATCGGCATCCCGCGCGAGATGACCGACATCCACGGCAATCTCTTATGGTACGGCGAATACACCGCCTGGGGTCGTCTGAAAAAGGACGGGCGGGGTTTACAAGAACGCGCATCAGCCGTTCCGACTGCAAAACCAGTATTATGATGAAGAAACCGGGCTGCATTACAACCTGATGCGCTATTACGAGCCTGAGGTCGGGCGGTTTGTGAATCAGGATCCGATTGGGTTGTTGGGTGGGGAGCATCTTTATCAATTTGCAGATAACGCTTTGGTTTGGTTCGACCCGTTGGGATTGAAAAAACCTACGCGCAGCGCTTGGGTACTGCCGGCGAGCGCAGGGTAATGAAATATCTGGAAGGTACGGGATACAAAAAAGTCTTCTCTATTCAAAATGCCTCCGGAAACGGCTTGGATATTGTCGCATTGAGACCGGATGGGAAATATGACATATTTAAAGTTAAAAGTTCTAAACGTGGAAAATTTAAACTAAGCGAAAGACAGCAGAAAGGCGGTAAATGTTTTGCTGAGCAAGTGTTGACGGAAGATGTAACGGATAAGAAAAAAGGCGGATATTTTATGAAAGGCTTAGACGGCAAAAAGACGCCTCTTAATAAGAAGAAGGCGCAAGAGATATTTAATAATATAGATAAAACCGAAACTGTCTTTGTTGATATGAATCATAAATTTCAAGCAACCCGCATGACATTTAGCCCATGGTAATTAATTTAGGAGCAAAAAATGAGCAAAAAACCCACCGCCGCCATGAAGCACAATCTTGACCGTCTGGTTGAAAACATTACTACCGGTGACGACAGCGAAGACTATCAACGCGAACGCGGCTATCTGGACGAATACATCCGCCAAGGCACCAGCCCGTTCACCCACCGCTGGTATGACGACTTTTTGGAGAAGGACTGTGAAGTCAGCTACACCGCCACCCAAGTCATCTACGATCTGCGCATGGAACTGTGCATCCCGCTTGCCGAATTTCTGCAAGCTCCAAGCGAAAGCCTGTTCCGCGCCATGATGGCAAAAGCCTATTTCCTTACCATGGGCTATGTACGCCACCACCTCACCGGCAGACCGCGCATTCCCTATATCAGCGTAAACAATAGCTACTTCGCCTTCCTCGCCTCCCTCTTTTTCAGCCGCGACGAGCAGAGCCTCAGCTTCGCCGCCCTGCAAACCATCATTGCCAACCCAGACGAATGCATCCGACCGCAGGAAACCGATGCCGCCCGCACCCTCATCCCCCTGTCGTTCCGCCTCGCCCAAGACCATCTTGCCCTGCCGATTGACCAAACGCAGGCAGATTTGTTCGCCTTCTCCGAACTCTACCAAACCGCCTACGCAGGCTTTGACAGCAGCGACGCCGAACAGGTGAAGCAGATTTTCAACGACCTCGCCGACTACCATATCCGGCAAAGCCGCGACGATGAAAAAGGTTACCCCGAATTCGAATACACGTTGGAACAATGGATGCCGTGGGAAATCCTCGCCCTGCTGCGCCTGCGTACGCAAAAAGGCTTGGACAACAGTATGATTAGCCACCCGCTGATTACTCCGTTTCTCCCCTTTGTCGGCTTAGAACTGGGCGGCTTTTTCGACGACGCGCAAAAAAACCTGCGCCGCGCCGTGTTCAAAGAATTTGGTTACCAACCTGTTGTTGATTTATAAATATCTGTGGCAACAAGCGTGCGTTGGGTGGCTAAACTCAACCCAAAGCAGCCTGAAATCCTTGTTTCCCTGTTTTCAGGCTGCCTTTTTATCACAAAGGCCGTCTGAAACTCCGCAGCTTGGTAAGCCGTAGTCTACATGGGTAGCAACTGTATTTTTCACCCCGTCGGGCAAAAATACCAAAACTCAAATCAAGCCGTTTGGATACCGTTTTCGATGGTACCGTTTTCGGCAAAATAATCACGCATCCGGGCATTCAATATCGTCAGCAGTTTGCGCATACACGCCGTAACGGCAACCTTATCCTGTTTGTCTGCCTCGGCAACATCTGCCGCTCGCCGATGGCCGAATACGTCCTGCGCCACCAAGCCGCCGAACGCGGCCTGTCGCACCTCGTCGAAACAGCCAGCGCGGGCACGTCCGGCTGGCACGACGGCGAAGACATGCACCGCGGCACCCGGGCCGAACTCAAAGCGCACGGCATTGCCGCCGACGGGTTTTCCAGCCGCAAAATCCGCCGCGAAGACCCGGCGCATTACGACCTCATCATCGCCATGGACGACGACAACCTGGCCGAACTGGAAAGGCAGTTCGGCCGCTGCCCCGGAAAACAGTTCAAGCTCACCGACCTGATTCCCGACAGCGGCTACCGGGCCGTGCCCGACCCTTGGTATACGGGCGATTTTACCGAAACCTTCCGCCTCGTCTCCGCCGCCGCAGAAGCCCTGCTCGACAGGCTGGAAACGGTGGAATAAACAAAAAAGGCCGTCTGAAAACGCATTTCCCGCTTTTCAGACGGCCTCCCGAACCACCTAACCCCGTTACCACCATGACCAAACGCCGAACCTTCCTCATCCTGACCGTCCTCTTCACCCTGCTCTTCATCGCATTGGTAACTCTGGGCGCGTACCTGCTTTCCATTCAAAGCAAACAATTCGCCGTCGCCGCCTTCCTGTTCGCCTTCGGCGCCGTCTTCGGCCAAGTCGGCAGCCTCGCCCTCTACATCCGACATAAAGCCCGCGCCCAAATCATGCGTGAGCAACAAACCGAATCCCATTAAGGCTGGGTATTGTTCGTTATCCGTTTGCCGGTTCTACAGACTTTACATAGGTAAAGTTCTGTTTGCCGCATTGCTCCCCCCCCCTTGCAATTTACACTGACACCGCATACAATTTGTATTGTTCTTAAATCTTTCAATCCACGGGAGTAGACTTATGAAACAAAACATCATCGTTGCCTTATTCGACATCTCCAGCGAAGCTTATCAAGCCTTTTCTGAATTGAAAGCTTACTCGCAGACAACAGATGCTTTGGTGGCACAAGCCGTTTTGATTAAAAAGGAAAATGGTCTGATTATCCCAGCAGAAAGCACCGACTTTACCGCCAATACGGCCGAAAGCGCATGGACGGGCGGCCTCATTGGTTCGCTGGTCGGCATCCTCGGCGGTCCTATCGGTGTTCTGTTGGGTGGAGCTATTGGCGCACTCATCGGCAGTGATGCAGGCACTGCCCAAACATTGGGAGAGGTGTCGTTGCTGGAAAATACAGCCAAAAAACTGGATAACGGCAGTACTGCGATCATTATTTTGGCGCAAGAATCCAACGAAGCTGTATTGGACGCTTTCTTCCACCGTTTCAAAACCGTTATTCTCCGGCAAGATGCAGCCGTTGCCCAACAGGACGTATTGGCAGCAATAGAAGCGCAGGAAGAAGTGGCACGTCAGGCACACGAAGCTTGGAAAAAACAGCGCAAAGCCGAGCGCAAAGAGAAAGTGGAAGCCTTCAAGGCCGACATCAAACAAAAATTCGACAAATTGGCAGCCAAGTTGAAATAACACTGCCACCAACCCAAGGTATGTAACCGCTCAAATTTTCCGTTTCGGATGCATGCCAAACCGGTTTGAGGCTACCTGAAAATCTATTTTTCAGGTAGCCTCTCCCTTTTTCATGCCCCGAGACCTTTGCAAAGGTCTCAACCTATGTTATTGCAAAGGTCTATGTTATTGCAAAGGTCTCGGCCTTTTTATAATTGGATTTTAGATCGATCCAATAGGTTCAATACGCTTCTAAGTTTGCGTTTCAGACGGCCTCAATGTTTGGCAAACCTGCTTCAACGCTGCCATGCGCTGCGCAAATATTCGATGCAGTCGGTCAGGGCGTAAAACGGGGCGTTGCCGTGATTGGCGTTGGGGTAGAGGGTGAAGCGGACATCCGCGCCGAGGTGGTGCAAAGTGCCGGCAAGGATTTTGGCTTGTGCGACCATGCCGCGGCTGGTTTGGTCGGGGCGGTTGTTTCTGCCCTCATGTTCGCCTGCGCCAAGGCGGATGCCGATTCCTTGCGGCAAAGTGTCGGGCAGCCAATCGAGTACGCGGCGGTCTTGCCACCAGATAGACGGCGAAACCAGCAAATAATGGCGGAATCGTTCGGGACGGGTAAATAGGGAATAGAGGCCGTACAGTGCGCCGAACGAATGGCCGAAGACGGCTTGGTTTTGGGTATCGATGCGGTATTTGCTGTTGAGCAGGGCGGAGAGTTCGTCATCGATAAAGCGGCTGAAGCGGTCGGCTTGGCCGTATTGTTTGCGTTCAGATTCGGGCGCATTGTCGGGCAGCGGCGGTGTGTAGTCGAGGGCGCGTTGGCTTAAGTCGCGGATGTTGCCACCGGTGTAGCCGATACCGACAATCAGACAGGCGGCATGGCTTTTGGTGATGGGGTTGATGAGCAGGGATTGCGCCATATTGAGGATGGCGGGGAAAAAAGCATCTCCGTCAAGAATATACAGCACGGGATAGCCGCCTGCCGGACGCTCGCCGAGTGTCGCGGCTTGAATGCGGTAGGTGCGGCCGGTGTGGGCGGAGGTAATGGAGGTTTCTTCGGCTTGCAGTAGGGTGGCGGTTTGCCAGTTGGGACGGATGGGCATGATGGGGTGCTTTAATCAATGGGTTGCTTAAGTAAAAGGAGAGAAGGCCGTCTGAACAATGGATTTCAGACGGCCTTATTGTACGGATTCCTGCCTTTTTAACAATACGCGCGATTAGCGTACGTCAACGTATGAGCTGCTGTGCAGTTCGCGCAGGAGGTTGGTGGTCGCCTGTTGTGCTTTTTGTTGGGACAGGTATTGGCGGACGGCATTTTGTTGGCGCTCTTCTGGTGTACCTGCTTCGCGGACGTCGTTCAGCTTGATGATGTGCCAGCCGAATTGGGTGCGGACAGGGGCGCTGATTTGGCCGGGTTTGAGTTTGTGGACGGCTTCTTCAAATGGGGCAACCATCATACCGTCGGCAAACCAGCCCAAATCGCCGCCATTGCCGGCACTGCTGTCTTGCGAGTATTGGCGTGCCAAACCGCCGAAATCTGCGCCGCTGCGGGCCTGTGAGTAGATTTTGCGGATGGTGCTTTCTGCACCGACAGCGGCATTGTCGTTGTCGGCTTTAATAAGGATGTGTTGGGCATGGTATTGGCGCACAGGGTCTGCTTCAGGCAGGGTCACGCCTTGTTGTTTGGCCTGCTCGATGTAACGTGCCACTTCGGAGTCGCTGACGCGGCTGTTTTGCATGATGGCCTGTTGGCGCACTTTTTCAACAATAATGCTGTCGGCGATGTCTTGACGGACAGCGGCAGACGGATTTTTGATGTTGGGGTTGTGCGCGATAACGGCTTCGATTTCGCTATCGGTTGCTTGGATGTTGCGGCGTTTGCCTGCTTGGAGGATCAGGGATTGGTTGATCATTTGTGCCAAAACCTGTTGGCGCAGCTCGTTGGCGTCCATTTGTGTGCCTTTAGGCATGGTTTGACGCGCTTGCGCTACGGCTTGCGCTACTTGGCGGTGGGTAATGACTTCGTTGTCGACAACCGCGGCAATGCCGTCTGAAAGATGTACGCCGCTTTGTACGGCAGGCATGGTGGTGGCGCTGACGACTGGAGTTTTGTTGGCACGCGCTTTGGTCGCTTTGGCTTTAGGAGCGGCGTGTGCGCCTACTGCGAGAGTGAGTGCGGCGACGAGAATCAGGGGTTTGAAGTTCATTGTTTGACTACCTCGTTGGTTTTGCTGTAACCGGGGATGGCTAAGCGGAGTTTTTCGAATGGGTTGTTGCCGATATTGCTCAAGTCTTTGAGTTGGAGGTTGAAGAATACGGCGTTTTTGTGGCTGTTTTCGCCGGTAACATAGCGTTGGCCGACCAAGCTTGCGCTCCAGCAGCCGCAGTTGCTTTTGTATTCTGCACCGATGAGCATTTCCAGCGGTTTTTTGGCTTCGATTTCGTAGTTGTAACGGGCGACGGCGTACAGGTTTTTACTCAACGGCCATTGGGCTGTAAGGTCGACTTGGCTGAGCCTGTCGTAGAAATAGTCGCCGTTGGCTTGCAGATAGATGCGCTCGTTTCGTCCGTATTTGTAGCGCGCGCTTAAGACTTTGCCGGGTTCGGGGTTGTAGGTAATCCCTGCGGCGTAGCTTTCGGCACGGCTTAGGTTTTGGTTGTAGTGGATGTCCAAATCAATGCGTGTGCTCGGGGTAAGGTTGCCGTGTGCAAAGGCTACCCAGTCAGATTGGCTGCGCGGATAATTGCTGACGTTGCCGTCAGGCAGGACGTTGTCTTTTTTGAAATAAAACTTCTGGCCGATACCTGCACGGAAGAGTTCCGCACCGGTGTTGGGGTTGAGGATACGGCTTTGTGTGGCCAGCGTCAGGCTGTTGGCCGAATTGATGCGGTCGTTGCCCGAATACAGGTTTTCGCGGAACAGCTGCGAGTAGCTAAAGCTGTTTTCGGAGCTGTCGAAATTGGGCAGGTCGTTTTGGGACTTGGTCGGAATGTAGTTGTAAAACAGGCGTGGTTCAAGCGTTTGCAGGTATTCTCCGCCGAAGAGCCGGGCTCTGCGCTCGAAAGTCAGGCCGCTGTCGACGTTGATAATCGGCAGGACGCGGCTGACATTGCGGCCGCTTTGACCGTTGAAGCTGTTGAGGCTGTAATAAGTGGCATGTACGCCGACTTTAGGCCGGATGTAGCCCCATTGGTTGTGGAAATCCCATTTGACGCTCGGGTAGAGTACCACGCGGCTGCCGTCTTGCTTGGTGTCGTGGTCAAAGCGGGTGAATTGGCCGAACACGTTGAGTTGCGCTTTGCCGAGATGGCTTTGCCAACGGCCGGTCAGACGGGGCATGATGGCATAAGGCTCGTCTTTATAACCGTCTTGGTTGGCCAGCGTTTGGTATTTTTGTACGCGCAACGAGCCGTCGAAGCTGCCGCCCAACAGTTTGTCGCTGTAATTGAGCCATGCCTGACGGTCAAGGTTGACGTTGCGCGCGATGTCTTCGCGGCCGTAGAAGTCGCGGTAGTAATCGTCGTCAGAAACTTGGTTGTAGTTGATGCCGCCGCTGATTTTGCTGTTCAGCTGCTGCTGGTGTTTCCATTTGAGCTGGTAGCGGTTGTTGTGGACGCTTTTTTGGTCGTTCGGCATCCAGTCGCCATCGACTTCGCCGTTGTAATTCGGTTGCAGATAACGGACTTGGCCGCCCAGTTGCACGCCGCGTTTACTGATAATGCCCGGGCGGATGGTGGCATCCAAATTCGGCGCAAGGTTGAAGTAGTAGGGTAGGCTCAGCTCAAGGCCGTCTGAACCTGTGGCAATGGTCGGAACGAGCAGGCCGCTTTTGCGGTTGCCGTTGATGGGGAAGTCTGCCCAAGGCGTGTAGAGGACGGGTACGCCGCCGAATACGAGCGAAGCGTGTTTGGCCACGCCGATACCTGTCGATTCATCGGCTTCAATGCTTTGCGCTTGGATATACCAGCTGGCGTCGCCGGGCGAACAGGTGTTGAATTTGGTATTGATGAGTTTGTAGAGGCCTTTGCCTTTGAGTTCGGCTTTTTCGCTGACACTTTGAAGGCGGCGGCCGCCTTGTTCGGTATTGAGGCGCACGGCGGTGCCAGAGCCGGTTTGGTTTTTGAGGTTGTAAACCAATTGGTCGCCGGATACGGTCGAACCGTTTTGATACAGGGTAAAGCGGTCGCCGGCGGTAACGGTATCGGTGGCTTGGTCGTATTGCGCCCAATCGGCGTTGAGAACATCGGCATTGCGCTCGACAATGACGTCGCCTTCGGCACGGACGCCGACTTGGGTCTGACCTTCTATTTTATCGGCGTTGACGCGTGTGTAATCGGCAGGTAGGGCAGGTTCGCCGCTGCGTTTGATTTCGGCGGTTTCGGCCGGCTTGGCATCTTCATGGTCGCAAAACAGGCAAGTGCTGCCCAAGGAAAGCGGATCGGCTTCGCTTTGGCCTGTTTTTGCCGGTTTGGATTCGGCGGCGTGGGCAGGGGTATAGTCTTCCGCCTGCGGAACAGAAGCATCTTCCGCGCGCACGGCTGTTGCGCCAAAGCCCATAATTAAGGCGAGTACCAAGGGTTTGAGTGAAAATAAACGAGCCAAAATCGCCCCTTAAATCGGTTTGCCAGTTAGAATAGCGGTTATTGTAACCTGAAATTCTGCGATACCGCTATGCAACGACAAACCGAATTACAAAACTGGCTGGAGTCTGTTTACCCGAACCAGCCGTTCGAATTGAGCTTTGCGGCAGCCGATGCCGACTTCCGCCGTTATTTCCGCGCGACGTTTTCAGACGGCCAAACCGTCATCTGTATGGACGCGCCTCCTGAGAAGATGAGTGTTGCGCCGTATTTGAAAGTGCAAAAACTGTTTAACATGGTCAATGTGCCGCAAGTGCTTCATGTGGATGAAGCGTTGGGCTTTATGGTGTTGAACGATTTGGGCAATACCACATTCCTGACCGCCATGAATCAGGAAAACAGCGAAACCGCCCACAAAGCCCTGCTGCTCGAAGCCATCGACGAACTGATCGAACTGCAAAAAGCCAGCCAACCCGGCAAACTGCCGGAATACGACCGCGAAGTCATGCTGCGCGAGATTAATTTGTTCCCCGAATGGTTTGTGGCCAAAGAATTGGGCCGCAAGCTGACCTTCAAGCAACGCCAGTTGTGGCAGCAAACCGTCGATACGCTGTTGCCGCCCCTGTTGGCGCAGCCCAAAGTGTATGTCCACCGCGACTTTATCGTCCGCAATCTGATGCTGGCAAAAGGCCGCCCGGGCGTGTTGGACTTCCAAGACGCGCTTTACGGTCCGATTTCCTATGATTTGGTGTCGCTGCTGCGCGATGCATTTATCGAATGGGAAGAAGAATTTGTATTGGACTTGGTCATCCGTTACTGGGAAAAAGCACGCGCTGCCGAGTTACCTGTGCCTGCCGAGTTTGACGAGTTCTACCGCTGGTTTGAATGGATGGGCGTACAACGCCATTTGAAAGTGGCCGGTATTTTTGCCCGCCTGTACTACCGCGACGGCAAAGACAAATACCGTCCTGAAATCCCGCGCTTCTTGAACTACTTGTGCCGCGTATCGCGCCGTTACAATGATTTGGCGCCGCTTTATGCGTTGCTGGTCGAATTGGTCGGCGATGACGAATTGGAAACAGGCTATACCTTCTAAGCTTGGTTTTTTAAGATTTGATTCCACTTTTCAGACGGCCTGATCAACAAAAGGCCGTCTGAAACCTTTACAGAACACATAAACATGACTTACATGATTTACCCCAAAACCTACGACGTCATCGTCGTCGGTGGCGGCCATGCCGGTACCGAAGCCGCGCTTGCCGCCGCACGCATGGGTGCGCAAACCCTGCTGCTCTCGCACAACATCGAAACCCTCGGCCAAATGTCGTGCAACCCCTCCATCGGCGGTATCGGCAAAGGCCACCTCGTGCGCGAACTCGACGCATTGGGCGGCGCGATGGCGTTGGCCACCGACAAATCCGGTATCCAGTTCCGCCGCTTGAACGCCAGCAAAGGCGCGGCCGTTCGAGCCACACGCGCGCAGGCAGACCGTATCCTATATAAAGCTGCTATCCGCGAAATGCTGGAAAACCAAGAAAATCTGGAGCTTTTCCAACAAGCCGTCGAAGACGTAACGCTTGACGGCGAACGCATCAGCGGCGTGGTTACCGCGATGGGCGTGGAGTTTAAAGCACGCGCCGTTGTGCTGACCGCAGGCACGTTTTTGTCCGGCAAAATCCATATCGGTTTGGAAAACTACGAAGGCGGCCGCGCCGGCGATCCCGCCGCCAAATCGCTGGGCGGCCGTTTGCGCGAATTGAAGCTGCCGCAAGGCCGTCTGAAAACCGGTACGCCGCCGCGTATCGACGGGCGCACGATTGACTTCTCCCAACTGACCGAACAGCCCGGCGACACACCCGTTCCCGTAATGTCCGTACGCGGCAGCGCCGATATGCACCCGCGCCAAGTGTCCTGCTGGATTACGCATACCAACACGCAAACCCACGACATCATCCGCTCAGGCTTCGACCGCAGCCCGATGTTCACCGGCAAAATTGAAGGCGTCGGCCCGCGCTACTGCCCGTCTATCGAAGACAAAATCAACCGCTTCGCCGACAAAGACAGCCACCAGATTTTCCTCGAACCCGAAGGCCTGACCACGCACGAATACTATCCTAACGGTATCTCCACCAGCCTGCCGTTCGACATCCAAATCGCCCTCGTGCGCAGCATGAAAGGCCTTGAAAACGCCCATATCCTGCGCCCCGGCTACGCCATCGAATACGACTATTTCGACCCACGCAACCTTAAAGCCAGCCTCGAAACCAAAACCATCCAAGGCCTCTTCTTCGCCGGACAAATCAACGGCACCACCGGTTACGAAGAAGCCGCTGCACAAGGCCTGCTCGCAGGTGTAAACGCCGTGCAATACGTCCGCGAACAAGACCCGCTCCTGCTGCGCCGCGAACAAGCCTATCTCGGCGTATTGGTGGACGACCTCATCACCAAAGGCGTAAACGAGCCTTACCGAATGTTCACCAGCCGCGCCGAATACCGCCTGCAACTCAGGGAAGACAACGCCGACATGCGCCTGACCGAAGACGGCTACAAAATCGGCTTGGTGGGCGAAGAGCAATGGCGCATGTTTAACGAAAAACGCGAAGCCATCGAACGCGAAATCCAACGCTTGAAAACAACGTGGTACACGCCGCAAAAACTCGCCGAAGAAGAGCAGCTGCGCGTATTCGGCCAAAAACTCAGCCGCGAAGCCAACCTGCACGACCTCCTGCGCCGCCCGAACCTCGACTACGCCGCACTGATGACGCTCGAAGGCGCACAACCCGAGTGCAGGCTGCCTGAAAACGTGATTGAGCAAGTGGAAATCCAAGTCAAATACCAAGGCTATATCGACCGCCAAAACGAAGAAATCGACAGCCGCCGCGATTTGGAAACATTGAGGCTACCTGAAAACATTGATTACAGCAAAGTCAAAGGCTTATCCGCCGAAGTGCAGCAAAAGCTCAACCAACACAAACCCGAAACCGTCGGACAAGCCAGCCGAATTTCCGGCGTAACCCCAGCAGCGGTGGCGTTGCTGATGGTACATTTGAAACGCGGGTTTAAGGGGGCGAAGTAGGCTGCCTGAAAGTGCAGGCTGCACACAAATAGCCGCCATGAAACAATAGGAATGAAATCCGTTTTTCAGACGGTATGAAGATTTCGAGCACATACCACGCGCCCATACATGAACGTTTTTAAAACCATAAGAGAATTAAAATGAAGCATTTGACAAAATTACTGGCAACCGCATTGCTGGCTTTGGGTTTGAATCAGGCAGTTTGGGCGGATGACGCATTGGATTTCCGGCAAACCCTGCAGTTGGCGGAACAGGGATATGCCTATGCCCAATATAATTTGGGTGTGATGTATGAAAACGGACGAGGCGTACGCCAAGACTATGCCGAAGCGGTCAAATGGTATCGCCAAGCGGCAGCGCAGGGGTTTGCCGACGCCCAATTTAATTTGGGTGTTATGTATGGCAACGGACAAGGCGTGCGCCAAGACGATGCCGAAGCACTCAGATGGTATCGCAAAGCAGCAGAACAGGGGGATGCCTATGCCCAATATAATTTGGGTGTGATGTATGAAAACGGACGAGGCGTAC
>ERZ773071.84-NODE-84-length-17847-cov-4.92339_pt1 | contig 17847 bp, 12 predicted proteins | sample MGYA00580621_ERZ773071 | MGnify/ENA primary metagenome ERZ773071 (study PRJEB29015, sample SAMEA2738136) | human oral metagenome | biome: human oral; feature: human-associated habitat; material: saliva | place: China | collected 2211 ... | reverse complement strand
TGTGGCGTTTGGCGGTCATGAGCTGTGGCTGAACCGTTCGCTCAAGCATATTCCGGATGCTCAGGCGAGCTTCTTTACCCGTTCGATGCTGGGCGTTGGCATGGCGATGGGTAGTATGTGGGGCGGCTATATGGGCGATGCTCCGTATTACCGTAATGCGTTTATGGTCCCGGTGATTATTGCGACTCTGTATTTTGCGTTGGGTCATTTGTTTGGCTATTTGTGGCGTGAGGAGCATGAGGAGCAGCTGGCTCCTTGGGATCAGCTGGAACGTAATTAGCGCATGTTTAAAAGGCGGATGCCCCGCCACCTTCTGCAGGTGGTGGGGCATCCGCCTTTTGTGTACCGTGCTCGGTTTGTGGTGAGCCTCGGCGTGAGAACCTCAGTGTGAGAACTTCAGCGTGAGGCTACCGGTTTAGTGACCGCGCTTGATCCATGCCGGAAGCTCGGGCGCCTCCAGACCAATGCCGGTGCTGTCGCCGTGGCCGGTGAGGACCGCGGTGGACCCGGGCAGGGTCAGCAGGCGGGTCGAGATCGACTCGATGATGGTGTCGAAGTCGCTGTAGGAGCGTCCGGTTGCGCCGGGGCCGCCGTTGAAGAGGGTGTCGCCGGAGAAGACGACGCCTTCGCTGTTCTCCCAGCTGAGGGTGGGTGCGTAGAAGCACACGGAGCCGGGGGAGTGGCCGGGGGTTGCGAGGACCTGCAGCTCGGTGTCGCCGATGCGCAGTACGTCGCCGTCAGCGAGTTCGTGGTCGAAGTCCCAGGAGGGATACACCATTTCCCAGAGCACACGGTCCGCGGGGTTCAGGTAGACGGGTGCGCCGAAGCGTTCTGCCGCCTCCTTTGCGCTGCGGATGTGGTCGTCGTGGGCGTGGGTCAGCAGAATCTTCTCCACGGTGCGGCCTGCGACGGTGCGGGAGATCTTGTCGACGTCGTGGGCGGGGTCAATGATGATCACGGAGGAGTCATTGCCGATAATCCAGACGTTGTTGTCGACGTCCCAGCAGCCGCCGTCCAGCGAGAAGGTGCCGGAGGTGACGACTCGTTCAATACGTTCGCTCACGCTACGGTCCTAGAGTTCCACGACCGAGCGCAGCACGCGGCCGGTCTTCATGGTTTCGAATGCTTCGTTGACGTCTTCGAGGCGGATGCGCTCGGAGACGAAGCTGTCCAGGTCGAGGCGGCCGAGCAGGTACTGGTCCACGAACTCGGGGAAGTCGCGGGAGGGCAGGGTGTCGCCGTACCATGCGCTCTTGATGGAGCCGCCGCGGCCGAAGACCTCATCCAGCGGGATGTCCCAGGTGGCGCCGGGTGCGGGCACGCCGACGAGGACGACGCGGCCAGCCAGGTCGCGTGCTTCGAAGGCCTGCTTGAAGGTGGGTGCGATGCCGACAGCGTCGATGACGAGGTCTGCACCGAAGCCGCCGGTGAGTTCCTTGATGGCCTCGATGGGGTCGACCTTGGAGGAGTTCACGGTGTGGGTTGCGCCGTGCTCGCGTGCGCGTGCCAGCTTCTCTTCGTCGATGTCGACGGCGATGATGGTGGTTGCGCCACCGAGCTGTGCGCCTGCGATTGCTGCGGTGCCGACGCCGCCGCAACCGATGACAGCGACGGACTCGCCGCGCTTGAGTTCACCGGTGTTCAGTACAGCGCCCAGACCTGCGGTGACGCCGCAGCCGAGCAGACCGATTGCTGCGTACTGTTCGGGGCTGATGTCAGCGGTGATCTTGGTGCACTGACCTGCTGCGACGAGGGTCTTCTCCGCGAAGGAGCCGATACCCAGCGCGGGGGTGAGCTCGGTGCCGTCCTCGAGGGTCATCTTCTGGGTTGCGTTGTGGGTTGCGAAGCAGTACTGCGGCTGGCCCTTGCGGCATGCGCGGCATTCGCCGCAGACTGCACGCCAGTTGAGGATGACCAGGTCGCCGGGGGCGATGTCGGTGACGTCATCACCGACAGCCTCGACGATACCTGCGGACTCGTGGCCGAGCAGGTAGGGGAAGTCCTGGCCGACGCCGCCGGTGACGTAGTGGTGGTCGGTCTGGCAGACACCGCAGGTGAGGACCTTGACGAGTGCTTCGCCCTTGCCGGGGTCGGGTACGTTGATGGTGGTGACGGTGACGGGTGCGTCCTGGGCGAGGGCTACGACAGCCTTAACCTTGTGCATGCTGTTCCTTTGTTGAGGTGCGGTTGAGGTCCAACCGCAGATAAAGGTTTTTTGATACGTTCCCATTATAAGAGCTAAGGCATACCTGATGCACCCCGGGGCTGAGCGTGAAGCCCCCAGGTGAATGTGACGTTTTATGACGTTGTCGCTTACTTCGCCCGGAACCCCGGAACCCGGAACCCCGGAACCCGGACACCGTAGCCTGCGGCTGCTTACTCTGCCGTTTCTACCTCTGCCGCCTCCACCTCAGCGGCGAAGGCGAGCGCGCCGCGTCGGAACGCGCCCGAGGTCAGTGCGTTCACGTGGTCGCGGCCGGGCAGGGAGATGAAACGGTTGAGCGGGTTGTTGTCGCGCACCATATCGTAGAGTTCCGCACCGTCGGCGGCGATGGTGTCCGCGTCACCGAGTACCACCGCAATGGGCGCGTGCGGATGCGCGCCCGGGTGGCCCGCCGGCAAATCCGGGGATCCGGCGCGCAGGGCGGGCACGTCGAAGAACGGGCCGAAGGGAATCCGAACGAACTTCAGTAGCGCGTCGGGCTGGATGGGGGAGCCGTCAATAATCGAGGTGAAGGAGGCGATCGCCTCGGCGGTGGAGTCCGCCGCGGGGGTTTCTGCGCTCGCGGAGGCGCTGGTCCCCTCGTGCGCTTCGAGCATGGCGCGCAGGGTGATGAGGTGGTCGTGCAGGGGCAGTCCGCCCAAGGTGAGGGATGCGACCGCCTCCGGGTGGGTGAGGGCGAGTTCCCATCCGACGCGGGCACCGAAGGAGAAACCGATAACGTGTGCGCGCGGCTGTAGCTCCACGTCGAGGTTGTTCTCCGTGGCGACGGCTCGCAGCAGCTGGGCAAGTGCGTTGGTGAGCAGGTGAATGGGGGTGAGGCGCTGACCCGTCGTATTGACAGAGGGCACCGAATCGAACGGGATTTCACTGCTCATAACCTGCGTATGGGCAGGCAGTTTGCAGTCAACCGTGAACTGTGGGTCTTTGAGGTATGTGTTCGTGTGGTAGGGCAGATTGACAGCTAGTACAGGGTATCCGGCGCGCAGATATTGGCGAATCCAGCCGGTGCCCCCGTAGAGCTGGTCACCGCGGGTGGCGAAGCCGTGAATCATGAGGGCGGGGATACGGCTTTTGAGCTGCTGCGGCTGGTAGAGGGTGTACTCGAGGTCAGGGAGAGCAACGGCGGGCGCGGCGGCATTGGGCGCTTCAACACTGGGTGCATCAACACTGGACGCAGCGGCGTTGGGTACAGCAAAGGGCGCGGGAGAGAAATCTGCACTGGTCATATGTCTATCTTAGTGACCAGCGCGGGGTTTCTGTCCCACGCCCTTTTCTATCTCGCGCCCTTGAAAGATTGAGGCGATACGCGCTCAGCTGAGCTGCCGCTTAGTTCTTCTGTGCCGCACCGGTGGACTTATCGGTGCCCGGGTCGAAGAGCGCCTGCTGCTGAGAGTCAGCCTTTGCGCTCGCATCTGCCTTTGCGCTCGTCTCAGAAGCCTGCGCCTCGGAGGCATCGGCCTTCGCCTGCTTTTGTTCCTTACCGCTTTGCTCCTTGCCGTTTTCGATGCGTTCCTTACCATCGGCAATGAGCGTGCGAATCATGGTGGTGTTGGTGTCCACCGCCTTCTGCACGCGATCCGCAATGGAGGGGCCCTTCGGCTTGGGGAGCATGCCCTGGCCGACCGCCTGCTGCTGCAGTTCGCGTCCTGCAGACATGAGCCGCTCCTGGCGTGCCTTCATTGCGCGGGAAGCGGAAGTCTGACGAGGCTGAATCTTCAAGTGGCCATGATCGTCTTCGCCGGCAATGATTTGGCGCATGAGCATGATTTCGGCGTCCAGGTGAGCGCCGAAGAGCAGCATATTGTTCATAATCCAGATGAACAGCAACATCACAATCACACCACCAATAAGGCCGTAGGTGGCGTTGTACTTGCTGAAGTTGTTGGCGTAGATGGTGAAGCCGAAACCGCCCAGGCCCATGCCGAAGAGCGCCAGCGCCGCACCGGGGGAGAGCTTCCACTGTTTGAATCGGCGCACGTTCGGGGTTGCCGCGTAGAGCAGGGTAATTAGGCCGATTGCCATGAGCAGAATCAGCACCCAACGGCCGTTGAGCCAGATGAGCTTGATGAGCTCCATGTCCACGGTTTCGGGTACATACCGACCGACCATGTCCAGGACGGTTACGCCCAGCAGCATCATGAGCATCATGAGTACCACGAGGATGATAATCACGGTGGTGACGAAGACGTTCAGCGGCTTGAGAATCCAGCCGGGGCGGCCTTCACGCACGTTGTAGACCGTGTTGAGAGCTCGGCCGAAGGATCCGGTGTACCCGGAGGCGGACCAGATCGCACTGAGGATACCGGTCAACAGCACCAGGCCTGCGCCATGGTCGCCGGTAATCTGCTTGATGGGGTCTTCCATGATGGCGTACATCTGGGCGGGCGCGTTGTCCTTGAGGAAGGCAAGGATGACGGCGGCGCTTTCCTCACCGTGACCGAATACGCCCAGTAGGGAGACAATCGCCAGCAGGGCGGGGAAGATGGACAGCACCGTGAAGTAGGTGAGGGCCGCTGCCATGTCGGTGCCGCCGTTGGCGGTGAACCTGAAGAGGGTGCGGCGCAGGATGTAGAGGATGCTGCCCTTGGGAAAGTCGCGTAGTTTAACGCTGACGTACTTGGGGTCTGCGGGCTTCTTCTTACGGGAGAAGAGTCCGCGTCGAGCTCCGGCGGACACCGTGGTTGAGGAGGTGTCCGCGGAAGAGCCGGTGTGTGCAGCCAATGGGGCTCCTTGAATGAGTGGGAGTGTTACACAGTGGTGCGCCTGTTAGCTTTAGCATGCGGGTTTCAGCGTGCGGGTTTCAGCGTGTGGGTGCACAGAAGGGGCGGGGAGAACAATGAGCTGTCCTTCCCGCCCCTGCCGTGACATTATAGGGTTTTCTAACCCTCCCGCATTTTTCTGCGAGTGCAGATACTTGACCTGTTGGTCAGTTAGAGAGGGGCGCCGCTCCGAAAAGCTTCAAAAAGCCTTGTCGGATACTGTTATCGACTAGCTGAAAACTAGTTGTGAATACCCAGAACCTTAGCGGTGTGAGCCATAACCTCATCAGCCAGGTCGTGGTTATCGTTGAGCTTCACACCGTAACCGGGGATGAGCTCCTTCAGGCGAGGCTCCCAGCCAGCCATCTTGGCGGGGAAGCACTGCTTGAGCAGGTTCAGCATAATCGGAGCCGCGGTAGAAGCACCGGGGGATGCACCCAGCAGAGCCGCAATGGAACCGTCAGCTGCAGAAACAACCTCGGTACCGAACTGCAGGATGCCGCCCTTCTTCGCGTCCTTCTTCATAATCTGGACGCGCTGACCGGCCTCGATGAGCTCCCACTCGCCGCCGTCAGCCTCGGGGTAGTACTGGTGCAGGGTCTCCAGGCGAGCGTTCTTGTTCTTGACCAGCTCGGAGAGCAGGTACTTGACCAGGGAGAAGTTATCCAGACCTGCACGGGTCATCGGGTAGATGTTGTGCGGGCGCAGGGACAGCGGCAGGTCCAGCAGGGAACCCTGCTTCAAGAAGTTCGTCTTGAAACCAGCGTAGGGGCCGAACATGAGGGCGCGCTTGCCGTCCACGTAGCGGGTGTCCAGGTGGGGAACAGACATGGGAGGTGCGCCCACCGAAGCCTGACCGTACACCTTAGCGTTGTGCTGGTTTGCGGTGGCCTCGTGGGTGTTGCGCAGGAACAGGCCGGAGACGGGGAAACCGCCGTAGCCCTTACCCTCTTCAATACCGGACTTCTGCAGCAGGTGCAGGGCGCCACCACCGGCACCGAGGAAGACGAACTTCGCGTTGATGGTCAGCGGCTCTTCCTTGTTGATGCGGTTGATAGCGTCAATGGTCCAGGAGCCGTTGGACTCGCGGTTCAGGTTGGTGACCTGGTAGCCGTAGCGAACCTCAACGCCCTTGGTCTGCAGGTGGTCAATCATCTGCTGGGTGAGGGCGCCGAAGTCAACGTCGGTACCTTCGGGGGACCAGGTCGCAGCAATGGGGTCGTTACCCTTGCGACCGTTGACGGTCAGCGGAGCCCACTCAGCGATCTTGCCGCGGTCGGTGGAGAACTGCATGCGCTCGAAGAGCTTCTCCTTGCGGAAGGAATCGTAGCGTGCAGCCAGGTACTTGGAGTGATCCTCACCGAAGACCAGGGACATGTGGGGAACCGGGTTGATGAAGTCTGCATTGCCCAGAATCTTCTCTTCAACCAGGGAAGCCCAGAACTGGCGGGAAATCTGGAACTGCTCGTTAATGTTCAGCGCCTTAGCTGCCGAGACGGTGCCGTCGGGGCCAGCGGGTGCGTAGTTGAGTTCGCACAGCGCCGAGTGGCCGGTACCTGCGTTGTTCCAGGGATTGGAGGATTCCTGAGCGGCCTTGTCGAGGCGTTCGAGCAGGATAATATTCCAGGTCGGTTCGAGTTCCTTGAGGAACACGCCGAGGGTGGCGCTCATGATGCCGCCGCCGACCAGGACGACGTCGGTTCGTTCAGTACGTGCTACCACTGAATTCTCCCTTAGGGGTGCGGGTGCCCGGCCTGGGCACAGTGAATGTGGGGTACATCATCTAGCCTACCCCTTTTAGTGGGGTTGGCATAGTCAGAATCCACAAAACGAGAGAGAGTGTTGCAGTTCATATCAATAAATCTCTTAGGGTCGAAAAGACCCGTAATCGCATGCATTTGCTACACCCGCCGGCAACAACCCGAAAGCAGCTCCAGAAATACCCGCCCACCCGCTCACCGAAAGCCCCACGAAAGCCCCAAACACGGCGAAAGGGGCGCACCCCAATCGGGATGCACCCCTTTCCGCAAAAGCTAAAAACGCAGGCTAAGACTTACGCAGCTTACCGAACAGCTCAATCGCATTCTGCTCCGTCTGATAGCCCTGAACCTCACGGCTCACCGCCACCTTAGACGTCACATTCAGCAACGGAACCGCCGGCATGAACTGACCCAACTGAGACACAACCTTCGCATACAACTCGCGCTGCGAATCCACCGAATCGGCAGAATCCGCGGTACGAATCGCCTCCAAAATCTCCGTAAAACGAGGCGACGGCGCAACCGCCACAGCAGTAGGCTGCGGCGAAGGCGACGCCGACGGGCTCGGCGAAGCAGAAGCCGAAGCCTCCTCCTCAGGCGTCAACGGGTCCGGCGAATAACTCGGCTGCGGGCTCGGAGTCGCAGAAATCCGCACATTCGAATTCGCACCACCCGACGACGGCACATCAGAACTCTTCTTCGTCAAACCAGTCGTCATATCCGACGGCGCATTCGCAATCAACGAACGCACCTGATGCTCAGCAATCAGCGGCGCCAACACCGGGCCAAAGAATGCGTACGGGTCACGGTACATGCCGTAGAAACCGGCCAGCGTAATACCGCGTTCAGAAGAAACCTCGCGGCTCTTCGGCAGATACTCAGCCCACGGCAGAGGCACCGGCTTAATATTCAAACCCACCTCAATCAGCGAAGCCACCATCTCCGAATACACCTTCTGAGGAGTATCCATCCACGGCAGAGAAACGTCAGCAGGGTAGTAGCACTCAATCACCTGATTGTCGTACCCAGCCGTCGCCAGCAGCGAGCGCGCCATATCCTGATTGCGGTCCGTGTAATCCTTCGCGTCATCAGCCTTAATACGGAACGACGGCGAAATCAGCGTCTGCGCATCCGAGGTGCCCTGCGGATAATACTGACGTAGTGCACCGCGATCCACAGCATGCGAAATAGCGCGACGCACCGAAATATTCTTCAATACCGGATGCGCCGTATTCAAGCCCAAATACACCAGCGAGAACGGGTCACGGCCCGGCGTCTGATAACCATCACGCGCCAACTGACCCAGATCAGACGAATTCACCTGATCACACGCATCAATATGACCCTGCATCAGCGCAAAATAACGCTTATCCGACGAAGTGAGGGTCGAAATCTGAATCTCATCCAGCTCAGGTGCCTGACCATCAAAATGGGTATTCTTCAGCAAGCGAACCGTGCCAGCCTCGAACGACTCCACATGGAACGCACCCGTACCCACCGGGTTACCCGTCAGCTTCTGATCCGCACCAAAAAGCGAAGGATCAATAATGCCAAACGCCTGCTGCGTCAAAATACGCGGGAACGCCAGAGAAGGACGCGACAGCGTCACCACCACAGAGTTACCCTTCGCCACCACCGACGAAACCAGCGGCAAGAACGACTGCACCGCAGACGACTGAGCATCCGCCTTCTTGCTGGTCTTCTTATCGCCCGGATGTGCAGCATCAGAAGCGCTCGCAGAGGCGCTCGGGGTAGCGGCATCAGAAGAAGCAGAAGCCGACGGGGAAGTGCTCGGGGAGGCGGTCTCAGAAGCACTCGCAGAAGCAGACGGGGAAGCACTTGCTGACGGAGTCGTCGCACCCGACGGAGACGCCTGAACAGGCGCAGGCTCCACCGCCGAAGGATCAATAGAACCCGGCTTCGGCACACCAAAACCCCACGCAAACAAAGGCTGAGCAGGCACCGCATGAGCTGCAGTACCCTCACCCGTAGCCAACGCCTGCCACCTCTGGAAATTCTGCACCACAGCATCCGCAGTCAACGCAGAACCGTTACTAAAATGCGCCTCACGCAACACAAACGTATGCACCAAACGGTCATCAGAAACCGTCCACTCAGTACACAAAGAATCCTGAACCTCAGGATCACCCGTGTAATGATTCGCCACCAACAACGTCTGCAAAATCTGCGCCGTCACCTGATACGTACTCGCCACAGGAAACAACGCCGGATCCAAACCCAACGGCGCCGCACCCTGCGCAAAACGAAACACACGACGCGCATCAGCAGACGATGCGCTCGCACTCGCCGAAGAACCAGCAGAAGACTGACCAGAACACGCAGAAAGCGCCAAACCAGCACTAAAAAGCGCGCCAAAACGCAAAACGGCACGTCGACTCAAGCCACTCGAGCCGGCAGTGGCTCGCAGCAGCGCATCAGAACTGCCAACAGCTGACGATGCATAAGGCTGATGCTGCACGGGAGGGTCCTCTCTTCCGTCGCGGATGCTTATCTCTCAGGATAACGGTTCAACACCCAACCAGGCGAGACACCCCCACCCCGGCAAGGCACATACAAGAGAACCCGCCGCCACGAAAACCGTGACGGCGGGCCCAATGTGAATGTGTGTGCGCGAGGGGGGACTTGAACCCCCACGCCATAAGGCACAGGAACCTAAATCCTGCGTGTCTGCCAATTTCACCACTCGCGCGTAGCGTCACCCCACATCCGAAGATGCATGCGTCTGAGGCAACAAAAAATTAGTGTACACCAGGAACCAATGTTCTCCAAGCCTTAAAAGAAGCCCCCATAGGGCAAAAAGCCCGCAAACACGCCGAACAACAGCCCCTCAAGAAGCAGTAGAACAGCGATACGCAAACCCCAGAAAACGTGACCCTACTTCGGGTCAATACCCAAATCACGACGCAACTTCGCCACATGACCCGTCGCACGCACATTGTACTGAGCCACAGAAATAACACCCTGCTCATCAATCACAAACGTCGAACGAATCAGGCCCTCATACACCTTGCCGTAATTCTTCTTCTCACCCCACGCACCATACGCCTCAGCCACCGCATGATCAGCATCAGACAGCAGCGGGAACGTCAACGACTCCTTCTCCACAAAACGAGCAATAGCCGCCGGCGAATCCGGAGAAACACCCAACACCACGTAACCCAACGATTTCAACGACGCCAAATTATCGCGGAAATCGCATGCCTCCTTCGTGCAACCCGGAGTCGACGCCTTCGGATAAAAATACAAAATCACCTTGCTACCCGCATAATCACTCAGACTGTGCTCCTTACCCGACGCATCAGCAAGGGTAAAAGCAGGTGCCGGGGTGCCCGGCTCAAGACGAACGCTCATCAATAACTCCTCAAAACATCAATAGAGATCAGCAGGGGAGCGGCGGATGCGCCCCACACAGTACCAAGGGCGGACGCGCCCCATGCAATACACACAGTCTAGTGTCCCACACACCCCACCAAAAAAATGTGTCCAGGCTCACCCCAAATTAACTTGCGCACACCACAAAAACTCGCGTATAGTATTTTTCTGTTGCAAGGGAAATCTTGAAACAAGCAAGCGCCTCTAGCTCAATTGGCAGAGCAATTGACTCTTAATCAATGGGTTCTGGGTTCGAGTCCCAGGGGGCGCACTTCAAAGAAAATCCCGCTGATTCTTCGGAATCGGCGGGATTTTTGCGTTCCCTGAATAAATACAGTTTTTGAGCTTGAGGAACTTGTGTCCGGCTTTGTTTCTGATGGTGCGCGCCGCATGTTTCCTCCGCGCCTACGCAGGGGCACCCGTCACCCGGACGCTCCGCTCCTCCTTGCTTCGCTGCGGAGAGCGTCCGTGTGACACCCTGAGGGCGCATCCGGAAAACGCGGCGCGCTACCGATGTGCCGCCCCGCTCCTCTTTACGTCCTGTGGTTCCGTGGTTCGCGGAATCCCGCCGGTTCGTTGGGGTGCGCGGTGGTTTCGTGTGCGCCCCGTGCCTAGCGAACTGGGGTGGGGGAGGCTGTCGCGGTTTAATGTGTTGCGTGGTGGTTAGGTGTTTTGCCTGTAGGAGCGAGGATGTGCACCGTCCCTCAAGCCAGTAATGTGGCAGACTCAAGGCACACGAAAGCCCGCCGCTGTCACACAACAGCAGCGGGCATCCAACACGAAAAGTCTCCGTTACAGGACCGGCCAAATCCGCGTCACAAACTCGCGGAAATCCTCCACGTCCTTACCCTGCTCCAACAAGCCAACGCCAAAACGAGTCGCAACCTCAGCATTATCCTCAAACGACAAATAAAACGAGCTGCCATTCACCGACTCAAGCGTCACCGCGTCATCACCCACACGATACGCATGCAGAGCATTCGTATTATCAATCGTCGTCGCCGTACCCGCAGGCGTCAATGCCGGCAAATTCACCGGAGCAATAATCACCTCATCAGGCGCATCCTGATACCCAACAATAAAATGCCCCTGATCAGGAGACTGATGCAACGCCAAATCAGGATTACGGTAAACCGCACGGCCCGTCGCATACACCAAATTGTATGCACCGTAATTAATAATCTGCTCGTCAAAAACCGGGTGCAGAACCCGAATGAGTTCCTCACCCGTCAAAAACACGTCACTCTCAACAGAGTTACGGGGGTCAACAACCTCTGCGTACTTACTTGCTTCGGTCAGCTCATCAGCGACCGGGATGATCGGTTCGGTCATAGTTTCAGTCTACCGGGGCAACCAACGAAGGTCACGAGTATTCGCGCATATTACGCGCCATGACGTCCAAAAATGCGAGTTTTTCTCACCTGTTCAAATGAATACGTGGGAATGTGTAAACAAGTGCAATGTGTCCACATCATGAAAGAAGAAGGTTGACTAGGGGGTTTCCATGTAAAAACCACCACGACACCCCATAGAGATTTGACTCACCCCCGCCCCGGGCTTCACCATAGAAGGGTGAAGACAGCAATGTACCAGCGAATTCTACGCCTTGTCGACGTCGCCTAGGGCGCGTGGCAGGGTCTATTCACTGCGACTGAGCGCCCCTACCGCTACCACCAACAGCGAGGGGCATTTTTTATAGCTTGGTACCCCCGGGCATAGGATGCGTGCGGATCACACAAACCCCCACGCAGAACATTGAGTACAACGAAGAACCATTAAGACACGAGGCATTTCCATGACTATGGGATTTTCCACTTCTGATGACGCGGCAAACGCTCCCGCAGAACGCATGACCGGTTCTCAGGCGATCGTCCGCACCCTCGAAGACCTGGGTGTGACTGACGTATTCGGCCTGCCTGGTGGAGCTATTCTGCCGACCTATGACCCCCTGTACGACTCCAAGAAGGTCCGCCACATCCTGGTCCGCCACGAGCAGGGCGCAGGCCACGCAGCCCAGGGCTACGCAGTGTCCAGCGGCAAGACCGGCGTGTGCATCGCAACCTCCGGCCCCGGCGCAACCAACCTGCTGACCGCAATCGCAGACGCAAACATGGACTCCGTCCCCCTCGTCGCAATCACCGGCCAGGTGTCCACCGCACTGCTCGGCTCCGACGCATTCCAGGAAGCTGACATCGTCGGCATGGCAATGCCCATCTCCAAGCACTCCTTCATGATCACCGACCCGCAGGACATCCCCCGCGCGCTCGCAGCAGCATTCCACATTGCATCCACCGGCCGCCCCGGCCCCGTGCTCGTGGACGTCACCAAGGACGCACAGGTCGGCATGATGGAATACCGCGGCATCCCCGAAGACCTGGAGCTGCGCGGCTACACCCCCGTCACCCGCGGCCACTCCAAGCAGATTCACGAAGCAGCTAAGTTCATCACCGAGTCCAAGCGCCCCGTCTTCTACGTCGGCGGTGGCCTGGTACGCTCCGGTGCCTCCGAAGAGTTCCACAAGCTGGCTAAGCTCATCGGCGCACCCGTCGTCACCACCCTCAACGCAATCGGCGCGTTCCCGGACTCCGACCCGCAGAACCTCGGCATGCCCGGTATGCACGGCACCGTCCCCGCCGTCGCCGCAATGCAGAAGTCTGACCTGCTCATCACCCTCGGCGCACGCTTCGACGACCGCGTCACCGGTAAGCTCGACTCCTTCGCACCCGAAGCTAAGGTCATCCACATTGACGTTGACCCGGCAGAAATCTCGAAGATCCGCTTCGCAGACGTGCCGATCGTCGGCGACCTCAAGTACGTCCTGCCCGAGCTGACCGACCTGCTCTCCACCGAGTTCGCACAGCAGCTGCCGAACCTCACCGAATGGTGGAACGAGCTCAACGCAATCCGCAAGGACTACCCGCTCGGCTACGAGAAGCCCAACGACGGCCTCGGCTCGCCCGAGTACGTTCTCGAGCGCATCAGCGCCCTCACCGGCCCCGACGCATACTATGTCACCGGCGTTGGCCAGCACCAGATGTGGGGTGCACACTACATCCAGCAGGAAAGCCCCCGCCACTTCATCAGCTCCGCAGGCCTCGGCACCATGGGCTACGGCGTACCCGCCGGCATGGGTGCAAAGGTTGCACACCCCGACTCCACCGTGTGGATCATCGACGGTGACGGCTGCTTCCAGATGACCAACCAGGAACTGGTCACCTGTGCACAGAACAACATCCCCATCAAGGTTGCTATCATCAACAACTCCTCCCTCGGTATGGTGCGCCAGTGGCAGACCCTGTTCTACAACGAGCGCTACTCCAACACCGACCTGAAGGACGGCCACGGCACCGTACGCATCCCCGACTTCGTCAAGCTCGGCGACGCATACGGTTGCGCCACCTTCCGTTGCGAACGCGACGAAGACGTGGACGCAACCATCAAGGCTGCCCTCGAAATCAACGACCGCCCCGTCGTCATTGACTTTACCGTCAGCCCCCACGCCCTGGTCTGGCCCATGGTCCCGGCAGGCGTTTCTAATGACAAGATTTGGATTGCGAAGAACACTTCGCCCGAGTTCGATCGTGAGGGAGAGAACTAATGTCTCAGCACACTCTGTCCGTTCTGGTAGAAGATAAGCCGGGCGTTCTCACCCGCGTCTCCGGTCTGTTCTCCCGCCGACTGTTCAACATCCTCTCCCTGGCCGTGGGCCCCACCGAAAACCCCGGTGTCTCCCGCATCACCGTCGTAACCGAAGGTGACGCCCACACCATCGAGCAGATCACCAAGCAGCTGAACAAGCTCGTTCACGTGCTGAAGGTCGTCGAGCTTCCCACCGACTCCTCCACCCAGCGCGACCACATCCTGATCAAGGTCAAGGCAGACCCCGTAGTCCGCCTGCAGATCGTTCAGGCAGCCGACCTGTTCCGTGCATCCGTGATCGACGTTTCCCCCGAGTCCCTTGTCATCGAGGCAACCGGCTCCCAGGAAAAGCTCAACGCACTGCTGGACGTTCTGGAACCCTACGGTGTTCGCGAAATTGTTCGCGCAGGCACCATCGGCCTGGCACGTGGCCCCCGCGCTATGAGCGAGCGCATCTAGCACAAAATACCTGACGCTACATTCCCGTAGCAGTTCTCCCGCCCGCACAACCGAAACACACGTATTCGCAGTGCGGGCGGGGGAGCGCCAGATATGGCAAACACGGGTACAGCAAACCCTGTACCCCGACCATGCAGGGCACAAATACTTCCAGCCAAAATCTGAGAAGTACTCTCGTAAACCCGCACCCCAAAAGCTATCAAGTAGAATAGTCAATGTTGAGCCCAGCCTGGGCCGCATACCAAACTTACTGAGGAGAAGAAATGGCAGCAACCATTTTCTACAACGACGACGCAGACCTCTCTCTGATCCAGGGCCGCACCGTAGCAGTTATTGGCTACGGCTCCCAGGGCCACGCACACGCACTGAACCTGCGTGACTCCGGCGTGAAGGTCATCGTCGGTCTGTCCGAGGGCTCCAAGTCCCGCGCCAAGGCTGAGGCAGAAGGCCTGCGCGTCGCAACCGTTGCAGAAGCAGCAGCAGAAGCAGACGTCATCATGATCCTGACCCCGGACCAGGTCCAGGCAAAGGTCTACGCAGAGAGCATCGAGCCGAACCTCAAGCCCGGCAACGCACTGTTCTTCGCACACGGCTTCAACATCCGCTTCGGCTACATCACCGCACCCGAAGGCGTCGACGTTGCAATGGTCGCCCCCAAGGGCCCCGGCCACACCGTCCGCCGCGAATACGAAGCAGGCCGCGGTGTTCCCGCCCTGGTCGCAGTTGAGAAGGACGCATCCGGCGAAGCACTCGCACTCGCACTGTCCTACGCAAAGGGCCTCGGCGCAACCCGCGCAGGCGTCATCAAGACCACCTTCACCGAAGAGACCGAATCCGACCTGTTCGGCGAGCAGGCAGTCCTCTGCGGCGCCACCTCCCAGCTCGTCCAGTACGGCTTCGAGGTCCTGACCGAAGCAGGCTACCAGCCCGAAATCGCATACTTCGAGGTCCTGCACGAGCTCAAGCTCATCGTCGACCTGATGATTGAGGGCGGCATCGCTAAGCAGCGTTGGTCCATCTCCGACACCGCAGAGTACGGCGACTACGTCTCCGGCCCCCGCGTGATCTCCCCCGAGGTCAAGGAAAACATGAAGGCTGTCCTGGCAGACATCCAGAACGGCAACTTCGCAAAGCGCTTCATGGAAGACCAGGCTGCAGGCGGCCCCGAGTTCAAGGAACTGCGCGCAAAGGGCGAGGCACACCCCATCGAGGCAACCGGCCGCAAGCTGCGCGAGCTGTTCTCCTGGAACTCCGCAAACGACGACTACACCGAAGGTTCCGTCGCTCGCTAAACGGTAGCTCAGCAATAGCTTTCTAAGAATCCGGTGCTCCACCCACACCCCACACGGGGGAGGGGACGGGGCGCCGGATTCTCGCTATTTCAGGCTAAAAAGCACCACCCACCAAATGTGTGATGCAGTTCATGCTTGCCCGAGTTGCAGGCACCCACAGAATGCCGTATAGTATTTACTTGTTGCAGGGGAAACCCCGAAAAACAAATAAGCGCCTCTAGCTCAATTGGCAGAGCAATTGACTCTTAATCAATGGGTTCTGGGTTCGAGTCCCAGGGGGCGCACATCAAAGAAAATCCCGCTGATTCTTCGGAATCGGCGGGATTTTTGCGTTCCCCTTGAAAAGCAGTCTTCATGGGTTGAGGAATCGGTGTTCGTCCTCGTTCCTACAGGGGACCTGTCCTCGCAGAGCTCGGACACCCTGATGTCACTACGGACGACACCGATTCCTCAGATGGTTTCTGCGGGTTCGGCAGGGGCACGTTATCCCGCCGGGGTTGCGGTAGCTGCGCGGTGGTTTGGGTGTGCGCCCCGTGCCTAGCGAACTGGGGCGGGGGAGGGCTGTCGCGATTTAGTGTGTTGCTTGGCGGTTGGTGTTTTGCATGTGGGCGGGGGAGGGCTGTCGCGGTTTGGTCTGCTACTTGGCGGCTTGGATGTTTAGGCTGGTGCGCCGTGTTTTCCGGAAGCGCCCTCAGGGTGTCACACGGACGCTCTCCGCAGCGAAGCAAGGAGGGGCGGAGCGTCCGGGTGACGGGTGCCCCTGCGTAGGCGCGGAGGAAACATGCGGCGTGGCAGCCTGTTACCTGGTGGCTTGGTGCTTATCGCGTATCAGAGTGTAACCCCGGTGAGAGCCTCGCCTAATACTGCGGTAAACTGAAAGTTATGACTGCAACTCCGTTCTACATCACCACCGCCATCTCCTACCCCAATGGCAACCCGCACATCGGCCACGCCTACGAAACCATCGCAGCCGACGTGCTAGCCCGCTTCAAGCGCCTCGACGGCTTCGACGTGCGCTTCATGACCGGCACCGACGAGCACGGCCAGAAGATGCAGACCACCGCCGAAAAGCTCGGTAAGACCGCCAAGGAACTCGCCGACGAGAACTCCGCACGCTTCAAAGCAATGAACGACGCGCTGAACATCAGCTACGACCGCTTCATCCGCACCACCGACCCCGACCACTACGTCGCATCTCAGGCCATCTGGAAGCGCATGGAAGAAAACGGCGACATCTACCTCGACAAGTACGCCGGCTGGTACTCCGTACGCGACGAAGCCTACTACGCAGAAGACGAAACCGAAGTACGCGACGGCCAGCGCTACGCCATCGTCACCGGCACTGAAGTCGAATGGACCGAAGAAGAATCCTACTTCTTCCGCCTCTCCAAGTACGGCGACAAGCTCCTCGAACTCTACGCCAACGAAGGCTACGTCTACCCCGAATCCCGCCGCAACGAACTGATCTCCTTCGTCAAGGGCGGCCTCAACGACCTGTCCATCTCCCGCACCACCTTCGACTGGGGCGTACCCGTACCCGGCAACGACAAGCACGTCATGTACGTGTGGGTTGACGCCCTCACCAACTACCTCACCGGCGTCGGCTACCCCGACACCGACAACGAACTGTTCACCAAGTACTGGCCCGCCGACCTGCACCTCATCGGTAAGGACATCACCCGATTCCACTCCATCTACTGGCCCGCATTCCTGTGGTCTGCCGGAATCGAACTGCCCAAGCGCGTCTTCGGTCACGGCTTCCTGCTCGTCAACGGCGAGAAGATGTCCAAGTCCGTTGGTAACGTCGTCGACCCCGCAAACCTGGTTGATGCATTCGGTCTCGACGCGGTGCGCTTCTTCCTCATGCGTGAAGTGTCCTTCGGTCAGGACGGCTCCTACTCCGAAGAGTCCATCATCAACCGCATCAACTCCGACCTGGCAAACAACCTCGGCAACCTCGCCCAGCGTTCCCTGTCCATGGTCGCCAAGAACTGCGGCGGCGCCGTGCCCACCCACGGCGAATTCACCGAAGCCGACCGCAAGATCCTCGACGAGGCGGCAGCCCTCTACGAGCCGGTCCGTGCAGACTTCGACGAGCAGGCATTCCACCGCGCACTCGACCGCATCTGGACCGTCCTCGCAGACACCAACGCCTACTTCGCAGAGCAGGAACCCTGGACCCTGCGCAAGAACGGCGAACTCGACCGAATGAACACCGTACTGTACGTAACCCTCGAGGTCGTACGCCAGGTCGCCCTGCTGGTGCAGCCCGTCATGCCCGACGCAACCGCCAAGCTGCTGACCCTGCTCGGCGTACCCGA